>Ga0247765_1000169_pt1 | contig 52628 bp, 46 predicted proteins | sample UWRJL106311C6_FD_179949 | JGI IMG/M metagenome (GOLD analysis project Ga0247765, IMG submission 179949) | Plant litter microbial communities from Arlington Agricultural Research Station in Wisconsin, United States - UWRJ-L106-311C-6 | ecosystem: Environmental > Terrestrial > Plant litter >... | reverse complement strand
CGTGCGTGGCGTCACGCCTCGGGAAGAAGACGACGCCAATCTTATGGCATATGGACCTCTCATCCCTTTATCTACCTATATAGCCCTACTGGGCTTCTCTGAGTTGTTCAGACATCGACCTGCCTGTTGCAATGCACAACTCCCTGCACATGGTGCGGGAAGACAGATGGACAGGCACACAGACAGTCCATTTCAGATAGGAACCTCGAAAATAAAGAACCTATTTTCAGACAACCCCAAAGCCAAGGAAAGTGCGGTTTAGTGATCTCATCTATGAGTTTCAGGGCACCAATCGCAAACGTCTGAAGAGCCGAAAGAGAGCGATGTATTGAGGGATTTCGAAACAACCTCCACCCTTTGAGCGAACTTTCATCCTCTGCTCTAGCGTTCTCTTTTGTGTTTCTGCGGCCGCCCGTCATCTCAAGGTTGAACTGCCCAACATCTTTCAATAAGTGGACGGAGAGACCAGATTATGTCAGACCTCAGACCATTTCGCTGAATTTGTGAAATCTTCTGAAATGCCGTATTAGCCCACTTTTCACGAGACCTTGGCCAATCAAATGCACCCACCACTTGCATGGATTTCACAAGACAAAAACGGAAGAGGGCCTGAGGTCTGACATCGAAACCAGAGTGGTTAATTTTCAATCTTGTTTTCGTTTCGTCGCTCTGGATCAATACTCAAGAGCCGTCATAAGACATAATGCCATGCAATGCATGCACCGTTCTAACTGTGCTGCGGAAAACGGAGAAGCCACGCCCAAGCCTTTTAACTTCCATTTATGTAACACAAACGCCATCAAAAAATTGTAGAATAGAGGCAATCATGCCCCCACAAGCCCCATCAAGAAACATCTGCGCCATCCAAGCCCAATCTCTCCGCCTATTCTGTGCGCTGCACCCGAAATGTGCATAGTATCGAATCAGCGGAGATCACCTCGAGCCATCTCGTCATGGCATTTCACCTTTTTCCTCATTGGGATTATTGTTATAGCGTCTGCTTATCAACCACGCCTTGAGAGAAAAGAGCCTAGAAAAACTCATGCCGCATCAGCGGTGGTGACGGGCTCGGCAATGCGAGTGACCTGGTCGCCAGCGCGGACAATGCGTTGACCAGACGAGTCACGGATGGTAACAACATCCTTGTTCTCAGCTTGTGCGCGCTTCCATATCTCGACCTCGCAACCACCACGCAGAACACCGACTCTCATGGTGGACAAAAGGTTGTGAGCAGCGTTGGAGTGATTGTAGACACCGCCATTGAAGATGGCTGTAGCGTCCTTGCCAATCGCTGAAGTGATGAGGGCTTTGCCACCAGGGTGATTCTGGATAAAATCCTTGACATCATGAATGACACCGGCTACAGCAATCCAAGCCTGGCCTTCCTTGGCCTGAGCAACGTAGTCATCCCAGCTGACGACAGGGAGCTGCTCAAGAGGGGTACCCCAGTTGAGGCTGGCGCGCTTCTGGTCGAGCTTCTTCTGAATCTGCTGGAGACGACCCTTCTCGATCTCATTCTGGGGAAAGGTCTTGAGGTCGTAGGCAAGACCCAGCTGCTTCATGGTCCAGATGAACCACTTGGTGGGGTCATACTGCCACCACTCGATCGCGTTGCGGAAGTCGCTAGGGAACTCGTGGTGGAAGTTATGGTAGCCCTCACCAAGCGTGACGAAGGCAGTGATGACATGGTCTCTCGGCGAGTTGCGGTCGTCGAAGGGTTGGTCTCCGAGCCAGTGGGCCAAACTGTTCACACAGAAAGTGGCCTGTTGAATGAAGAAACTAGTCGAATTGTCAGCGTTTGAATTTGTGCACGAATATAAGGAGGGCGAATATACATTCGGAGGATACCACCATAAATGAAACCGCCGAAGAAATCGCCCCAGCCGAATCCGCAGACGAGTGTGGGAATTAGCAAAGCCATGGTGAAGACGGTCTTGAGGTAGTTCTTATGTTGCCACACTACCACAGGGTCCTCGTTGAGATCCGAGATATCGGTCCGGCCGATTCGGCGTGGATTCTGTTTCATTACCATCCACCCAATGCTGCAGGCGATCATTAGTGAGCAGAAGCAGCGGGGAGAGCCCAGGGACAACGTACTGGCTGTAGAGCAATCCCTTGCGGACCGAGTACGGGTCTTTCTCCGTGTCAGTGTAACGATGGTGAGAGCGGTGTCCACTTTGTTCCTTGTCAGCACGCGCTACTGGCGCCGAGTGTACTGCGTCGATATCCTACCTTGACCACCACCGGGCGCTGCCCTGGACGGAAGCGGAGCCGCCAGCGGCGAGGAAAATCTTGAGGGGAAGTGTTGCCTTGTAGCTAGTATGAGCCCACAGACGGTGGTATCCAGCTGTGATGCCAAGACCGGCAAAGTAATAGTATGCGACCGAGAAAATGGCCGTCTTTGTGAGCAGGGGGACCCAGTAGGAAGAGATCAGGCCGGCGAGGGGGATTAAGAGGATCAGTGTGGTGTTGAGCCAGTTGACGTGCTTGTACCAGTTACTGAGTGTTATCGGCTGGTCCGTGATATCTGTTCGACCTTGCAGTCAGCAAACCCAGCTGCCAGGGCATCGAACGCAGGAAGATACTCACGAGCTTTCCGGGTGTCAAACTTGCCCTTGCGGAGGGGAATGTAGTCGGTGGTGCCATCGGGGAAGGCCTCGGCCTCAGCAGGCGTAGACGAGGACGCCATGGCGGGCGGCGAAGCTGCTCTGGGACTGCTGCTTCTAGCCTCCAAGCTGTTTATGTCGTCGGTCGTGTAATCAGTTGATGGACGCGGTCCTCGCCTTTCCAAGCCGATGGCTAGAGACCGGGGTTGGTGGAGGAGGAAGAGGGGTGAGAGGGGACGAGATGAAGCAAAAGGAATTGCACAGGGAAATGACTGTGTGCTGGTTGGGGGTGGATGCAAGTTTTATAAGTAAGCTTCCCCAAAAAACCAGTTGGGGGTCAAGCTGAGGCAGGTGGATTTAACTGGGTTCACGCGGACGGGGCGGAATGGATTGAGCGAGGTGAAGGAGGTGTAAAGAATGGGCTGGGGCATGGCATGGGCTGGCTCACTGGGGTGCCCTCTCGTGCAAGGCAGGATGCCGGCGTGTTGAGGCAGCGGCAGCTACACAGATATTGGATTCTAACTTTTGTTCGGAGTCGAAAGAAGTCCGAAACATCCACATCACCGTTGCGCCAGTGGCAATCGGCTTCGGCCGTTGATGGCATGTGCGTGGGCCCATTACTTGTGAAGCACTTCCTCCTGAAAAATGGCTGAATCTCTGGGGTTCTCGGCGACCTCTGTCGTCGCAGCTTTTTTTGTTGAGCAAAGTGTTGGGGAGGCGTTCGCTATGCTGGCCCTGATTGGCTGCATCATTCACTACCCACATCAGGTTCTGGCCCGCCGAGCCTGTCGCCGCGTTGGGAAGCGGGGCGACTTCATCCCAAGAGCTGCCTCCTAGTTCGCCGAAGGGCCAAAGCAGCCTGGAAGTCGCGAAGCCGATTGGTTGTAGTACTGTGGCTCCATGGCCGCTCTGCACCGCTTAGTCAGCCCAAGTCGGCCATATCTTCTTGGGGGCTTGTAGCCAACCGAATCCAATGTACTGAGTCGGACAGCTTAGCCCACTCCCAGCGAAATCTGCTGGTAGCTTCGAGGCTCCAACTCAGAGGTTCGGCGATTCATGTCAAGAAATATGCCCTTTTACGCCCAAAGATATAGGACTCAGACTAGTTTTGGCTATGGATTAGTTATTTGTAGCACAAGCACCTGCCAAAAACTGGCCAAAAACTGCGTTGTTCAGATTTCCAGATACTCAAACTCTATTCAAGTAGAAAGCGAGAAACTCCAGGAGAGCAAGCGCCAAGAACGTAAAATTGATCATAGAACTACCCGCACACTACCGAGCGCCAGCTAATTTCTGGGAAGAGATAGTAGGCGCCTGCCCCCTGAGAACGGCGTATTATTTACACAGCTATTACTCGTCAGGCCTAAAATCGCCCCTCCTTCCTCCGCTGACTTCAACCAACAGAGGAACAAGCGACCGCCTAATTTAATCGTGAATTTAGGTACTTCAGTTGCCCCCGCCTTTTGCATGTCCATACCAAGGCCCCCGTTTCATTCACAATTTTCTTCTGCCCAGCCAAGGGTCGCCTATTTTATCGGACGAATACACAGTACTGTGTAAGGTCTGGCAGCCAAATCGGTGGGCTTGCCTACACCGGCAAATGTTTGGTAGAAGCCAGCGTCCCTGCCGAAGTTAGCATCCCTGACTACATAGTACCCTAGTGAAGCAGAGGTAGGAAGGTCGATTTTGGACATGAGGAGTAACTATTTTCGAAAAGAGACGGCGGAAAAGGTCCTGTCCGGCCGCGCAAACTCAGAAATCGTCAAGCAGATCGCCAACCCACTCAGCCGCGTTTAGGCCACATCACGAACCGAGACCCTCCCTGTCGATCCGTTCGCTTGCGCAAACAACATCTTTTGATTATGTGTAATGAGAGAAATGTGAGAATCCGTCTTCGAATTTCAAGCGACTCTTGGATTTTGTGTCGAATGGTCACCCGAAGCAAAACAAAAACTGGGCTCAAACAGAAACAGATCATATCGAAAACGAAAGAAGGTAGGAGAATACAGATGATTCGTGTATCTCATTCGCTGCTCGTTGCGTAATGATGTCATCAATTGGTCGTTGCTACTGTCGTGGTCTGTCGATAATGATAGGCATTGCCTGGCTGTGCCGCCTGTTGTACGTCCGAATGGAGCTCCACACCCAAATCCTCGTCTGGTATTATAGCACCTCGCCCCTCTGAGGGTAGATCGTAGGCCGAGCCTACGCCCTTGAGGTCGTCAGGCATCTCCTGGATGGGCGTTGAAGTCGATGTGCCTCTTGAGCTGGAAAACGACGTCGCTGTGAATAGACTAGGCCCTCTCAAATCACTCGCAGTATCGCCGTGGACTTCCTCGCACAAGCTTTTTGATGATGCGTCCTGATAGCCCGTTCCTCCATAAACAACATTTCTCCCCTCACTATTTCTTCGAGGCTCCCTCGCTCGTGTCACATTGGAACTGGTCACTGACTTCGTTTCGGCTGTCACTGTTGCCTCTGATAAATCCTTTCCGCTATCCGCGTGAGATATCGAGATCGTTCTATCACCGTCTTGCATTCCCGAGAGGGAACGGTCGTGTTCGCCCATTAGCCTGTGCAGGGGCTCCGCAGTAGCTTGTCCCTCAACCGTCCTGGTCGAGTGCTCGGCAGCTTCATTGACCATGATCGACGATCTGACAGCTTCCCTTTCGGCAGCTCGTGTAACTGGCGGCAGCTCTCTGGTGACACCCAACCCGATGTCTGACCGTGAATGCAACTCACTGGGAGTGGCATCACTGAGAGAAGGTCCCGTCATAGCAGCGCGGTGTTTGTCGGGCCAAGCTCGCAGATACCTTGCCTGATCTCCCTGATTACTGGGCATGGGTGACGGTGGCGACCGGCCGCGCGTTGGGTAGTAGAATAAGTCTTCCGTGGTCGGATATTGCGCATTGTTCCACCCCATATGGGCAAGAAAGTTGTCAGATCCAAATTCCTGATGGGAATATCTATCTTCAATAGAGATCGAGGAGTCGTGGGGGGCACCGTAATGGCTCTCCTCCCTCGGTTCGGGGAACATGGAGGCCAGCTGGACTGCTTGGAGCCGGCGGCGTGGGTCCTCGTTTAGGCAAATGGCAACCATCTGGCGATACCACTGTGGAACAGGGATATCGGTACTAATGCGTAGAGGGCGGCCATGGGCCTCAGGCTCATCCTCCTGTGTTGCCAGTGCCCACAACACCATGCCCAGCTGAAACAGATCCGACTTCACACCGATATACATCGAAATGCGCTGGTTGCTCTCAATCAGTGGAGTTGCTTCTGGAGGCTCCCAGCCGACCGGGCAACCACGTCTGTTGATATCAATGATCTTGGCATCCCCCTCGTCGTTGATCACGATGTTGGAAAGAGTAAAGTCGCCCTGCACAAAACCTGCTTCGTGAATCTCGGCGAGGCCATTGACAATTTGCCGAGCCCACTTCTCTCGTGTCAGCCATGGGAGCGAGTGATTGTGGTCGTAGAGAAGATCGATCAAGGCGCCCTGCTCCGCATGACTGATTAAGAGCCCCTTCACATACTCCTCCTTGTCGTCGACGACGACGCCATAGAACCGAATGACGTTTTCGGCGTAGCGAAGGCGGTTGAGGGCGTTGATTTCATAGAGGAACTCGTCGATGGTATCGGGACCCGGAATCTCCTTCTTGATGAGCACTTGGTTGTTGACACCGACCTTGTACACGAAGCCAGATAGGTGTGAATCAAACTCGAGCTCGCCCTCCTTGATCCTACGGCATCTCATATGCTGTATCATGCGCACTGTGGGGTATTGGATAATTTCCTGTGCATTGTGTCAGCCGGTAGTCCTGCGAGAGCAGTGGTACGTTTCGCAACGCACATTGACATCCTCAACGACGTGAACATGCAACCTCCCATCCGTCGTTTGCAACTTGAGGTTGGTCACTGTGTCATAAAACTGTATGTCGTCAAGACTCTCGCGGATGGCCTCGTAAATCTTGGCGCTCTTATCTCGCTGAAATTTGGTGTGAACCAAGTCCATCTCCAGCGAGTTTTCGGGTGCGTTGCGATAGTCCAGAGAGATGGTAACACGTCGCCAAAGTGAGTTGTTTTCGCGGTACGTCACAAAGAACTTTTCGCGCTTGCTCTTGTCACGGAAGTGCATTGAAAGGTTGAGGATCCAAATACGTTCCAGCTCGTCATGGATCATTGAATCGTACTGGGATGTAGTCATGGAGTGTGCATCAATGTTCGACTGGCCGTCGGCGGCATGCTGCTTCAAACCGTGATAATCGTCCTCTTCTCCATCTGCTGCATCTCCAGTCTCTTCAAGAGCACTCAACTCCCCAATGCTGCCCAGCATCATGTCCTCCACCGGACTTGTGGGCAACGAGGGTATTGAAGCGGCGATACTGTAAGAGCGATCCAGAAAATCTGGGGCACTTGTTCGTGGGTTTGACTGGGAAAAGGCACTGCTGGAAGCATGGAGGCGTCTGTCCACCGAGACGGCCCGCCTTTCTGCAGGAGTTGGCTTGACTGGTTCTAGGTTGTCCCGGAGCTCTGACTGCTGCCTTTTGAATGTCTGGACCCTAGGCAGGCCGGGAACGACCTTCCGCGAGACCCGCCTGATGAGGCCGGCCTTGTCATCTAATGGCTCCGAAACCGGGCTCCTTGTCGAGGCATCTGTTGATCCGGGGACTGAATTGGTGCCATTGTCCTTATCCCGCCCAAAAAACCTGCGCCAGATGCTCTGCTGCATTTGACCTTGACCGTCTGTTGGCGAGGCAGGATCCCGAACCGAGGCGTCAGTCTGAGCCTGAGCCATGAAGCCGAGACGACGAGGGAACACCCCCCCGAAGGCCACGGCAGGCTCACGGGACTCGACTAGACGGGGATGACCACCGAGATACTGGCTATGTGTAGATTAGGATAACAACACGCAGCTGGAATCAAAACGTGACGAGGGCGATGCTGCCTGGTGACAACTAGGTGGCTGAGCAGACCCGTGACGGAATTCCAGCTGCCTGTCCTTCCACGCCTTTGCTCGCTCTCCTTGGTCGATTACGGACTTGCGACAGAGGGGCTTGGAGAAACTTGGATAGAGAGTGAGGAGGGTGGAGAGGAGATCAGATAGGATGGGGTCGAGAGGCTGCATCAACCGCAGGCAGAGTAGCCGCACGGAAGCGGATCCGAGGGGCATCAGACAAGATGTAGTTGGTACAGAGATAGATGGGACAAATGGTCCATCGGCGCGGCCTGAGTTCGAAGAATAACACTAACAACGGCCACGCTTGATGATAGGTTCTCGATCCAGAGAAGGTAAGGTCAGGCCAGCCAGGTCGGAAGAGCAACGATGTTGGCGGGCAACGGTCGGCTTCCTTCGCGACGACAAAGTCGCAGGCCTGGTGTTCCGTTTGAGTGCCAGGCAGGCGTGAAAATGTAGAATGTGCAGAAAATGCGGTTACTTCCGCGGCGACTGATTGCGATGGGATTAGCGACCGGCCTCGTTTGTTGGTGAAGAGGTGAAATGGATAACGGGTCGAGTGTTAAGCTGATGAGGCGCAACAAAATGGACCAGATGCAATCAGGGGCGGCTCGGTTGGGGGCCTGAGGGGCCGAATGCAGCTGGCTTGCCAGGAGAATGTCTTGAACCCTTTCACTTTGCATTCTGCGCTCTGCACGAAGCAGAACCGGGATGCTCGATTCGGAGGGTGGGACAGCTAACTAGTTAGGGTGGCTGGGGATGATGCTAGTGGGGTTTGAGCACCTCACACGTGTAGCGGTGCCATGGGCGAAGCGGTGCATGCATGGAGCAACCAGGCAGGCCTCCTCCCCGCCAGGCCAATTCGCTGCTCTATGATCCGAGTTTGGATTGATTGGGCTCCGGCCTGGCCGCCCTCCCCCAACGACGCCGTGCGTGCGTGCGTTGTTTGGGCAGCGGTTGAAGGTTGAAGTCCTTCAACCTCAGGCCCCTGGTTCCCCGCCCAACTGGCGGCGCCTAACTAGTGTCGATGCGGGCTCCGAGGGTTCGTGCCTGCCCCCCGAACAGCAACGGGTTGCTGGGTTGCTGGGATCACCAGTTGTGGGGCCAAGGTAAGGGGAAGGACAGCCCCGCGGGACCCACCACAGCTCACCGACTCAGTTGGCTCACCGCACCTTCGTGAAGATGAAAACTCTTCATCGTGAGGTAGGTTTCCTCACAGGAACCAGCCACGAGTGATATTCTGGTCTTCGGCAGTCAACGGGTATCCTGCTCGCGGGCGCGAGGACTGGGGTCCTGGCTTGTGGGGGTGTACGATGGGGGGCAAAATGAAGGGGGGTTCCTTCCCCTCTCGCGGGGTGAGGCGGCACCAGCCGAATAGTTAGCGCCCAGATCTGTACCGTTTTCTCCATCAATCAACAAGCCGAGCCGCGATCGTTCCTTCCTCAAGCACTTTAACGTCCTGGAGATCAACACACTCCGAGAGCCCTCGAGAATAAGCAATGTCAGACACAGTCAAACAAGAAGCACGTGCCCCAAATCGGATGTTGCTGTCTGTCGGACTCCAAGATGGGCTCCAGTCCTTGGCTGCCCGTTGCTGGCCGAGTCGTACCGCAGTATATTCCCGACGTTCAAGGCGTTGTAACGTCTCGGCTGAACAGCTTACGAACCAACTAGGTCGGAGGCTCGGCGACTGAAATTCCTACGCGGCAGACTACACCCAGGGATCAGAGGCGCAATAAGTAACCCAGAGTTTCCGACGTCGGCGCGAAGCTAGAGGTTTGGATTCTATCTCAACAAGCACATACTAACAACCCCACACTGTCAGGCGACACATACCTATAGCACATCTTGTCCGCCTATGATACCAAGCTGGACCGTTTTATTCGGCTGCATCGTGGATGGCTGACCACCAAGATCAAATCAGCCCTGCCCGCCCGCTCATGGATGATGGCCTAAGGCGGGCAACCGTATTGCGGCCCCAAGTTATCCCTGACTTCTCGTTGGTTTGGTGTTGCTGCCCAAGTCGATGGCCAGCAAACACCTCACCACCCCTAAATGGTGACCACGTCAGACAGCCACCATCTTGATTGCGCCCGTTTTGGGACGGCTCCCGCTCGACACTAAAGGCTGCGTTGCACTCTTTACCCCACATTGCGGAAAACAGGGCTTGCTGCAGAGACAAGTCCAGTGACTGGCGAATGACGCTCGATGGGGTTGCACCCATCCAACCAACCACCCCAGCGCCCCTTTTCAGGCGTTCCACATCCCACATGAGAGAGGTATGAGGGAGTCAGAGAAGGAAGGGTTGGGAGAAAGGGAAAAGGGATTCAAAGGCACAATATACGACTTGACCCTCCAAGCTGCTGATCTGTCCTCGCTGCAGCAAGCCTACGCTTGCGGACGCAGTCACGCAGTCAGACCGCGTCTTGGACGTGGACATGCACGTCGTGCTTCAAAGCCAGGGAGCTTCTCTCTGGCCAGGGGGCCAAACGAAACACGCCTTGCATCCTCCTTCTGCGTAGGGCCGCAGCATCCGTGTGCCTCGAAATGTTTCCTGAGTCAGATAACCGGCTTTCTTTTTCTTCTGCAATGTTTTAACTTGTGGAGATAGAGAAATAGAAAGAGGGAGAGAGAGACCTTGGGGAGGCATAGCCTAACTCTAGGTACTCGCTTCGGCCCAGAGAGTCGCCCCCAGAAAACATTATGGGGCCATAATAGTTCGAGATCACAGCTTGTCGGGAGTGTCCATCCGTTCCCGACCGAGTCAAACTCGAAACATTGGGCATCAACACCTCCGCGACCAAATGCGAATACTCTGTCATGATATAGACAGTCGAAAGATGGTTGACGCTTTACACTGCACTGTGCGTGCGAAGCGGATAGAAATATGTCTTTCCGATGCAGACCAGATCAGGGCGCAGTCGCCATCTTGATCTGCCCATCGCGTCGCATCACATCAAATCGCACCGCTCAACTCGGCCACCGAGCACTGTAAGAGCTTGAAAGGCATCCACGGTTGAGTATCAGGCAGACAGACAACATGAAATAGCTGGGTATCCTTTCATCACTCACAGTGGACTCTTGCTCTTGGGTGGGCTTGCACGCTGTCTACTCTACCTCGCTCTGCCAGCCTACGTCTCTCCATTTCCCCAAAGTAAAGCTGAGCACACAATAGCCAGCCAATATGCCGCCGCCTCCGCTGCTATGGCTATGCATCTACCTGCCTATGTATATCTATACACACAACACCTGCCCGCCACCCATCGGATGGGGTAGACGATGGGTGGTAGGTTAAACCCACGCCTACGCTCACGTCCACGCTCACGTCCAAGTATCCGCTCCATGTATGCCGATGCTGCTGGAGCGCCTCAAGTCTCTCTTCTTGCCCCTACCCCCTCCCGTGTCTCACTTCCTCTTTCCCCAGCCCTGCTGACTCCCCTATCGTACAGCAAATTTTGTCCCCGTCCCCAACAGAATACACAATCAATATTAGAAAAAAGAAGAAGAGTGAAGAGTGATGATGTATGCTAGCACATTTACCGTTTATGAAGTATTCTTGCCTTTCATTTCGTTCCCTGGTGAGAGCATCCCAGTCTGTCTACCAACCAGACGAGGGAAAGCATGTGAGCCCTCTCCTAACCACGGAACTCTTTTAACGAGGGAAAGAACGCCGCTGAGGTATCGCCGTTTGTCGTTTCTCTTTCCTTGAACACTGCCAAAGTTCACCCACGCCAGCGATGTTGCTTTTGTAGGAAATCCGTCTATTGGTAGAAAGAAAAACGAAAGCCAGGCGGTCTTCAGTGCTGTGTGGCCTTCCGGAAAAAGAGAAAGAAAGGCAAACCCACAGGCAACAATCACCTGAAGAAGTGTGATAGGTGATGGAGGACGCCATCCTGTACTGTTTATCTTGCTGCGCCAGAGATATGCTGATCGATGATTTTAACTTGCAGTCTTGATGCCGCATGTCTTGTCTCTGCCGTCTTATTCGTTATTGTCGTCATCAGTATGGTCTCTCTTTTCGTCTTTGACGGTTCTGCTCTTGTTGGCATGCTCCCGGTCCAGGTTCGGGAACACCAGCTCAAGCACGTCAGAATACCAGCTCACTGGCTTGCCTTCGAGATCCCCCTTGATGTTCTGCCGCTATCGTGTTAAAAAAGAAAAAAAGAATCCTTATCATCAAAACATACCTCTGGTAGCTCAAGCCAGTCCGACAAATTGTCCTCGGGGAAAATGATTGTCTTGCAGTCGGCCCGTCTCGCAGCCACAGTCTTCTCTCTCAGACCTCCAATCCTAAGAACTTTTCCCGTCAGGGTTAGCTCGCCTGTCATGGCGACGGCAGGGTCGACAGGAACGTCCAAGGCGAGGGAAAGCAGGGATGTTGCCATTGTGATACCAGCGGAAGGGCCATCCTTCAAAACCGCCCCTTCAGGGACGTGAAGGTGAATTTTGGCTCTGTCAAAAAAGTCGTTCATGGGAAATCCCTTGGCCATCAATGATTTGGCGAATGAGTAGGCGATGGATGATGACTCCTTCATCACCTGCTTCATGTTTCCGGTGATCTCGAGAGACGGCCTACTGCTTGACCGGAGGGCCGACTGCAGGATGGATTCGATGTACATGGTAGTGCCACCCATCTGCGTCCATGCAAGTCCCATAGTCACACCCGGCGGCGTGACATTGAAGAGTCTATCGGAAGTGAAGACGGGTGGGCCGACGTAGTCCTGGAGGGTCTCCTTATCAATAACAACGTGGACCGTGTCGGGAATTTTCAGAGCTAGACGTGGTGTTTCTGTCGTTTCTGATTCACTTGCTGTGCTTTTCGCAGTGGACTCCTTGCTATCTTCGCTCTTTTCCTTCTCCTTCTTTTCCGACTCCTCGAGAGCCGCTTTTCCTTCGTCAGTCAGTGCCTCTGATTCAGGCAGCACCACCTCGCCGAGGTCCTGAACGATTTTGAGCGCTGATTTCCGATACACCTTTTCGATCTGCTTTTTCAGATTCCGCACTCCAGACTCACGGCAGTAAGATTTGATCAACTCCGCGATCGCACCCTTCGTTAGCTTCACATCGGCGTCCTTCAGACCAGCCAATTCCTGTGCCTGAGGGGCAAGATACCTCTCGGCGATCGCCATCTTCTCGTCTGCAACGTATCCTGACAGGCTGATAACCTCCATGCGGTCGAGGAGGGGACGGGGAATCGTGTCTGTCAGATTGGCCGTGCAAACAAACAAGACCTTGGACAAATCGACGGGAACATCGATGTAGTGGTCTAGGAAGGAGCTGTTCTGTTCTGGATCGAGGAGTTCCAGTAGAGCTGAAGACGGATCTCCCTGGTGCCCGCGTCCAATCTTGTCGATTTCATCGATCAGAATCAAGGGGTTTTCTGTTTTGCACTTCTTGAGGGCCTGGATCACACGACCCGGCAGAGCCCCAACGTATGTCCTCCTGTGACCCTTGATCTCGGCCACGTCGGAGAGGCCACCTACACTGAATCGGTAGTACTCCCGGTTCAAGGCGCGCGCGATTGATTTGCCAATGCTCGTCTTGCCCACGCCAGGGGGTCCGACAAAGCACAAAATCTTACCCTCGACCGTCCCACGTAGCTTGCCGACCGCGATGAACTCAAGAATCCGGTCTTTGACATCCTTGAGGCCGTAGTGATCCTCGTCCAGAACTTGTCTCGCGTTTTCTATGCCAAACTTCTCCACGCTCCTCCTACCCCAGGGAATGTGGGTGAGCCAGTCCAAGTAATTTCGCGTAACGTTGAACTCGGAAGCAGCAGGCTCCAAGGATGCCAGCTTGCTTATTTCTTCGTCGAATACCTTGCGGACAGCATCCGGCATCGCAAGCTTTGATGCTTTTTCTTTTAACTTCTCGACGAGTTTGTCCTTGCCGTCGTCGATGCCCAGTTCGCGACGAATACCCTTCATCTGCTCCAGCAGCCAGTATTCACGCTGTCGTTTTGTAATCTTGCTTTCAACATCTTTGGAGATCTTTGACTGAAGCTGAGCGTTGAGCTGTTCTTTTTTCAGCAACAGCAAAGCCTTTTGCATTCTTTCCTCCACATTAAGAGTTGACAGCACGTCTTGCAGCTCAGCCGTATCTCCAACAGATACCGCGGCGGCAAAATCAGCCAGTCTGCCCGGGCCATCCCCCACGTCGCCGGTATATTGGCCCACCGAGAAGGTGGATATTTGATCCCTGAAGAGGCTGTTCATGCTGGCGACATCTTTAAAAACACTGACTATCTCATTGGTGACAGCGCGGATGACTGGGCTCTTGGGATTGAATGGTTCATCCGGGAGATTTTCGACATTGACTAGTGTAACAGGATATTTTCGCAGGAATGAAGTTGGGTCGTATTGTTGTTTTGCTGTAGGCTCGGGCTTTGGCGCAACCGCACTCTCCTCGAAGCTGGCAACCACATCTCCTTTTAGCACTGGTGCTTCGGCCGGTTCTTGCGGTATTTCGCGTGATGTCTCTTCTTCGGCTGGTGGTTTTGCGGAATCTGCGCCTGGACCGCCAGGGGGGATAAGGTTTGAGAGTCGAATCCTGCGGTGCGTGTATAGTACGGCGCTCATGAGCGTACCACCCCGAACAGTGTCATGCAGGGTAAATGTGCTGGTAATCTGCGCAAAGACGCCGACGTCGTATACCTCATCAGGACTGCGGATCACGTCGGCGTCGGCATTCTCGTCCTTGAACAGAAACGCGCCAATATAGGGTTGGCCGCGCCTCAGCGACTCTTCTATCGCCTCCCTCACTTTCGGGTCCTTGATGGTGATTGGTTTATAGAAGCCAGGAAACAACGGCCGCTGAGCGATGGGGATTGCCAGAATTTGCGGGTAGATATCAGGAACCGTGGACTTTGTCAAGGCCCCATCACCAAGCTTCCGCCCTCTTTTGCCACTATCGCCTGGTCCATCACCTGAGGACGAGCCACCTGTGGCGCCCCCTTTGCCATTCGGCGATTCTGGGGCACTCTCGCCTGGCTTATTATCGGATGTCTCTGAGCTCGAGGCCTTGACCTCAGTCGTCGTTTTCTCCTCTGCCTCAGCGTGCTCGAGATGTGCCTTCTTTTCTTCTTCTGACAGCGGCTCGACCGTCCCATCGAAGAACGCCTTGCCCTTTTGCTTGTTTAGCGCGCTGTATGTAGAAAAGTAGGAGAGTGATGGGGGGCCTAGTTGGGAGAGAGCAGCGATTCTAGAGGAGCCCGGTCGGCCCGGTGCCCGGGCAGAGGTAAGGAAACCGACGCCCCACGCCCTCTGTGTAAACAAGGTCGTCGAAGTCCTCGGCGCAGATATGCGCACGAGCTGCTGTCGCGACAGCATCGTGAATCGAGGGAAGCTCCAGGTTCGGGCGGCGCAGATTGACGTCGAAATTTAGAGATGAGGAGCTCGGCGGGTTGAAGTCTAGGTATGCCGGAATCTGGGGACCGAAAAATTGAAGGAGAAACAAGGAGTAATATACAGGGCGAGTACTAAAATGCAGGAGAATAGCTCCTGTCCAACGGCTGTGAGCAATGGCCGAGATCGTGTTGACTGGAAAGTGCATCGACCGGAGAAGGGGGTTTGCCGCAGCGTAGACGTTGAAGCTTCGTTAAAATTGTGAGCTTTCAATTTTAACTCCGGTCCGCTGTCGGCTGACTGACGTTCGCGAACGCTTCAGGGAAACGGGCCACGATTACCTAATTCGCCTGCAACATTGCCCCGGCAAGTCAGCCGAGAGCTCCTCCACCATCCCGCGCTTTCCCCGCCTGTTTGTGGACTCGGCTGACCATAAAGGGGCTCCGATTCCGTGGTTCTTACATGCAGTGAGTGAATGTAGTTCACAGCAATTCTCCATCACCAGTCTTCTTGTACTGCCCGAAATTGATTTCACTCAATTGCTGTAGCATCCTGCCTGAATCGCCGAGCATCGAGACATTTAGCCTGTCGCAGTTGTCTCGGACGGAGCTTCTCCTTTGTTCTGCATTTTCTATCTTGAACGCCCCCTCCAAGCCGCCGACCTGGCTGACTTTGGGGTCCCAAAACATCCCGAGCTGTTGTTGCTGGCTTTTGGTTGGCGCGGCGGTTGCAGCCTTGTCACGCTTTCACTATCACAAGGGGCACGGCAGGGGCCCCTCCTTCCTTCACCCATCTCCTTCCTGTTATCCTCTGCTCCTGTAGCCCTAATAGAAGTGCACTTCTTGTCCTGCTTCACGTTATAGACAGCTGCTCGAACCCATTCAAGCATGACGACCAAGGCTTCGACCGACCTCACCGCTGGTGTTTACAAGTTGTCGCTGCAGACGCCGAAGACGGTCTCAAGTTCCAAGTCGATCAAGGCAAAAAAGGCACCCGCCGTCGCCGACAGCTGGGAGGACGAAGAAGTCAGCACTTCCTCGGAGGGCGAAGGCAACCGCAATAAGTCCGCACCGGGCTATGATTCCGCTTCCGACCATGAGCAAGACAGTTTGGACCAGGATGGCAAAACATCGCGGGGCGGAGGCGGCCAGACTGGCACGGCCGCCCCGCCTCCCACACCCATGTTTCCCACCTACGGATCTAGACGACCTTTTTCACCCACCACTGTTAACGCAGCCTCGTTCGACGTGCCTTGTGTGTATGATGGCGATGGTCGCAACAATTCCGCACCGGCGGCGAAGAGACCCGAGAAAACCGACGCCGTCGCGCGGCGCATGATCGCCAGCGCTTTGGGTGTCAAAGTGCCCAAGCAAACCGACGAGCAAAAGAAGTATGACCAAGCCATTCGCGAGAAGGAGCGCCGTCGCCGTGGGGAAGAAAAAGAGATGCACAGGAAGAAGGAGGAAGAAGCCGCCAAGGCTAGACAGGCTGTCTGGGAGGATTGACGCATCGGCATCAGGAAGACAGTCATCTAGTCTTACGTCTTTGGATCAGGAATACACCAGCCATCTGTTGAAGCCAGTCGGGACCCAACCCGATGTTCCTACTCTATATTCTATAAAAGATGTTCGTCTACTCCTGTCCTGCAACAGCCTGGTCACGAATCCCCCTACGTTGGCCTCACAGGTTTCAGACGTGTTGGTCGCCAGCGTTGTAAGGAAAGGGCAAATGGTTTCCTTTGAAGGTTAAAACAAGGCGTTGCCCCCCTTCAACGTCTGGAGAATATTGCAAGCCAATTCCGGTGCCCTGAAGACCCTGCGCCTCGACATGTCGGTTCCAGATGATTTGTTGAACATGTCCGGTTCTCGAACACGAGATACAACCCATTGGCCAGCGACTTCGTCCCATCGCGGACCTCATGCCGTCCGTGGCTGCCCCGTTGGTGACCAGGAAACCCAGAACATCACGCCCCCTCCAGCCGGGAGAGGCTCCAACAAAAGCGCCCTCGAGCTCTCGTAGGAGATGAGGCCTTGGGGAGGTTACGGCCTTGCACTGCAGAACGACCCTGAGCGGATGGCTTGGGCTTGAAGGGACAGACCATGTGCCGAGAAGGTCGATACCTAAATCAGATTGGCCGCCTACTCGGCGAAGGCGGAAGCCATAATCTGAAAGGGCTGCTGCGACGGTGTATTCGAAGTGAGTGCCGATGAAAGTGGTTGATGCCTGATTTAGGTTTGTGCGCTCCGCGTAGGTGAGAAATGAAGCAAGATCATGATGAGCCGTGGTGGGTGCGTCTGGATACGTCAATGTGTTTGCTGGGATTGTAGCCGTTGGTAGTCCAGTGTCATCTTTTTCTGTTGTAGACAGCGTCCTACGGATGTTGAATTGTCGAGACGCGAGTGAGTGAGTGATGCGGTGTGGCTGAAGTACTTGCATCTCAGCCCAGCCGGGCCAAAACGTGCGCATACCTGTCTCAGGACGGGCGTGAATACGAATGTAGCCCAAACAAATCAGAAAATCCGCCAGATTCTGTAAAGACCAGCCGAGGGACTACGTAGCACCGTGGTTTTTTCTTTTTCTGATACAAGAGATTGCAGCGGGCAGCTGCGTAAATCAAGCAACAAAGCGCAATTCCACCTTGTCATGCGATATTGGTCTGTGCAGGTGGCTAAGATGCGTACCAGCCACCCTCCACCCAAGACGCTTGAAGTACGAATATGTGACGAACAAACGCCATACCATGTGTCTTCTCCCACAAGAATCAGAATTAACCTAACGGATCTTGGTTAGTGTGATCTAGAGGTTTCGCAGGCGTCCTCATGCCTTGATAACAGTGGTGTCTCAAAAATGGCCTGGGACACTAACTAGTCCAAACGCGGTTAGGCTAATTCTGATTGTTGTGGGAAGACTGGCCGTAAAGGGTCTCATTTTTGGACCCACTTATACAAAAGCACAGACCACACTTCCCCTGGCCACCACCCCAGCTCAGATAAGGACTGCGCCTGCAGAGATAGTCAAGCAGTACGGATATCCCACCATCAACACATCAACAATGGCACCGCAACATCAGCGACATATAACACCCTCATAATATAACCATGTCGGACCGTCTCACGCAACTACAGGAATCCGTCGACGAGGTACCTTCTCCCGCAGCACATTACGTTCCTGCGTACTAACAACACCTCGTTCTTTAGCTCGCAAACCAGTTCATCGCCTGCTTCTACTTCCTCGAGCGCCGCCACGACCTCGAGCCATTTGGACCCAATGATAAAATTCCTGAACTCAAATCTGAGCAGCAAAAAGAGGGTGCGAATCTAGGTCTCGGTTTCAATCATGCCACAGTCTCGGGCTAACCGTTCGCATCACAAAACAGTTGAACCTCTACCAGCCGAGGTCTTCCAGGCGGGTCAGCTCGAGCTTGCGCGCGATCTTATCATCAAGGAGCAGCAGGTTGAATATCTGATATCGAGCCTGCCAGGTCTGGAGAATAGCGAGAGGGATCAGGAGAAAATGATTAGGGATTTGGAAGAAGAGCTCAAGATGGCTGAGGCACAACGGCTAGAGGCGATCAAAGAGAAAGATGACGTGCTTACGAAGTTGGATCAGGTGCTACGTATGATCCGTCGGTATTGATCAGGAACTAGGGGAAAGAGGACTGTTTTTGCACTCAAGGCGTTGGTGGCAATCGATACCCGTTAGCATTAACACAACTTGGCACTGATGATGTTAATAATTATGAGAAAGTGGCCATGAATCTATCTGGCACATTGCCGCTATAAGATGTGCCGAGTCTGTGTCTTCGTGACGAAATCTATCAGTCCGCCCGCTTTCGCTAACGGTCAACAAATATATCCATGCAACACTTGGAAGAAATTCAGACCAGGGGTCCATTCATTACTGGGTAGACTTGAAGAACTGGGGGAATATCGTCCGCAGTTCTTCCAGGCGCCTAATCTGGTACTTGGACACTGGTGTCTTTGGCGGGGTGGCCGTCTCCTCGACAAGATGGGCTGTTGACCAGCCGATTTCCTGGGCGGCTTTGCAGTTTCCGAAGGAATCATCTGAAACTCCGTCAGTGACTTGTGGAAAGGAAAGAACCAGCAGGGCTTCTCACCGACGAAGAAGCAGTCCTGAAAATCCTCAACCCCCGCCTCCTTCATTGCCTTTTTGTACATAGCGGTGTGCGGCTTGCAAACCAACGGTATAGCGTTGTAGTCGCAGTATGTGACGCCCTCAAAATAATCACCAACCTCTAGAAGGCGTACGACACGTCTAGCGTGATTAATATACGCATTGGTAAAGAGCCACAGCTTAACTTTGCTCCTGTCAATGTCCGCGAGGAGTTTCGTGAGCTCGGGGTTCGGTTTGATGATTCCATCCAGAGGAATTGCGTCATCAACCTTGGAATTGTACTCCATGGGGTCTATTTGGTGATGCCGGACCAGGCCCTCAATGGACAAGCCGTAGGTTTGGTAGTATTCTCGGTGCAACCTTACGGCCTCTTCTTGTGGGAGATCCAGGTGTGTGGTGAAGAAGCGATCGATATACTCGACCATGAGCTCTTGGACCTTAGCACCTGCGGAAATCAAGGTGTCAACGCTTCTGTAAGAAGAGAGTCCAGGCTGACCTGGTTCGCTCACTTTTGGGGTAAAGGCAATTATCTATATCGCTAGCATCTTGTTAGGTGGCTCTCCGACTAATACCAGACATGGACGGGTTCATACAAGAAAAATACCTGTCTCCTTATAGGGGTTGCGCCGTTTGGTAGGAGATCCCTTTCCTCCCCAACACTCTTTGTTGAAGATCCGATATGAGACATGAACCGGAAATGAGGCGTTGGTGGCTGATGAGCCAAGTTTAAACATTTTCCGAGTAAGTTTGTAAGGTGTGTGTATGGAGGCGTTGATGATGCAATTGCTCTTGCGGTTGATTGGTGGAGCCTTCGAATTCGGTCTGACCCTGGTTCAGACGCTTGTTTCTGGGGCTTTAAAGCTGGTGATGGGAAGGGAGTGACCTTAAGATATGTACGAGCGTGCCTTAAGAATAACATAATACCCAATCGTAACCCAAGCAGGCTTAACTAAAAACAGGCCGAAGTTGCGGATTTGCACGTCACGCAGGCGCACGGGCCGCGCTGGGAGCTTGTTCTTGGATGCGAAGTCCAAGGTTAAAACTTAAGTTTCCTTCCATCTGCAACCTCGACAACCGCCGGGTTGACTGCCTTGTCCCTCGGAAGCCGCGCACACCAATATATTTCGGTTTCAGCGCCAAAAATATCCTCCACCTTCAAGGACATTATCTCTAGGATCATTTTGTTCGCAAGACTCGTTAACTCTTTGTTGTGAGACCATAATTGTGGCGTAACTCACATTTTCCAACCGCAACATGGCACAGGGGGCAGTTGCCTCCACTATGGCTAGCAAAAGCGCGCAGGCCGGAGGGTCTAGGGATCCATCCCCAGCAAAGCCTCGAATCTCTGATGAGCTCCACGAATTGCAGCAGTACCAGAAGATTCTGCGGTTTCGCGACGAGGTGGTGAACGGCCTGCATCCGCGCATCAAGCCGACACATCTGGGCAAACCCGCCTCTTCGGTGCTCGCAAGTACATCCTCTTCTGCATCTGCCCAAGCGACCATGGCGAAGTCCTTTCTGAATGGTGATCGTCAAATGGCGAATAATGTTCAGGCATATCAGTCAAATTTGCAGAGACCGCCACCCTATCCGCCAACCAACTTTCCCGGGCTCGGGAACCTCGAGGGCGCGGGTGGCCCGTCGAGGCCGTATGCTTCTGGCAGGCTTGAAATAGACCCAGTATTACTGGAGAAGTCGGACGATCTAAAAAAGGCAGAGATGCATTTGCACCGCCAGAGGGTCGAGCGTGGGCTCCGCGACGAGATGGAGCAGCGTCGCGCCTCTCAAAAAGTCTCGACACACTCAGAGCAACTTGCTGACTTTGACGTCGCCGAGGTCATGATGAAGGCCATGGCCTTGGCCCAGTCAACTTCTACTCAGCCTACTAACGACACAGCGGCTAATGCCTCAGCTTCGAGCGACTCGTTCGACGACAACACGTTCTATTCGAGCCAGCACGACACCCCGTCGTCGCGCAATGTTTCGCGCCTCCCGAACGATTCCGAGTCCGACGAGATGCGGGACGGTTCTCCCTACGAGCCGGCACTAGAACCTGATCCCGCTCCGGCCCCGCCGCAACAGTCATCTGCCGCTCCCCAGAGCCTGCTCCAGAACGTCTTGTATCATCAGCAGCATCTTGGCTCAAGCACCCCAGGCTCCACTGCTGCCCTCTCGCAACCTGCGAATATCGTCCCCGGTCTGTCGAGTGAGGCAACAAGCTCTAGCTATCCCTATCGCCATTTTCTCCCACCAGAGGTGGCTAGCTCCCAAGGGAGTGGCCCAGTGAGTTGCTCCGAATCGGGAAACACAACGAAGGAGAATACAGTCGATTCCCGCGATCTTGTGAGAATTAGCGAGAGGCTGGCCAACGTCGCGGGCCAGCGTGAAAACCCGCTTGTTCGTGCTCACGATCTCTCCCCCATTGCCCCTCAGCCCGCCCATGTTTCTCCCCTTGCTATTGCTCGGCAACCCACTTTGGCGCAGTCCGATGTCGACTTACGTCGTGGGACCCCGGCGCAGGTTGCGGCTTTGAGGAAGCATCACTCCGCTGCAACAAGTCCAGACAGCTCCCCCCAAGGTAGCAGAGCCGCCGACAAGAAGAAGGGCAAAAGGAAGAAGAGAAAAGCAGAAAAGATAGCCGCCCAGATCACTGCCGGCTCTTCCCCTTTCATCAAGCCGGAGCCTCGCTCTCCTTCCCCCATTGCAGCTCCAGCTTTCAGCCGCCCCAACAAACGCCAGCGTCAATCACATCGTCAGCCCTCGGAAATTAGCTACGGCGACGCCAGGTATGACCAATCACCCGTGGTAGATCACAGCTATCAGGATCGCTACCAAACAAGAGTTCGCCGCGAGGAACGGGTAGTTGGCTATGAGAGAGTCGATGAAACGGGACGCCGTGAGGTCGAGCCCATCCTTATTGAGCCCCCAAGATATGAAAGAGTTTACTATGATGAACCTAGATCAACGAACAGCGTTCGTCAGGGCCTGCCAGAATCGCCCCATATTTACGAGACTTCATATCCGCCACGAGAATTGCGCCCAGTACGTCCTGTCTCCCGCGTCATGGAGGTAGGCTCCGGAGAACCCACTTATTACCATGACGGTCGCCCCTCATCAAGAACAGGTATGCGACCACCGTCGTATCAAGTTCGGTCGCAGTCGCCAGTTGCCCATGAACGCACCACGTCGGCAATGCTCCCCCCAAGAACAGTGGCATCACGGATCGTGGTCGATGCGCATGGCAATGAGTATTTCGACCCTCCTCGCTCGACTGTCCTCAGGGGTGACTACAGACAGGTAGACCCCAGCCAGGTTTACGAACCAACACAACCTCCTCGCGCAGCCCCAAGGAGACCTGATATGTACGAAGATGATGCTGCTTTGTACACAAGAACCTCGCCATACGCTGTTCGCCGCCGTGTCATCACACAGTCCAACTTCCTTCCCCAAGAGCAACGTGTTTACAGGGAAGTTGGACAGAGTATACCGCCAGCGATCAGTGAATACAATGCGGGATCGCGAGCAGACAGCCGGCCCGCTCTCGAGCCCGGGCGTGAATACATTGCAAGGTCGTCAGGGACTCGGCCAATGGTGGACACGGCGCATTACGATGGGGCATCTGCTTATGAGCGAAGATTGGTGGAGGAGCGGCCATATGTGGATTCTAGAGCGGCAAGCGCACGACCGCCGGATCTCGTTCGCTATGAGGTGCCTGTTGCCTACGAGCGGCGTGTTGGAGACGAGACAATGCCCTCGTATCCTTCTATGAGGTCGGCAAGCGTGAGACCCGCCGAGACAGTTCGGTACGAACTGGCTCGGGATTATGGATCACGAGTTGGCAGTGTCCGCCCTCTAGATATGAGTACACACGCAATGCATCCGCCCCCTGTGGTTCGCAGCTACAGCGTTATGCCCAGCGAAGCACCTGAAGTTGTCCGCCGCGATTTCAGTGGTCAAGCTCTTCCAAGATATCACGGACGACCATCAGTTCCTGGAGATGACGACGTAATCTTCCTGGACCGCCATCCCCGCGATCCCCACCGAGAGTTGAGGTGAGCTCCGCCCCCGCATCACTCTCAGATTCCGGGTCGATGTTTGCGGGCGGTGGGAGGAGGGGATATGAAGTCCGTGTGTTGAGACTCGAGCCGTTCTAGATGGCAGAAACACAATGCACACAGGCGATGATGGGACAAATCCATCATTGGGTTATATCATGCGCCAATTAAAGAAAGGAACAGGGTGTTCTCAGAGCTGGCCAATGTAGTATGGCATTAATCCTCGACCCGACCTGCAAATATTTCGCCGTGGCATCGCCCAGCTGGGTATTGAGTTCATACCATACTTGTGCTAGCATGGGTGGAGGTGAAGTGATTTGTGAGTGTGGTGCTGTGGATGATGTCGGAACTGGGAACTCCCAAAATTAGAGTCGAACGATTGACCGCGAGGGCTGGTAGTCAGCCACGGCATCGGGTCCGGGCCCTAGGCTCAAAAATAGTGTCCATGCGTGTACACTATAGATCCATGTACCGGCGAGGCAAGAACCCGCACCGTCTTGAGCTTCGGTTTCGCACAGACCGACCACATGGGATGGAACGGTTGGAAGTTTGACACACAGCTCTTTCTAACGCAACACAGCTCCGTGAAGGACAAGTCCAAGCCGGGAAACCCTGGGGAGTGGAGTTGATCGGGCGAGGAAACGTCAACTTGAACGAGGGCGTCATGCGCGAGGCGGGTGGCTATCTGTCCTTGGACCCGGCAATTCCGGATGCGCTGTGTGTTGTAGATAATGTAGGTTTGCGGGATCCGAGAACAGTGGTTGCATTGGGTTGTAGAGGCGGCACTCTCTGGGTGTCAGTTTTCACGTCAGCGGTAACATGTGTCGCGGTACTGAAGCTTCTTGGCTGCTCCTCGAGGACCCCCCCTCCTTGTTAACCCTGTTTGGCGACTTCAGTATATGCCGAGAGCGTCTCCTTGTTAATACCAGTATCGGAAAAAGGTGCATCAACATGTCACAGAGTCAAGGTCCAAGAGGAGAGCAATGGGTGACCCACACGACCCGAGGAGGCCCATATCAAAACAAATCATGGCTTCTTGGCCATACTGCGTCTTTGTTGCCCACTTCGAGTGTATATCAACTTGCGCATTGTTTACTGTCGTGCACTTGATGATGCTTTGTTTCTCCTCGAGAGTGGCCCACTCTCTGACTTGGGCAAGTTAGACTGTTTGGCCTCTGATGAGCAATTTACAAGGCCTTGCCTCAACCATGAATGCTTCCAGGAGCTAGGCTGTAGTTCTAACTATGCACGGGGCAAATGCGACCGATACCGAGGCTAAGTATCCGCTTCTGTAGAATTGGATAGAAGTTCAAGTCAGAGCTCGTGAATATCTTGTGAATAAATTCTCCAGATATATATATGTGTGTGTGTGTGTGTGTTTGTGTGCCAATCCCTTAGAAGCGCTCCACCAATTACACACCAAAAATGAGACTTTTGGGAAGCGGCAACCGGCTGATGTTTACAAACCCAAGAAAGCTGCTTCTTAGTGTCTTCGCATAGTGTTTTGCTTTTGCTTTGCGTTGAGGTGCCCGAGGAGCGAGTTGATTCGTCTGTCCCCCCAAATAAGTGAGAGACCTCTAGCCGCCTGGTCTGCTTGCATTCGAATTAAAGATATATCATGAAAAAATCGAGTTCAGGTCCTATCTCAAGCCTCCCACACTACACTTAATTGGATATGGCCACATGTGGGATCGCATGCTGGGAGATCATTTCTGAGCCGCGGTGTGTTTGGGCCTCGTGTTTTTGGCTGATGCTTCTTTCAATCTCGACACAACATAATCGGACCTGCTCACAGCGACATTGCCTAGGCCAGGTAGGTAATCGTGTGCGTCGACCATCGCAATGCAAGGACAGGGGACGAAACTCGAGGGTCGCGCTATCGGATTTCTGTTGAAGTTTACACTGGAGCTGTGGGAGCTCTCACTTGGAGCAAGTTGATGTACCTCGCAGGCTGAGTTTGGCACCAACGGTACTTCGTACTTGGAGTCATAACGTCAACGCTATCAGCTAGACCCACGGCTGGAGATTCAGCACCACTGGGCCGATCAGGTCAGCGCCCCGCTGATGGGCAGCACGGACCAAATGCTGCAGGTGGCTTCCCTCACGCAACTGCACACTCTCCACTTCTGTTTCCCTCCGTCTGTCAGCTTCCTTTACGTATTCCCCTCCACCACTTCCTCCCTCCCTCAACTTTGTAGAAAGTAGGAAGGAAAAGAGCACACGACCGTTTCCTCCCCACCCTTTTTTTCTTTTTCCGATTGCCTCTTTGAGATACCCTTTTCCCTTCTTCTCTTTCTGCCGGAGGCCCGAATTCCCCGCCCGCGCGACGTCCCCAGTCAGTCTCCTTCCGTCCCTCTTTAGTTAGCACCGATTGCCTCCCACCCGCTGCTGGCTCCGTTACTGCTGCTGCTGCCATAACCGTGCTATATCCCGCGTCGTTTACTGTTTTGCTCTCCGAGACAGTCTCCATCTGCCGACCATGAATAAGCTGGCGGGCATGCGTCACTGGCCCGAACGGATGAGCCCCAACTTCAGCATGGGGAGATCGAGTATGGGCATGCCAGTTATCAATCCTCACCAGAAGGTCACAGCCCAGGGAGTACCGCCGATTTCCACCTCTCCAGCGCCCGATGCCACCATTTCCTACTCGTTCAACGTGCCGTTCGCCTCTGACCTAGCCGGACCCAACACGGAAGAGATACTACACGCCACCACCGATGCCGTGCTACGCTGGACACATCCCGAGGATGCACCCGACGACGTTCCGGTGCACGAATTGCCCGTACATGCCCAGAATCTGGCTGTGCTGCAAGACATGTGCAAGGACATCACACGGCAGACAGCCGGGGCCGTAGAGGCACACGTCATCACGACGGTGCGTCAGGCCCAGGCCGTGTCGACAACTCCCAAGGTTCCTCGTCAGGTCACCACTGTCTGTTTGTCCGGTGTTGCCGAGGCTGTCTACAAGTGCCGTGAGAGCATCTTGAATGATACACCTTTGTCCTTGGTAGGTGCGGTGGTGTGCTGCAGGCTCTCGGCGCCTTCTGTTATATGCTGACCTTGCCCCCAACAGCGTTGCTCCACCGTCGATGTCGATGGTAATCTCGTTGCCAATTTGAACGAGGGCATTCTGAAGAAGGCAGTGACCGACTTTCTCGACGAGACCTCTGCTTTTTGCGGCGTTGACATCTTCCTGCTCGGCCCCAAGCTCACGCCCATTGTGGATGGCCTGAATGGAGATGTTGAGCTTCGAAGAGATCAACGATGGCGGGTGGCTATTTTTGGCGATGAGATGTCGTCTGAGCATGCAAAGACAAGGGTTCTGATTCACATCGACCAGCTGGTATGGAAACCCGGCGTATCCGGTTTATGATGGTGCACCTGTTGCTAACCCCATCCTTCATCACAGCTTGGTAGGGTTGTCGACGGCTCCAAGATCGACTTTTCCATGCACCAGGTGGTTTGTGGCCGAAACCGCAAGAATATTAAGCTGATTGAATCGGCAACAAACACGGCGATATATTTTCCACCGCCATTCTCGCCATCGTATCGATATTGTCCACCCAACGCTCAGCGCCGTGACCACCAGCAGATCTATATCACGGGAGAAAACAGTCACGGGATCGAGCAGGCCAAATATAGGCTGCACGACAACCTGATCCGATGCAGGCTCTTCGTGAAGGACGTGCAGATCTCAGCTGCTAAGATTGACAGCATCCTCCTGAGCCGGATGGATAAGGTGCGGAAGATCTGTGAAATGAATGGTACTTACATCATGTTCCCTCCCCTTGGTACCCGCCGCGAGACAATTCGAGTTCAGGGGCTTGAGAATCTGCACGTGGAACGTACCGCTCGGGAGCTCATGACTTTGGTAAGTTGGGACGTCGTATTAAGTAGGTTGTACAATTGTTGACACCGATTTCAAGGCCGGACAATTCTACAACGCCACCTGGTGGATCACGCAGTTGGATCGTCAACTTCCGAACTTCAATGATATCAAGGCCATGCTCGGCGAAATCTGCGCCAACTCGGACGCGGATGTGTCTTTTGACAAGTCCACTTTCACCATTACTGGCTCGGACGAAGATGTTAAAGATGCTCTTGTGGTCCTCTCGCAGATTAAATCCGTTACCCTCTCTTCGTGCCAAATCCGTGTCAGGATTGAGTTGGCCAACGAGCATAAGGAGTTCGTTAGTGGCAAGAAGAATGGCAAGATCAACAAGATCATGGGCCAGAGCAATGTCCAGATCATGTTTGACAACTTCGGCGAGTATAACTTCTACATCGAAGTTCAAGCCAGCTCCTACGACTCCATGAAGCAGGGTTTGGGGCTTGTGGAGCAAGAAATGCCCGCATCCATCTCGTTCCATGTTCCCGATCAATACCACAAGCGCATCATTGGTATTGGCGGCCAGCACATCCAGCGGATCATGAAGAAGCATTCGGTTTTCGTCAAGTTCTCCAACGCTATGGACCGTGGCGGGATGGGCCGCGAGGACGATGATAGTCGGGTCGACAATGTCATTTGCCGCACCCCCGCCCGCAACGCGCAAAATCTTGAACTCGTCAAGAGCGAAATACTGGAAATGGTTGATCGAGCTGACTCTGAATTCACATCTCAGATTGTCAGTGTCGACCGTCTCTATCATCGCCGACTGCTTGCGCGCCTGCCCGAGATCGAGGATCTAGAGAGAAGTTTCAACTGCAAGATTGTGTTTCCCAGCACCGAGCAGGCGAGTGATGAGGTGACGATAACTGGGCCCCAGTGGCAAGTAACGCAATGTGTTGATGAATTCTTGGTATGTCTTATCCAACCCTCTCCCCACAGGCCCTCACTGGAATCTTTCTCATGGTGGAATAGGGTATGGTTCCCGACCGGCATGAGATTGTCATGGAACGGTCTCCCATCCTCATCAAGTTTCTCGAGTCGCCCGAATTCGTTCAGAACATTGCCCCCAAATTGAAGAATCAATACGCTGCCGAGGTTTCGGTTCATGAGAACCCGGATGAGCGAACCGAGCAGGGCGGTCCGACGGTCACTCTTCTCTGGACCTTTACCCGTAATAATGCGGGTGGCCTCCGCGATGCAATGGACTTCCTCCAGGCCCAATTTGCCACGTCTGGTATCGAGCCTACAATCATCAAGGGCGCTATTCCGCGTCCCAAGTCGGACACGTTTGAGGAGTCTTTACAGTACTTTGATTCAAAACTGCTACAGCACGCTCCCGCCCCCGTGGCGGTTGATTCCCCGACGAAGCCAGGCTTCGGTGATGAGGTAGCGAGGGAGCGCGTTACACTCTTTGAACGTCTGCGCAAGCCCGGTAGCATGTCGTCGATCTCGTCGTTCTTGGATCGGAGAAAGAATAGCTCGCACTCGGCAACCACGCCTTTCTTTAAGGGCTCGAGCAATGTCTCCAAGTCGTCACTGATCTCGATTGAGTCAACCCGGAGCTTCAACGCTGATCGCAGCCCTTGGCATGACAGTGGAGTCAATCTCACTGAGGATGATAATCCTTGGGCGCCGCCTCGCAACTTCGCAACCAATGGATCTGAGCACAAGCTCACCGTCCCGCACCCCGGAGATGTTACGCCACGCCACGCCACTCGGCAGTCTGCTGACAGCGGACGCCCTTCTACATCACATTCCACCAATTCAGGATACCCCGGTCCCCATGTTGGATCATTTCGTTAGATTCTCGTCTCCTCTCTCAAGGTTTTAGACGCACCGGTTTGCTTTCGTCCTTGCGAGGAAAAGAAATACCCTAACGGCTGGATATACCCCACGGCGTAAAATACCCTGATATTTGTTCTGCATTTGGTCGGTTGCACGTCGTCGAGTCTCGGTTCTGGTTTCACATTTTCAGTGCATTCTCCTATTTCATTTTCTCTTTGACACGGGCAACGACCAACGACACTATCAACACGACTGACGAGGTAGCTCATCAGAAGCTTCCTTCGCGGTAACGACGTCACTCCTTACGTAACGAACAAACGACGTGACCTTTGGGAGCTTTACCACAAAGAATACGATACCTTTTCCCGGGCTCTTGACCCAAAGCAGGTCTTTATACCCACGCATTATTCAAAAAAACACGGCTGGCGTCGGTGTTGTGGAACCTAAGCGCCATGAGAATGGTTTCATCTTTGCACCTATCCGTCCGATATATGGCGCTTTCCTTCCTCTTAGCTGTTGTTTCTCGTCAATTCTTTTACAATCTCGACTTGAGTCCCGTGCACGTGGTCCGGCTGAGACGGGCATGAGGCTGGTTGCATTCACGGTGGTGAAGATGTTGAGGCGGTCGAGCGGCTGATAGGGGGTTGTTGTGTGGTCCTTGACATGCCCGGTGGCGGATCTTTCGGTAGTATTCATTTCTCAAGAGCGAGTGGATGGAGTGGAAGATAAGGGTGCTAGTAGATTGGTGGTCAAGTGGCCGGAACTGGGTCCTCGCGGCGAGGGCTGCGGGACATTGCGAGCTAAGTTCAGAGGGCAAGCTATGGAGTGAGATACATCAGAGATGTACGGATATTTCCAGCAAAGTACAAACATGATACCCACGTGCTGAGTTGGTGGCTGCATCAGTACGGGAGGAATGGTCCCTTCTCGACGGCGACTGCCAGATACTGACTTGGCAACTCATATCCATCTACCTAATCACTCAACAATCAACCAGGAAGCATAGTAAGCCAAAACGCTACGTTGGACGCTGGATCTTGAGCTCTAGGGAGTGTCGGCAAACAATCGAAAAGGAGGCCTCCCCTCACTCCCCACTTCCAAAAAAAAAAAAAAAAAAAAATGGGACAAAAAACGACCTCAGCTGCGTAACTCGCTGTGCAACGGCGCCTTTTCTGGATCTTGTCCTATCCCACTCCGAGACCTCTGTATAATCAGCTATTACCGCTAGACTGAACCGTCTTCGTCGTTCCTTAGACCCGCATAGTCTGTCCCTTGGTTAGCAGTACTGAGCCGGGCGCACAAGCTAAGTAAGACCACTGTCTCAGTTGCGGCATAGTGGTTGAGGGCATCGAGCAGGATCTGGAGGTGACGACTGAAGTTGTTTTCCCATTTCTTGATCACGTCGAAGAGCTCGGCGATGCGCGAAACCTCGTCCTTTCTGCTGCTGTTGCTGCTGCCGTCATCCTTGTCCTTGCTGAGGGCGAGGGACGACAAGTCGGCGCCGCTTCCGGCTTTTTGCGAACGCACAGTCTGGAACTGGCGCCATTGGTCATCAGTCATGTTGGGGGGTTTGACGGCCCCGGAGAGGTCCGGGTCAGCTTTTTCAAGCTCGCGAGAGAGCCAGTTGGTGTACGTGGCGAAAATGGTGCAGGTCTGCATCAGCTTGGAGTGGATCTGTATTATGCTAAGTCAGCAAAATGGAACATCAGCACGGAAGAATTGATGTTAAGGCGAGATACGAACTCTTAGCAGCTTGCTGTTGGTCAACATGCACTCTTTCAGGCAGGTGTCGAGGAAGTCAACGTGATCCTGCATGAGCTCGTCTACCGTACGTGTGAGGCCCTTCACAGAAAGTTTTGTGTTGCCGACAGCGCCACTGGGGGACGAAACAGGACCGTCTTGGCTGATCTCCCTCTCCCGCAATCGGGCCATGAGGCTCTGCCAGTTGGGTTCGATGACCTCGGCGGTGCAAAAGTAGAGCAACTGCTGGACAAATACCAGCATGCGAGCCCGTAGTGTCCATACCCTGCGCTTCCAAATCTCAAGATTGCGGGAGGACGATGAATGTGCCCAGACAAAGCCACGTGTATGTGTCTGCCAGGTAGAGGAGAGCTGGGATTCGAGGTAGCGTAGCGAGAGCAAGTAACGGAAGAGGGCTTGGTAGCGCCAGACCGTCTTGCGGCTGATGACGAGCGAGACGGGAAAAGGCACGGCGTAGTCAAGCTGTAGCGATGTGAATCCAATGGCGTTCTTGTCGTTATCTGCAGTTTGGTTCGATGCCAGCGGTTGTAATGTCTCACCTTGTTCTATACCGGTGATGTTGACGACACGCTGTAGGGATTTGGTCAGGGTGATCTCATTCATCTCCACCTTGACATCCTCTTTGAATGGGTCCAGCGAGACGATGCTGCCGGGCTGACGAAGGACAAGATCGAGTAGAGATTGCAGCTTGCCGGAGTTAACTGACTTGACGGGCTTGCGCAGCTCCGAAGAGCCAAGCTCGAGGAAGTAAGAAAAGTAGTCCGACGGATCAAGAAAGAAATAATGCTTCATCGATTGGAGCCTCGCCGGCAGGGCATGGGTTGTGAGAAGCAACTGCATGAGAGATTCGTTCGCATGAGCATAGGCGTTGTTGACATTGTCGAGGAAGCGGTTGTCGTCGAACGAGACAGGCACGTCTTTAACCCGCATGCTCACGTCGACACCACCGCACTCTCTCACCACATTCAGGTACTTGCCCGCCAGCAAAACCTTGTCTTTAACGCCTTCGAGCTGAGGGGGAATGTCGTGGTCCCGAATGGTATATCTCCTCTCCCAGTATTCATCGGTGTAGTCTTGCTCCAACCGTTCCCGCCGAATACTTCGTTGCTCCTTGATCAGGAACTCAGAGTGAGGATCATTGATCGCACCATGATGCAGCCACTCGTTCAACATGGTCATGTAGGGCCGGCTGGCGTCTCTCAACAGTGAGGTAAGGAGCGCTCTCGCGGCTGGATCACCCGACATGGACTCCAACCTTTTGGTTATAAGTCCAAGTACCACACCTCCCTTACAGATCTTCTTCCCTGTCATATTCCCTGGGACCAGATCACCGCCTTCCCGGAGCTGTTCCAAGATGTGATCGAAGTCGTCCGCACTGTCACCGGATTCGTCCGTCTCGTCGTCCAGCAACGCATTACGCTTGAGCAGCTCGTGGGCTAAGGTATAAAGCTGGTGCATCATATGGCTAGTGGGAAGTATATGAACATTGAGAAGGTGCAACGTGAAGGAATCATTGGTTAGGAACTGCGTCTCGAGCTGTGCGATCATGACCAGGTAATCGTGAAGGAGCTTGCGTATTGAGGCACACAGGGCATGGTTGACGGAGCCGAACTCGTTGCGGCTCTGGACATCGACGAAGGTCTCGAGAGCGGAATAGTGGGTAGCCATGCGCAGCATTGACTGGGTGAGATCCTGGAGGCTGGGGTCCAGTCCGGGCATGATGCGCCACGCTGGTCCCGATAACCTGTCGCGTTCCTCATTCGGATTATACCCTTTCGCAAAGCGAATGTACTGGCCTTCAAATCCCATGAAGACAAACAACAGGTCCTCTAGTATCACAGCCTCCTGAGCCTCGAGGGATAGCTCGTTCAAGAGCTCGGGAATGAGTGAGGATGGTGCCGACGAGGCGAGGGGCGGGATTGATATTCGGGAAGCCAGCGGCGCCGTCGTGTGCGGCAGCAGGGTTGCTTCAGGTTCCCATAGTGGAGGAGGCGGCTTCTCAGGCTCTACAGCACGGGGGATGTCCCTTGTCCTAGACTCGGTCGGGCGGTGTTTTGGTGCGTCGGTGGCCCGGTTCCTTTCTTCAGGTGCGCTGCGGCGGACAGGACTCCTTGTCCTAGATACCAAAGTTTCTCGCGTGGTCACCTGCACCCTCTCGGTGCGACGCTCATCGACAACTCTACTCGTCGGTCGTGGGTTGCCCGAAGCCGAGCGTTTGTGTGAGGTCGAGGCCGCTGCCCCGACATGACCAGGGAAGAGAGACTGGCCTGGAGCGCCTGATGCGCCCGACGTTTGTTGTCGAGAGTCACGCTCGGTTCGGGATTCACTTCTCGATTCGACCCTGGGGTCAGAGCGGTCGGCTCTGGTCCTGGCACCGTCAGTGACCGATATGCGGGGCCGTGATGCATTTGTGATTGATCTTTCGGTGCCAGCTGCACTTCTCGCGTCGGCAAACATGGCCGGTCTGGTGCTCGAAGACATGGTCCCTGTCTACATCTGCGGGTTCTGGCACGCCCGCTCTGCCGCATTTGGCGCTTGGGTTTTGCTGCTCACTGGACTCGTCGACTTGTCGAGGCCTCGTGGTGGGGTCGCAGACTTGGTACATCGCGTACCAGTCGACGCGCTGTTGAATTGACTCGCCCACCTTACACCAGGCTAGGGTGCCAAGACAAGGCTGCGTCGGGGTGTACGGTACGTACCTCTTCAAACAAAGGCGGGGCCGACAGGGGCATGGCTGAGGCGAGAGCTTTCGTGGACCTCCCGTGCCTGGAGCTCCCATCATCAACAGCCAGCCAATTCGGGCCTCACCAGTGAAGAGCTCCCACCACCACAACCCCCAAAATAACACCGTCTAACCACACCTGAAGCTCAGGCTCGACTCCCGCCAGCTTTTAAAGCCACTGATCCACCACAGGAAGGCCAAATACAGTGGTAAACCACACTCACCGCATCCCACCGTCCTCGGAACACCGCCAAGATGTTTATGGCAAGATCTGAATACGGTCCGTCCTCCGTACTTACGACCTCTTGGTCCAATATATTTGCTAACCTGTTATCGTTACTTCAGATCGGGGTATTAAGTATGTATATCCACATCGCCCTCGCACGAGGAACCGCACCTCTCTCTACTCCGCCCGCGCTCGTCCATGCCATGCTGCTATCTCCTACTGACATTCGCGCAGTACCTTCTCCCCGGAAGGCCGCCTCTTCCAGGTCGAATACTCGCTCGAGGCCATCAAGCTCGGCAGCACCGCCATCGGCGTCGCAACATCGGAAGGCGTGATCCTCGGCGTCGAGAAGCGCGTGACTTCGACCCTTCTAGAAACCTCGTCGGTCGAGAAGATTGTTGAGATTGACCGACACATTGGCTGCGCCATGTCCGGGCTGCAGGCAGATGCGCGGTCGATGGTGGAGCATGCGCGCGTCGAATGCCAGAGCCACGCCTTCAACTACAACGAGCGGCTGCGCGTCGAGAGCTGTACCCAGGCTATTTGCGACTTAGCCCTGCGCTTCGGCGAGAGCGCCGACGGCGAGGAGAGCATCATGAGCCGTCCATTTGGCGTCGCCCTGTTGATTGCCGGCTACGACGAGGACGGCCCCTCTCTGTACCACGCCGAGCCCTCGGGCACCTTCTACCGCTACGATGCCAAGGCCATCGGCAGTGGCAGCGAGGGCGCCCAAGCCGAATTACAGAACGAATATCACAAGGTTGGTATCTTATCCTTTCAAGTTGTTTTGCAAAAGAGTAACCCTAAGCTAACCCTGGTGAAGTCTCTCACCATTGAGGATGCTGAGACCCTTGTGCTCAAGACACTCAAACAAGTCATGGAAGAGAAGCTAGATTCCAAGAATGTGCAACTGGCAAGTGTGACCAAGGACCGCGGCTTTAGAATATACACGGATGAGGAGATGGCTGCAGTGGTTGAGCGACTTCCAGCGAATTAGCACCAGCGAGTGTTCGTTGAACTGAGAAATAACGGCGTAGGCATCTTTTATTTACTGGAGAAGAAAGCCAGTGTTTGTTCGACGCCATTAGGAACCGAGGTACGCGCCGATGTTGGTGACAATGGTGGATGTTAATTCCCACATGACCCGTGCATCTTGTCTCACGCCAGCTTCATGTCATTCAACAAGCTCGTCGGCGCCCATCCAAGTGGCTTGCACTAATGGAGGGAGAAAAACTACAGGTAAACTAAGATATGGTACCAACTCGTCAATCAATCCGCCCCAACCAGATCGAGCCTGTCCAGATCCTGCTCGACGCTCAACAAACCCAGGGCATAATGGGCCTGTTCAGTTCTCATAAGCACAAGTCGATCATCAACCTCAAGGTCTTGAATCCGCCTGTCAATCCTCCGGGGGCACATCCAGATGGAGTCCGGGTACAACGGGCCGAGATCGGGGGGGCTTTCGTACGGGGGACCCCTCCCGAGCTGCGCAGCCTTGATCCAGGCCGACTCGCAGCCGTCGGCAATTTGTCTCGCTGATTGCCAACCAGTGAGGCGTGAAATACTGTGCAGACGCCGGACGAGCCAGTGTCTTTGGTCTTCACGCTGATACTAAAACCCAGTTTGTCAATTTGCCAGATTCTGTTTTCAGAACGGAGAAGCCTTACCTGAACGCCTGCTACAAACAGGCAGAATCCACTCTCGATACAGGCCGCACCCACCAGCATACTGACTGTGGCTTGGTTGTTCAGATTCTCACACAACCCCGCGGTAATGCGCGCAATCTCACATGCCCACGGCGCTGTCTGCTGAGCTGCAATCCCCGCTGCAGCCATGGCCACTGGCGGCATCGAAGGCATCGAGCGGTACAGAACAATAAGCCCCATAAAATAATTCATCCAGATGCCCGCAATACTGAATGTGCGGTACATGAGAGCGGGACCAAACGGCGTCATTTCCGGCGTGCCAGTGTGCTCCAGGCCCAAGGGAGCAAAATCCGCGCCGAGGTTGTTCCTAAACGCCTCAAAAGCCTGACGGATCGCTTCCCATTCAGCCACGGCGGCAGCAGTACTAGCATCGAGATCCATGTCCTCAGTTGCATCTTGGGGCGGGGAGGTCTCACGAGGCGGGCTGAAGCCTTTAGGGAGAGTGAATCGGCCGGTCGATGGCATCAGACCTGGAAACATAGGAGGCGATTGGCCCGGATCAGGACCCGAGCCCATACCACGTCCCACGCCTGGTCCTGGTCCTCCATCTCGCCCTCCTGGTCCTGCGAAAGTGCCTTGACCCGGCCCACCACCCTGGCCCCTCCCCGACGCTGCTTCGGCTTGTCTCGCTTTACGCTTTCGAGATAAGTCTCGCGACGCAAAAGTGACAAGGCGTCCAAGCAGGAGCATAAGGTGGTCAAAGGTGCCGTATCTGCGACTGGTGAGGAACTTGACTTTAACAGAGGGGGGCGGCGGTAGCTCACACAGCATCCATTCTCCCAAAAGGAGCGCGGGGAGCGCACTGCGTCCAGTTCTCGTACTCCATGCTGACCAACATAGTCAGCATCGTCCTTATCCATCGGCCGGGCACTTCAGTAACACTTACAATGGCTTTGTCCCTCCCAATATGCTCTGGTAGACATCCATTTTGCAAAACCACCAATACAAATCGCTGAGGCTCTCATAGGTTTCGATATCACGTTCGGTATAATGGCGAGTTGGCCGCGGCCGGTTGTCGCCCACTATACGGCCCGGCTCACCAAGGCTGGAACTTTGACCTGAAAGCTGGGCGATGAAACTGGGATCGATCTCATCTAACCCAGCCTCTAGCCCGGAGTGCAGCGAGAAGCAGGATCCATCGCAATGATGCTGGTCCTGAATCTCGAGTTCTTTTTGCTTCCTTTCTCTCCTGAGTGCAAGAATCTCGCGTGTCATCTCACGAAGAGGTAGCTCCCTGATAATGGCCCTCGCCCCCCACATATGCCGGCACCACTTCTCGTGGTCCGAGTTCCATACTTCGTAGAACCCTAGTAGGAGTGTCGCAGCTAGTGTCGCCGGTTGCGTGCGCTTGGCAGGACTCTGGTAGTTCTTTGCCACTCGCCTCAGGCTTAAGTGGTAGTGTTTCATCGCCGCTGTGGGCGGTACTCCTTGAACTTTGGCCATCTGGAGACTTCCCAACGCAAGAATTGCCTGCATCAGGGCTGGGTGGCTAAAAGCAATGATGGGAAATATATCTACCCGGAAGGTCAGATCTCACTAGGCTGGTCTCGCTAGGACATGAAGTGACTTACAGGTCCAGATGTGCCGCCTGGCCTTGGGCACCGGCCCGCCTTGGAACATGGGTGATGGGTCGAAAGGGTGTCGTTCATAGAGCGACATACTCGGTCCTGTCATGTTAACAAAGTACCAGAAAATGGCGGCTGTCTGAGGATCGTTGAGAGGCGAGTTGGCGGACGACGGCGTGTAAGTATCCAGGATGTCATCAACGAGCGGGGTTATAAAAGACCGCAACCGAGTTCCGTTCAAGTCCCACGTGTTCTCTAGCCTGTCAACCACCTGGATGCCAAGATCATTGGATTCAAGGGCAAGATGAGTATCTGGCAACTGTTCTTCGTCTGAGTCTACCATAGATGCCTCATCATCCGACTGCCAATACCCGACAGGAGATTTGCCTCCGCTCGGATGCAAATGCCCGGAGACTGCAAAACCCGACGGCTCATCAGGTTCAGACATTGACCCGCGGTATCTCGCACGCGATAGCGGAGATGCAGTCTCCAAGCTCGGGGCAGGGTCGAACGGCCGCGGGCTAGGCGAGACGCCGTAAAAGTCGCCTGGACCAGAGTGCTGCGGGCCAATTGCTGGGACCGAAGGAGAGGGAATTGTGGGTTGATTCGGCGGAATGTACATTATTGGACTCAGATTCTGTGGCGCAGGCATCGAGGCTATCGTCTTTCCTTGGAATGTGTGCCCAAACTGCATCGGAACGGTGCCTGTGAAATCCAGGGTGGTAGGCTTCGGCGCAAGAACGGCAAGTGGGCCTTGACTGAGGGGAGACTTCATCTGTGAGACCGAGACCTGAGCGGCGACGAGAGTATCCTGGGACTGCCGTTGAGGATAGAACGGCGCAAACACTGGGCCATGAGGGAAGGAGTTCATGGGCTCCTTGAAGGTAAGGCGTTGGCTATAGCCTTCGCACTGTCGCTTAGACTTGGTGCAGTTGTTGCAAGTGGGCTTGCCCTCATCACATTTGATGCGGCGTTTCCGACATGCTACGAGGAGACAATTTGTAAGCGGATGCCCCAACCTTAGAGATACGTGAATGACCTACTGAGACATCCTGTCTTTGTTCGCTTTCTGGGCAATGCCCTCTTGGGCACAGAGCTCCCTTGAGCGGTAAGAGCAAGTGGAGGTGAGTTGCTCAACGCCTCGTCGGCGACCGTCTGAGTCTTTGGGACAGAGTCGGTGGAATCCATTATGTGATGATCGAGACTCTCTCGGCCTGGCTTACATGATCGCACCCAGCTCAGCTCAGCTGGGAATTGCGCAGGGCGAGCAGATGATCTCAATGTGTGGCTAGCGCCAGCGGCGCTGTCTGATGGGCCGACAGGGGCGATAAGGGAAAAAACGAAGTTGTCGGCCAGTCGGGTCCGGCCGTTGTACGTGAGGACCAAATAGTGGAGGACGAGGGCGGGAAGCTTTGAATATAACGTGTCCCATCGAGGTGACAGGGAAAGACAGGTGGAACCAAATCGCGAACTCTATGAGCAGGACGGGGATGTGATGGACCGCCAGTCTTGTGTCGTCTTGGCCAAGGATTGGGTGTTCTTACCAGCCTCTCCTTGTCTGGGGCGGCGGGTTGATGCGACCGCAGCTGGGCGTATGGTAGCACACACGATACGTAGTCACCTCTTACTGCGTCTCGTCCAGTGACTTTAAAAAAAGAAAGAGCCGAGGTCAATTGCCAGCTCCGAGGAACCAAACGTTACCGCACAAATGGTTTTAATATCCAGGCCGCGACGGGATGCTGCGATGCATGTCTCAAGCGCAACCCGCCCACCTTCACTGGGTAGTGTAGAGCTTTACTGTATGAGGATGAGTTCAACAATGCTATGAGATGGCTGGGGCGAGCGGGCGAGGTGCTGTGCGAGGGGGATCGACGGCTTGTGGACCAGACAAAAGCCAGGTCCCCTAATACTCAGAGTGAGAGGACGAGGATGAGGATTAGGGAAGCTAGAAGGCATTGCCAGGTACCACTCAGATTCGTTCCATCGAGGGGTTCAGGGGATAGGGGAGAAGGGGCCAGAGCGGGGCACGATGGGGAAATGCAAATTGCCGCCCACATGCATTAGGTGCAGCACGTAACGAAAGGGGAGAGGGAAACGAGCATCACCAACGGCATCACCTTTTGCAGCCCGAGATCCTCTTCGAACGAGTAAGTATACATGCTCATTCTTCCTACGATGTATCCAGGTGTGCCAGGCTATCTCTTTGGCTGTACAGGACAATGGAAGGGGATTGCAGTGGTAGTCCAGGCTCTTGGTAGGTCAACCCTGAAGCCATCCGGCTCCGCTTGGCTTTCCTGCGCCGATGTATCAACGACAGCCAACCTTGCGCGCTGGGTCGCCCTGCACTCTAGCAGCGGGGGCTCTCATGAGCCGAGAATGAACCTCGGGGGCCAATAACGGCGGGAATGACCGTTGCACAGACGGGCAAGCCGTGCAACACAAACCAGCGGGGTACCTTTGATGCTTCGCTGGCAACGTCGCCAGCACCCCACGCTTTTGCACTTCTAGACTCAATCTTCCATCATTGTACCCCCATAAACTATCCTGGAGATCAAAACAAAACATTGATACAGAATATAAAATGTACGATCATGACACCTCGCACGAGCCTTGGAAAGTGATACGTAGTCACGCCCAGAAAGAGCAAGATGAGTGCATAGGTTACGCAGCCGGTACGAAGTACTTTCAGGAACGATTTCGAAGGGGCTTTTCACCACGCCTCCCCGCACTACGTACCTGTGACCGTGTGTCTGGTGACGAATGAACAGCACGGGAGGGACTGAAATTACTAATATAACGTGAATCTAGAGCAATACTACGTGACTAGTATTGTAAAGATGGGGAATGGAAATTGATGGACGCAAAGTAAGAATAACACAGGAGCTGCTGTAGGTAACTCAGTGTTGCCAAGCTCAACCACCCAGCCCTCTATTCCCCCCAGCGCAGAGTTTCATGAACCTAAGCACCGCGTTTTGGCAGTCAATTCGCCACAGATGAACGATGCCGGAAGTGTACGTGCGTAAGGCGCCCTGCCTATCCTTGCCCAGATATTTCGGGTATGTCCTGGTGAGAGGGAGACCGATAGGACAGTTTCGTCCCCCGGCGCCTCGAAGCCGCGGCTTGACCAGTCAGCGGCCATGTGCCGTGATCAAGACTTTGTTTGGGCTTGTTGTACACTACGACATATCAAAGACTTGGAGGTATCACCTTCAGAGTTGTCCCGTATGAACGGGGTACAGAGGTACTGTCGGGTGCTGAAAGTATCATACAACGCCGTATTGTGTGCCAGCACCTAATCACATGGGTATTGTACACTAGTGCAAGTTCCATCGCTGATCGACGGTCACCATGATCGACAAGTCCTCGATCTCCACGTGCTCACTGAAGCTCTATTGCGGTGGGGGCCCCGCTCGCGAAGTGCGGTGTAGGTGTGCCATCCCAAAGCTCGGTTCGTGCCAGGCGCCCCACTCATTTTTTTTTTCCCCCTAAGCCAACGGCCCCAATCAACCACAGTAAACAGTGTCGTACTTCTATCACTTTCTGTAACTTTTTTCGCTGTCCCCTATCGTCAAGATGTTCGCTGTTAGGGGTTGGTCCGTTTCGGGGGAAAAGCTTAAAATCGAGGCTCCAATCGACAATGGCAAAGAAACTACATCGACGGAGGCGCCTACCCCGCCAAAGAACAGGAAACGGAAACGATCTAGCCATCCACAGAATTCCCAGACTGTAACCGCATCCAACCTCTCGGACATGTGGGAAAAGGTCATCGAACACAAACAGCCATGCTATTCAGACAAAAAGTTACAATCTGGGAAAGAGAAGGGGCAGGGTAAGAAAGAGAAACAGAGAGCCGGGCCTTCCAGGCCCGATAGACCAGGGAAGGACCAGGGAACAGAATCCAAAGGCAAACAAGGGCAACAGGATGAGGCCGAAGGCAACAAGCCGGCGAACAAAAATAAGAACAAAAAAAACTCGGACCCAAGCACCGAAGACCACGCAGCGGACGACCATGATGACGAATGGGCCGGTTTCGATGACAACAACGACAACACGGAACCAAGAGATTCCAAGGCGCCGGCCGAGATTGAAGATAAAGAAACACCGAGGAAGAATAAGAAGCAAAAGAGGAATACGGAAAACAAGTACCAACCAGACGGGAAGAGCCCCAGGCAACCTGTGACAACCACAAAGGCGCCGCCAGCACCTCCCGCAACTGTGAAGCTCACAGTTCTTCAAGCCTCGATGCGCGACAAGCTCATCTCAGCGCGGTTCCGCCATCTAAACGAGACACTATATACAAAGCCTTCGGGCGAGTCTTTCCAGCTCTTCCAGGAATCTCCTGAGATGTTCACCGAGTACCACGAGGGGTTTCGTCGACAAGTCGATGTGTGGCCAGAAAACCCAGTCGACGGCTACATTGCCGATATCGAGGCTCGCGCCAAAGTGCGCTTCCCACCCAAGGACGCCCGACACGACTTCGCCAACCCCATATCGAGCATCCGCCTGCTGCCGCTGCCCCGTGACCACCGTGGGGAATACAATCTCTGCCGGATTGCCGATCTCGGCTGCGGCGACGCTGCCCTGGCGGCACGCCTCAAGCCTAAGCTCCGCAAACACCGTCTCGATATTCGCTCATTCGATCTCCAGACAGCCGACTCCCCACTCATCACACGCGCCGACATTGCCAACCTCCCTCTTGCCGATAGCAGCGTCGACGTGGCCATCTTTTGTCTCGCTCTCATGGGCACCAACTGGCTCGACTTCATCGAAGAGGCCTACCGCGTCCTGCGTTGGAAGGGCGAGCTCTGGGTCGCCGAGATCAAGAGCCGGTTTACCAATCCCGCCGCTAAGCAGAACAATGTCGTTGCCCACAGCGTGGGGAACCGCAAGAATCCCGCTGTCGCAGGAGGTAGGCTGCCGAACAGCAAGAAGTCTCGCGAGGACGCCCAGGCCGTCGCCGCTGAGGAAGATGCAGAACTTGCCGTGGCGGTTGATGGCGTCGAGCTGCGCCAGCAGGAGACGGACATCACTGCGTTTGTGGATGCCCTGAGAGCGAGGGGCTTTTTGCTACAGAGAGAGCTTGGCGGTGGTGCTGTGGACATGGGCAACAAGATGTTTGTCAAGATGCACTTTGTCAAGTCTGCACCGGCTACTAAGGGGAAATATGCCGATGATACCAAGAATAAGCCCGATCGGATGGGGCATCAGGGGCCGGTGAAGAAGAAATTCATCACTGACGACGAGAGCCCTGCAGGGAATGAAGCTGCGATTTTGAAGCCGTGCGTGTATAAGCTGCGTTAGTCGGTTATGCAGACAATTCTTTGTCTGTCTTATCGAGACGAGAGGTAGAGTATGCGCCTGCGAATCAAATGAGAAATATACCACCGGATTCTTATCGTTCAAATACCAAACCACGTCACTAAAATCTTAAAGCCTTGCCTGCCTAACAATATATGTCCGATCGCTCCGCCATCCCTTCTGTGACGCCAAGTCTAAAGATCCCGAACACATGATGTATTGTTGCCGTAATTTATGAAATTTGTTGGAAGCCCGTACGTAACTCGTCCTGTTCCTCGAGTGAGAGCCCCACTACGGGGTGCTCCGAAAGTCGCCCACAGATTCACTTTTCAGAACCAATCCTTCATGATATCACCCCTAGGCCCAAACCCGCTTTCCCACACACCATGTCTTTGTTCAGTCATTGAAAATCAGGCTAGCAGCGTACTCGACATTGCCCCCGGTAGCCTCGAGAACCTGTATGGCTTTCGCTTCCGAAGCCCCTAGGGCCATCAACTGATCAATGTGCTCACGCGGAAACGTGCGTGTCGGAGGAGGGGCACGAACGGGCATCGAGGATCCTTGGGTGGGTGCGGGTTGACCACGGCGGGCTGATCCCGCAGGCTCCGATGGGCCGGCGACGGCACCAGACCGGGCTCCTATTGTCGTACCGGCAGGCCCGGGAACCCTCGGCTCAGATTGCAATGCATCTTCCGACTCCTTGGGGATATCAGCCTCGCCGAGAAAGGGCACCTCTACGCCTTGGATGATCAGCTTATCTTTTGCCAAGTCGATGGAGGCTTGGTGGCGCTTCAGCATGTCCAGGCCCAACAGAAGCTCTACTTGTTTACCCTCCATGACGGTAAAGCTGCAAGGCAGGAACAAGGAGCCAATCTTGATCTGAGCAGAGTGCACGCGACCAATAATATTGGCAGTTCCAACTCCTCTCGCGACTCCAGCAAAGCGCTTGTCGACCAGGCGCATGATGCCACATGCCTCCGCACAGGCTGGGCTCATAATCGTCGCTTGAGCTCCAGAGTCCACCAACGCTTTGAACTTGTATCCGTTTACCTCGACGTCGACATACAGCATGTGTACTAGACCAAAAACTACAGAGAAGGTGAAGTGTCAGCAACTCTTGTGGGCGATGATCGGACGACGGTATGGGACTTACCTTCAGGGTTGTGTTCCATGGCGTTCTGCAAGTTCTCCATAACTCGCTCTTGTCGAATCATTTCCTCGATCCTCGCCTGGGCTTCGGGATCGAACGGGTCAGCATTGAGCATTTGGATCTGGCGGTGGCGCTCTGCTCTCTCTCTCCGCTCTCTATCATAACTCTCGGCCCAGATACTAGCGAATCTGCGGGGGTCTTCAAGTGCTGCCGCTAGCTCTGGACGCTGCCTGTTGAGTTCGGCTCTCAGATTCGGGTCCCCCAGAATCTGCAGCCGGATCAACTCGGGGTCTTGCTCAATACCTGGTGCCCGTGCCCCACCACGACCGCTCTGCTGAGCCGGAGCACTGGAAGACCCTGCAGGGATGCCAGTGCTCCCGCGCATCTCGCGGACGTGAAGGGCCAACATCTCTCCGTCGCCAATCTGGAGCTCTGCAAGCGTCTTGGAATTGTCGGCAATTAGTTGGCCGTTGTGGTAGAGGTGCTGAGACGTCGGTTCGAACCCTGTCTCAGCGTGGACGGAGCTTCGGAGAGTGTCAATCGTCATTTCCGGGTAGACATCCAAGGAGAGGAGGTCCTGCTCGTCGCTCTGGGGCTCCGCGAGGGTGATGCTGAGTGTGATGCGCCTGGAGGTGAACCGGTTAGTTGAAGTCCTGTAGATGTAGATAAAGCTCAGCGTCGAGGAGTGCTTCGGAGACATACATTGTCAAGAAGTACTCGCAGTTTGTGGGGTAAGGGCGACGCGACGCTGGTGACTGAAATCCTCTCAAGCGGCAAGAAGGCAGACCTGCCAGAATGGCACGAAGGGAAATTTAGGAGAGAGGGCAAGCAGAGAAGTGGATATCGAGGTTCGCTGGCTGAAGCTCGACGGCGGCGGGCGGAGGTAGGCTCGAAGCAGGCGATGTCTACCGCCGGAGGGGCACGATGAGGGGCAGCCGATACGGGAGGTTGACGGAAGCGAACCGCTAAGTTCCAGGTTGCAGGGGTCACAAGCTCAGCAACGTGTGGGGCCTGGCTCTGCCGAAACTGGGAATTTCCGCTTGTTGCAAGTTTCCCGAAAGTATCCTCCTCTGCTAGTCGTTCACACTATTGTCCATGGCTCAAAGTGGCATTTCGGTATCCTTGATTCTGGTTATTGGTTGTCGCCTGACCGGCCTGGGAGGAGAGATCCACGAGAATCCGATGTCAGTCAGGCCGCGTTTATAACTTTCATCTCAAGGCCTGCCTAACACTAGCGCATCGGAAGCCGCTCCGCAGGGTCACTCTCCTCGCCGCCGCCTTGCCTTAGAGCGCCCTTTGCCAACGCTGGTCCGACATGGAAGCCGTTAGAAGGATACTACGGAACGCTGAGAAGTAGCGCTAAGGTTCAGCCACAACCGAGTAGTGCATTCCGTTGGCCTAGGGGTTTCTCTCAATAGATGCGGTTGACGCTTCATACCACTGTAAGGCCGTTAGCACGGGACTTGCTCAAGATCAAGGCCAAAAACGCACACTTGACGATGGGCACAAAACCTTGGACAGCTATTCACTCCTCGTGGTGGGCTCCTGTTTTTCGGGTTGAACAAACTGTCTCTGATGGCCGTTCATCTACCGACATGCAAACTTTGTGGATTTGCTTACTTACCGCTATTGCCAAGCCCTAAGCTATTCATTAACTTAAACGTCGTCCCAGGAGGCTCAGGTCAGGACTTATTTATTACACTAACGCAACCGACCCAACGGGCAGACAGATGGTAACGTTGTGGGACACCAAAACACACGTTCTGTCTGTTATCTCACTGTACAACTGACTAATAGACCGTATAGCATGAACTGACGGTTAGAAATCGCCAACTTTCAAGCATATAGCTAACAATACTCACACCAAGGGAATCAACTCAGATATTTCCAGGTATCCATTGTCAATACTTTACATCGCCATCTTTCGGGCCATTGCTCACGATGAAGCAGTTCATTTTAACTAGCGACCTAAATAATCTCGGGAGCAAACGTCGATATTCGTACCATTTGAGTCTCAAGACAAACAAAAGTACAGGGATATGTCATGGGCCCATTACGATACCTATATACGCAAACAAGAAGACAAACCACCGTATGGCAATGCAAACAAGAACGAACGAAAGGGTAAAGCGGTTCAACAACCAACAATAATTTTATATAGCCGTCAAGGAGGGGTTCAGTATCGTGATCATCATTGCTGTCACCTCTTATATGGCGTTGATTTTGACGAGTAAACTGCTATATACACCCTCCGCACCATTACATGGGTCGGTGAAGCAAGAAAAAAACTGGGAGAACGTCCTCAACAGATGTGTGGAGGAAACAAGCTTATTGGTGACGTCAGGTGGAAACCCTATGTCTCACGCTAGTTAGTGAGAGTATGCTATCTGGAGGACAGCGCAGGGGCCAAAAATTTGGGCACCTGCCTAGGGCTCCTCGTCCCGTCGTCGCAGACCCCGATATTCCTGCATACAGCCCGACACCTACGAATCTCACAGCAGCTCCATGTCGATACGCGTCCCATGCCTCGAATCTCTATTGGGTGTGATCTTGGTACTACGTTTTTTTTTTCTATTCCAAGCACAGGATCCCGCCGTCTTGGACAGCGCAGTAACTCACACAATCACTGCGACGACACCCCCATGTCAGCCCTGTCGTCTCCCCCAAGCTACCTTTAGAGCAGTGGCACGCACGTCGTGCAGGGCAGTCCAATCACAAAGACTCTAGTGAACCCAGAGGTCTGGCTGCTTGGCCACCAGCGCATTATTGATCGGCAAGCTCAGTGACCTGGTTCTGAGCCCTGCAGACATTAATTGGGCGTGCCCTCTTGAATCGGCCTCGTTCACCAGAATCATCCGTACCCACGCTTCTTTCTATCTATACAATCGTCCCAAGTCACGCGATTTGTCGTGCCTGGGGAGCCCTGTCGCCTGTTTCCAGGCTGGTTTCCCGAAACATATCCTCCGCCGGTGACCTTGTTGCGAATTGCAGTTAATTCTGGCGTTTCTCTCGGGTTACCCTGGCTTCCAAAGCCCTGGGACTTGTTGAGATAAATAGCTCAAGCACCTGGCCTCTTCTGCCAGGAAGCGTCCTTGCGTTGAGAGCTCAGCTAGTTCATACATTTTTTTGTACCTTTTACAGTTTATATCTCATTTATTGAGCTCCCTTCAAGGAGTTTCTTGTGGTTCCATAGTCTTCCTCTTTCCAATCGCCAGCCCCAATCTCAGTCCCAACTCCAGCTCTTACCATTTCGGAGCCAGCCATAACGATACAAAACCTACAGGATGGCGACCCTTCAACCTGAAGGCAACCTTGACGTTGCCGTAGACGATTCGGACGACTTCGACAGCGAGTACGCGGCAACGCAGGAGGCACTCAGCCAACAAAGACGGGCTGCCAAGGTCGTACCAGAGCTGCGGCTTCAAAAAGCGCTTCCCTGTGCCTTCTGTCCCAATGTGAAGCCACTAAATATGTCGGACTGGGAGGCTGTTGTTGCGCTTGAGAATGCCGCTTTCCCCAACCCCGAACATCGCGCTTCCGAAGAGAAGGTGAGCCGGATTCCCTCCCCACCCGTGTAACATGCTTGGGAGAACCATGTCACACTGACACAGGAGGGTAGCTGGCGTATCGCCTGACAACGTGTCCCGAACTCTGTCTCGGCGTCTTCTGCACCGTGATCCCGAGCCAGCTCAAGGGCTGGACCATCGAGACGCTCAAGTACGCCAAGCCCGTCGAGACAGGCCGCGCCGACCGGGCCGTCAGCGTTTTGTTGGCTCACATTGTTTCGACAAGATGCGTCGGTGAGACCATTTCGGACAGGGACATGGCCTTCCCCGCTGACTGGCGGTCCCGCGCTGGAAAGCCAGCCGATGTGGGACACCAAGAGAGCGGCCGCACAATCGGCATCCACTCGTTAGCTGTCGCCCCAAAGCTTCAGGGATGTGGGCTGGGAAAGATGATTGTCAAGGCCTACATTCAGCAAATGAATGAATCCGGACTGGCGGATAGGATTGCTCTTCTTTGTCAAGACGTGGGTCTCCGCTTTGACAGTAAGAGAGTGTGAATCCTACAACTAACATGCGTGTTAGTTCCTAGTAACTTATTACGAGCGTTCGGGGTTCCAGCATCGAGGGAAGAGCACAGCCGTATTTGGTGGAGGTGGGTGGCATGATATGGTATGTCTTCTATCCAATTCTTCCTGCCAAAGAATTGCAACTGATACTGTCCTGCAGGCTTATGACCTTCCCGGGCCCATGAACGGGTGAGCTCTTTGGATAGGTGAGGGGGTCATGGAGTGCGCTGAAGCTGACCCCTTGGCGTCTTCTGAGCTCAATATCGAGCTTAGAAGCAACACTTTTTTTTTTGAAGATTTTAGGTGTTGGGCACAGTACGGCGTGGACCTAGTATGTTCCGTACGAGTCACAATCGATGCCCTCTAGTTAGCGCGACAACCCCAAAGAATGCCACTCGTCAAACGGCTCTCCCACCATGATTGAATCCTGTCAGCCCCCCGCGATTTCCCACGGTCCTGGCCACGCGAATGACAGAAGGCGCTGACATTCCAAGCATGTTGTGTCTTGTCGACATTGGTGTAAGACAAAAAGAGTAATCTATCCAGTTCTCAGGCTATCATTGAAAGGAGGGCTATAAGGAATTAAAACAAGAGAAAGAGAAAGACCAATAAAAGGGGTGAGACGGGATAGATTTTAGGGGGTGCCGCCCTCAGTATAACTGCTCGGTGCTGAAGTGGCGAGTATCAGCCATGATTACTTGTATAGAGAGACCTGGAGAGAGAGGCCAGAAGCCTTCACTGAATGGTACAACCTGTCAGCGCTGTCTGGCAACCTGGCCCAACAACACCAGCAAACCCTTGTTTGGAACAACCTCGGATCACCTCCCATGTCATCTCGTATAACCCAGCGCCGTCCCCCTGGAGAGGCGCCGAGGTCCGAGCGACTGACGAGCATGGTCAGTCATTCCTTCGGTCCTTGTAGCAGCAGTACGAGGGCGACCCGCAGCTTTGCAGCAAGCTGTCGCATGTCTATTTTCAATTTGCTCTAGCGGGCCGCATTGTGATTGCTTCGGTGGGAATTTGAAAGCATGGCTATCTATTCGCTCGGTTTGTACCTCTCCCGGTACTCCTCTATTTGCTTGATGCTGTCGTCGGAAACAACGCCCTTGACACCCTCCACGATATCGTCCAGCGTCAGGATGGGAATGATTGGGATATTGTATTCCTTCCTGAGCGCCTGGATGGCGGTAGGCATGGGCTTAGTCTCGTCACCATCCGGTGATGGCAGCTTCTCCATGCGATCAACAGCAACCACAATTCCCGTGACAACGCCGCCTTGGCTCCGGATCTTGTCGATGGCTTCACGCTTGGCCGTGCCTGCCGTGACCACATCGTCGACAATAACCACCTTCTTGTTCTCAAATGGGCCGCCAACGAAGCTACCGCCCTCCCCATGGTCCTTGGCCTCCTTGCGGTCGAAGGCATAAACCTTGTTGTCGAACTTGGCGTCGAGTTGACCTAGCCCTAGGACCGCGAGAGTTGCAAGTGGGATACCCTTATAGGCGGGGCCAAAGACGACGTCAAAATCAAGTTGGCCCCGCGAGTTTGCCTCGGCAATGGCGTTGGCGTATGCAAGTTGCAGGGCTCGGAGTGACTTCGATGTATAGAACTCGCCGGCGTTGAAGAAGTAGGGTGAGATGCGTTTTGACTTGAGCTCAAACCTGCCAAATTTGAGCGCCCCGGCTTCAAGCGCAGTCTTGAGAAACTCGGCCTTGTAAGGAGGGAGCTGGTTGGCCATTGTCACAGTATTGATGGTAAAAAAACGAAACTGTGTTCTAAAAAAGAAAATTGAAAGAAAGCTCATCTCGAAACTACCCCGCCATGTATGAGGTCAAACGGCGCCGTGGTGGGGTACGTCCTTGGCGCTGGTGGGTGGCAAGGGTGGATCCGCTCGCAGGGGCCACTCTCTCTCCCCGTTATCTTATCTCCAACACCACCAAAAAATTATTTCGACGGCATTGTTAAAGCTGATCGCCGCCAAAAGTCACCGCCCCGCAGCCGCAGTTCGGTGTCGCAAGTATTCCTTTTCAACCACTGCACCCGAAACGGCAATGGCTTGGAAAGACATCGCGCCTGTGCCTACGTATGCTCCCGATCTGCCATTTTAATAGAGTTACCGTTGGCTAATTCGGCTGTTTAGGGCACAAGAGTTCATCGACATTGTTCTCTCGCAAGTCGCAGCGCCTCCGATCGGGATTGGAGTGTTCTAAGCTAATTTCCATGATGCAGGCGAACCCAGCGCCGACTACCTACTCAAAGTTCGTCCTACGACTTGCGTCTCGCGTTGAATTAATTACTGACGTGGCAATCCATTTCCAGTCCGAGCTGGATTTAAGAGTACGTTAACTGAGGATACCAAATAGGGCATCTTCTCTAGGCCATAGACTAACAGATCGCAGTCAGCAGAATCAGGGCGTTCTACACCCGCAAAGTCAAGTCAGTTAACGTCCTTGCCGCCACTTTCAATTACCGAAACACGATTCGTACCGTGAACCCGAACGATTGCAAGGGCCTTCCTTCCCAGAGCAACAGTGCTAATTACCACCGAATAGGTTTACGCAGGAAACATGTAGTGAAAAACTCGGCCAGATCGTACAGAGCTTCCCCGTTCTGTCGGATCAACACCCATTCCACCGAGATCTGATGAACATTCTTTACGGTGCGGCGAATGCGGAATCCACAGACATGGCGGTATCAGGAGCTAATAGTGGCACGGGCAGATGCGGATCACTTCAAGGTGGCCCTCGGGCAGGTTTCCACAGCGAAGAATTTGATTGAGACTATTTCCAGAGATTACGTCCGACTGTTGAAGGTACACTAGTGGTGCTTACAGAATCGAAAGGACTGATGCTAAAATCAGTACAGTATTCGCAGAGCTTGTTTCAATGCAAGCAATTGAAGCGAGCTGCACTCGGTCGGATGGCGACGCTTATCAAGCGTCTCAAGGACCCCCTTCTGTACTTGGACCAAGTTCGCCAACATCTCGCTAGATTGCCAGATATCAACCCGACGACGAGGACAATGCTGGTTGCTGGTTTTCCTAACGTTGGCAAGAGTTCATTTGTTCGTTCAGTCACTCGTGCAGATACCCCTGTTGAGCCATATGCTTTTGTAAGTCTACAGCTGTCGAGAGACTGATCGACACTAAACCCAAGCCAGACAACCAAGAGCTTGTTCGTCGGGCATCTAGACTACAAGTATCTCCGGTATCAAGTCATAGACACACCTGGAATGTGGGTATCCGAATGGAGTTCAAAAATTGCCTGGAAGCTGACTGAGATAGTCTCGACCACCCCCTCGAGGAGATGAATACCATTGAGATGCAGAGCGTGACAGCGCTTGCCCATCTTCGGGCAGCCGTTTGCTTCTTCATCGATATCAGGTGGGCAATAATATGTACCTTTCAGCTTGGCTTACGAAGCTGACGAGGCTACAGCGAGCAATGTGGCTACTCATTGAAAGCACAGTGCAATCTGTTCAGGTCTATCAAGCCCTTATTCGCCAACAAGCAGGTCTTCATTGTACTGAACAAGATGGATATTAAGGCGTTCGAAGAACTAGAATCGGAACTGCAGGAAGAGGTCAACAGCTTGGCAAAGTCTGGAGACGTTGAGATACTGCGAGCTTCTTGCGCCACACAAGACGGTGTCCAGGAGGTCAAGAACCATGTTTGTGAAAGGCTGCTTACCGAGAGAGTCGCGCAAAAGCTGAAAGCTGGCACCCAAAGCAACGGCAACATGGGATCCCGTCTTTCCGAAGTCATGCAGCGCATTCATGTTGCCCAGCCATTGGGTGGCGTTACCAGGGAAACATTCATTCCGGAGGGAGTGAAGAACCTTAAGAAGTATGACAAGGAGGACCCCAACAGGAGAGCCTTGGCGAAGGATATCGAGGCGGCAAACGGCGGCGCGGGTGTTTACAACGCCGACCTCAGGAAAGACTATCTCCTTGCCGACCCTGCCTGGAAATATGACAAGATGCCTGAGATCTTTGACGGCAAGAATGTCTATGACTACATTGATGCTGATATCGATGCAAAACTCGCCGCTCTTGAAGAGGAGGAGGAGCGTCTCGAGCAGGAGGGTTTCTATGGTTCAGATGAAGACCTCGGCGATGAGTCGGAGGAGGAAGTCCTCCAGAAGGCTGAATACATCCGGGAGAAGCACCAGCTTATCCGGAATGAGGCCAGGATGCGCAAGTCTCTGAAAAACCGCGCCATAATCCCAAGGAAACTCCAGAGGAAGCCATTCTCACAACTGGAGGATCATCTAGACCGGCTCGGTGTGGACACGGAGGAGATTGGCTTGCGCGGCCGCGCCGAGACGCAGAACCGCGGTCGCTCCATAACCCGCAGCCGCGTTGGGACCGAGGATCCGGATGCGATGGATGTCGATACCCCGAGGACAGCAAAAGAACGTCTTCGCTCAAAGAGTCGCGCGCGCAGCCAGCCGGCGACGAATAGGCGCGATGATGGCGTTCGGGATATGGACACACGCACCAAGGCCGAGAGAGTGGCAAAGCTGCACCAGCGCAAGATGAACAGGATGGCCAGGCAAGGAGAGGCCGATCGACACGTTGCTGCCACCATGCCGAAGCATCTGGTAAGTTTGCTCTTTCTTCCGACAGAGTAATTGAATCAAGTACTGATAACGATTTAAGTTTGCGGGCAAGCGGACGATTGGGAAGACTTCTCGTCGTTAATTTCGTCAGCTCGGTATGTTGCAGTGCGAGAGGGAAGAGCTTGGGCGGATGCTTTATATCCCATATGTTGGTTCGCGACGTTTTTAGGAAGAGAAACAGCAAGAAGAAAACCGCATTCTACTTGCTTGTCTGTTTGCCATTTGTGTGTCAAGTTGCATATACATACTTCTGCCCCAGTGTGAGACCTATTGGTATGATCGACAACTTACCCCATAACGAGAGTCTGACGTAGGCTACGTTCTCCGTGGTCCGTATATATCGCGACTGCATCCTCCTTTCTCGCGCCCTACTTGATTCGGTACGGCGACACTAGCTATTCTGATAGATTTTCTCGGAGCCCTCACGCTGTACTAACAGATCAATAGTCCACTTTACCTAGCCACCACAACAACGAACAGTCAGTCGCCTTTGAACCTCCCATAAGACCCCAGCAAAGAGTGTTTACTCCTCGGCCACCTGGATTCCCTCCCGCAGTCCTTCCACTACCAACTCTTCACCGGCGAGACGACGGTATATGTCTTTGACGTCATCCGTGGTGGACTCAAAGTGACTGCTGGCGTCATAGCTCTTGGAGATAAAAATGTTGTCTTTCTTGCCATCTTCGACGGGGGCGTACAGGGGGATGGGGGGGCCCTTTTTTTTTTAAAAAAAAAAAAAG
>Ga0247765_1000168_pt1 | contig 52687 bp, 50 predicted proteins | sample UWRJL106311C6_FD_179949 | JGI IMG/M metagenome (GOLD analysis project Ga0247765, IMG submission 179949) | Plant litter microbial communities from Arlington Agricultural Research Station in Wisconsin, United States - UWRJ-L106-311C-6 | ecosystem: Environmental > Terrestrial > Plant litter >... | reverse complement strand
AAAAAAAAAAAAGGGGGAATATCTTGTTCCGTGCGTAGTCCGAACCTACTGCTTCTGCAGCTTAACGTCCTTGCTTTCCCAGGCAGAGGGACGGATGCCCTCCGGGGCCAGCCAATCGCCACAGCCATTGAGGCCCCCAGCTCTACATGCTGCCAACACGGTCAGATACCACAATCCGCTGGTACCCAGTGGGTCCCGCAAACCGGCTTTGGCCCGGTCACGCTCCGGGTCTCCTATTTCCAAAAAGAGTCGCATTCGTGCCAATCCCTCCAGAAACCGCGTTTCTCAACGCTTCTTAGTACTCCGCAGCGTACGCCATTGGCCTGCCACTGCTGGCTCGTCGTCTTCTGGGTGGTCAGGGTCGAAACGGTTCTCCCTCGGCCGCCTTTTTCCAAACCATGAATCGCTTCGGTCGGCCAGCGTTCTGTACGCACGCCTGGCATGGCCGCCGCTGCTACCAGTGCCTCGTTGATAACCCGTTCCAAACTCTCCCACAACGCCGCGCCGTCCTCCTCAAAGCTACTCTCATGGACTGCGACGAACCTCTATTCCAAGTCCCTCCCGCCGCCGAGCTTGCCTCAGGCCGCATTGGGCAGACTATTCAAGACGCGAATCTCCATGCCGTAAGCTCGCGACATGGAGCCATGCCGACAGCTATTCGGTCAATTCCGGGCTCAGTGACAACAGGGTATGTCTATCTTCGTTTTCGCGGCATGATTGGAAAGCTGAACTAGCATTCTTAGAACTCTGATAGATGAACTCGTCCAAGCAAACAGGGGGCTCTACGAAGACTACCTCAATAACTTGTTCTGCAAGGGAATGGCCTACGGCTGGTTCCCTCTGGGCGTATATCAAGAATTTGCAAAGGTGAGACTCACTTTACTTAGCTTGAAGCAGATACTAATTTGTGACGCAGCAAGATTACTTGTACCTTCTCGACAATGTCAGGTTCAAGGCCCTTAGATTTGCGAAGTCCAGCTTCCGCACCGATCTTCTCGAGATGATCACCGAGAGCGAGAAAATCACACGTGCGGTACGCTACGCCGAAGAATGGAGGAGAAAATGCACCACTCAACTACACATTCCGGAATCAGAGATGAACAGCGCTCAGTCCAATATTGCCCAAACGGCGTACGCGGAGTATCTACAGAACCAGACCTTTCTGGATGACTGGTTCAGTCTCTACGTCCTCACGATTCCGTGTATCTATGTGGGAGCATTCTCGATCTATGTGGAAAGGGATGTTGTGTATTAATCCTCTCGGTAGGGATGGCACCAAATCGCCAGGAGGCTTGACAGGGATCCAAGGACTATGAGAGGTAAGAGAAGACCTACAATTATCTCGCATGGGTAGCCGCATTCATTTTCTAACGGATGACTTGCTTAAAGACACGGTATTCTACAGGACATGGATCCACCCCAACTTAAACGACTCGTCCGTACAGAATCTCTCACGTAAGTTCCACGAGATGCTGTGCAATGATTAAGCACTGGTACTAATTAGAAATTAATGAAGGATTCCTAGAAGCAAATAGGACTATGCAAATGTCTTCCGTTACACGAAACAGGTGGAATGAGTTGTTTCGTACGGCCCTGAGGCTCGAGATAGGCCTCTTCAACAGCGTGTTGCCCTATCTCCACGGTGACCAAGAGTTCGGCAATATCTACGAACTAGGAGCCTACCTCCAGAGACAATTTCCAAGGCTCGCGATAGGTCATCTAGACATTCTCTTTGAAGTTCTGAGGCACTTCGGGGAAGCTTCCTCAACCCGATTAGAAAATGCGCTGACGGGTTTGGACATACAAAATGTCCGGAATCTCTCTGTGTCCTTGATGGACAGAATCTTCGCAACTCACCAGGACCCCACACCTACAGATTCAATGGCCGTGATACTTCAAAACGCCTTCCTTGTATACTCTGCTCTAGCAAGGGGTGGGGAGGACCTTAGTGATCTTGATCAAAATCGAGCTGAGGCCTACGTCCACATGTTTGAGAATGGGGGGTGCTCTAAAGAGCACCAAACAAGGTTATGGAATACGCTCGAGAATGAAACCGGTGAAACCGGCCGCGTTGCATTGCATATTTCACTGTCGAATATCCCCAATCTCATGAGTCGAGTTTCGACTACTGCTGTACGGGGGGGTTCTCAATCTCGACTCCCCAACTAGATTCCACCAGGTTAGGGGGCACATTGACCAGGAAAAGGGATGTTGACAAAGAAAATGGAGAGACATCAAGACCCAGCCATTTTACTAGAGGAAAGAAGTATCTTGTTTTTTTGCTTTGCTAAAATGCACACCGCGAGGAGAGATATTTAACTAAGTGAAAACCACGATGCAGTCAGGATCGACCAGAGCAGCAGTACAGCACCTTGCCCTCTTTGTTCCGTGGCAATCACTCCTTGGCGAAAGCGTTGGTGACGATAACGATATATGGGGAAGAAAGAGACTGCAGCTGTCGCCGCAGATCTTTTTGGTGGACAATATCCAGCTCCTCCGCCGCTCTGCAGAAGATGTAAAGAGTGATGCTAGACAGTGGGCCGCCTCGTCCGGCGAAGGCGATGTAGCTACCGACGGAATTGAGCAGGACACAATCCAAAGAGACCAGGACAATAGTGAAAATTTGCTAAGCATCCGTCGATGGGGATCGGATGCCGAAAGCTCAGCCAGAACTTTGACCAGGACGTCCAGAGTGGCTGCTTTCTCGTCTGTCCCCAGCGCTGGCAAAAGGCAGACAGAGCAAGTTGACCTTGTTGGCTGTGCTCCATCCCCCAATTGCATTCATGGCTGCTGCTCGGCTTCGAGGGTGGCCGGATGATGAATTGTGTGTTCATTTGGTAATAAAATCGCTTGCTCGATGAATCTTCCATCCTGTATTTCGAGGCCATGGTCTGTTGAGTGAAAGAAAAGAAAATGGGCGGTTCGGTGTGTGGCAGAGCTTTTGTATGCGCTGCTCTGGAAGGAACCCGTAGTTTTCTCCTGGTCAGGCTTGACATAACTCCGTGCGAGAAGAAGGACACTGCGCCGTTGACGCTGCGCTGGCCGCGCAGAGCTATAGGGCCCGGCGCCCCATTCGTTCCGCACTGTAACTGAAGCACAAGCCTCAGCATGCAGGACCAGGGGCGTTCGTGAACCGGGATATATGGACACTGATAAACCCCTAGCGTGACTATCGGGCAATGGATGACTCTCGTGCCGAGGAGCACGCCTCCGCCTGGACGAGAACGCCGAAGCCGAGCTGTCGGTCTCGCCACCCCGAAGCAAAGACGGCTCCGCCATCTTTCCGGGCTGCCGGCGTTCTCGGAAATTGCTATGAGCCCCCGCCCCGTCGAGGTAACCAGTCTATCAACGCCATCCCTGCTGTCGCTAACGGAGACAGAAATGAAGCATCTACGAGAGAAGTTAGGCCTAGATTTTCTTGGTTGCCTAGCCAGACGGTCGGACGATGCGTTCGCCGATTGGATAGCGAGGCTTTGGATAGAATACGAGGACCTGTCTCCAAGATCGTTTATCAAGTCGACAAGTTCGAGGCACAAACAATGTGTCGGTGTGTCTGCCGCCATTTTTAGTGAGTTCTGCCGCTGGTTTGGACGTCGCATTAGCCAGGAGCCTGGCGCCAAAGCGCCCCGCTGCGCCCCGGAACAGGGTTGTCTTGACGCACCTCCAGGTACCTTGTACCTGCACCCCACCACCAGAAATTCTTGAGCCATAATCGCGGCCTCTGTTTTTTGCTTCCGGGTTCCCGGCTCCAGGGCAGCAGTCGAAAATGGCCCCGTTCTCAGCCTTTAAGTGGCCGCGCTCGCGCGCCTCTGGCGATACGAAGCGCTTGCTCTACACTGTCTCAAAGCTCTCTCTAAAGCGATCCTAGTATTACTAGAGCCATCTACCTCCCGCCGGTCCAGAACCACCAATAGTTATTCCATCTCTCTTTCGCCTTCTTGTTATCGGGACGCCGACGGTATTGTTCAAGATTACCAAAATATATCGCACCGCCGCGTCCAGCAGGACGACTCGTATAAGTACTCTAACGGTTCGAATTGGTCGGACGGCGAATCTTCGTCGAACGAGGATAATAACGAAGTATTCGACGTCGAGGCTGATAATAATAAGTATAAGACCGGTCTATCGGACATTAATAACTTCGACCCAAACAATATCGACGTAAAAGATACGGCAAAGCTCTTTAAGGGAAACCTATACCCTCCAGAATACTATATCAGAGGCATACACGAATTTAAGGAGTCGGCGTTCAACGGTAAAAACTATAGTACAGGGAGTACAGTACTCCTTAATGGAATAGAGGATCTCTGGAATCAGTACGTTAAGCAACTAAGCTGCTACCACTTCAGATTATACTAATAAGCTACAAGTATTACGCGTTCATCAAGCACAACCCCCAGAGGGCCTTTGAGTCTATCACTCTCGCGTTCCTTAACTCCTTCTTCGACTAGTTACTAAGCCAGAGAACTAGTAAGGATAGGAGGAAGAAGAGGGGAACGACTAAGAGCAGCTCTTTCGGGACGTACTAAAAGGTATATCGGCTCGTCTACGAGAGGGCCACGGGGGAGAAACTCGATACAAAATTAAACCGGAAAATGCACAGGGTAGGCCCGCCGCCCTAGCTAGTTTACAGGTTGCGGCCTAGCTAACACCTATAGATTCTTAAACTTCTTGCCAAAAAGCACCGCCTAAGCGACCAAAAACGCGAGAATAGGTACATAATAATTAACAACCTCAAGAAGCAGGTCGATACGACGCTACGCACTACCAAGAAGTCGTTTAGCCTAGGAGAGCTCCGAATCCTTTGCATCTTATTCCTCCTCTTGCTCGCCCCAACCGGTACTCGCCCTACCTCGGTCCTTCTCCTCCGCTTCGAAAATATCCGTATAGTATTAGCCCGAAATCCTAACGGCGGTCCATACAAGATCTTAATCAAGTTCACCCTAGAGTTTACAAAGACGTATCTTAGTAGTAAAGATGCGAAAACTGTAACGATCCCCGAAATCCTATTCAACCTATCCCTAACTCTTAGTATTCAAACCTTCCTCCTCGGCATTCTCTTCCGGCATCGGGCCTTCAAGGCGCCAAGTTTAACCTACCCCGAGAGGCTAACCCAACTTAATATCCACCCAGGCGAACAGGAGCTACTTATACCGCTAAAGGCTAGCATAAAGGATATCTACATTTTCCACCGCGCCATCAAGACACTAATTGGCTACGAGATATCATCAAACGAGCTTATCAGCTACGGGATAATAGCAGGCTGGATTAAAAGGTGTGGTGAGATCGCAGGGATAAAAGTACCAACAATCCCGTATAATTTACGGTACAATACCGGTAATATATTTAACAGGAGCAGTAGGTTTTATCTCGCGCCACCTTAAGGAAATTCCTGGCTAATGATCTAACAGATAAGGTAAGCGATGCGACGAGGAACCTTATACTAGACCATACAAACTCGACTCCGTTCCAAAGGCACTACCTTAGGCGTCAAATTGTAGGAGACCCATATACAATCATTCGTAGATTGAAGCCGCAGAATGCTTTAGTATAGGCATCCTACAGCATCGGCCATTCCATCAGCAAACGGCGTCCCATAGATCTAACGGCCGACCAAACCGCATCCATTAATCTCCACCCCACCGTCAAACAGCTAGCCCGCCGCATCGAGGAACTCCGTCAACAACGAAAGCACTTACGCGGGGCCATAGACGAGTATAAGGACGCGGTTCGTAAACTCCGAAGTAAGAAGCAAAAGCTTAAGCGAGCCCTTAAATAGCAGATTAAGGACGAGTAGACCGATAAACAAGCTATAATCGACATCGAGGCCCAACTCAACGGGCTTAGCTTGGTCGAGGACTCAACGGTCGAGGCCTCCAACTCTCCAATGCGCCCCGCTCAGAAGCGATTGGTAGACGCCCTCATGGCCCCAGTCGAAACTTCAGTTAAAGGTTAATACCAGCGAAAAGATACTGCAATCAACGCAATTGTAACCTACTACGCCGTAGTAGAAGGGCCAGCTACGTACCACACTAACAGTTCTACCGCTAATATTATACAGCAGCCCGTTAAGGACGACCCTCCTACAAGCAGCCGTTTACATGTAGCTGCCATATCTGTCTTTATAACAAAAGACGAAGACAGGCCAAGAAGATACTTCCTTTACGTTGGTAAAGCGCTCTGTCTGGAGCCAAATAATCCCCGCATCGATAAACTCATTCACCTATTCTACACGTCCGGTAACTTAACGAAACACTTCAGGCGACGGCACCTAGCAAACCTCCGGGAGGATGACAGGCTCCAATGCCGAGTTTACGTACTGCCGCTGGACCACAAAATGCATCTCCAAAACCATGCCCGTCGGATCCACGGCACTGTGTCCTAAAACTGTAGGTTATTCAAGTGGGTTCTTTTTCCTGCCCAACTTGGCCTAGGTACCTTTGTTACTGTACTTGGCCTTTCTCTTCCTTCATGCCCTCCCGGTGCGGTCTCCTTAGTCTGATCCCTCCGGAGCACACGAATGGACATTTTGGCCGCTGGTGATTAGACGGAGACTCTCCATAACTTCAAACAGACAACCCATCAGGAATGCGCCACCTTCAGATGCTGGATGGATGGGTCCTCGGGCACAAGAACCACCCTGGGGGGCAAGAACGCTAATGAAGCGGCTTCATCGACTTCTTTGTTGTGTCAGCTATCCGAGGAGACGACAAGCGAGGGAGAGCGGAGATGAAGATCCGGAGCAGGGCCTGCCGCTGTCTCTGGAAAGACAATATGGCCTTGACATTTAAGTTCCACCGGTTCCTGTTCAATAGAGTTACTGCTGTGATGCCCGACTCCCATGGGCATTCGCGCCCCCCGGTAGCACCTGCTGTTCAGGTAGTCCTATAGCAACATAGAATTATAAACCTATTGCCACACCCTCTGCTTCGATGGCTGCCCTGATCTCGTACCACAGGGCATTTTGCTACCCTCTTGGCAATGGAGGCGGCGTCTTCAGAAATTGGAGATATAACCAAAGCACGAGAGCTCGTGCTCTTTACCGAGGCAATCTTTACTATCTGGTTTGGGGCGCTCACAGAGACTGAGTCGGCTGGCGTGACTGGCCGCGCGGGGAACCACCGTCATCTCCACTCCCTTTCCCCCTGGGATCACCCGCAGCAGTTCAGTTACAAGGGACTGTGTTCTCACAACCCTTTGGTTCTTGACTTGAAGTCCGGCCAGGAATCTGCTCGTCCTCCCGAAGATACTGACCCGGGTCAATCCGGGCCGGTGGTGGACAACAGGGCAACGCAGAATTGATACCTGTCCGGGTTCTGTTATACCCTTTTCGCTACTATAGCATTGTGATACTGCATCGTGCGTGCTGAAAGAGATGTAACAATACCTCTGATGCACGTCACACAGCAGGGAGTGACATTGAGTTGCGGTTTATTGCTGCAGGGTTGATACGTGTTTAAAGCAATAAATCAAAAGCTACGGTGCCTGGCAAACCGGCTATCCTCCTAGGATCGGTTGCTGACCAGGAGAGCAACCGCCCAGGCTAGCCACAAACTGGCGGTGGGTGTACCAGTGAACGTCCGCACAGTCTGAAATCCAGGACGTGGGCGTACAAGAGGCCACAAGTCGGGTAGTCTTGCGCGGGCGTTGGCCGTGACCCAGGCTGTGGTTGGTGTCCCCACGAAGCAGAGAAAGCCAGTAGCGAGGCAGGGGTTCTGGTTAGCCAAAGAGCAGAAGGGCAGGGGTTCTGGTTAACCAGAAAACAGAAAGGCAAGGGTTCTGGCTGACCAGAGAGCAGAGAGCCAGGGGTTCTGGTTGACCAGAGGGGAGAAGGGCAGGGGTTCTGGCTAACCAGAAAATAGAAAGACAGGGGTTCTGGTCAGCCAGGGCTCTGGTTAACCAGAAAACAGATGGGCAGGGGTTCTGGCTAACCAGAAAGCAGAAAGACAGGGGTTCTCTGGTTGACCAGAAAATAGAAAGGCAGGGGCTCTGGCTGACCAGAGAAGAGAAACCAGAAAACACAAAGACGGGGGGTTCTGGTTAGCCAGAAAGCAGGAAAGATGGCTGTCTACAGCCCTGCTAGAGCAGCACCTGCTCGGTCAGCAATGTACCTGGAGAACTTAAAAATAAGTGATTTTGCCAACGTCTCGTAGTCCGCAGTTTCATGGTATTTTACTTGTTGCCAGGCGCTACAGCAGACAACAAAGCCTGCAGTAGTTGGTAGAATATAAGCGCAAAAGACCAAATCCGTTCTGGGAGTGAGGCGGTGGTTGCACAAAATCTTGGCGAGCTACTTTTAGCAAGCGCCCGCTTTGTGCAGTGAGTGGTGGACTATTTTAAACAAGCGCCGGAGGTAGATCGGTCTCCAATTAAATTCCACTGTGAACACCCGGCGCTTACCGAAGCGATATGATTCACCGTCGACGACACCTCCAAAAACGGCATTGGACATGATTACAGGCGCCGATCCGGGTTACAAACGATAGGTGCCGGCGTCATGTGGAGAGCTATGCTCGTCGTTACTTGAGACGGTGCAGGCCTGTGGCTGGTACTAGACACCATGGGGTAGTGTCCCTGTGGCACAATGCAGGCCTAGCTGATATTACTAGGCACCGTGGAGGGCATGCCCTGCGTTACTAGACACCATGGGGGAGTGTCCCTGTGGCACAATGCAGGCCTATGCTGATGTTACTAGGCACCGTGGAGGCCTGCCCTGCGTTACTAGACACCATAAGGGGTGTGACCGGTTGTATTCCTGCGTTACTAGACACAATGCAACCCATGACTGGTGTTACTAGGCACCATGGAGGCCTGCCCTGCGTTACTAGACACCATGAGGGGGTGTGACCAGTGTTACTGGACACCATGGGGGGGTATCCCTGCGTTACTAGACACAATGCAAGTGTTACTAGGCACCGTGGAGAGCCTGCCCTGCGTTACTAGACACCATGAAGGGGTGTGACCAGTGTTACTGGACACGCTGCAAAGTATGGACCCGTGTTACTGGACGCCATGGGGTGGCTGCCCTACACGCTACCTGGTCGTGGCCTGGAGCCGGGGATCCGGGTTGCAACACACCCTGGTTCTGTGTCCGGGATCCTGGGTTCAGCATCCTGAATTCCGGCTCCTTGGATTCCATTGCGGCTCCGAAAGGTGCGGTGTCACTTTTAGCGCGCCCTTTGGGTTGCCGTTCCTGGTCGTGTCTTATGTACAGCTAATGCAAGCGTGTCTTTGATGCCTCCGATAATATAAAAGGCATATCGCATCCTATCCCTTCTGGCAGTATTCTACTCTCATAACGCAAAGATGATTGAACCGATGAATCCCCCCCCCAAGCGAGACAGAACCAATGAGAATTTTCTAAGAGCAACAAAAAATATCATGCACCGGGGTGACGAAATAAGCCGTCGTTATGGAGCTGATATTTACATCGTATTACGTCGTAAAGGTCGCTACTACGATTACTGTTCCACTCAGGATACCTCTTTCCCAACACCACCTATAGAAATTGTATGGATACCAGAGCCCGAAACCTGCCGAATACTTACTTTAAACAGGATAAAACTTACCCTTTGCCAGTTAGAAGAACGCCGGCAAGCTTTGAGCGACAAAAGTACAGGCCGTCCGAGATTGAGGCGGCTAAGGAACTATCAGATAGCAACCAATTCCATGGCAGGGTAGTGCATAATGAAGGGGAAACTTCAAAGACATGTATGTAACTTGCTTGCTTGAGTGAAGGTGGTGGAGCAGTGCCCTGTCTGGCGCCCCGCATATGTAGGGGGTTACTAATGGAACCGACCTAAGAATAGCACAAGCAATCGTTTGTCAAGTTCCTATTCTCTTCATTCCTCAAACCAGAATCAGAGCTACCATGGGTCTGCCAGTGCTACTGGTAGATATTTTGAATCCCATTTTCTAAATGCAAGGAGCTCTCTATGACTCAGATCTACCAGTAGATCTACTGGTAGATTTCATTCTTAAATCCCATTTCCTAAATGCTTTCTGTGTGACTCAGACCCACCAGTAGAAATCCCATTTCCTAAATGCTTTCTGTGACAGACCTACCAGTAGATCTAGTGGTAAAGCTCATTCTTAAATCCCATTTCCTAACTTTCTGTGACACACCTGCTAGTAGATCTACTGGTAGAGCTCATTTTTAAATCCCATTTCCTAACTTTCTGTGACAAACCTGCCAGTAGATCTACTGGTAGATTTCATTCTCGAATCCAGTTTCTTACATATGAGGAGCTTTCTCTACTGGTAGATCTATTTCATTCTCAAATCCAGTTTCCTATATGCTTTCTCTACTGGTAGATCCACTGGTAGAGCCACCACCGCATTTGGAAAATGGGGTTTGAATGAAATCTACCAGTAGATCCAGTGGGTCTGAGTCGCAGAAAGCATTTAGAAAATGGAATTTGAGAATGAAATCTACCAGTAGATCCACCAGTAGATCTCAGTCATCTTAGGTTTACAGCTCCTATATTTGGGAAATGAGAATGAGTTGTCAAGTGTACATGCATCTGGCCTTCATGGTACAGTACAGTGCCCTCTCACAGCAGCTTTGAGCCTTTCCACCAATGGTTCATCGATGCACGCATGTCTGCATGACCCTCCTCTAGCCTCAGCGATTGCCCTTTCGGGCACCTCGTGAAATTCAACACGATCGTTGACCTCACGTCCAAGATCCCAGGTTTACAGGGGATCTGGGATGGGGCAGGCTCAGTGAATTGCACCATGCGGGTGATGTCGCCACCAGGACCTGCCTTCCTGACGTCTCTCCGCTTTCTGGCCAACCAGCTGATGCTAGCCGTTGCATGCCCCACGTGTTATTCACCAGTAAGGTGTATAGTAAGGTCGAGTGAGATGCAGTCCACAGAGACTTCCAAGTCTAGCGATTCGCAGTCACTTCTACCAACCAGGCAGGCGGCGCCTTGGTCTTTCTTCGAATTCCTGAGCTAATTAGCCTTTGTCTCAAAATGTACGCGACAGCCTTACCTTCACAGATGCGAAGAACTACATAACTACAGCTTCACCACCGAGCTGCTCCACCTCGCCTTCCTCCACTCTAGCTTTAACGAGCATCGCCACAGCACGGACATATTTCGGCGCGCTCCGCTTCATATCTTCGTTAGTAATGGCTGGGTTCCTCATCTAGGCGAGCACAACTTCCATCCATCGCCTAATATCTGACCACTGAAGAATATGACCGCCAAGAGCCAGGGTCTGACTCTCACGCACCCGAAAAACAAAATGAACCGTTCCCGGCATAAAGAAAACAGTCTAGCCAAGCTTGAGGACGATGTATCTCCATTTACCACCCGTGTAGCCGCACGGGTCGGCCGTCCACGAGATTCGCTCCTCCTCTATTAGACGCGACATCCAGCCGAAACCAATGGACCCTTCCTAGGCTGTAATCCACGTAGGGAAGCCGTGACTGTCCGTGTGCGACGCCGTTTTGTGCCCCCCTTCGGATAATAGGACCCAGTCAACAACGTTCTTCCATTCGTTCCACTCCTACGTTGATGCCACCAGCCTCTCGGCGCTATCCTCCATCAGCACCGCATTGCGAACTTGAAGGAGGAGTTGACAGTTCTCCCCGGTCAAGAAGTTCGGTATGGACTGTAGCAAGGGGCTCTGCAGATCTAGAATGTTCCACGGGTCGTCGGTGGCCTCCTAGGCAAGGAACCGCTTCCGGACTTCACTAAGTTTCCGGACTTCATATAACTGTGTAGTAGAACTGCGAGACGGTATTTGCACGGAGACCGACTTGTCGAGGAAGCCCATTCGCCGGAAAAGCTGAACAATCGGCCTTTCACCCTTATTCCATCGGAATTGCTGCTCACCCTCGGTAATTATCGGAGCGTCGTAAGGAGACCCAGACTCAGCCAAGTGTGCTGCTTCATCACCAGTGCAGAGTAATGCCTCAACAGCGCCCTTACGACTATCTGTGTTCGGCTGCTCCACCTTCTCTAGCAACTTATAGATAAGTTCGTCTGTTTCCTTACCGTGGGAGTCTTGCGATAACATGTACTGGCTAGATTTCTCCCGCAGCTCGGTAAGGACCCGTCTCCGGTAGGTATCATCCGCCATCCGATCGTATATCGGTCGGTCTAGAGCAGCGTCTGGTCTCGCCATAGGTGTAGGAAGGAATGGTAGAGGCGCGTCGAGCCGAGGCCGTTTTGATACAGGCTGAGTGATATCTGGCAGTGAGGCGGCGCGTCGACGGACGGGGCGATCGATACTAAAGGGTGTTACCGCGCTTAAGATGTCTAGGTTCCCCATCAGGGTCGCTTTTTATGCAAAGGCAATGGCCGACGTCTGTGTCGCGAGAAGCTGGAGATGCGAGCGGTAGAGTTGTGAGAGGAAAGGAGAGAGCTGCTCTGCCGCCTCTGGACCGAACAAAGACGGGTTGTCCAGGGCTAACAGGAGTGTTGATGGGACCTCGGCCGGACAGCATCGTGGAGGGATCTTTGGGGCCTTGACTGAGGCAGAAAGTCGAGCTTGCTTCGGCTTAGAGGCTCCTCCGCCCTTAGAGGCTTCTTGGTAGGACAACTCCTTGCGTGCACGGAGTGACATTCCAGCAGGCTTGTTAGGAGTGGTATTTGTATCGTTAGAGTTATCCAGGAAGTGAGGAGCCTCTGGAGTCGTTGCGGCCGTGTCCTCTGCTGAACAGGTACTGGATTGGTCGTGGCTGGTGGGTGTTGTAGCATCAGCAAAGAAGGCATCAATGACCTCAGCCACAATGTCGTCCGTATTTGAATCCGTATGACTGGGTTGTGATGCCGCGAGTGCGAGCATGTCTAGCGCCGTAGTATTTTGCTGCCCTGGTGGCCCTGTGATGTCGGCACGGTTGGCTTCCGGAACCGCCGGCGCCTCCGTAGTACCGGTGCCGTCAGACTCAGGTACGTCGACAGCGAACTCCTTATGAACCATGAGACCATACTTATTAAACCCGAAGGTATCCGGTAAGTCTTTGGCAGCTAGTTTTTGGCAGGGAAATGGATCTTCGCGTGACTAAGTTCTGAGACTGTCCAGATCGGCCTGTTTAATCGGGTTGACCAAAGCCTTGACCGGCCGTCGATGGATATCCCTAGACCGTTGGAGCATCGACCAGTTCAGACCAACGACAGCTTCCTCCCATACTGGGACTCTCCGCGCCGTGGTGCGCAGTTGGTTCCAGTATTTCACTCTCTTGGAGGCCCACTGGTAGTGCTGGATAATGTCTCGGCCCCAGTATCGCACGACCTCCTTCAAAGCAGAGAGGTGCTTGGATCCGTCTGTGGCCACCCCCAAAAAGCGATCCCACTGCGCTGCATCGTCATCTTTGTTTGTTGGCAACGGCGGGGTCGAGTCTCGGTTCTTGGTCTGCTTCCGCCGTCTGTACTCGGGGCACTCGGTCGACATGACATGCTCGCAGGCGGCGACCAAGACCTGTAGTCCGGTATGTTGGTCGAGCAGCTCATCTCGCTTCTGCACACACAGGTCGTATCGCTGCGTATCGGTCTCGCAGAGGCGGAGTTCTTCGCGGAAGCGGTCGACCTGCGAGGCTTGGTCAGGCGCTAAAACAATCGCGTCATCGTCGGGTTCGTTGTTCGGACGCATTTCGGCGGCCCGGGACGGTTCGGCATCGTCCAGACGCGGAACAGATGAGTGCGCCATATCGGACCCGGTCATGGTCTGCAGAGTGCGCGGCGGTGGTTTGTTGTTATGGACACGTAAGAAGGTGTCGCAAATGGCGGTGGCGACCTAATCTGCTGGTCACTTTTGGACCTGCACATGTGGGCCGTCGACGGGCGAATATCATTGGCTCTCTCACGGATGAAACACGTCACGTCTCACGTGGCCACGCACAGCGCGTCGCGAGTTCCCCGCCAATCTCACACGACTCTCCAAACGTTGCGAATATCGCGACTGCATGTCGTTCTAACACAGTGCGCCTCGGTATCATCTGTGCGAACGTTAACTGCTATTCGCAATCAACCCGTAAGTGACCCACAGGCGCCTATCGAAGCTCACCGATAGCTCTCCACGGCCTCTTCCTGTCCACTACGTGGTACGATGGGATGGAGTGAATGCGATGGAGTGAATGCCCGCTGATTAATGGACCTTCCCATAACGTTTGCGCGAGCAGAACGCAGATGTGAATAGATTTCCCTCCCCAATCCAAAAGAATTCTTGCAATCTGTTTTGTAAAGTGCAGCAAAGCGAGCCTCCCCCAGCAGCATCTCAATCTGACCTCCCCAAAAATGAGATGATGACTCCCAAGCAAATCTTGCGATCTAGTCCGAAACCCTAACAAAAGAATCCGCCCTCTTCATTTTCTTCCTTTCCTCTCTCGTTCTAGCCATCCACTGCTGCGCCTTCTCTACCGCTGTACGAGCTGAGCCTCTATGCTCCAGCAGGAAGGATTGTATTTCGGCCGGGGAAAACTCCAGCTCCGGCAATTTCCCAACAAATTCATATGCATATTGTTCAATCGCTACGTCATCTTCTATCAGTTTCCCCGGATCCTGGATATCACTCGTCAACCGCTTAAAAACCATACAGAAAAGCCGAAACATCACATCCTTATCAACATATAGAAGCTCAATTCTCTTATCTGTACGACCCGCCCGGATAAAAGCCGGATCCAGATGGTCGATATGGTTCGTCATCATCATAAGCAGCCGGCCTTCGTGTAATAATATCCCGTCGAGAGCGTTAAGGAGGTTTAACAGGGGCAACTTACCTTCGGGCTTCGCCGAATCTTTCTTAGCTCGTTCAGTATTCGCTTCTACCTGTCGAGGTTGCGTCATGCCGACAGCGTCCACGTCCTCCAATAGGAGGACGCATCTAAAGGGAAGCTCCGTAAGTAACGTATTCATAGCGCGGGCATCTATATCGGAGATGTTGAGAACGTAGACGTCCAAGTCAAAGCGTCCGGCTATCGACAAACACAAGCTGGATTTCCCGGTCCCGGGCGGTCCGTAAAGCAGGTATCCTCTCCGATACGAGATGCCGCGGTTAGCATGCCACATACGAGCTCCGGAGTCGAGGAACCCTTCGATATCTTCCACAAGTTCTTTTTTCTCTTCCTCCTTCATAACGACAGTTAAGAGTGGTCTAATACTCCTCACTTTTGTTCTTTTCCACTTACCCTCTTGGTACTCAAAGACAGTAGTCTTGTTCTCAGTAAGCTTCAGGTACTCGTCCCGGCAGTAGTCGAAAAACTGCTTCAAGACAGCTGGAGATCCGAAACCCGAGACCGTAATTGCCTCCTCCTTACGATAGCCGGCGTCCTTTTCCGCTGAGCGAAACCAAAACAAGTAGTTCTCGTACATAAAGTAGAAAGTTCCATCCCAAGGTAAGTAGGACAAAGGCTTCTTCTACTTATCACTCTCGCTACTAAATATCCGTCTCCAGCCGACATAGGCGAGGGATAACCGAGCCCTGTAGGCGAAGGGCTAAGAGGCTACCCAGAGGACGACCATATCGTATACCTCACTGGATTACGAGACGTGGACTGTTAAAGCTGCTAGCCATTAGAACGTTTCATGACTCATTAAGGGAAAAGAACGCAAACCGAAATAAGTCTCAGCCAAGCCCCAGATATACCTGCAAATGTATCTTCCTAGGAGCAGCAGCAACAAGCAAACAAACAGGGGTCAAGCGTAGTTGTTCATAGATAGAACCAGCTCGATAGTAGTTATCATACTAGTAGAGCCAGGCATAAAGAAGTCCAAGACAGAGACTTGGGGTAGGATCGACGGAGTCGGCGAGGTGGTATTGTTGAGTGTCGCCATGTTGGGCTGCGCTGCATGACCAAGGCAAAAGAAACCGAAAAGCGGACGGTACGAGGCAGTAACGGATGGTCTAGGAAGAGTGAAAGGTCACCGCTGACGAGACCTTTCACAAAGGGGATGTTTTTATAACAGATTATCCGGACCAAGAACGCGTAACAATCCTTCAAATCCAAGACACGTCAACATCGGGGTGGTGAACCCGGCAAGTCAAGGGAAACAACCCTGTTGAGCCAGCTGCTCTGCAACTGAAACCGGCTGCAAGCTCATATGCGCCCATACATTTCCGCCGCCAACGTGGAATGGTCTCCACGAATAGATGCGCATGATTCAGCAAGATCCCCTCAGCCCTCCAACGCCCGCTGCTTGTATCGGGTTACACGGCGGAAACTGCAAGTCCCAACGCACGGGCGCGTTTTTTCACTGTGAAAAATTCGCCAAGCGTCTGTGCGCAACGTAGCTGGCCTTTTTCGGGACTTGTCGTTGACTCCTTTGGGACTTTTGTGCTTGGTTTGAGGTGGTGGTTTCGAAATTGAGGATAACGCGCAGAAGCGGGCCCGAAAACGTGGGACTGCGGCGCGCAGATGGCCCGGGCTTAGCCGCCCAACACCTTAAAAGCCGCTCCCGTCCGTTGAGGCGTTCTCAGCAATTTCAAATGTTCTGGCAAAAATTTTCAACACGACAGAACCAACCGAGATACGGATGCTCCTACCAAAAGAATCCGCTCACCGCCTTCTTGGCATTTTAGCCATTATAGGGCTTATCCACTACAACCCACTGAAAATACAGCGCTTCCGCCAACCCCCACTATCGCCATCACCATTATCGCCACAACTACCTTTTATCGAACTTAATTGCGCGCAATCAATATTAATTATAAGTTAGCTATCTACTTTTTTCTTCTATTTGACCGCCGCAGCGGTACTGGCGCTGGCGCTGGCGCTGGTGCTGGTGCTGGTGCTGGCGCTGGCGTTGGTAATGGATCTGGCCCCGCCACTTCCACTTCCTCCTCCCAAATATTTACCCTAAATCCTTCCAACTCTGTATCTTCAGAATATACTTCTAACTGTTCCTACAGAGCCGAATCTACAGATTCCAAGTCCTCGCCCTCTAGTACGGTCTTTTCTAAGACTTCAACGATACGGTTAACTTTACGACTCTTTATCCAACTCGGCCGACCCTCCTTATAATCGTTTCCACCCTCGCAACGAATAACCTCCTATATATGGTATATAATCCGTTGAATCCATTTACGAATCTTCTCTTACGGCAACTCTTCCCAAGCCTCTAACCAAGCTTTCTCCGCCTCTTTCCGACTTTGTGGAGCGCCTTTTTTTGTTGTTTGCCTTTTTAGATAGAACTATAGCGGCTTGATTATATTAAGATCCGGAGAGTTGGGGCACTACAACAAATGCAATACCTCCGATACGCTTATTACAATAGCATTAGTGCGGTGTACGTATACCGGCGCGTTATCCTTTATTATAAGAAACTCGGGACTATACCGTTACGCGAAAGGGATTAACTTCAATAATAATACTTGTTTCTGGTATCGATACTAGTTAATCCCTTTCCCGTTTCCTTTTATTAGCTTGCTGTTGGCCTTAATCCATCGCCACTAAGGAATACGGCCGGGGTTCTTCCGATTAATCCGAAGGCGAGACATCGGGTTATTTAGCTCCCACTCAGCCTTACAAATAGGTTCCATCGCCTTGTTTATCTCCTTTAGGTCCTTATTAGCTAACTTCTTCTCTACAGCAGTTTCCGGCCTCCAGATATGGCAAGGACCCTTAAAATCGTAATAATAGGAAGCCCAGAATATAAACTCCGTAAACCCTTTCCACCTCTCACGAGTACAACTTCGCAGATACCGCTCCACTGAAGTCCTCCATACTCGATACCCTCTACGGCGATGGCCAATAACAACGGCTGTTTCATTAGTCCAAATTACCTTTATCCAATCCTTAAGGGTCCAATCTTTATAATTAAGACACCACCTTAGTCTCTTTACCCGTATTTCCTTCGTTAACCCAGGTTTACGAGTAGGTTTTGTCTTTTTTATACCAGCCTTTCGCAGAATCCGCCATACCGTTATAGGGGAAACTCTTCCCTCTAGTTTAATAGCGATTTGAGCGCATGACTTTTTACGGCTGCAACGATTACGACGAACCTTAGCAAAAACCTCTTCCTGAACAGCTTCTTATGTACCAGGGCGGCTAGACTTCGGTGTGTTAGCGACGTGGGAGCTATTAAGTCGACCATAAACACCATTAGGATGTATAGGTATATATCCTGCCTTAATAGCGCGATCGAGAATATCGTTTAGAGTTCGTGGGGGGATATTAGTAACTTGCTGGATTTCTGCGTTTGTCCAGCCAACGGCTTTGAGGGTCAAGGCTTGAGCACGGGTTACAATATCACTGTATTACCCCATGGTTGAGAAATATATAAGATGATGGTTGTGACGGATAAAGGATATAGATGCGTTGGAACTACCTTGCGCTTCTGGATCTTGATATATTTTCATGTTGGGCACGGATTCAGCGGCAATCGCCACAGCAACCGGTTTGCCACCTGTGGCGACTGCCAACACAAGCCTGTGCGTTGGCTGTTTTTAACCCTGGAACGTGGTTTTTTGCAGTCCAATCGCTTATAGGGGTTAACCGCTGTAAACCTACTGGAAGAATTCTGCCGGCAGAAAAGAACCGAAAGCGGTGAGCGGATTCTTTTGGTAGGAGCATCCGTACCTCCAGCGAAACAGACCATGGCGGTTGGGGATTCAACTGGATATCTTGGAAGTGCTTCTTGGATCGGAGCTGACGCGTACGAGTTGGGCGGTGAATTTCATGCGCGAGCCACGACATTCCTCGCGACGGTCAAGTGGGACGTGCTGGCATCGATTTCTTCGCGCCTCCGTAATGGCGTCCCCTGCGACTTTAGCGAGAAGTATTCTATCGGTCACTTCAACATGGTCCGCCGCATTGCATTTGCCGACGGGATCAGCTGGATTGCAAGGCTGAGGCTACCACAGCTCAAGGCGGGATTTGGTGATCGCGAGGTGCTCGATGTGGCCAGCATCCTCAAGGTGGAAATAGCTGGTATGAAGTTCTTGAAGTATGTGGCATCTGGATCATGTGTGGGGTTAGGCTGACCTGGAAAAGGGCTAAAACCTCTATCCCTGTTCCGGAAGTGCATTCCTACAGTGTCGATCCAACGAATGACGTTGGAGCCCCGTATATTCTAATGGATTATATCAACGGAACGGTTGCAACAGAATTGCGAGAGGCAAGAAGGTGTGAAGCCGGTCTGTTCGGCACACCGGATCAAGATCGGAAGCTCAGGCAGCAAATGGCAGCGATTCAAGTCACGCTATCGTCATTCACCTTCGATCAGATTGGAAGCCTCTATCAGGATGAGCAGACCTCTGACTTTTTCATCGGTCCAGAGATTGAAACCGGCAAAGGGCCTTGGGCGTCCACAACGGATTACTACGCCGATCTCGCGAACCACGCTCTCCAAGTATGCGTACACAGCGCGGCGCCTGAGGTCCAGATGAGCTGTTCGTTTGCGATCCCGGTTCTCTTCAAACACCTCATGTCGCTGTATAGCCGGAGCGGTTCCATGGGAGGTCCTTTCAGCCTCGTGAATCGCGATTTTGGAGCCCACAACCTTCTCGTGGACGATAATTTCGAAATCGTCGGCTCAATCGACTTGGACGGAGTCATGGCTGCGCCGATAGAGGTCGTCGCCCAGTATCCAGTCCTGACGGGGTTGGAACGAGAGCCCCCAGGACACGTTGAGACCAGACCGGCTGCTATCGACCGCATCAGGAGGACGGAGACTAGGCTCAAGGAATACAAAGATTGGGTAGAAATCGCCGAAGCCGGAATGAAAATCGGCGATGGGGGGAATACACCGATTGCGAACCTGATGTTGTCAGAAGCCGCTAGCGTATTCCAGGGTCTTCTGCGGTACGGGAGCCACCAAAAGTTTGTAAACGACAAGTGGATGGAAGCATACGTGAGGCTCCTCCGCAGACAAATCACGTCTGGAGAGCAAACCCGATAGAGGAGATCATTCAGAGACCTAGGTTGGTGCGTACGTACACTTTCGTGGACTGCCTGTTCAATTTCTTCCTTTGGAGGCCCCCGGATTTTCTCATAGAGGGCTCGTCTGTCTTTCGGGGTTTGAGACCGGCATTGCGCGTCACGGCTAGAAGTAGGCGCTCCTTACTCTTTAGTGCGACGGTGTGATCTGCGTGAGAAATATCAGCGGTGCATCTAACACAGGAAAGAAATATGCCTTACGAAGAACCACAGAATGTTGTACGACTTGTGAAGGGAATGGTGGCCTTATCCAGACCGACAGCAGATGCGAACATGCCGAATGGCTACCACAAGTTCCCAGCACTGGCATAGATCGAACCGCCTAGTCTCCGACCTATGAGAGCACTACCGTTTCCAGCTACCTTGAAACCCATCACCTACCTGGGCCGCTTCAAACACGGACGGAAGAAAGGGCGATCCCTCGGAAGCTCATTCGCCGAGGTGTTAGACAGCCCAGCATCGAGGATATATGCTTGTTTCACAAAACTTGGCCGCTTGCCAATGGCAGATGCAGGCCTCGTCCACGAGATGGTGCGGCTCGCCTTTGATTTGGATGCTGAAGGGACAGAACGGTATCTCTATGATATAGGGGATCGGTTGAAACGAGTAGATAAGAAAGCAAGGTAATTACGGGTACACAAATGCCAAGTTACCTAGCTCCTGCTTAGGGTAGCAGATCGATGTAGCATCGCAAATTAAAGCCGGGAGCAAGACGAGGCACCCCCGCCTTCACCAACCCGCACGCTGCCGCTTGTTAAAACCCTCTCACAAAGCGATAGTGCCAGCCAAACCTCGAGCTCTAGAATAGTACGCATAGCTACGAGTACATCGTTACCAGTACAAGGCGCTGCCTTGGCATTCCTCTCGCTGACCATTCTTCCGCTACGAACATCTATCATCTAAGCCCTCCCCCCTTTGCCGGAGAATGTCTCTCATTCGAGAGTAGAGCATTTCGTCTTCCCGTTCCCACGGTTTGTCCTTGGGAAAAACAACTTTTCGCAGCCTGTTCAACAATGGGATAAGTGGCGCGTAGTATGGCGTGAAGTTATCAGTGATTGTCTTTATGAAAAGGGACTCCTTCGCCACGACGCCGAGTTTCATCCCCGCCAACTCCTCTGTGTCGACGTAGTTCCACTTGTCGAACCGTGCAACAACTCTGGACTCGTCCGGCCCTTTACAATGAATGCATATCCAGAACAACACCCAAAAGAATGACTCGAGATCGTGCATGAAGGAATGCTGCTCGCCTAGAAGCGCCCCGATTGCCATGAATGCCCTCGTGCCAGTCTTCCCTTTGGCTCCCGACGCGCCCTCTCGTTGCTCTTTGATGGCGAGATCCAGGTCAATCAAAAGGGAAGGCCAGGAGGGATTATTGACGTCCTCGTTGATCAAGAGGTTATTGATAGAGATGTCTCTGTGCAGGATGCCGGCCTTGCGTAGGGATTCGTGCCCTTCAATGCAGCCGTCAAGCGCGGCAAGCAGAGACGTTCGGGAGCTGGCTTTGTAGATAGGGGTTCCGTAGTCGCGAAGAATGACACGACGATGCACCCGATTATTGCCGCTGGCTTGAGATGCCGAGCAAGACCGCTTGCTGTGTGGCAGAGGGGCGCCGGCTTGACTGGACGATCGTTTCTTACCAGCAGCTACACTGCTGCTGCGGCCTTTTCGCGAAACTGAGGCCATCGTACTCGACGGGGGGGCTGACCATTCCAGCCGGTAGTTCGTGGCGCTGGTGACGTCTAGTCCTCCTCGGACGTTGTTTCGGACGTCGTCATCCGTTCCATGTATCTGAACCGTTTCGTGGTAATAGTGTCTGGCGATGTTGATGACGCCTTTGCTGGTCACCTCGCGTAATAACTCGCCTTCCTCACAGCGTTCCGGATACTGCCATGAATCTTTGATGACAAGCGGTATCTGTGGCTGCCCTTCGCGATGAGCTTTCCAGCATGTCGTAGCCCGACCGGCAACGTAACGTGCTCGTTGCATCACCTCGTCAATGATGAGGCGTTCCTTCGAGCCGTCCCGCTCGATCTCGATGAACCGCTGGCCGTTGGCCGTTGTAAATGTTGGATCGAAGCCGAGCTCCTCTTCATTCATCCAGAGAAACCCGAGGACCGTAGACACAAACCACAGCCCATCTTCGTTGATGTCGAACCGCTCGGATGCGAGGCCCCCAAGCCGATCAAACTCCCATATCCTCATGAAAGATCCGCAGATGGTGAAGCCCAAGACAAAGCGACGAGTGTCTTGAGCGGCGAGGACTTCCCTCGCGTACGTGCCAAGGTCTAGCCACGCCTTCGCCGCCGTGTCGGCCGCTGGGTTGCTTTTCAGCTCGCCTGGTACCAGGATTTGAGACCAGTAGCATCGTGAGTCCTTCCCGGCCTTTGGGTTGTCCACGAAGCCGACGTCCAACTTGCGTTCCGCGGTGGAGCCCTGGATTGGCTTGTTGGGCTGTGCTAGTGGCCTTCGTCGATGTGTCGGGATAGACTTGTAATCTTCTGCAAGGGTCGCCAGCTTCTCGCTCAGCTCTGCAAACCAGCTCAATACATCGTCCTGGTTTGCATCTTTTGGCCATCCGCTCCACCCATCACTAAAAAGTGATTCGCTACCTTCCTTGCATTTCTCAAAGACAGCTTCGGATGCTGTCCTAAGATCTGCCACTCGCCCGAAAAATGTCTCGTAGAATCGAGGGAGTCCGACGTACATAACGCCTAATTCATCCCTAAGGACTCTGTCCACATCTTTGCGGTACTCGGAAGAGTTCGCAAAGCTTCCCGTATTGTGAAGCCACGGAGTCTGCTGAAGGGAGGAGGCTATGGGCTGGGGAGGCGGGGTAGGTTCGGTCACCGCTTTGTAGACTTCTTTCCAGATGAGGACATCGTTATCATCAGTAATTGCTGACTTGAGGAGAGGTATAATGCGGTCGAAGTCGAAGTCGTCGGAGCTGACGGCGGAATCGAGTCTCGAGAGATCGCTGAAGAGGTTCTCGCTACGGCCGCTGGAACGGAGCAGGCGAGATGCAGGAAGGATTCGTAGATTTGAAAGAAGGATAAGGGTGAGATTCTGGAGGTCTGCACCATGTCAGGGTCAGAGGGTCATGTCGGGACGAAGCTCATTATCTTTCTTACCCTCTTGGCCAAGTCGCTCGACTGCGTCTGGAGTGCGGGATATGCTTGCGCCTTCACAGATGGCGCCGAACGAGGCGCGGAAGGCACCAAGGCCTTTCCCAATAGGGTTTTCCTCAATGATCTTCGAGAACTGGTCTGTCATGACGGGCGGAATGCGCTTGAGGGAGAGGAGGGACCGCGAGAAGTCGCGGTGCGCGGTCCATTTGGGCTCGCGCCCAACCACCGGCAGAATTTCGGGATTAGTCAGCCACACCACCCAAAAATCCGCCTCCACAGGAGGATCCACCGCGCCACTCGGCCCACCGAATAGACCAATAATATCCCCTAGTAATGACCCACATCCGCTAGTTATTTTTCAACCACCAAATGCGGGGCTCATCCTCACAGGAGACGCAAACCGCAAGCGGTTTGCCTAAAGAGCCTTGAGGAACGAAGCTAGACGACACGTCAATGTTGAAAATATTATGTTGTTTATAGCAAAAGCTTGTTCATCAGATACCGAGAGGAAGTTGCTTTTTAAGTGGCTGACATCATGGCGGGTTTCAGGAATGCCGAAGGCCGGGATCCCCTGTTGACACAGGTGACGCAAAACGCAAGCGGATTGCCTAAAAGAACCTTGAGGATGGACTGCATTGCAGTTACGAACTGGCTTGCGTACCTATCCTGCATCCCTCTGTGTGATTAACAACACTACGCGGAATATCGTGAATGAATTTCAGCTCTTCGCCCGCCTCGTCGCAGTGAAATTCGAAGCGAACTGGGCGGGCACCTATGACTCAGAGCAGTAAAAGACGTAGTTTGAGACAGGGCAGTAGTTAGAAAGAAGTCCAAATAGAGTTCGGTGGATGTTCATATCATATTGCCCAAACAGTACCTCGTTTACTTCATTTCCCCCCTTTTCCGACAACCCTTGTTGGAGATGCGTCGAGGCGTCGGCCTGTCACCATGGGACCCCGGCCTCGGCATTTCTGAAACCTGAACTGACGTAAGCCATCAAAATCTTCTATTCCGAACCATACAAAGAGTTGAAGGTTGCCGTACCATCCAGCTTCGTTCCTCAAGGCTTTTTAGGCAAACCGCCTGCGGTTTGCGTCTCCTGTCTTCGGGTTATCGGGAGGAGCCCCACAGTTACCGGTCGGAAAATAACCGGCGGATGTGGGGGGATACTCGGGAGACCGAATGCTCCGACAGCAACTCTACGCTGTCGACTTATGTTTTTTACCAGAGAGGTCGCTCAAGCGCTTATGCGTCTTCCAGCAATCTGATTCACACATTTCCCAATGCGCATGTGCTATGGGCTAGCCCAAACATACTATCCCTCAGCCTCTGGATCAAAACGTCCTCGCTCCTCACCGCTGCCGGCTCCGCGCCAACGCTCCCCGCCACCGACTGGGTCGGCGTCTCGAACACATCGCTCAAATAGCACCTTGCGCGCTCACACACCAAATCGGCATAGTACGCCGGCGTCAAGGCGTTTAACGTCGATTCGCTTTACCCTCTTGGTCTTTACAGCCGGGTGTCTTCGTAGGTGTCACAGGACCACTGAGATGGCCGCTGAGATATAAGCAAGTGGTGCGCAGCAGGGCAACCATGAAATGGTTGCACTGGTAGATCTTTTGGTCTTTGGCACAGGGGTTTACTGCGCGTCCTCTGACAGTAGGAACTTCGAGAGCCAGTGTTTTCCAACTCTCTCTTGTGATCCACTTGCTTGAAGGACCCGATCAGCAAAGACATGGATTTACGTGTGACTGATAGGGAGTCCTAAAGCCTCTTACGCAAGGACCCATTAGCCAGGTGGTCTTCCTAACGGGGGCTGAGTTTCTGAAGGGCGAGAGCTTCGTACTCTCCTTTGGGACATTGCCCGACTTGACCCGGGCACGTAAAGTGGAAAAAAGAACCCCCCAGGTAGAAGCAGCTCGACGGATTGAGGTACCGTCTTCAACGGCCAAAACAGCCGCCTGCAGGTCGTCTTCGGTATATTTGGGCATCTTCCTCAAAAACGCTGAATCCAAGCATCAGAAAACTGTCGAGATTGCGGCATTTGCGAATGTGGAAGGGCGACACCAAGGCATTTCTCTCGGTAGGGTGGGTGTCGGCCAAGCGGGGTAAAAGTGATCCGTTAGTGGCCTGATCCACTAGTGGGGCCAGGCTCTTACTAATAACGTTACTACCAGCTGTTTATAAATCAAGCTTCGCAGGCAAAATTAGAAGCTTCGTCTACCTGCTGAGTCTCATACTCGGGAGCAGCAGGACCTTCACCAGCAAAGCCCTCATACCGCCACCCCGGAGGGGCTTAACTCTGGCAGACTCAAGTGGGAAGCCCGCTCCACTCCATTTCCAAAAGAATCACCGTCCACTGTCCACTGGCTACGTAAGTGACAGAAAGAGATGGAGCAAGCCAGAGAGCCGGAGTTGGAGCCAGAGCCAGAGCGTAACGAGGTGAGTTGTCCCATGAGTTGAGAATATACCATCCAAACCCCCGTTTTTCTCTCCGTTGCTTGACGCAGGGCTGGCGTCGTAAAAATAATAATTTTGTTGATACCCATAGATTCTAAATACCATCCAATCATAGTTTCACACTTGCCGAGATAGCCGTGGGAGGTTACGTCCTTCGAACCTGACGGAAGGCATTAACAAAAGGCAAAAACAGCAGTGAGTCAGTATTTGATGAAGCGAAGACAGTTGCAGCAGAGCATTGGGCTGGGAATCCAACGTCGCATTCATGTGGAAGTGGCCTGTTGATGGCCGGTGGGAAAGCTTGGCCCCAATAAAGCAGAGTGATATTGAACCAGATGGTCAGCCGCATTGATGCCTGATACGCCTCGGTGCCTGCCTGTCCCCTCCCTCTCGACCAATCCTACATTGTCAACAGTTGCAACGAGGTTTGCCGCGTTTTGCGATGGAATCAGCTAGAAACTGGAAGACGCGGATTTCGTAGGTACCTATCCAACTGACTTCGACTGACAAGTGATTGATGAGGCTCACATCTTACAATGTCATGGGGCATTGAAGAAGGTTAAATAGTGGAATACCCCCAAGTTGCCAATATCTAACCAGAGTAATCTCTTCACTGTCTCCAACACTAAAATCATTATTTACAACAACGCCACCAGTAGGCAAATTCGGGCTTAGTTTAAGCCCCAAAACACGACATTGCAAGCATGTCAAGCCCCGTTGTGTTGCAAGACAAGTCGCACGAGACTATCAGTTCCTACTTCATAGGACCTAATGCAGAGAACATCGTCGCGTTCAGCACCAACATCACGAACATCATCGGTACCCTCCAGAACGCAAGAGAGAATTACCACAAAAAGCACTGTGATGAGGTATGGATCCCACGTTTGGCTCCAAGCGGATGTTTCGCACGGTAGTTGTTTGTTGACATGCACAAATTTGTAGCAGAATAGGGCGTTCGAGTTCATCTCTGCTAATATCCAGAGCTCAAACAACTTCAAGAACGCTGAGACCAAGGTAACGAATGCAGCCAAAGAGGTAGCCGAGATGCTGGGCGACCGGTCGCTTCCCTTCTGGTCGCCCCGTTATCAGGCGCACATGGGCTCAGATCTTTCCATCCCCGCCTTGCTCGGCTATTTCATGACCATGTTGTACAACCCCAACAATGTCGCCCTTGAGGCCAGCCCCCTGACGACGGTAGCTGAGGTAATGGTCGGCGAGCAGCTCTGTGGGCTTTTTGGCTTCAACTCTCTCGATCCCAATGGTAAAACAGGATGGGCGCACATGACCGGTGGTGGGACTGTTGCCAACCTTGAGTCCATTTGGGCTGGTACGTTACCAGGTCCATGTGTCATGCGATTCTTGCTAATCCGGGCACGCACACTCGTTGGCTATAGCTCGCAATCTCAAGTTCTACCCACTCGCGGTCCATCGAGCCATTACGGTCCAGAACGGCCCGCTCGCTTTTGTTCACGGGGGGTTCGTCGTCGAGAACTGCAAGGGCGAAAAGAAAAAGTTCGGAGATCTCACACCCTGGGAATTGCTCAACTTACAACCCAGCACAGTCCTGGGCATTCCCGAGCAGCTGCAGCAACAGTTCGGAATACACCCTGAGTGGCTGCAGAGAGCCATCATCCCCTACAGCGTGCACACCCTCGGCCGAGACGAGATCAGGAAGTACTACAAGTTCCAGAAGATGCGGTACTTCATTCCCAGCACGAGGCACTACTCATGGCCAAAAGGTATGGCCGTCACAGACATGGGAGCAGACCACATAGCCATTGTCGACGTCGACAATGCCGCACGCATGGATATCAAGAAACTGGAGCAGCTTCTTGATAAGAGCCTCGCGGAGCAACAGGCGGTGTTCGCCGTCGTAGCGGTCATTGGCTCAACCGAAGAGGGCGCCGTTGATCCGCTTGACAAGATCCTCGAGCTTCGTGAGCACTTCCAAAAGAAGGGGCTTTCGTTCGTCGTTCACGCTGATGCAGCCTGGGGAGGCTATTTTGCAACCATGCTGCCCCCGGACCGTGACCGCCCTTATGCTTCTACCCTCTATGCAGACAATGAGGCCCGACAAAATGACGACCTGGTTCCGGACCTCTGTCTCCGCCACCAGACGGAGCGCGACCTGTTCGCTTTGCGACGCTGCGATTCCATCACAGTTGACCCGCATAAATCGGGATATATTCCGTATCCAGCTGGTGTTTTGGCATACCGCGACGCCCGAATGAAGCACCTGGTCAAGTGGACAGGCCCCTATCTCTCTCGCGGCCAGGTCTCCATTGGAAATGGCGGTTATGGATTGGAGGGCAGGTGAGTGGGAATGGAATTACCTACCTAAGTGGTCTCATGGGCTCGCACTAATGATGGCGAAATTCCAAGCAAACCGGGAGCGGCGGCAATGGCCACCTGGCTCTCCAACCACTGTATTGGTTTAGGCCGGGAGGGCTATGGAGCGCTGCTGGCTGAAGCTTGCTTCACTTCTTCGCGGGTGAGTCCATTCCTCTCAAGTTTGTACACGGGCCTTATGCCTGGATTCCTGGCATCTAGGAAGCTACCCATGTCCCCGACCGGGAACAGACGCTGACTGCTGGACCTGTGCAGCTTTCTGCTGTTTGGGCGGCTATCGCGGAAGAGACCGATTCATTTATCTGCGTCCCCTTCAATATGCTCCCTTCGGAGGCAGAAGGGGCAGACGAAGCAAATGTCGCAACCCAAAAAAACCGCATCCGCGATGAGATAATCAAGAAAACGAATGAGCAGATCCTTGCACACGACAACGGCGAGACAGATCCCGCTAAGAAGACCCTCCCCCTCCTTCGCGCCCTCGGGTCAGACCTCAACATTAACGCATTTGCGCTCAATTGGAAACGCAACCAACAGGAGCTCAATAAAGAAACCGAAGATGCCAACTACCTAATGAGCCGCGTTGTCCGAAGTTTCTCGGTTGAGACACCAGGTACCGATCCCCATGAGATTCCTCTCTATCTCACCTCGACCGAGTTCTCGCACGAAGAATACGGCGAGTGCCTGACGGCCTTCAAACGGAGGCTCGGGCTCGATCCTTCAGGCGAGAGCTTGATGGTGCTACGAAACGTGGTGATGAGTCCCTTCGCCAGCCTCTCCAGTAACGGGAATTTCATCGAGCATCTGGGCAAGAAGTTTAAGGAAGTAGTCGGAAGAGAAGTCGATGTAAGCGCCGCCATCCGAATGCTAGGGCCTAAGAGAATCATGTTGTGTTCTAACCGGGTTACAGAACTGCCGGGAACGCAACGCGGATATCCCAGACTTTCACGAATTTTGGGTGCATGGCAACGACTCCATCTTTCTCTCATACCAGCCCATGTTCCACCTCGCCAGGCGGCGACGACAAGTGATTCTCAATGTCACCTTCGATGACGAGGGTAGGTGTCGATATCAGACGCTCAAGAACAATCCTGCGCCTGAGCCAATCGTTCTCCGAGCTGCTGAAGCCATCGATCTCAGAGCTCTCCTTGAGAGCAACTCTAAGATGAAAACATTCACGGGAAGCCTTACAAGGGGAAAATCGTGAGACCACCCTCATCCAGGAGGCAATGTTAAAGCACTATGCTAATTGATGTGGGGTACAAAACCGCAGGAACGGTCAAAACCAAACCGTCTTTAAAGTCACGGTCAGACGCATCATAAAGAACCGACCACTCAGCCGGGACAGACTGGACGACGCATACCCCACTAATTTCATGCCCTTTTACCTGTATGGGACCGCCGCTGAGAGGCACATTGACCACATCCTCGTGCGGTCTCCCAATATCTCCCTGTCTGCCGGCAACGTGACGCTTCATTACATGTCTAGCACCAACGACGATGAAGTTGAGAGGGAGATTTCCAAGGGCGCCATCGTCACGCTTGATGGAGTCAACGAGGCGTCGATGCAGCCGTACGAGGACACCGGCGGCACTGGCTTCTTCAGAAGCACGGCCAGGTTCCGATTGCGGGTGTGGAAGGACCCGCAAACGCCGAATGGCGACATGCGAGGTGTGCTTGGGCAACTTGGTCAGTCCGGGGAGCAGCCGATTGCAGAAGGAATGCTCAAGCTCCATGGCGACGTTGTGGTGGACCTCGGTGTCAATCTTGATGAATCGAAGCCTAAGGACACATCTGCGAGTGAGCTCAACGAGCTCAGAGAGGCCTTCTCCAAGATCGGGGTGACGGGCGGCACGGCCGCTCCTAGCGAAGGAACTACCCAGTGATTCAAGGTCCGGTATTAGGGGTCCGTCCATGTCAGAAAAGCTTTCTCAGGACAGTTATCACAAATCACAAAAGTTAAGCTCCTCAAGACGTTTGAGCCAGTCGGGGATGTGCAGGGGGATGTGGTTTAGTGTGGGCGAGGCTGGCAGTTGTATACTGAGACATACTAGGACCGTCTCCGTCGCTTTGAAGATAAACCAGGTACCTTTAGCGAAGCAAGTGTCCTCTGAGAAGACCCCAAGACAGTGAGTTTTGGTCAGATGCATGGTAGGTATGGTTAGGAGTGACTATGCGGGCGAGCAGCCTTTTTAAACTTAAGGAGATGTCCATTTATGTATGTTCGTCCAAGCCGCTGACTTCAGGTTCCTGATCATCTCCCCAATGGCCGCCAAAAAGTTGCCTGGCGCCCAGATCTACCGAACCGAAGCAGGTAACCAAAGGCGCCAACAGACACATCGTCGCTCAAGGTCGGCGACCTGCCAAGACTCTCCCCCTTTCGGTAACTCCTCGGTGCTCCAACTTGGCACGGCTGAGGCACGCGGTTCCGTCCCAGAGATGGTGTTCCACTGACCGAGGCCGCTCCGGAGAAGCATGTATTCTGGTTAGATTTGGCAGCGGAGATCCTTGGAAAGGGGTTCTTCACCTCGTCACGATCTGCTCTTTATAGCAATGTCACGCTTCACATGGATTCCTTTGTCCTTGGCCTCCACCAGTTATGCCTGGGTCCCAAAGTTTGCGTGATATTGGCAGCTCAGTTTCTGGCTCTTGTCCTAGTGAGACCTGGCCGCCATGGGCTCGAGGCCAGGCATCAGTGCTCCTGCTAGGTACCGAGTCTGCCCGCAGGTCAAGTCTGGCTACGCGATTGGTACGCGCCATGCTCAGGTATTCCTACTGCGGAGCTCTGTTGGGCGGCGGTTCGCCTGACCTGCCCTCGATCGCAAGCGTCATGGAATTGAGGTGCTTGCTGCTCGCTGAGACGCCAGCTTTCTACCCCCAATCCGCGGATCTCGAACTCAGTCAATCGTACGTCCTAACGGGGAGAGTTGCGGATCAAATTCTAAAGACTTGGGCGACTTGTGCCGACGAGTTGGGCGGCGGGTCGTGATGCGTTGCGTTACGTTGCGCGTCTGAGCTTGAGTGCGGCTTTTTTGCCATTGGTTAGGATACGGCGGAGCCAGAGGAACGAAAAGGAGTAGGAGGAAAGGCAGAGTCGTGGCGAGGGGCCGAGGGCATGAAAGTATTTATCGTCAAGAGTTGACCTCGCGATCCAGCAGCTGGTACGCGGGGCACCAGGAATGAGGGACAAAATTTGGGTCCGTGCGCTGGACTGTGATTGGCGGGATGCCACGGCCAGGCGACTGTCTGTCAAAGTCCGTTAAGGTGTGACCAGAAGTCAGTAGATATATAAACCCCTTCAAGACCTTTGTTGTACAACCCCATACCTCATGTTGATGAAGCTTCATAATGACACCGGATCCCACATCTTAACCCGATACAGATCACGGAAATAACAGTTGCGACGACACACTAGCCAAGCAATGTCAAACTCAGTTCTGCTCAACAGAATTGGGCTGGCAAACAACTACCAAGTTGATCTAGCCATCACTCTAGGTAAGTAGGTACCTACCTAAGTCTGCCTACGACTCTTGAGTGACAAGACACACACCCCAGTTGATCCACCCTGTCGTCGCGGCACGCCGAGCCACAACATCCACCTTGCCCTTCGCGATCTTACATTTGTTCTCCCCATCGTGACCCTTATTCGCCAGATTAGCCACCCCAGAGGGATCGTCCCAAGGGAGAAGATTGATGCTGTTCCGGCCGCCCGCGATACTGTTCGGGCAGTCCATTCCCACCGAGAAAGAGGGACCGTCTTCCAGCTCGGAAAGGGAGAAGGAGACACCAATGAGCGAGCCGAATAAACTGAATGGCGTGCCAAATGTTTCATCCTTACTGTAGGCATAGATTCCCACCGAAGCAAAGCCCTCGGCGCGATTGAGTTGTGCTCTGCTCTCAATCACGGCGGTCTCTGTCTGTGTCTTGCCGTTGGCGATGTCATGGCATCGGCGGACGATCTGGCTTGACGTATCGTTGACAACGAGCAGAACGTTCGACGCCCCTTTGAGCGCTAGAACACCGACCCCTAAATTAGGAAAGAGATACGGTTAACAACCCACCTAGGTCTCATTCATCCAAAGGTTGTGCATACTACTTACCGATTACTATCCCCAGGAGGGCTGCCCACGGCGCAATGGCAGAGAAAATTGCCCCAGCCGTTACAAAGTCCATGGTAATGGCCACGTACCCGAGGGCCACAAGCGCCGAGACATTCTGGATGACCGCATAGGCTGCCAGGGCGGTAGAGATAATGGTAACGCCAGAGGCAATCATGACGAGGGTTGACCAGGCCGACTTCCCATCCTCCCAGGATTTGAGGGCATTCAGCGCCGACCTTATCTCCTTCTCGATGTCCTCTCCGCGTGCGCTCCGGAGTCTTTCCACCCGCCAATGAGCAATATGGAAGGAGCTGGCCGCCTCCCCTGCAGGGACACCCGCCGAGGCAGCCTGCGCAGTGGTGACGACCCAGTCCGAGGACGAGGTTGCGGCGGCAAAGATGCGCTGCAGCTCCTCGCCGGAGAAGGATCGGACGTCCTCCTTATCCTGCACGACAAAGTCGCCGTAGTCGAGACGAAGGTTCCTGGCTTTGCTTGTGAGGATCTCGGAGGCCATCGCCCGGTCTAGCCGACCCCTCTCGGGGTAGAAGGTTGGGAAGAAGATGCCGATCTCGATGCTGGTCTGCTGCCCGCCCGTACTCCTGTCAATGGACGGCATGACGAGGACCTTTTGGTCGTTTAGCTCGGACTTTGCGGCATTGATGAGCTTAGCGCTCTGCGTCACCAAGCGCTCAGGGTTAACTGTTGACGGGTTCCTGGTGCTCCGCCAATACCACATAGTGTAGCTAGTGGAAGACATTATGGCTGGCCTCGTTGTTGGGTGAAGGAAAGAGACTTTCTGATTATCGGTACGATAAAGGTAGAAGGGTGGTGTAGAGGGGAGGACTTGGAGAGTGAGAAGTGGCGGTCTTGCACTGAAGTCTGACCCTCCTTTTGTACGCTTTTGCATGCTTGACCTTGTGTCTGTTTCAGCACCTGCTCCTCGCGGCAACTTCGGCAGCTTCGTAGAAAAGAAAAATCACCCACCAGACCCCTCCTGGGACACAACTGACAGCCCATTCCCCAAGATTCCATCCTCCTCGTTCTCGGTAGCAGTTGGGCAAACGGGGTGCGCCAATGACAGACACTGGATAGGTCGTCGGGCAGCCCTCAGTGAGAAACTGACGACCATTGTCGGCGTGTTGGGCATTGTGAGGACTCCATTTCCTGATCTTCGCAGACAAAGAGTAGCGATGATTGGCTCCCAGCAGCCCGGGCAACCATCCATGTACGCATCTCTCCTGTATGGCGAGAGGAATCGATGCTTAATTTGTTGATATCAGCGCGTTAAGCCTAACGTGCGTGATAAGCAATTTATCCACTTTCCGACGCTACCTACCTCCTCCACACAAAACATTAAATTCCTCCACAACTAATCACGGAAACTTATGACGATCCTGCAGGTCGTCACTTGGCCTGTCGTGGCCCGACGTCGTCCCCGCATAAGGAACAGTGCGCACCACTGTGTACACTGGGCCTAGGGTTCAAAGACCCAAAGTCCCTACGACCAACTAGTAGTTGATCTGTCTTGGCAAAGTGATCTGCACAGATCACTCCCTTGCCCAGAAGATTAAGGTACAAGTTACCTCTTAGGTAGCCTAGTATAGATACTACGGCTGAGAGCGTGGTGACAGTGAGGAATCTTGTTACCTCACGTAAGTAATTTATTACTCATTTGTGTCCTACTGCACAGAGCCTGCTTTTGTGTACTATGGTGACAACGGCCTGCGTTGAAAGTGAATCCCCTTATCTGGCAGTAGCGTAGGCGCATCGTTAACTCTTCATGCGACGCTTCCTGCGTTAGTGTGTATGGGTTACTTCCTCCTCCTTATCGTCCCGTTCCTGGCACCACTAACAGCAAGGTGGTATCTCATCAAGGTGCCTAATACGCCTCGTCTCCACCGTCCGTCTCCACCGTCCGACTCCATCCCAAATCCGTGTCTGCCTCATTCCCTTGCCTGTTCCCCTTCCTCGCTGCGCTGGAGCTGGTCGTCCTGCACTCCGGAACTCATCCCAATTGGACCACATCCCGGAAGCCTCGTTGCTGGCAGTCACCTGCATCCTCGCCACAGCTACGCTGGTATTCGGTCCGATTGTGGCCAGCAAGTTATCAGTCTGCGGATGGAGACGCCTCGGACGGAGGAGAGGCCACCCGATGCCTCTGCGTTAACGCGGTCGATACGTGCGGCACTTTTGTGACTGATCGGGACGGGTAGGTGTTGCCAATTTGCGCTAGAGGCCCACTAGGCAGACGTGGGATCGGCGCCAAGGACCAAGGGAAAGACCGTGGCAGGCGGGCAGCACAAACTTGAGAAGGCTGTGCGAGGTAGGGTATCGTGGAAGAAGGATGACACACGAAATCTTTATCGTTCTAGTGCTGAGGACGCTCGAATTGAAGCTCGGAGTCGAGCTATAATTGAAAGCCGTAGTCAGTGAAAGGCTTGGGAAGGCAAGGGGAGTAAGACTCGGAGAAAAAGCTGCTGAAGACCGTCAGCGCTGCGTGAGACGAGGATACCAGAAGAGGGGAAGACAAGGGGTGAGTACGCAGATGCAGGTTAGTAAAATGAGCATCAGAGCATAGGCCAGGGGCGATACTAACCGGTCGGCGCAATTGAGGGGGCAGGGACCGAGGCGGCGAGCGAAGGAAAAGAGGGAAATTGTCAAGAGTACAAGAAATGAACGTCAGAGAGAGGGGGGCTGTATTTATCCTGCGGGCGCGCTGGGCCGTTCAAGTGCGGAATTTCTGATGTGGCGCTACACCTGATCGGGAGGGGCGCCATTCCCGGCGGGTGTAACAACGTGTTCTCAATTACGGATTCTCTGGTTGGCACCGAGGTGGGGACGTGTACCGGTACCTGCACTAGCGCGTCCTGAAGCCCGGATCCAGGTTCAGTGTTCCAGGCCAGGGGAGGGCATTAAAGATCCCTTTGCCGGGCCACCCAGGAGCCCGGATTTCCGGCTACAGCTTAATCGCCATCAGTTCATGGATGAGCAGGCCCAACAGCTTAGATAAAGCTTGCCACGTCCTCCTCTTTAGGCCATCCTTCCTTCTATGCTGCTACCAGGTTTCATTGCTCCCAGCAGCGGCATGGCTATCATGTGCGATCCCATCGATATTGATGAGTGCATCGAAATCGATATGGGCTCTATTGCCACCAGTTCTCCGCTAACGACAGTGACAAACTCGTTACGACAGCTCCAGATTGCACGGAATGCGCCGCCTATGAGTAAAGGTGGGAGACAAAGACATGCCCATAAAGGACGAATAGCCCGACAACTACATGCCAAGAAGACGAATAAGAGAAAGCCAGCAGTACTACGTATGGTTTCCGAGCTCGTCAGACAGGACGTGATTACCTTCTTTGCCAACCACTTTGAAAAAGCCCTAGTAGAGTGGATAACAATACTTACAAAAACCACAATGCCCGAGAATATAGCAAGCTCAGATCCTTATATTATAACTGCTTTTAGGTATCTGGATGAGGCTAGAATCGGTAAAGATAGCACACGGTCTCGACTTGCTTATATTCGGTTGATACATGTATTTGAGTTACTTGAAGAGATTGTTGCCTCCGATCGGGAGAATGGAAGGCTCCGGAACCGAGACTCGGGCTATCGTAACGCGAGTGTCGCTATCGATGTATACATCAGCGCTCAGCAACAGACGAATATCTCGAGGCAGGAGGTAATCGAACGCAAACGAATCGCCAGGCATTGGAGAATACTTGCAGAACCTTCGCCTATCTTCGTTCTTATATACTCAGAGGTAGCGGAGGGGGTTGCGTAGGTATGTCCGCTCTTTCCATGCAGCTTTAACTAATTATATCAAGCAAAAGATCATCGGTAAAGATCGACGAGCCGACCTTAAAGATCCTTGCCTCGGTTGTTATGCAAAGTGTGCCTGCCAAACTTGTTAAGGTATCGGAGCGTCTCGCTGTAATAGCAGAATTTGCGACCAGACCCGATCCGTCATTTGATATGCAGGGATTCGTTACGGGAGTTAAGAATGACTTGTTTGGAGAGCAAATGGAGAGTCAAAGAATTACCTGAAGACACCGTACAGCGTGCTTCAGTGGAGTTTTTTTCTTTGGTTTCGGTGGGTCCAGTGACGGTTTCGGTGGGCCTAAAGCAGGGCTTTGGTGACACTAGCGGATGTTGCCGTTACCTACTGGGACGCCTGAACTAGGGCTCCGGTGGACCCAGCGGCACTTCAGTGGACGCGAGCTGGGCCTTTCGGTGGCCGTTGCTAGGACTTTGGTGGACTGGAGCCGGGACTTCGGTGGTCGTTGCCAGGACTTCGGTGGCCCTTGTCAGGGCATCGGTGGACTGGAGCCGGGACTTCGGTGGTCGTTGCTGGGACTTCGGTGGTCGTTGCCAGGACTTCGGTGGTCGTTGCCAGGACTTCGGTGGTCGTTGCCAGGACTTCGGTGGACTGGAGCCGGGGCTTCGGTGGTCGTTGCCAGGACTTCAGTGGTCGTTGCCAGGACCTCGGTGGACTGGAACCGGGACTTCGGTGGTCATTGCCAGGACCTCGGTGGACTGGAGCCGGGACTTCGGTCGCCTCTCTTACCTGGGTCGGTGGGTTGTCTGGAGTTCGGTGGGTCCTTGCATGGACTTCGGTGGACTTGAGTGGAAGCTGACATGGGCGACGGTCGGCTTTCGGCGGAGCATCGAGAGGGCTACTACCGCGTTGTGAATGTCTACACCGGAGCGATGAAGTGCACGAAGAGGACCCGAATTCCGCGTGGAAGACCGACAGTGGCCTCTGGGAGTAACAGGGATAAGTCTCATCTCCCTTCTGATGCATCGAGAGACACTGAAGTGATCATGGCCGTGGTAGCTCTCCGTTTGTACAATTAGATATAATATTTCCTCAATTGACATTTCCACCTAGGAAAAACAAAGACAAGCTCCTCTACCTGCAGCGTATTGCTCTCTAGCCAGGCTCCTCAACACGTAAATCTCTGGCTTGTGAAAAATAGGTAGAACTATAGGTGACAAGATGTATGTGACTAAATGTGCTGGATGGGGTGTTGGTGATGGCCGCGGAGCTGTTGGTACTAAGAAGCTCCTGACCGAAGCTCGATATCCAATTTCCATGTTTCATGCGCGTAGTGCGCTCTTCCCCCCTGTCGCGAACCTTGCCCCTCCCCCCCCCGCCCCCGCCCCGCCCCCGCCCCGCCCCCGCGACAGCAGGCTACAGCAGGAGCGAAACCGGCGTCCGGTTTTGCAACTCACAGAATTGAAACGTCTCTTGGGCGTGAATTTTATTTTCAAAGTGATAGGAATAGCGACTTTCAAGTTAGTTGTCGAAGGAACCGAAACTTCATGCACTGCTGCTAGCGGGCGCATCCTGACGTCACGACTTGGACATTACCAAATGTGAAAAATGTAATAGCGTATGAATCAAGTAATTAGCTCGTCTAAGATGGTGTCCCTCCAGTTCAAGCACGGTGAACCTCTCCAAGTGCACGAGGATCTCCTCTTCCGCGAGTGGAAGATGCGGGTGTTGATCCCAACCGCCACAAAAAACCAAGAAGTCTTTCGCCAGTTCATCAGCCGAATTTCCAGGAGCACTGGTCACATTCTTGTCCAGTTCTTATACACCGGCGGGTACAGCCCTCTGAGGTGGAAGGGGCCAACCGATGACGACATGGTGAAGGCTGCGAGTCTTCATACTGCAATTGAGGTGTATGCCACAGCGCGCCTCTTCAGTCTCTCGTGGCTTGAGTACCTCGCCAAGGATGAAATTACCAAGCTTGCCAAGGATGTCGATCTGTTTACAATTATCGACATCGTCAAGGAGACCTACCCCGACGTATCTGGAAATGACACTTGGTTCCCCACCTTCATCAAGTCGACGATGAAAGCCGCGCTCGAGAAGCCTCGTGTCCCTGCAACGGCAGCCACTTCGCTCGACAAGATGCTCCTCTGGGGGGCCATGGAAGTTTTTCGGGACAAGCTTGACGCTCTAACTGCCATGACGACATCTGCGGCAGAACAGCATGTGTCGGATGCTACACCTGCCCCTCGCACGAAGAAGAAGGGGAAGAAGGCTGCGGTGGAGCCTCCTGAGACAGTTGAAGAGGCTGTCCTGGAGTCTGAGCTCCCAGCTGAGTCGTTATCAGCTGAAGTCGAACCGGTAACGTTTCCCGTGGAAGAGCCGTTGGTCGAAAAAGACCCCTTGCCCGAACCAGAGCCCGAAGGGGATACATGGGCTATTCCCGCCAAGAAAGGTAAGAAGGGCAAAAAGGCGGCAAAGAAAGCAAAGGCCGCGGAGGAGGCTGCTGAGCTGATATCGGAGACGTTGACACCCTCAGACGAGCCAGTAGCGTTTCCCGATGAAGAACCCTTGCTTAAGGAAGAGCCATTGGTCGAGGAAAAACCCTTGCCCGATCCAGAAGCTGAAGTAGTGGAAGAGTTCTTTGTCCCCACGAAGACAAGCAAGAAGGACAAAAAGAAGAAAGGGAAGTTGTTGGTCGAGGATGAAACCCTTGCGCCGATAGAAGTGCTAGCCGACTCCCCGATTGCGGAGGGTTGGGTGGGAGCCGAGTCAGACTCGTTTTAGTCCCTGAGCGTAAATGGGTGAACTCAGTGAAGCAATATCTTGAAGATTGAACATGCAGAGGTTTGGGGAGATGGAATCATTGTTATGTCATGCGTCGACCGGAGCAGAAGTGCAGCAGTCACAACCTTTCTTTTTTTTCTTTTTCTTTTTTTATAGCTCTATTGTCGTTCATCTTGTGTCAATCTGAATGCCAGTTTCCAACGGTTTGGTTTCCCAATATCAGAATGAAATTGGACCTTAGCTGAGAGGTCTGTTGCAAGTAGAGGTTAGCGACCGAGACAAAGCCAATGCCATTATTGGGTCCTTACGATGCCTCGAACCAAGAGTCATTGTAGAAGGACGAGCGAGTAGGCGTGGCTCCGATTTCGAACGCCATGGCTGCAGTCGAGTTGATGGTACGAGGGCAACGATTGATCGATTGAGATAGAAGATGGCGAGATACTCGACAAAGGTAAAAACGCGGGGTCGTGCCATTAAAAAGTGCGGTTGGCCGACACTTCTGCCTGGCGCAATCAAGGGCTGCATGGGTGCCTGATGGTTGAGACAAGCCCGTCCGGATCGCGTAAGGTCTGTAGCTCAACCTGAGGCTGCAAGGCGAGGTCGTCCCTGATTCGTCCGCTGGCGGACGCTGGACTTGGTGGCGAGCGGGGCAATGAAAGCGGGACGCGGGGAAGACGTTGCGCTGCATTTTGACCCAAGACAACCTGTTGCACTTAGCTTGTAGCCGCTATATGTATCTAGTCTAGCACGAATGATCAGAGAACTCGCGATCGGCGCAATGAACCTTGCACCGGAACTGGGTTCCCCTACAATGGAGACTTCTTCGACATGCTTCTCTTGCATGAGGCTCAACGATACCACATTTCTCATTGTTGAAGACGACAAATGGGCCGAATATCCCTTCATATACGCCAAACTTTACGCCTCTGTTTTGGTCTTGATTGACACTGGCTGCGGAGGGACGCCCAGAGACGCGACGGCCAAAGTCATCTGCCTGCGCACATTTCTCGAAACGTACCCAGTCGCCGACAATGATCATCAACCACTCAATCCTGATTCCAGTAAGGACTACATCGTTATATGCTCACATTGCCACTTCGATCACATAGGTAAGGTAGCCGCCTTGACCGCGTCGTTTACTTACACATCGTCTTCCAGGCGCCATTGCCCAATTCGCCGCCGCCGCCAATTCGGCTATCTGGGCAAGCTCATATGACAGGTCTTTCATCAACGGCGAAGACAGGCTGCCCACGAGTTCGCTCTGCCGCTTCTTTGGCGTGGAAACACCAAAATACAAAGTCACACATTGGGCAGACGACGGTCAGCACGTCCAAACAAGTGACAGTGGCGATGATCTCGGACTTGTCATTTACCACACACCCGGCCATACTCCTGACCAGCTTGCCGTCTGGGATCCTCAGGAGCGGGTCATATTTGTCGGAGACACTATGTATGAATGGGCGCCTATTGTCTTTCCGCTGGAAGCGGACCTAAAGTTGTACAGCAACACCTTGGGCAAGTTGAAAAGCCTCGTTGCAGCCTGGAATAGCGGTGCTAGTGACCAGACTACCAGTAAGTGACAATTGATAGTGAGGCCTCCGTCCTTCAACACTAACAGAAAACCAGTTGACACTAACGCGGTGTTTCCATTTCCCCGCTCGACTTCTGCACCATCCCGAGTTCAGATCGCCTGCGGTCACATTACAAGTGCCTCCGATGCGCAGCAGCTGATCAGCGACGTAGATGCGTTTCTATATCAAGTGCTAGAGAACAGGGCTCCTTCAAAATATCAGGGCAAGTTTCGAGACGAGCCGCTGATTTCTTACGATCGTGAGGACGGAAAAATCTCTTTCATCGGCCCGAAGGAGCTATTTGATGGAATTCGCAAGGACGGCGATACGATGCGGGCTATTCGGGAACGTCAATTGTAGGGATTGATCGAATAACTACAGGCTAGTTCTAGGTTGTATCTCTTGAAGACGCAAGTTCTCATAGCCTTGTCAGAAGCAACCTATCATCACCGCTACAGCTTCGATAGCTGCTTAAATTTCTTCATGCTTAGAGCCAATGCTTCAGACTCCGTGCCATACCAGACCATGTCGCCTTCCATCACATCCCGCCATAGAGTGTCGCGGAGCGTGTCTACTGCGGCGGCTGGTTTGTTATGGCTGGCTTAGAGAACGTTGGAGTGTACCAGGATTGGCGACGGACCGGAAGAACATTATTATCTTTTGGAATGACACCGTCTTTCTTGGGGTTCGGCCGCCGAGATACTTCAAAAACTTGATCGGCTGCCTGCTCACAGATGGCTTCGATCTCGGATTGGAGGGTCTTTCTCTCTGGCCGATCACGGAAAGGATCCTCAAAGCATTCAAACGTATTCTTTGCCGCAATTGCGGCGACTTTTGACGGCGGCATTTTTACCACCCGGCATCCGCCTGGGCACACGCCGTCATGGCGAGTACACCAACACCGACTTCGAGTTCCGTGCGTGCTCGGGCCATGACGCCGGGTCCCGGCGGTGGACGACTTCTCGGATGTACCATCCCCATCTCGTCCTCCACGTCTACGCCGTCGGCAAAGACAAATCCGGTGCTCCTTTCCAGCGCGTCCTGCCAGGGCTTTTAAGATTTCCTGCTTCAACAGCACCCTTCCCTCGACCAACACCCCCGGTCCCTTCAGCAACGCAACTTCCTCCACTGCCCCTCACAGAGCATCGTATGATGACGTCTACGTCCAGACAGCAAGATGTCATCTTCACCGTCTAGTGCTGTCCTTGGGATGTCGTGTTACCCGCCGCTCAGCGGAACGCCCAACAGAGTCGGCCTGCTACCCATATCGTGGGGATACTCGGAGGGCTGTGCTTGTCATCGGCGGGTGGCGCGGCGACTGCAACGGCGCGGGGCGGGGGCTCACAGCATTCCCCGAGAGTGCCGGCAGCCCGGAAAGATGGCTCCGCCGCTATCTTTGCTCCGGGGCGGCGAGACCGATCATCACCTCGGCTTTGGCGTTCTCGTCTAGGCGGAGGCGTGCTCCTCGGCACGAGAGTCATCCATCGCCCGACGGTTACGCTGGGGGTTTATCAGCGTCTATATATCCGGGTTTACGGACGCCCCCTGGTCCTGCATACAGAAAAGGTGGACACAGTGGGAATCAATTCCACTGAAGCTTGCCCTTCAGTTACGGTGCGGAATAAATGGTTGTCATGCTGCCGAGTCGAGGGCGCCGGCCAGAGCAGCGTCAACGGCGCAGTGTCCTTCTTCCCGCACGGAGTTATGTCAAGCCTGACCAGGAGAAAACTACGGGATTGTAGCTGCAGCGAAGGCAGAGCCGGACACGCAGCGGGTGATGCTACCTGTAACACCATCACGACACTTACCGTCGCCGGATTTCGCACCTGCAGATAGTCGACAGCACGTCTTTGCAAACCATACAAATATTCAAGAACTGCCAGAAACTAAATACATATGTGCCCATGTCGCGGCCTAAGATTCCAGTGGTCCACCAAGCATTAAGCCCTGTGTTCTCCAGCGCTAGCGTCCACCTAGGTCCAGTCCGTCTCTGCCTTCTCCCCCATGCCCTGCCGCTTCTCGATATGCGAGTAGAACGCTGTGATCTTCCTGTCGGGTCGGGGTGGTCCGCTTGCCTGCGAGGTAAGGGGGAGACTTAAACCCAGGCCCATCGGCGTTTAAACCGTCGGCCCACCGCCCGGTATCCTACTCGATTCCTTCCCATTCACCTCCAAGCCCATACGCGCCGTTGGTTGAAAGAAGTCGGTGATGCCGGCTTGCTTAATACCCGCGGCCCAAAGGGCGAGCCCATCGTCGTCCACTCTATTAATCTCGCCCTTAACTCCGCACCGTACACGTACCCCTTCGAAGTGATATTTCCAAGTATACTAGCGGTACAGGTCGCCTCCGTAGTCTTTGACGAAGCAAGGACAGCGCTTCTGCTAGTGAAGCCTGTGCAGTTCCGAGTCTGTAGGGATACCCTTGCCGTTAGGAGCCGGGACGTAAGTGATACATTTCTCGGCCTATACCAGATCGCAAGGCTCCCAGTCACCCTCGTCAAAATACCGTTGGGTCCCTCCGAACGCGCGCTTGTACTAAATAAACCAGCAAGGCCTGGGCTTGCGGTGGGCCTTGAACGGAATAGCTGTTCTCTTAAATGGCAGCCGCCGTTTTTTGAAGATCGGGGAGTCGGGTATCGTGAACCAAATACTAGCCTAGGCCGTCGTAACAAAAAGTGGTGGTTGTAGGCGTCGAAATAGATGTAGGAAGCAAGTTGTCACAGCCGTCGCCTTCGAGAGGGAGGGGGGAACCGCTCCTTTTATCGACGAAGCTTTAAAGGTACTACGCCGCTACGCGGACGGACAAATAAAAACGCCGACGGTAACGCTTATACCCCAGAGCGAATGGGGGTGAGGAACCTTACGATATCGTTCATACGGTCGGATCAAAAGGGCCGGCAAGGCCGCCACCGCCGCCCCCGTCGCGAGATACCTGAGGAGTCGGCAATAGTATAACGAGGCAGGTTGTAGTCGGGGTTAAGGCGATTAGAAGCAGCGGCTGTGGCATAAACGTGGCGAGATAATGTAGGAGAGAAATCGTTACAGTTGTCGCCTTCGAGGGGAGGGGGAGTCGCTCTTTTATCCATAAAGCCCCAGCCCTAACGAAATGCATCGCCACGCAGACGGCCAAACAGAAACGCCTACGATAAGGCCTTCGCTCCAAAACAAATGGGAGCGAGGAGCACTGCACGACGTCTTTATATATGTACTCATAGCCCCTAGCTTATCTTTCCCCAATATTGCTTTACAGTATTTTCAGTTCGACCTAGTTGGCCGGCAATCTACGATTAATCTTTGTTTTCCTTTACATACGACCGCAACCGTCGCTCTTCGAGAGGCGACTAACGAGGGGCCCTACTACGGGCCTAGCTATTCCGCTTGCTCCCTACTCCGTCGGTAATATCAGAGTCGCCGTCGGTCTCGGTACCTTTAGAAAGATCGTTACCGTTATTATCGTTACTAGCGTCAGAGAGAGAATTACTTTAACTCGATATGGTATCGTTTATCTTTTCGGTCTCGGTATATTCAGGCAGCGTTATTATGGGTTGGAGAGGATGGCCTGGCTGTCTCTGTACCGTGGCTATTTCCCGAGCGTAGTCGCGTATAAATCTAAGGTACAGTTGTAGCATAATCGCGCTCTTCTTTATATCCGAGAAGCCAAAATCGCTCTCAAACAAGGCCTCAAAGGATGCGTCGTCCTTAGGAATCCACCTTTATACCATCTCCGTTAGCTGAAAAAGGTACTCAGCACGAAAGCCGCATGTACTGCAATCGTCCGTCGGGATCCCCCTTAAGGCTTCGAGATCGATAGGTTTTGCGGGTCTGGCCCGGGGATCTTGCAACCGTCCGTGGCCGTAAACTTTACCGTTTTCGCCTCTCGGTATCGAATCTCGTTGGCTCTGTGGACGAGCCAGCTCCTGCTGATTAGCGCCAGGACTCTCGGCTAACGTACGGGTAAGTGGCTGGCGGAGAAGAGTCATGTTGCTGGGCTCATCTTCGGATGTCGGTAATGGACTCCGCCTTTCAGGCCTCCTTTTGTCGAGAGGGTGAGTAGCACGGCCAGCCGGCGTGCTGCTGTGAACGGCCCTTAGCCTTGGTCGTTTGGCCATACGTACGCCCCTGCTGTCGTTCATAGCGTCTCCGTCCGCGTTAATTTCTACGTAGAGCTTTTTTTGCGGGGTAGGTTTTTCAGGGCCTAGCTGCTGATGGCTCGACTTGGTAGCGACGGTGTTAACCCTCGTTAATCTACGCGGGCCGTCCGGGGTAGCGCTTAGTATAGTTGTCGGTAGCGGTATCTTAGGAGGACTGGTCTTATACTGAGATGTTTACTTAGTAGGTTACGGGGAGGGAAGCTAAAAGTAAAATGGGGCAGGTGCGGAAACGGAGATAGGTTTGACTACGTTATTGGTAATCTCGGAAGCCGATGACTGGGATTCTGGGGTATTCGTTATATTTTATATATTTATATTGCCGTATTGCCCGGGTATCCCTGTATCGGTATATCGCCTCGTATTACGACAGTATTATTTAGCCTTAACCTCGTAAGTGCTAGGCCGGACCATACCCTACCCGTTTTGATGAGTAGGGCTTGAATTCTGGACCCCAGTTGTTACTACTGGAGCGATTTGGCATAGGGATTGGGGCGGAAGTGGCCCCGTATGCAAAAACCGACGCCATTTCTCCGTAAGCTCCGGTAGGCTCAACAAAGGAGTAAGATTTAATACTTTGCTCGGAGCTGTAAAGTGAAGCTCGTGCTGGGTTGATACATTATCGATATACGCCGTGATTGCTTTACCTGTAAATCTAAGTCAGCTCGTCCAACAATTTTAGCTAGGTCCTGCTCTTACCTTTACTGCCTGTCGGGTATGGTTGCCCCGTAATAAGCTTGAGTGGCGGAGGATCTAGAACTTCGTCACTCCAACCCTCTCCAGCCGGGGATAAGGGCGTTTAAGCCGGTGCTATCCAGTCTTCGTTGTAACTCAGGCATTCGTCGCTCCATGTATTAGCGCCGAGGAGGTTAATTTGGCCGAAGCTATCGAATCCAAATATTTGATCTCCTAAGAATCGTAAGCGGGTTAGCCTCCAAGGAACTATCTCCGAGAATATACCTAGCATATGGCTCACATCGCCGACTACGCCGCTTGGAGGAATCTGACTGTTCAGGGAGGGCGTCGCTTCAGTTCTATGCAGACTGAGAAGTTGCTCGGTTGTATTGGTTTTGAACTTCGGTCCCGAGGCACCACGTTTGGACACTCTTTTAGGGGGCGGTTTAAAGTTAATTAATCCCATCCCTGGTCGCGTTGTCGTTAGGAAGATCATCCTGGCTCTCAGCTTTCGTCGAAATGACTAGAGATTTTTACACACTCTTACACAAGAAGTGTGCGGCGGGGGCCGGGGATATATACCCCAGTTCGAGGCGTCCGCTCTGGGGCAGGACAGCCTATCCACATCTACCGGTCCCCGACGGCTCACTCTGACGCACCGAGAGCATCTCCGGCGACGAATACCCGCGCTCAATCACAGACCGGTGTGACGTACAAGGGGCCCATTCCTACACTGCCAACTCCCCCCCCCCCCCCCCCCCCCCCCACCCCCTTTTTAATACGATTTGTCAGTTGATCGCCCCACCACTAAGCAAGTCCCTGTGCCGGCAAAGAAGGGGGTACGCCTACGTCGTAGGCATCCCTCGAATGCGCCCGCTGCTGGCACCTTGATGCCCACCCTCAGCCGGCTGAGAAGCAGACCTGAGTCATTTCCGTCGAGAGCAAAGTGTCGGGGGATTCTGCCCCTCCTCGCTCCTTGCTTGCCGGCTTCCCAGTTGGCCCTTCGTTGGTCCCTAGGGACTGGCTCTCTCAGACGGATGTTATGCTCGGCTGATTGCTTTCATACTGTCTGTATGCCTTGGCCACGAATCCGATGCTCTCCTCCTCGCCTTTTGGTCGGTTTGGTCAACTCTGGTGCCGTCCTTACCACCGTCGCTGTCCGTAGACTACCGCTACCTATCGCCCGGCAACTCCCCATCCCGTACTATTCCTATCCCGCTCAAGGCAGTCCTCGGCCTTGGTCGAGCCGTAAGGGGGCCCCTGAGCCTTCGTGGAGGTACCAGACCTTCCTTGTCGGGCAATTCGGAGACTCCGCTGCGGCGTTGGCTCCAACGCGGGCGCGCTTCTCCTGAATCCTGCATTCCATGCCTAGCGTAGACCAATAGCGTTCTCGTCACGGTTGACAACGCATCGGTCGAACGGAGGCAGCCGAGTCAGGCAAGTGGTCGACACCACCGTCGAACATGCATCCCGTATCCCCGAAATGGAATATGGTACTCGTCTCGCCGTGTTTGGAAAGTGTTGTCAGCCTGGCCGTCTCTCGATATTTTCCCAATAGAACGTACCATCGCAAGAACGCAATCCTCCGTGCCGTGTCTGGAAAGTGTGAATTGCCCAGCCGCCTCCCTTCCCATACCTTCCCTAGTAGGACGCACTCTCTGGTGAGGCTATCGTGAACACGCAATCGCCCAGTGCCATCTCTGGAAAGTGCGAGCCATACGTAGCTCCTTATGCTGGATCTGGAAAGTGTGGTCGTCCCTGTCTATTCCTTCCAAGCCGTAACGTACCCTCCGGCGACGCTTTCCCGTCGCGAAGGAGTATGCAGCCCAACGGACCCTGTCCGGCTGAGGCTTTCCCGCACAGGTAAGTGTGTCGGTGTACGGGCTGCTCCCAATTCCGGCAGATTCAGCTCCGACCCCGAGGCTTGCTGGTGCCGGACCAGCTTTTTTGCCTGCATTCCATTTGCGCGTGGCTGCCTTGGTGGGTGCACGCTGGAGTTTGCCTGTTTAAAGACGATGCGCTTCGGCTTGCGACGCTCCGTCTGTAGCTGTTCTGAGTACGTTCACGGGGTTAGCGAAGGTCGAAACTTACTAGGCTGGAGAGCACGAACCGAAGCGCGCCGGAGGTTTTGATGGCATACGCATTGGTGTCTGGATGATGCATGGGGTCTGGATGATCCAATTCGCAGTGATGAGAGCCTCTGGTCGGGGCCGAGCCGTTGGCTGGGGCTTGGCGAAAAAGAGAGGGTGGGGCAGATGAGTGACATTTGAAGGAACTTGGAGGTACATCGGGCGACAGGGCTCTCTTTATGGGCCGCGAGAGCAGTGGGGTGCGGCGCAGCCGAGATTTTCCCGACTTGGCAGGTGTCGGAAATGGCAGGTGTGTGCCGCACCTTCCGGAGGCGGGCAAGCCGTCACAAATAATACTATTAAATAAGCTAATTAATCCTATTTAAACTTAGCCAATTAAAACGTTACGGGGTATTTTTAATTATTATTTACTAATTATAAAAGGATAGTACTTATAACGAAGTAAAAAGCGTCAATTTTAACAATAATAGGTTTCTCAGGGTCAAAATATTATAATACGGGGGTAGTAGTAAAGGCGTATTTAAGTTACCAAAATATTGTACGCTTTTCGTCGTTAAATTAAACCTTACCCAGTTTTCACCCGTTCTTTATACCTTATAGTATATTATATAATAGTTTAGTAATATTAAAGAAACTTTATATAAACTATTAATAAAAGTTACAAAACTTAATAAAAATTTAAATATTATAAAAGGATTAGGGTTCTAGCTAGTTAAAAACTATTCAAATTTACAAAAAATTAATAAATATTCCCTCCTTCCTAACCGTATATTTAAAAAACTTAACCTTATTTTTGTAAAATTCGCATTTATTTAGGTTATAAAATAAATTAACTTCCCGTAATCGTTTTATTACTTACTAAAGGTACTAGGTATATAATTTGCAATTTAAGGAAAAGATTAGAATATTATTAAAATATATTACTATAAAGGTATTAAAATACCCGTAAAAGGTATATTAAATATAGTACTAAAAGGTAACTAGCGTATTAGTAAGGCTTATAGGCATAATAAAATATTCGAATAATTTATATTAAATTTGGAAAATAATTTTTCATTTTTCCCCTTTTTTTATTTAAATTTAGTAATAGGCGTTTTTTAAATCTACCTTATTAAAAAACTTCGCGTTTAAAGCTTTATCGAAGATTTTTAAAATAAGGGGTAAAGGGTAGCGATTTTTAATTGTAATTTTATTTAAACCTTAATAATTTATATAAAAGCGTAAAAAACCGTTTTTTTTTAGAATAAATATAATAAGAGATATTATTAGGTTTTTGTTATATTTTATTTACCCTCTTATTAAGTTTTCTTTTAAATATTTTTAAAACGTTTTTAATTTAACTTTTAATAATAGGTATAATCCTTTAAATAGGGGAGTAGTATTTTTTATTAAGGGAATAAAATAGTTAAATTGGTAATAATAAAGTAGTATAATAGCCTTAAAAAGATTTATTATATCCTTAAAATCTATTAACTTTACAGGCCATTTTCCCCCTTTTTCCTTAGTTTTTGCTTTTTTTTCCTCCTCTAGTAAAACGTAATTTGGAATTTTAGGTTAAGGTATAATTATAAATATATAGGCTTTTTTTCTACAAGATTTAAAAAATTAACGTAATATTTAAATATATATAACGTTTGTATTAATCGCAAACCACTACTAATTATCCTTCGGGAATAATAGGACGGCCTCCTTACTTAAGGTAGGTATTCCCAATAATAGGGGGGAGTTTTTTTCTAAGTATATTTTGTAAATAGCTGTATAAAAAATAGTAAAAGTACGGGTACGGTTCCGATTATTAAATAGTTATATTGGTACTTCGAATATTTCCAAATTTTTATATACTTTTCCGTTAAAATACTATAAATAAGGGGATTTATTAGCGATTTATCGTAAATTATATTTTAAGGTAAAAATATAATTAATAATATTAATTTTAGCGTAGGAATCCAATTTAATAGTAATAAGTAAAGAAAAAAATGAAAGTAAAATAATATTAATTCGTATTCGGGTATAAATCGCTACGTTATATAAGGCCTTCTTGTTATTATAGCTAATTAGGGAGGCTAATTATTTCCCTGGTTTTTCGCTACTAAATTATTAAGGAGTTACTAATACCCCCGCCCTTACGGTACTCTTTAATTTATTACTATTTGGTTAACTAAATAATTAGGATAATTTAATATTATATACCCTATTTCTCTATACGTAAAATACTAAACGGTTAAAAATAGTAGGCTACTTTAAGATATTCGGGGTTATCATCCTCGGTAACTATAAATCCCGCAATTATTGTAATTACCCCTTATTTCGCTCCTACTTTAATTCCGGCTTATTTTAGAAAGGATATGCTCCCGTTAAAATTAGGGGTTATATTATACCTAATAGGTTATTTTAACCATTTCCTTTTAATTTTTAAATTTATTACTATAATAATAGAAATTAAAATAATCGTAAAGCTTTTTAATTAGTTTCGAAAAGAATTTTATTAATCGTTTTTTTTTTGCTTTAACAGGGAAACCGTACCTTTAAGCTTTTAAAATACAAGTAAAACTTTTACGGCGATTAGGTAATATACTAAGTAGCTACTTCTAAGGCCTCGCTAGTAAAAGTATCTTAATTACTTATATTATAAACCAAATTACCGGTCCATTTTTCAAAATAAACCCAATTTGTATCGTAGGCAATTCGCTTATTATTTAGCTACATATTGCAATAATTATACCAATAATTGCAAATATTAAAATCTATATATTTAAAATTAAAAAGGATCCGGTTCTTTATTAAGTGGAAACGTTAGGGGTCTCCTATAAAAACGCGCTTTAAATCTTATAACTATTTTTAGTAACAACGAAAAATCATTTTAATATTAAATTAAATAATATTCTTAACTTTAATAATTTTTCTCGACTCCTAAGTCGGAGATTCGCTACGTTAACGTTTCCTATGCGATTTATTTATAATTTTAAACCGATTTAGTAAATCTTTCTTTCACTTTTTAACCTGCACCAATCGCTCTAATATACAAATACAATTCTCCGTACGCTATAGGTCTAATTTAGTAAGCGTAACTAGGCCTATTAGTTCCTCTAAGCCGCGTCCCTGGGGAAATACTAGCGATTTACCCGGGAATTGTAAAGGCGTGTAATTACTTGGTAATGTAACACCCACTTTCGGGGCGGTACGCTCCGGGGTGCTTAGCGTTGGCGATATCTTAATTAATTGGGGTAGAAGAATTAGAAATATAATAAGCTACTAAGGTAATTAAGGAAAAGCCCGATACTACTGCGATATATAGGTAATTTACTAACGATAAGTTAATAAAGCAAACTCCATTCCAATACAGTAACTGATTCTTGCAAAAGGGAAAAACCCCCTGCAAGCGCCAACTACCTACAGCGGCTTTTATACGTATGCTGACCTATTGCGTTACTGCTGCCCCCGGCGCTGCGCAGGCGCTGCGGTGGGGTTTCGCAGGTCACATTACAGAAGCTACTTAGCTTAATATAAATAATAGCGGCGATTCTAATAGTAAGATTTCAAATAGCCGGGCTTACAATAATTAGAAATTTAACAACAAAATATTTTCAGTCTCAATCTCTACTCCTCCAGCGTCACCGACTAACGATAAAGAAAGCAATATAATTAACGGAAGCTTCGGCACAAATACAATCAAGCCCTATTACGTAGACGGCGCTTCTGCCGCAAATACCGAAATTAATAACCACCAACATTTCTCGAAACAAATACCGGAACTACTACGTTATCAACCTACACCTGTAATTAAAATCCCGAGGAAAATACATACTCGAGTAAAAAGGTAGAAATATTCGCCAAGAATACCTTCAGGATTTTAAACGACTTAATAAGAAGATGTTTGGATCCGCATCGATAATACGAGTATCAAGTATAGAAGTAGTGAAGTTTCGGAATATCGGGTCACGCGGGACGGCTAACGCAAGTCATCAAAGGCAAAAGTTATCGAATCCACCAGTACTAAGGATTACGTCTACTCTTAGCTTAAAGACAGTAACGATATTACGGTATAAAATCCAGAATTTATTAAATATCTCAAAGTTAGGCTAGCAAATGGGTTTTTAATTCAGATTAGTTACGATTAAGATAAGGGTATATTTAGTAGCTTTAATTTAGTGTGTAAGAAGTACCTTTGGGTTAGTTATAACCAAATAAAGGTACTTTTAAAAAAACCTCAGGAGAGTGTATATTTAAAACGTATATAGGGACAACAAAGTTTAAGTTTTATTTTTAAACTTTATAATTATACGGTTCTTTTTTAGTTATATTTCGCGACAGGTTAGTAAAGGAAATACAAAAAAATATATATATAATAATTCAAATTTAAATCCCTATACTAAACTTATATATAAAGGAGATATAAACTGGCTATAAATTATCCTAAATAAACTAAGTAAAGAAATACATCGGTTCTTATCGAAACAGCTGGTATCAAATTCAAAAACGGCAAGCTTACGAAGTACCAAGAGGATTCTCGAGAAACCCGGGCTAAGTCTCGGAAAGATATAATAGGGTATAATAAATTATAATTATTTCAAGAGTATTTTATTTAATTATTTGCACTTATAGTATCCTTAAGACTTTGGTAAAATGTCTAGTACCCGAGGAACTAAAATCCAGGTTTTATACTTATTCGGTAATTACAGTAAATACTCTAGCTACCTTTAGAGAATTCTCCATTTATACCGTATTGTTAAAATTCTGGCTTTGAGACGCGACTATTTTTAACAGCATTTAATATAGAAAACTTACCGTCCGATAGGCTATTGAAACAATAGCTACTTAACTATTTGGTATATATCCTTTTAGTTCGCTGGAAATTGTTTTAATAATATATAAGAAGAAAATATTATATATTTATATGATTTGATTAATTGGATCAAGGCCCAAATTTGGGACTGCGGTTGGGGAATGGGCCCGAATCTTGGCCGCGCGGTTCCAAATTTTGGCTCAGAATATACCAGTACATGCCATGGGATGGTACAGAATATCCCAGCTCAAAATTTGTAATGGTACATAATATCCCAGCTCAGAAATTGGGACAGTACATAACATCCCAGCTCGGAATTTAGGATGGTACATTTTATCCCAGGCTGAAAATTTGTACCAGCACCTATAGGATATCCCACAATATACCAGCACATAACGTGATGTCCCAGAATATACCAGTACATAATATGATGTCCTATAATATACCAGTACATAACATGATGTCCTGTAATATACCAGTACATAATGGGATGTCTCAGAATGCCTTCGTTGTTGATGGCCTTCAACCTCGACAAGACGACGAGAGACGCACGGATGAATATCTAAGTGGATAGATCACGGCAAGCGAGTAAAGACAGCGGCAGGTCAGTCCCTAACCAAGAACGCGGCAAATATCAACAGGAGTGTACAGATGGCGATGCAACAGACGGGCAGCCCTGCTCGCATTGGGGCGCTTAGGGAGTGGACAGGCCGACTCCGGGACCGGAGCGATACTGTTGCTGCCAGAGCTGGCTTGGATGAAGAAAAGGGTGTGTCGAAAGAAGCGAGGGAAACTTGATGGACAATACCTATAACGTACATGATAAGCGAGTCAGCCAGACAAGCGAGTCAGCCACTTTTTTCCCCATATATAACCCTAAAAATCACAAATGCTAACTCTCTCAAAGTTACATATATAACCCTGAAAATTCAAATAT
>Ga0247765_1000167_pt1 | contig 52726 bp, 50 predicted proteins | sample UWRJL106311C6_FD_179949 | JGI IMG/M metagenome (GOLD analysis project Ga0247765, IMG submission 179949) | Plant litter microbial communities from Arlington Agricultural Research Station in Wisconsin, United States - UWRJ-L106-311C-6 | ecosystem: Environmental > Terrestrial > Plant litter >... | reverse complement strand
CGCTCCCCACCTCCTCGATCCCTTCCGACCTAAACAAGTCCACCGAGTGCAAAAACTCTCCATAAGCCAGTAGATGACCATGCCCATCCCACAGTCCAGGGAGGACATATCCCCTCCGTCGCTCCACCTCTCTCGACCCAGTCCCATCCCCTTTAGGAACTATCTTTCCCACAGAGCTGAACCTCCCCCCTTGCACCTCAAAACACGCCTCCCTGCCGCTGAGCCCGGTCCTCGCAGTAAAGGCAACCCCACTTGCAATCCCCACCCCGTCATAGCAAAACGTACGGTCACCCTCATTCGCAGCGCCAATGGGCGATTGGCCTCGGTGTTGAGGGTGGAAGTAAATGGCATCGATGGTAAATGCAGCCGCGACGACGATGCAGGCGGCGAGAATGGATAGGCGGGGTGTCGACCAGGACAGAAAAGTCGGCGCCATTTTACCCCTTCCCAGACTGACCCGATGACAAATTGTGAGGAATAGGCCGAGGAGAATGGACAAATTACATGAGTCGTTTGGCAGGCTTTACAATGGCATTTACAAGTTCGTGAATATGTGTTGATGCGTCGGGGAAAATACGGGTGAATGGAACAGGATTGGAGCTTGGTGACTGTCGGTGAGGAGCTACATGCAGTCTAATAACAGATCCAAACTGCCACATTAGATTCAATACCAACACCATGTTCACAGCCAGCAATCCCACAATATGAACACTCAATAGCTCAAGTCGTTCCATCGCCAAACTGATTCTATCGGCTACTTGCCTGGCCCCATACCGCCTCGCCCCCCCAAACATACCTGTACAGTAAAGAAACCTGATGTTTCAGCCATGTTCTCCGCTCGCCAGTCTGATACTTGCCCAAACAGCCAAGGTGGTACCAAAACAATTCTTCTGTGTACCGCCACTGTCTTTCCCAGTCAAGCCAATGTAGCGTCTTTGCCAACCAGTAGAGACGGGACCAGTTCTGCTGTGCAACCCATGGTAATGTAGCCCATCTATGTACAACAAAGTCGCTGGCAAGTAGTAATAAACAGCAATATGCACACCCCACTACTCCTGTCCAAATCCCATAGTCTCCTCCACCGCAATTGTAAGCTTCTGTTGCAACATCTCCAACGATTTATATGGAGGCAGATCCAGACGGTTGAAGCTTCAAAGTGTTAGTTTTCATCAAACCTGCAAAGTGGAAAGAAACATCGTACCAAGTATGAGCTTTGGGGAGATTGGTAATCTCTCCAGCTTTCTCAATCGTAAACCTTCGGGGCCCGTCGCTTCCTTGTAGATCCTTGAATCCATTGACAGGGATGCGTGAAGTTCCTGTGGCAAACTGGAGAAGGCGAGACTTTTGCTCGCCGTCCCACGACCTGATCGTCTGCCAAAAGAATTGGATAACTTCATCCGACTCCGTATAGCCGCGGTAATCCGTGTGCTTCTTCCAGTCGTCCACGTCGATTTCGGCGATACCGCCGATAAGCAACTCTAGCTCGCGCTCGTCAAACACATTTATCAGATCCTGAGGGATCAGCTCCTGGAATCCCTCCTTGAAAGCTTGGAATTGTTCGGCAATGCGCTTCTCAATCCTCCACTTGACCATAAGATCCACATACTCCTTCTTATTCTCGTTCGTCACGTCGATGTTTCGCCCGTTAGGAATCAGGTCTTCGACGGTAATAACGCCGAATCGCTCATCTTCGGTCGAGAACGTCTGCTCCAAGATACCCCCGGAAATGTCGTTGTCCAGCATCCACTGCAGAGAGCGGTGGAAATCTGCGTCCACACCCTCCATGTCTGCCAGAACCACCGACTTGCCAAGTACCATCTTGTAGAGTGCGCCAATGAAAAAAGCATCGAGGAACCGCCGATGGAAGATAGCAAGGCCTACCACGCGGCCGATGAACTTGAAGTAATTAAGGTGCTCGGGGTTGATGCCCGAGTGCGGGTTGATCTGCAGGGTATAGTTGTCGTGTGCTGAATACTCAAAAAGGCAATAGAAGGGGTTGAACATCTCATGGGAAAGGAGGAAGAAAAATTCTCGAGAAAGACCACCGTAATCCAAACCATCTTCCCCGTCAAACTTGATCATCAGTCTCTTCTTGAGGTCAGTAGGGGACTGACGTGAAATCTCGGCGAATGAGTCCTCGAAAATGTGCGACCTCCGGACCTTGATGTGGCACTGCCCTGAGAGAATGCGCATGGCTGGTTGGGACCTGAAGTAGATGAGCTTCCGCCGGAAGTCACGCTTGTACTGGGGAACATTCTGGTCGAGCGACGACGGCAGCCTTGGGTCATCCCAGGTTGTCGTCTTGGTGTTGTGATCGACAAAGTAGACGCGCGCTGTGTTGGTAAGTCTCATTTCCCAACCACTCGGCAGGGGCCCAAGTTGTGAGACGGGCTGCTGTTGGATGCTACCATGCGGGTTGTTCTGGCCGCCGTACATCCGGATATACTGCTGGCGTCGTGGATCAACCCACGTGGTAGTCCGGGTATTGTGATCAACGAAGTATGGCCTTCCTTCAGGCGTCCATCTCTGTTCCCAGCCCGGAGGAAGTTCACCAGTTCCTGGGCTAGTAGCCCCTGTGTGCATGACTGTTCCGGAGTTGGTGGACGCTGGGGGCGTCGACGCCTGCTGGCCCTGAAGCGTCGGCGAATTCGCACCGGTCCGATCTTCAGGGAGGGTACGATTCTGGTGTCTCTGGCGTTCGACCTGCGTAGCCGCCTCTGCAACCCGAGTCTCGGCCGCTCCTGTGGGCCCCGTCGGTCGGTTCCAGCTGGTTGTGCGGGTATTATGATCAACATAGTACGTCCTTCCCAGGTTATCCTCACGACGCTCCCAACCGGCCGGCAACCGACCCTGAGCATCCTCGAACGGGCTCAAGGTGTTTCCGTTCGGGCGCGAATGTGATGTCCCGTTTGCCGTTGTTGTGGTGGCCGACGAGGGCGAGGGGGCCATCGTCGTCATGCTGGCTGGACGGTGGACGACCGTCATCTGGTTGCTGTGACTGCCGTTAGGGCCCGACATGGCCGAGGATGGCCTATCCGAGGTCCGATCACCGTTCGAAACCACGGAGCTTTGCGGAGTCAGCAGAGAAGGCCGGCTGGAGGATGGGGTAGCTTGTGGCTGGGGCTGCGTAGCCTGTGTGGAACGGGGAGATGTGAGGTTTGTGGACAGGTTGATGATGAGCTTCCCGTGAACTACGAGATTGTCGGTCGATTTCTTGAGGTCTCGGGTGAGCATCTGGTCTACAGTGGTCATCAGCAAGGTCTAGGAAGAGCAGGGGTTCGCGGGTAAGGGGAAGGTTTTATACCGTCGGCATCCGGAGCTAGTTCGATGATATCGCCAATACGGAGATTGATGACACCGAGAAATCCTTGGTCTCTCTTTTTGAACTTTTTCTGGTCGAATACCTGGATGGCCAGGATGCTATCCTCATTCACTTTGCTGCGGGCTTGTTAGTCCCACACTTTGAAGAAGTAAGACACTGCATACAAGTCAAAGCTCTCGTTCCAATATGGGTTCAGCGTCTTCTTTGAGACCTGCGTTGTCTGTGTCTGTTCGCCGTTGACGGTAGCAACCGCGAAGGGATCAGGGAGTCCTGCGGGGTCGGTCAGCATGGGGGTAGGATGATGTTCGACAGCCGCAACGTACGGAAGACATCTCGTTTGTACAGGCCATCAGCGGCGATAACTTCGTTGTCAGGTTAACAGACAAATTCACTGGCTCAGCATTGCATCGTGGGGTTGGCATACTCGTTACGCGGAGGTTTGGTTGGCTGTTGGACACGCTGTCAGTCACTCCTCATGATACGGGTGAATGCTTGCTGGGAAAGTATTGGAGTTCTGGATGAAAACTCACGCTGGAAGCCCAGGGTCTAGCCGGCTACTGCTCATGGTGGTGGCTGCGCGGGTTCAAGCCTCGCGGGCGGATATTCCCTTCCACCCAGGCGGGCGTCGGTCGGGATCTGGCGACCCAGCGGGTTTTGGCGCGGGGAAGTGGGTTGGTGAGCAGGAGCCGCGAGGAAACTGAAGAAACACGGTGATGGTTCGAAGTACGATAAAAGGTGGAGGTTGCGTCGGCGTGACGAATGCGAAATGCACGGGAAAGCCAAAAGGCACTGGGCCGTCGAAGGCAAAGGGGTGAGGCTGTGTAGTCGGCCCCCGCTTTGGAGTCTCGTGCGGACTCGGTTCGTCCTGGGGCGATGGCGGCGGCTACCCGTCCGTACCCAGCAGCGATAAGAAACAAGAGAGTCGTCGAAGCAAATGCACTCCGAATCTCTCTGAATCAAGCCGACTCGAGGGTCCGGCCGTGAGGTCGGGCTGGGGGAGTGCAGAGCGATGAGGTGTTTGTGTGTGTCAAGGGGACGGTTTCCAGCTGAGGCAAGGCAGTTCCGGAGGGGATCCAGGCAGCCTGGGCTCGCTGGAGAGGGCGCACGGAGTACTTGCAACGCCTGGTGAGCCCCGGGACGGGAAGGTACTGGGACGCCAGGGGCTTCAGTCGCCCCACCTGCAGACTCGTCGCGAATCGAGGAAAGCGAGCCAACGCGCGGAAGTCGTCGGCGGCATTTATGCGGGAAAGTCCGGCGGCCTTTCCGGAGAAACCCAGGATTTCACAGATTCATTGTTCATTGTACTTCGTGGTGCGCGAAGAGATGCCCTCAATGATCCCAGTGGCGTCAACAGGCACCACAGGGCCGATGAGGGGTTATGGTGGACACAGTTTGTACTTCACAAGCTTGCACGGTGCACTCGAGACCACGGGACAAACTTCGGTTGCCTCCGGACCACTTCCACATTACCAACCATTCAAAGACTTACTTTACTATCTGTGGCTGTCCCTCGACGATCATGGGAACGAGATTGCAATGGCAACCTCGCTGCTCAAGTCTTCCTTTTTCCGAGGTCCAGTTGTTTGTCTCCACAATTCACTCATGGAAGAATGTCAAGGCAAAACATCTTGACATTGTGGGTAGCATCTATGTGGTGAATTGACAAGAGGCCCCGGGGAATTCCATCTCATATCTATCTTCCGGGCACCAGTTCTCGTCTTCGGTTGTTTGGCTTATCTATCTTGTAATTCTCTGTGGCCAGTAGAATGTTTGACATTCGCGACTCTTCACATGGGTGACAATACCATGGATGGCTCTACAGAGGCCCGGGGAGGCCCAGAACCGATGCTCACTTCCAAGTTCACTTGGTCCTCGGGGCAGCGTATTCCGTCTCGAAGCAATGACCTCCCTTTAAATTCTCTTGGATCACGTCGAGCAAGAATGCAGGGCACGCGCGAGAAGGATCGCCAGACTGGCGGGGTAGTTAGGTAGGGTAGCGCACATGCGGCCTATTTTCGTCTTGTTCGTGTTGCTATTTAAATATCCCGCCGTCTCATCACACACATCTCTTTGTTCAAACCGTCGTCTTTTTTTCTGGCCATCCTGTCAGTTGGTCACGCAGAACCATGAACTGCAGCACCAGTGGCAAATACTGGTACACAATGAATGCTCCTTGCTGTCTTCGCCGTCACACCGACAAGCTATTCTTGGCATTACCCAAATCGAGATCGCTTCAGTATGGGAGGGAGAATATAGGCGATGTTACTCAGAGCTTGCTGTAAACAATTGCGGTCTAAGAAGTTCGCTGTAGATTAAGCCATTAAGCTGAGTATTTCAATCTCCTTTTCCGGTTTCCTAGACGCCGCGCAGATGGAAACAAAAGAAGCAGCATTCTCCATATCCACATGAAGCTCCTGAAGCTGGTTCGTATCTTACGCTCCCCACATGGATGCGGGGAGCAAGACGAGCCTCGCTCCAGCATGTATCCTATCCGCTGACACATGCCTTTGAAAGACGTGAGCCTTGACGGCGAAATGGCAGCCTCTGCTGAACCTTGCCTCCAAGACGGCCTAAAGCCCAACCACAGCCGCGGCCACCTCCACAGTTGCCATTCTTTTAATATGGTGTGAAGCCCCGACCACGACCGCGGTAACCTCCCCGGTAACCTCCCCTAGGGAAGCCGCCTCCGCCTCCGCCTCCGCCTCTGCCCCCGTATCCCCCGCCGAACCCACGACCGCCTCCACGAAACCCACCGCGGCCACGACCACGAGCCGACATGCCTGGAATGTTGGTGCGCTTGGGGACCACCTTGATGTTGCGGCCTTTGAACACGCTGTCGTTCAGCACCAACGCTTGCGCCACCAGGCTGGGCTCGGTGAACTCGACATAGGCATACCTATAGGAAGGAATGATCAGCATATCCGCTCCGTGGTTCGCCGTGGGCTTTAGGAACATACCCTTTGGGTTGTCCGGTGAACTTGTCGAGCAAAATAGTAACACGGTTGATGGAGCCGCAACTTTGGAAGTGAGCCTGAATCTCTTCAGGGGAGGCGGAATAGTCCACATTGCCGACGAAGATGCTTCTGCTGTCGACGTCATCCTTGGTGCTTTCGGTGAGCTCCTGATGCGTCTGATCTAGCGAGGCCTGCATCTCTCGTAGCTTGGCCGCCTCCTCTTCCATTTCAGCAACGCGCCGCTTCATAGCTGAAATTTCCTCCTGTTTCGCAGTCAGCCGCTGCCTGCATATTCCGAGGCTAGCTGCCCCCATTGGCTGTTCGCACCTCATCGTTGCCTTCATCACCCTCTGTGTGCTCCCGCGGCTTGTCAATGGTCGGCTTCTCCGCCTCTGGTTTCGCGGGCGAAGATGTTGCAGACATTATGATATTGGGGTTCGTTCAAGTGATTTTAATGAACGCTGTGGTGCAGCAAACTGCGGTTAGCGAAGGTTTGAGGCTAGAGACGTAGAAGGCTGGCTCGCGACGACTTTCAACACGGTCGCGTTTGGAAGGCTCTCGCCGAATTGGAGGCCTAGAGGATTGAAACATGAATAAAGCGACTTACTTTAGCGATTCCAAATGTTGCGCTTCATGAACCAAAAAAAAAAAACTAAAGAACTCGGCTGACCATGGGGTCTTTGAACTAAGGTCAAGGTGCTTCGAGGACGCGAACAAAGTTATCGACTCCCTTGTCTGCACGATAACAGACGCGCGGGGTGTGACTTTAGCAGAGATGCTCGGTTAAAGGTCAGCACGCAGAAGAATTCACTGCAGCCTGATAAGATAGCAGGCTTGGCATGTGAGGTCATTGTCCAACAGCCGTCCAATCTCGACTACAAGTCTTCGACGAGCACATGCTCACCGGCCACCGAGAGCTGCTTGCCTGGTTTGGATGGCCCAGCGGGCGGAATCTCAATTACGGGCGGCTCAGATCTCATAGCACAGCAAATGCCATAGACGAGTCAGGACCTCTCTGTGGAGCTATATCCCGGCAGAGCCTTGCCCCGAAGAGATTGTGTTCCGTGGACGGAACATAGGGTTTCGTAAACTCCAGTGACTTGCGGGCCTCCTCGGCCAAGTTGGCATCGGGCACAAGGGTTGATGGGAGAACGTGGGAATAAAGAGTGGTCGTTGTAGCTTTCCATACACAATTCGAAGGGCCATCGAGATTTGCCGCGTCATGTCAGCCATACCTGTGAGGCGAGAAGCAATAGCTTCCAAGAAAGTAACAGCTAGTAAGTCTTCTCAGCTCTGCGTGTCCGCCATCTCAAGACAATTGGAGTCTAAGTTCTCCAGATGGTCCCAGGGATGGTCCAAAAATCCTTGCAGGTATACGCGATGCTGGGGTGGTCTGCACAGTTGAGCAACGACATGAAAGGCCAAGTATAGCTACATACCAGTGCATCGTGGTGCAGGCTGGCAAAAATATGCTGTGCTTCCTCGTCCTGAAGCAATCTGAAATGTGATTGCATCCAAAGCCGTCGAGACTCCATTTATCACCTGGGCTTTGCCATGGAAGGTCCGCCACTGATGTGCTGTCCAATTTGATTGTGGCAGGGTGAAGAGCCTACGGTTGCCGTCTGTGTGCCTGGTGAATCAGCCATCTTGCGAGAATGTTTTCATCCTCGTCAACTGCGGCTTCAGCTCTGGATTGCGAAATATCAGTAAGCTAGAGAGAAGTTAGCTGTGGCCGGCGGATTCGTGAAGTGAAAGGTAACGAATAGAGGAAACTTGGTTTCGCAATGACTCGCTAGTTGGCGTTGGAGCCACTTTTCCCCTAGTTGGTCCTACATTTCTACTGCTCAGGTATTTTCTGTACACTTCGCGCTTTGACCTTCAAAACTACGTGTGTGGTAAGGATTTCTTGACCTCCGTACAGTCCAACCTACCCCGGAAGATTGTTCGCGCGGTACTTCACGGCGGACCAACCTTGCCCCGGCATTCTTTTCCATTTTTGAGGGGTTATGATGGAAACTGGAGGCTCTAAGGAGTACATTTCAAGGCCCTGAATGTGAGAGTCAAGTCCTGAATATTCTGGCTTGACCTCTCGCAAATAGCTCCCCAGCTGTTTTCGTATTGCACAAACCCCTGTTAGATACTCACCTAAGTTTGATGGTAACAATCTTTCAGAGGTTAGATTGTAGGTACAATGAGTAGTTAAAAAAAACGCAAATCGCAATTATTACTACCCAAACTCATACTTTTCAACTCCCTATATCTCAACCCAGGCTTATTAAGAAAAGAAAAAAAAAAATAGATATGATAATTAATTTACTTGGGCTTTATAATAACTATATTTTTATGCGCAGCGTTTTCCACCTAGATAGTATCGATTAGAAGTTCCGCTTGGCCATTAAGGCCGGTGGGTGGCACCCACCCTACGTATGGAGTAAGACAATATATATATATAACTATATTTTTATAAAGTTTAAAGTTAATATTAACAGCGCAAGAACAATTTAAAACTCTCTTCTCATTTTGCCGAGTAAATTTGTTAGCGACCTCTAATAAAAATTGTTAAGAAATTTGACTCTGAACTTTACCTAAGTATATCTTTTTAAATACTTTATTTACAATTTTATGAAAATTATTATATGTTTTACTATATAATATATAGCTTATGTAATTTTCGTAGAATTTTATAACATGGTTACGTAAGATGAGGTAAGAGTGAAGTTATAAATTTTATGTTGATTAGCGTTTTTTGGTGACCCACTATATCTTTCGTATGGGCCATTGCATTGACGCGCAAGCAGTTGACAAAAAAACAGGGTGTCACGCACCAAAGGACGCAATGCGTAAACACCACAAAAAGTGGAACGTTGTGCAGTCAGGGCACTGCACCGTAGTCCTTCTACATCTAGATGCGTAGCCATAGGCAGGCAGCATCACAGTACCGTGACACAGGGACACATTACCTTGACAGTACCTCAATCCCAGAATAATTTTTTAAGCAAGACAAGGTAGCTTGCAGGTACCGAATTTGATCATGGGACAACTCCGTACTAACAGATCACTCTACCTCCTACGACTGAATATTTTCCCCTCTCTTTACACTAAGGTATACCTTCTTTTATCTTATTTCTTTTCTTTCTTTTAAGAAAAAGAAATACATAAATCTACTATCCTTGCCCATAACTACTTATCATCTACGAAAATTTGGTCTTCTACTTTAAAATGAAAGGGGTTGTGATAAATAGTGTAATGGAAGGTGGTTGAAATCATAAGCCACTGTCAGTGTAAAGGCCCCGTGCTGAATTTTGGTGTCCCTGTTTTTTTGTCAACCACTTGACGCGTAAGGAGCTTCTTGATCATGTGACTAATCTAATGCGGTCCGGATAAAGGTTTTTCAGGCATTTTCGAATAATAGACCCCACTGATTTCAGGAAAATCTCTCGAGCATCATTTTGGCTCACCATCGCCGCCATGCCGCCTACAACTATCCACCTTAGGTCGGAAACGAAGCCGTTGGAGCGCCGATCGCCACGTAAGTCTTCTCATTTTGTTTTCTTGGGCATGAAGCTGATGAAACAGTGTCACCGGCCTCGGCGAAGGCTCTTATCGAAGCTGGCTATCGCCTCCGAGTCGAACGATGCCGCAACCGTATTTACAAGGACGATGAATTCGAAGCCATCGGTGCCAAAATGGTGCCTGCCGGATCCTGGGTAGATGCGCCGCGCGAACACATCATCCTGGGCCTGAAAGAGCTTTCCGAGGACGACACTCCTCTACCCCACAATTACATCCACTTCCAGCACTGCTTCAAGAAGCAGGAGGGCTGGGCCGCGGCTCTCTCGCGCTACGTCCGGGGAGGTGGCATGCTCTACGACCTGGAATTTCTGACTGGAGAAGATGGGCGTCGGATAGCTGCTTTCGGCTACTGGGCTGGATATGCTGGCGCTGCTATCGCCCTCATTGCTTGGGCTCACCAACTTCTGCAGCCAGGAGTTGATCAGGGTCCCGTACCTCCTTTCGATTCTGCTCCTGCTCTTACCGATCATGTCAAGTCGGCCATGGCAGCCTCGATAGGTATCAATGGCGGTCAGCATCCTCGCATCATCATCATTGGTGCTCTTGGTCGATGTGGCAAAGGAGCTCTAGACTTCTGCCTTGGCGTCGGCATTCCCCGAGAGTACATCCTAGAGTGGGACATGGAAGAGACCAGCCGTGGAGGGCCCTTTCAAGAAGTGGCTGCTTCTGATATATTCATCAACTGTGTATATCTCGGCCCTGCGCGTATTCCTCCCTTCGTCACTTTCGACTCCCTTGCAACGCCGGAGAGAAGGCTTCGGGTGATCTGCGACGTCAGCTGCGATCCTAATAGCGAAAACAACCCGATACCAGTTTATTCCGGTTATAGCTCGTTCGATAACCCCACAGTCCCTATCTCTCGCAAGATTGATGGGCCTGAGCTACGAGTCGTAGCTATCGATCACCTCCCAACTCTGATTGCTCGAGAATCTAGTGACGAGTATTCTCGTCTACTGCTTCCGAGCTTGCTGACTTTGGACCGTCGTGAAAGCGAGGGTGTCTGGGTCAGGGCAGAGCGCACTTTCGCGGAGAAGGTCAAGGAGCTTCCTGGTGGTTCCCCAAGTTCTTGAGCTCAGCTGTTGTTCGCAGACATAATGTCACGGCACATCTGTCATGTGGGCGGATTCAGGAAGAGGTCCAGAACTCTAAAAGGCCCATATATGACACGCTTTCAATGGCCGAACATCACTCCGGGATAAGGAAGCACTTGGCAACAATGTGAAGAACTGAGATTCCATGAACTGTTAACATCGACGGCCCTGAATGCCTGCGAGAACTCGTAAAAGAACAAAGTGCTATTGTGCTGACTAGACAACTAGATAGGAGACGTCCAGCCTAGAATAAGAATGCCACTCCCCCGCTGCCGTCCCCTTGCTAAATCCGCCTTTGTTGCTTTTGTAATTTTTTTCCATTCGGACAGTCTAGCATTTGACCTTGCTTCCCCCCATTCAAGAAGTACGGCCATCCTTGCTGCCACGTCGATCCGCTTGTGGAAGATGGCCACTCCTGGGATCAATTCAAACTTAATTACGTTTGTCTGTTCGATTTCTGGGTCTGAAGTTGAGTACAGTGGGTCCTCTTCATCCAGCATACACGCATTCTCCAGCGTGTCTGTCCACTTCCCAAGGGGCACAGCGTGGCTATGCTTGAATGTTGTTGAATGCTCTTCCATATCTCCCTATGTCTCTCCGGACACTCCCTACCCAAGGTATCCCAGTCTCTTCCTCGGGCGGTGCTTTTCTGTGGCATCCCTGGGCCGCTTTCCATATCGGTTGAGTCCATGAGTATTTCATTGCTTTGACGCACCTGGGTTGTTGCCGTCTGGTATTTAGCTGTAAGCGTATATTGGTTGTCAAAGAGCATGCCTCAGCTGTTGGTTGGTATTTCAACCTGTAATATTTTGTTATAGGCAGGGAGGTTGAGTCTAAGAAAGACCACAATTACAGGAGAAAATGCATGGGAAGCGGCCAGACTGAAGCCGACGTGAATAGGACATCTCCAAGGAAGCCTGTGTAATCAGGGGCAGTACTCATGACCACGTCTTCTCTCGGGTTTTCACAAGACCGGCGGGGAGAAGAGCGCAAGCACGACGCCGAGTATCTAGACGGAAATTTCAATATCACTTGGACATATACCTAAGGAATGTCGTCGAGAAGGGGCTGGCAAAAGCTGACGAGCTGGCTGTTTCAGCAAGAAACAGGTGAGCAGGTATAATACCGTGTGAGTTCAGGTCAGTGTCTTCTGCGAACAGCAGCCAACAACGATTACAGTATAACCATCTACGGGAGGAGCCACACAATCTCTGAGATCACCTGCTTGATAAGTGACCAATGGGGAATTGAAACCAAGCAAGAGACCATTGCAAACAAGATGGCTTTTGGCTCCACCGGTAGGAGCCAATCAACCCCCCTCACATTATATTCTCTACTAACATTCCCCGGACGGTGGAGAACCTGGAGTGCGGATATAGAAGAGGACTTCCTCACTGGGTTCCCGCGCCGAGAGGGGTTGCAACCGAGAGACACGGTAGACATGCCGCAAGTTATTAACTACCTAATCACGGCACGGCGGGCATAGATACCGTTTTCTTTGATGTCGGATACTGTTTGCTCAAATCGGGGGTTGTGGTGCTCGGAGGAAACCGAAGCTAGCCGACGAGCTCGCCAGTGTCATGGCGACTTCTTCGCTCATTGGCCAGACCAACTAGCCTAGCAGCATGAACCCCCATAATATCAGCCACAGTGGGTTTCAGCTCCTCGTTTCAGCCACTATTTAAGCGTCAGCTCTCTATGCAGGCTGCCCCGCAACCCCACCAACCCCTCCACGCGAGCTCCCACGCAAGGATCAGGTCTAGGGGAAGGGGAACAGTCCCGCTGGATATCTCAACTTTTATGATATCTACTCTCTGTTCCGCATTAACGTTTTCCTCAACACCCAGCCAGTTCCTGGAAGACTCGCCTCCGCCATGTCGATCGAGATCGAGCAGATACTCGCCGCGTCCCCAGCTACGACGCGGGGCCAACCCACCCAGCTCTCATGCGATCCTAAGGGCGAACGGATAGCCTACGCTGTAAGCTCATGACGCGGCTAGGTCTCTTGCAGGGCCATATCCTAACCATCACTAGTCCGGCAAGTCCATCTTCCTCCGCAACATCGACAACGCCGCCCTCTGCAAGCAGTATACAGGCCACACAGCAGCAACCACTGTCGCACGCTTCTCTCCTTCCGGTTTCTGGGTCGCTTCGGGCGATATCTCTGGCCAGGTTCGCGTGTGGGATGCCGTCGAGGCTGTCAACACCAAGGGCGAGTACTCCATCATCTCGGGCCGCATCAACGATATTGCTTGGGATGGAGACAGCCAACGTGTGATTGCTGTCGGTGATGGGCGTGAGCGCTACGGCCACTGTTTTACAGCCGACAGTGGAAACAGCGTCGGCGAGGTCAGCGGTCACAGCAAGGTAGTCAATGCTGTTGCCATCCGCCAGCAGCGCCCCCTCCGTGCCGCCACTGTTTCCGACGACAGCACCATGTGCTTCTTACATGGCGCACCTTTCAAGTTTGCGAACAAGGCGACGGGCTTGCACAAGGGGTTCGTCATGGGCACTGCTTTCAGTCCTGACGGGAGTGCGCTTGTTACAGTTGGCGCGGACAAGAGAATCCAGCTATACGATGGCAAGACTGGAGAGCCGACGAAGCAGATTGGCGAGGGTGTGCACACAGGAAGCATATTTGCCATGAGTTGGTCGAAGGATTCCAAGAGGTTCGTTACAGCCAGCGCAGACCAGACTGTGCGGGTATGGGATGTCGACGCGGGTGAGTGCGTGCACTCATGGCGTATCGGCGAGGAAGGGGCTGTCAGCGTCTCGGATCAGCAAGTTGGTGTTGTCTGGCCACATGGCAGAAGCGATGGGCTTATTATTAGTTTGAGTCTGGACGGTAATCTCAATTACCTTAAAGAAGGCAGCTCCAAACCGAGCAAGGTTGTCCAGGGCCACAACAAAAGCATCACAGCACTTAGTGTTGGGTCCGACGGCAAGGGGAAGACCCTCTTCACCGGCAGCTTCGACGGGAGGATCTGCAGCTGGGATGTTTCAACGGGCATCGGCAGTACGGTAGATGGCCCGGCGCATTCCAACCAGGTAACACAGCTTGCGCCAGCGCAAGGGAGAACATACAGCGTGGCCTGGGACGACACTCTCCGCGTGGTCGACGAGTCTGCCAGCACATTCACTGGCTCGTCCGTCAAGCTCAGCTCGCAGCCAAAGGGTGTCGCTGCTTCGGACGGTCGGGCTATCGTCGCCCTGAACAACGGGATCGCAGTCTATTCCAAAGACCAACTCGTCAGCGAGTTCAACACTGACTTCACACCCACTGCCATTGCTGCCCACGGATCCTTCGTTGCAGTCGGCGGACCGGATGACAACTCAACTCACGTGTACAAGCTCGACGGCGGCGGGAAGCTTTCATCGTCCCCGGTGGCGAAGTTGACCAGCTCGACTGCAAAAGTGGCGGCGCTTTCCTTCTCTCCCGACGGGAGGCTTCTCGCAGCGGGAAATTCGTCGGGCAAGATTGTGGTGTACAGCACCAGCTCCTGGGATGTGGTGACGGATAGATGGTCTGCACACACGGCGAGGGTACTTAGCATTGCGTGGAATCCGGCGGGGACGCACGCTGCCAGCGGAGCGCTCGATACCAATGTTTATATTTGGAGTCTGGCAAAACCTGGGAGCCGGGTCAAGGCGGCTAATGCTCATAAGGACGGTGTGTACGGTGTGGCATGGGTGGATGGTGGGCAGAGAGTGGCAAGTACGGGAGGTGATGCCGCGGTCAAGATTTGGGGCGTCAAGGGACTGCAGTGAGTTAGCGAGCGTAGTTGACTGTACCATGAGTGAAGAGGATTGAGAATGTAGTTGGCCTTGAACCGAACTGCCAACGGAAGACTTGTGCCGTGCTACCTACGCCATGCTATGCCATGTCCTGCTCTGCCATGCACCGAATTCCATCCCAAGGGGTATCTCTTTTCCGCCTAACGCCAAATGACCCGGTCCCAAATCGGACCCAATGTGAACGCGACGTAACCCGTGTGAAAACCGCCCAGACCTAGAGACATGCAACGAGAAGAGAGCCCAAAAGAAACCCGAAACCGAACCCATTGTAACCCCAGAGTTGTACCAATCATCTGACTGCTTGCATCCCGGTGCGTGTCCTCTCCGAGCAATACCGCCTTAGCCGTGTCTTCCAGCTGTTGAATCGAACGTGGCCGCCGCTTGACCCGAATATCAACCACGTGACACCCGACGTGAGAACAGGCAAAACGGACTGCCTGGCCTCATGATTGCCAGGAAACCAGAACTTGCCGGACAAAACGAGAGAAAAGCTTTTCTGGGCCAATATCCGGGGGAGGGGGCGGATGACTTCAGGCCGGGAACCCAAGAACCAGACAGGAACCGGATGGTGTCAGGGGGACTTGCGTCAACCTAGGAAGAACGATAGAGAGGCGAGGACGAGCAAGATGACTGTGGGCTCCGAACACACTGATATCCGCCGAGAGACGTCTCCAACTGGTGGTCACATTGCTCCAGGTTCAAACAAAGTTCCGGGCTACTGAGGGCGCCGCTAGAGATAGGGATTCTCATCCCACTCCACACGTTCGGCCTCTGGCAGCACGGGCTCCAAGGGTGGCTGCAAGGGGTCGGCCAGGCCGAGATCCAAAAGGCGCTGCTGGCGTTCAAACTCCTCTGGGTAACAGGTTAGCACCATCCAATCGAAAATCGTGATCCGATCCGGCTCCGGGACAGGGAAAGGCGGGTCCGAGTACGGCGGCAGGCTGTAGAGCTGACCTTGCTCCACTTGGTCCCAGGATTCCTGGAGGGCGGTGGCTAGTTCGTCGAGGCGCCCGTGGACACCCCATTTCTGCTCGGCGATGCACTCGGCGAGCTCTTCCTGGTGGTTGTCGGCCAGAGTCGGATTGGGCACGACAATCAACGGCACCTTGTACCGGCCGGCCTCCAAGATTGTTCCCGTGCCTACCCACGGGCGTCAGTGCAATTGATCTCAGGTGAGCGGGATGGGAGAATACTTACCGGCGTGAGAGATGACGGCGCCGGGTAATTGCTGTCCGCGCACGCCTCGCGTTAGTAACATGTGGTCGCGCATGTCGTTGGTTAGCGCAAAGGAGGTGACCGTGATGCCGTGCTTGTCGGAATTGTGAAGCTCGGCAAGCTTCGCCTTGAACCAGGCGTGGTCGGGGCCGCACTGGACAGCAAGAGAGCCGAAGCCCATTGCCTCCAGCGCCGCCAGGAAAGTGGGATCGGCCACTTTCTCGATGAGTTGACGGAAGCCCGCCGTTGCCCCGACAGTCACGAAGCAGTGCCGATTCTTGACGTTCCGCGGGTCGTTCTCCATGTTGTTGCGTCGGAATGCCGCTCTGGTGGTTTTGCGACGCTTTTTCGGGGTATCAAAGTGGTTCACGGGAGTGGTGAACTCAATATAGTCAGGTTGTATGTACCTTATCATCGTATTCGTATAGCAGAATGATTATCGTAAACGTCCGTGCACTGCGCGGTGAGGCGGCTAAACTTCGGCAGAGGGCTCAGGTGAATGTCAGAAGAATTCGGAAGTAGTGGGGCGACGGTTTTGGGCCACAACAAAAGTGGGCCCGGTACATGTGGGTCGAGCTGCAGGCCAGAGCCCGATTGACAGCTCCTGCGAATACCAATTTTTTTTGGCGACGCAGCTCTGGCCAGGCCAACGACATCTGCCCACACGAACAATTGGGATGGCTGTCGCGGCCAATTCGCTCCGGCTGAGTCTCCGGGCCTGCAGCCATGTCCCGTTGGTTAGGATAGCCCCTAGGGCTGCAAGGCAAGCCCTGATTGCACGCCGCGTCCTTTCAACAACCCCTTCGCGACGCTCCGACGAGACTAAGGAAACGAGCGAGGACAGCCAGGACAGCTTTAACGGGGCCGCGAGGGACTCACTCAGTGAACTCATCAGTTACATTTCCAATCAACGAGAATTATCCGAGGACGAGCTCAAAGAATTCGAATCGATAGCGAAGGAACCGTTCAAGGACTACCCCGATGAGATCAAGGAAAGTCTCCTGGAAAGCGGGAGGGCTATGCATAAAGAAACCGAGGTTCTAAGAAGATCTCTGAGGCCCAAGAGGGGCGCGTTTTGGAATGAGGATGAGCCCGACTCGGATCTGATCACGGATGAGATAGGAGAAGATGATTTCGAGGAGGACGACATGATGAGCATGGCTCATCCCAAGCTCGAAGAGCACAGAGAGTATCGAGAGTACGCACGCATTGCCGTGTGGGAGATGCCCCTCCTGTCGCGTACGCTCGACTGGTACCTCCTTGGTGGCGCAACTGGCTGACCCCTGACAGACTTCGCTAAGCCCTTCGAACCGCCGACCGAGCAGCAGGTCCTGCGCTTCAGATACACGACATTTATGGGCGAGTTCCATCCATCCGACAGGAAGGTGGTGGTCGAGTTCTCGCCAAGCGACCTGGCTGACCTCACTGAGGTCCAGCGGTCGAAGCTCATGAAACTTGCCGGTGCTCGGTACAACCCATCAACCGATATCATCAAGATGAGCTGCGAGCGCTTTGAACATCAAGCTCAGAACAAGCGGTATTTGGCGGACATGGTGAACAAGATGATCGAGACGGCTAAGGTAGGAAGGCTGGGAATGCGCGTCGAGTTCGAACTGGACTTACGGTTATCTGCAGGACCCCACCGACACGTTTGAGGATATTCCTCTCGACACACGTCACCACAAGGTTAAGGTCAGGCATAGGTTCCCTAAGGAATGGATCCTAACAAAAGAACGGAAGGCCGAGCTGGCGGTTTTGAGACGACAAGCCTATGAAATAGACAAGGCTAAGAAAGAGGCTGGCGGGTTAATTGATGGTATAGAGAAGATCAAGGAGCTGGCTGCCCCTGAAGATGCTCCTGAGCCGGTCGTAGTTCGTCGGGGGGTCGGCAAGCCCACACCGCGGGGAAAACAGTCCTCGAAAAGGCAGAGGTAGCGTGAACCACGGCTTGGATGTCATCTTAGTTGGGCGTCACTTTTGCCATCCCCGCATCAATAGCGGATGCTGATGCGGCTGATGGAGATCTAGGCCCGGATCTGATGGGCACTTAGCTGAGCCCAATTTGGCGGGGAGGCGTGTACGAATCCCGGTGTAGGCATACAAATCTGTATAGAACTCTCATGTATTTTGGCTGGTGACTGATGTAGCAGCGGGTGTTGATATCCAGGCTGAGATTGGTTGCACTCGATGTTACCCCTGCTCCCTTTGTCATCGTCCGATATCCGTGAACCCGCTAGTCCAGTGTATTGCATATTTAGACTGGCCTCGGTATCCTGGTTTCGGCAGCACAAAGAAAAGACACCAACGACCTCCGCAGCGGGGTAGTTCCAATCCCCAATTCTAGACTGCCCAAGGATAAGCAGAGCACGTTCACTAAATTCTTCCATCTCGCAGCGAACATGACTAGAGGCATCTGACGTGAGTAGTGAAGTGCGAGGTGAAGTGAGATCTGGGTGCATGTGAACGGAAGCGAGACGGCCTCAGCCAAGAAAGGCAAGGCTTTCGTGAGACTTATACAGGGATGTGGCCGGATGAAGAGCCAATCGTCAATGGCCATTCTTCCTACACAGGCCGGCTTGGCGCGGCGTGCCTCGGCTCCTTCCCAGTTCCACGCCAGCGCGAGGGGTCGCATTCAGGGCTTTGGCTTCAGATCCGGGGCAGCAGCTCGTAGCGGCTCCAAGCCAATAAAGATTTCAATCCTCCCGTACGAGTGTTTTCCAGCCATCCGACCTCACCTGGTCAGCTTTTATTTTTCTCTTATCTTTCATCATAAACTCCGGGCGTCCGGCAGCAAATCCTCAAGATGGCGGCTACTTTTACAATTCCCGAGTTCCAGGCGACACAGCTCGAAATCATCCCAGCAATTGCCAGCAATGCGCGAGGCACCTTCCGCACCCACAAGACCAAGGACCTGAAATGGCGCCTCGTGCAACTACGGAAACTGTACTGGGCTGTCGAGGATTATAGGGCGCAATTGGTAGCTGCGTTGCAAAAGGACTTGCACAAGTCCGAGTACGAGTCGGTGCTGAGTGAGGTTGACTGGATCAAAAATGATTGCCTGTTTGCCATTGCGCATCTTGAGACATGGGCCAAAGATGAGAAGCTGGGCGCACCGACGGTGCCGGCCAGCTTTTCGTTGATGAAGTTTCGCATCCGCAAAGAGCCTCTCGGCACTGCGCTCATCATCGGCCCGTTCAACTACCCGATTCAGCTCGTCCTGGTTCCCTTGATTGGTGCCATCAGTGCCGGCTGCACGGCGGTGCTGAAGCCGTCAGAGTTAGCACCAGCATGCGCCATGGTTCTCAAGGAAATTATCGAGAAGCGTCTCGACCCCAACGCTTTCTCTGTCGTCAACGGAGGCATCCCCGAGACCAATGCCCTCATGAACGAGAAGTGGGACAAGATTTTCTTCACGGGCAGTGCCCAGGTTGGTACCATCATCGCCAAGAAGGCGGCCGAGACACTCACCCCCGTCTGCCTCGAGCTCGGTGGCAGGAACCCGGCCTTTGTCACTAAGAATGCTAACCTCAAGATTGCTGCGAGGCGACTCATGTGGGGCAAGACGATGAACTCGGGCCAGGTGTGCATGTCTCAGAACTACATCCTGATTGACCGGGACTCGGTTCCTGCCTTTATCGAATGTCTGAAAGAGTCGTACAAGGAGATGTTCCCCAACGGCGCAAAGGCAAGCCCTGACCTGGCCAGGATTGTGAACCCTCGCCACTTTCAGCGCATCAAGAAGATGCTCGACGATACCAACGGCAAGATTGTTATGGGTGGTCATATGGATGAGACGGAGCTCTTCATTGAGCCTACGGCCGTGCTGGTCAATTCAACCGACGACGCCATGATGAAGGAGGAATCGTTCGGACCCATCTTCGCCATCTACCCAGTTCACTCACTGGACCAGGCGCTGAACATTGCCAACTCGGTCCACCGCACGCCTCTGGCACTGTTTTCATTCGGATCCAAGACTGAGAGCCAGAGAAGTAGGACTCAAACTTTCCGCAAGTCGAGCATTGCTAACAACCGCTGCAGTTCTCAACGAAATGACATCTGGTGGTGCCACTATCAACGATGCCTACTTCCACGGCTCCGTCAACACGGTTCCGTTTGGCGGCGTTGGCGACTCTGGCTGGGGTGCCTCTCGCGGTAAGGCTAGCTTCGACTGTTTTACCCACGCCCGTACCATTGCCGAGACCCCGTCGTGGGCTGAAGGACTTATTCGCGTCCGCTACATGCCCTATGACTGGAGCAAGCTTCGTCTCTTGCGCCGCTTGACGGGCAAGAAGCCCAACTTTGATCGTAACGGTGCGGTTGTGAAAGGTTTCGGGTACTGGGCGGCTCTGCTCCTCGGGCTGGGTGCTAAGAGCGTCAAAGGTGCGTTTTTGAGATGGCTTCTGGTTCTGGCCAGCGGATATATCTGGACCGAGAGGAGGAAGGTTTGATATCTTAAGTTTAGGTTCTGATAGTGTATCTCCATGCTGTAGGAGATGCCGAGTAATTGTCTTTGTGCTGTACGATATCTCTACGGATGTTGAGCTATATATTCGGTAATGTATTGAGAAGGGGAGGCAGGGGGTAACACGGTTAGAAATATTTTTTTGGCCTGCGTCGCTCCAGACGAGGGATTCTTTTGTATATGGGCTTAATACCAACTTGCGGTTCGCTGGAAACTACTGCCCTGGACCTCTTATAATGTAGTGACTCTGAGATCAAGGTGAAACCAGTGACATGTTCCCCCAACACCCTTGAAGAGCCATGGAGGACCCAGAACTACTCCTTATCTCGGAGTCTCAGCTGGAGCTTTGGCATTGATTATGGATCCAATCCGGACCCGAATGTTTTGATGGCTCGTCCCACAAAGTCTTGGGACAGCCGTTTGTCATCGTCTATTTTCTCTATCCGAGTCTATGCTACGCTTTACTTAGAGCTGCAGCTAGTAGCTGCCCTTTTTCTCCTCCCAGAAACACATCCCCCGACCCCTCCTGCGACAGCATCGCCATCTCGACCGCCTCATGATACCCCCTCATAACCATATCCTCGTCCACCCTCAGCCCATTCTCTACCAACGCCGTAATCACCCCTCTCAGCCGCGCAATCTCACGCATCGTCTCAACGCCGACCCTGTCGTTCTGGCTCGAATACATTGTCGTGCTGACACTCTCCTCTAGGTTCGTAATCCCCGTCGCCGTCGCCACCCGCTGCTCCCCCTCGGGCGTCTCAACATGCTTGCTGATCCAGACATAGCCGTTCACCCCGAGCACCACATCGATCTGGCCCGCCCCGTTGGCGCCCTCCAAAGTCCACACCTGCCGTCGACTCCGCACCACGCCGCCTCCTCCGCCCATGCCGGATACCGCCACAAAAACGCCGTTCCGTAACTTGCCGTACTTGAGCGACCGGGTATGCAGGACTGCACCGCCATCTTGAAATAGCTGCTGCACTTCCGCGACTAGCAAATCACCCTCGGCAAAAAAAGTCCGGATTTGCAGCTCATCTGTCTCGGTCCGCTTACGCAGGATGCCTCCGGGGAGGTTGATAGCGCTGAGGGGGAGTGCCGCAAGTTGTGTTGCACCCACGTCGACGCGCCATCGCTTGGCTTGGACTTCGACGATGCGGCCCACGACGAGGTCGCCTACCTCGGGGGTGTAGCGGGCGCGTAAGGGGCGGACGGAGAGGAGCTTGTTGGTGCGGGTTATGGTTCCAGCAACGGAGGAGATGATGGAAGCTGTCGTGGGGGAGACATATGTCCCGTGGCCACGCATCCACTGTGGGTCATCGGTGATGACCTCGCCGGGGGTGACGATGTCGGAAGAGGGGTGGGCGAGGGGAGCGCCACTTTCCGAGTCGGAATCTGAGTCGGCGTGGGTGTGGAAGTGGGTGTGGAAGTGGGTGTGGGTGTAGATGGGTCGCGCCGCGCGGGGCGCGGTGATGGTGATCGGCATTTTGGGTGCCCTCCTAGTGAGTGAGTGGGTGTTTGTGAGATGTGGAACAATGTGTAATGCAATGAGCGAGTGAGTGAAAGAAATTTTCAGAGACTTTTTGGTATAGAGCTTCTGACGTCTCTGACCAAACGGTGTAAAGTGGGTCAGAATTCTGAAATGATCCTGCTGCTGCTGCTGCGGCTGCTGCTTGCTTGCTTGCTTATCTCGGCGGGACACTTGATGAGATGAGGTCGGTAGATTTCCCGGTTTTGATGCCGGTTTTGATCCGAAGTAAATTCGGGCCTTGCGTTTCCCCAACGGCGCGTTTTCATGCCCCACCTCCGCAAAATGGCCGCCCGTGGATGCCCTGGCTGGGCCCTAATGACCGCTCGGGTGGGCAGTTCCCAGGAAGCTTCTCCCTGCCTTTGCCCCTGTCGTGCTGCTCCACCCCTCCTCGCTGCCGCCTTCCCAGCGGGAACTACTTTGCGCGGTCTACAAAACTCTCGCAATTACGAGCTCAATTGCCAACAGCAAAATCTCATGAAGCGACCGAACTAACCGCCCCAGCTGCGTGCGCACCGGCTGGCCGTTGGCGAAACAGAGTTTGTCTCCACGATGGTCCCATTACGCGGGGTCCGCATTGCGCCCCTCCCGAACGCGATCACGAGCTGTTGTCGCTGCAGACACCGACTCTTTCGACTTGACGCATTACCCACAAAACAGCATCGCAATGGGTCTACATCGTCACAGGGCACGCGGCCTCGGACGGCCATATTCTTTCCAGGTCGGTTGTGGCGTCTCTCTTCCCGTGTCAGTGATGGCATGACTCACGCAGGCGCGTTTTGGGATGAACAGGCCAGGGAGTGCAGAAAGTCGGCATGCTCACGCCGTGGCTCGAGGCGTTCCCTACCACGGCCTCGGCCATAATCGACGAGATTGATTCCATCCTCGGATACAAGTTGTCGGATGTAATACAGAACGGACCGAACAAAGAGCTCAACCTCACAGTGCATGCCCAGCCCGCCATCATGGCAACGTCCATCTTTATCCTGCGAATATTGGAGAAGGAGTTTGGATTCAAGGTTTCGAAGAGGGCCGATTTCACACTTGGGCACTCCCTCGGCGAGTTCGCCGCCATTGTGGCCAGTGATTACGTCGCCTTCGAGGACAGCCTCTACATGGTCCAGAGGCGAGCTGAGGCAATGGCGGCAGCGACGAAACGTGCCGAGGATGAATACGGCGGCGAGTACGGCATGGTGGCGATTGTGACGGAGCCCGAATATTTGCAGCCGCTGATCAGCGCTATTCATGATTTCGTCGGGTACAGCAGCGCCGGGTCCAAGTCAGAGAGTGCCGAGAGTCGCTCGCCCATTGAGCAGGTGCTCATTGCCAATATCAACAGCAAGAACCAGATCGTGCTGAGCGGCAACATTGAGCGGATAAAGACCCTCGTCGCGCACGTTAGGCAGTTTCTGGGACACGACCCGCGAGCCGTGCGGCTCAAGAGCGACAGCCCGTTTCATAGCCCCATCATGAAGCCGGCAGTGCGGGTCATGCAGAAGATTCTCGCCGGTAAGAGTCGTGTCAGTGGACGGGAAACCGAAGATATGGTGGTGTATCCGGGCGCGGTTCCCTGTGTTAGCAATATTAGTGCGCGTCCCTTCGAGAGCAAGGCAGACCTGAAGGATCTGCTCGCCCGGGGATGTCTAGAGACCGTGCGGTGGTGGGATAGTATAAAGTATCTCGACCAAGAGGAGAAGGTCAGGAGGTGGGTTGGTATTGGCCCTGGAAAAGTCGGTCGTAACCTCGTAGGGAAGGAGGTGGGTATGCGAGGCAAGGACATTGTGAAGGGAGGGGGTGTCTGGGCAATTACGGACCCGAGTGAAATAGAGGAGGTTCTCCGAGGGCTAGAGGAAACTGAGTTCCTTACAGAAGAGGAGGTGGAAGAGGTGTGATTTTTATCCTAGAAAAGAGTTTGGACGGGACAAGACGCGTATTCTTCGGGCCGGCATTGTATAGCGAGAGACGCACATCCGGAGTTGCGGTTATTCTTTTTGCAGGCCATGTATCTAGGTTAATCCGCTGTAATCGTCTGTTTGTTTTATTGTGGCGGTTCACGGGACGTTTTTTCAGGGGCATGCTTTGGGGATGCAGTAGTCTCAGGGGCATGGCGGCGGCGGCGGGCCACAGGGGTACCTTAACCACCCACCCCACATTTTCTGCAAGAAGCCCAGTGGCGGGGAGCTCCAATACTCCATCCGTGCCGTGCCAACCCCGACCTGACTGAGCTACATCATCAATCGACACCGCTTCTCTCTGCCTGCTTCGTCGCGAAACCGGCCAAGTCAACTCCCCATGGCGACCGCAATCCCCTCGATTGCCTGTCTAGGTGTAATTGGGCGAAACGTACTTTTTCCCCTCATCTTGTCTTTCTGAGGCAACTCTAACTTGCGCCCAACCAACAGAACAACCCCCTCCACATCTCCATCTTCCCCTCCTACGACCCCATCTCCAACGCTCTCTCCCCGCTCCGAACCCCGCTGCAGTTCTCTCTCCTACTATCTTCCACCCTCGACGTCTTTGAGCTCCGCGCTCGCCAACACGCCGCGTCAGGTGTAGGGCTAACTGGTGATTTTGGACTCTTGCATGCGGTAGATGATCGCCTTGCCGCGTATGGATTCGAGACGAATACGGGGGTGAAGCTTGTGGCGGTGGTGGATATGCGTGGACGGAGGATTGATGCCGGTGCCGCGGCGGGCCTTACGGGGGCGGAGGAGAAGAGGGAGAGGGAGAGAAGGCTGGGAGCCAAGGCGGCGGCAGCGGTGGGGTTGAGGGAGGGCGAGTTGAAGTTGGTGAGTAATTTTTTTGGTACCTTTTCTCTCCCTTTTTCTCTCTGTCAGGGAAGAAGTGGAAGGGGTTAGTCATGGGAGGAAACAGGGCAAAAGAAAAAGGGTTTGGCTGGAAAAGAGGACGAAAGACAGCTAACAAGACGATATTATGGTAGGTCTTTAAAGCTATGCAGACGGCGTACATACGACTGCTACAGAACCCGTTCTTCGATCCGGACGAGCACTCGCCACCGCCGGGTTCCGGATTGGTAGGGAAAAAGATTACGAGTAAGAAGTTCGCGGAGGATATGCGGAGAATAGGGGAGAATTGGACGCCAGGCGTTACGACGTTGTGAGGGCTGTCAAGAGGCGGTGTGTAGAGCAGGGAGGTGGTCATTTTTTTCTAAGTTTGGCGTTATGGATTAGGTTACTCTGCATCGCATCGCGCAGGCGGGCGTTGGGCATGATCTGGAGTTGGAGGTGGAATTGACTCTATTGCTGATTCTTCCAGGCTATCCCCCCCTAGTGTGTTCCCTGTTTTCGCCTCAATCCGGTGTCTTGTCTAGGCCCAAAACAAACGCTTCGAACGTCATGCTTTCGGTCTCCTCCCACTCTTCTCCTTCGGTCTGCGCTATCTCGGCCCACCCCCTCAGCAAGGCCCTCCAGTAACACGCCTCGGCCGCAGGGCTAAAGTAGCCCCCTCCATGAAAAAGAGCCCGTTGTCGGCGCGCAATGCCCTCGGCAACATCGGGATGCGCTTCCAACCACGAGACCGTGTCCTCCAAATCGGACCAATCTTTGGCCACGAACACAATGTTGGCCTCGTCAGCCGAATACTGCGCCGGCCACGCCTTACGAATACGCTCCGTCGGCACCCACCGCTTGCGTGTTGGCTCGCCCTTCTTCTCCCTCTCCTTCCAGCTCCTCGTCTTCTCCAGTTCCAGGCTGCTCGAAAAAAGCGGCCGCACTAGATGCGTCGTGTGCTGCAACCATTGGATCGGCGGCGTGAGGATAACACTCGCGCACATTTGGTGGAACTGGAACCGCCCGCTGTAAGTAACACCCTCGGTATGTACGACATAGCGGTACCGACAGAAATCCTCAATCGCTAGCGCATTGGACCCGTTCTTCCCGCCCGTTGCGACAGATGACCCGGCCCACTCGAGTGTCTCGACATCTGCCCAGGGCGCACCTCGCGCTGTGCGCACCAGCTCGTGTCGCAGACGCGGGCTGCTGATGCTGTTGAACCAGGTTGTGCCGCGCCACACGGCCTTGGGGATCTTGCGCTGCCAGCCGTTAGAGCCAAGGTAGCTTCGCTCGAGTGAGGTGATGGCTATCGCGGCGCGACGCATGGAGCCGACGAAGGGAAGCTTCCAGGCCCAGAAGGAGAAGTGCGGCATAAGGAAGTAGCGGACGTTGGGGTCTTTGGAGCGGAGAGCAGCGTCGGCGGCACGGCTGTATCCCATGGAGGATCTAAATGGGGAGTCTTGGAAATTGAGGGTGAAGATGGTGTCGGGGAGGGGGGAGGGTGAGGTTAGGAGGGCGCGGTGGAGTTGGTGGAGGGCGGCGGTGCGGGACTGTAATTCTGTGTCAGTTGAGGGGACGTGAGTTTTGTGGGAGAGAGACGTACGTTGAGCATCTCTCTAGAGAGGTCCGACTTGCGCTGGGCGTAGATGATGTGTAGCTGTCCATCTTTTATCCTGGCCTGCACAGGGCCGAGGTCGCCTATCTGCTTGACCTTGAAGGGTCCCTGGGCGACGACATCGTCGATATCCTTCGTTATGCCGGGGAAGGCAGCCTTACACTGTCCCTCGTCCAGGGACAGGTTGTTTAGGAGCTCAGGGGTGAGCCTAAGTTTAGTGGTTGTTACACCCAACCCTCCACCATCGGTCGACGGGGAGCGCCACACAAAGAAGAAACAGTACAGCACCAAGAGAAATCCCAGGAACAGGGTGAGCTGTCGGAGGCGGCGACGTTGCCTTGGTTTTGGCTTTAGCCGCTTGTCGCCCATGGCTTCCCCGAGTCCGAAGCCGAGCAGGCGGGGCTACATCAAATTCAACGAGGGGGAGGTTTAAAGGAGAGAGAGGACATGACGTGGGGTTGGGAATGGGGGAAAGACATGAAGATGGGAAACTCTCCAAATCACTAGTCTACACGTGTATAGTTGGCGGTTCCTTACACCGGGGAGCGGCATGGTTAAAGCGTAGTAGCGAGAGAAACGGCGGCAGACCCTCCGGCGAGTTTGGGGTTTAGGACGCTACCTTGGTGGGCGATCTGTCGGCTTGGAAACCGACCCGGCAAAATCGGGGAATTTGTTGAAACTGATAGTTAGAGGCGTTTCCATGTACGTGACAGAAGTCATGATGAAACCAGCCAATATCTTCCATGGATTTTATGCGTTTTTGCATCCTGGGTTGATGGCCCTAAAAGGATTGGAATGGGAGGCCGATTGGAGATCCAGGGCTGCGAGAGGTCTCCCCAGGTAAAGTCAAGCAATCCACTTGCGATGCAACATGTAGGCGTGGAGAATGTCTCCCACCACTGAAAACATTGTTCGCACAGTAATACTGGATAGGTAGAAAACGTACGGCCTCGGAATTCTCTCCCTCTGAGGCTTGGAGATTCAACACCAAGTCCTCAAAACGCAGGCAACAGTGTCTACATTCAAAATATTCAAGAATAGTTCCAGGTGCTGTCAAACAATGAAAATGACCTGGATCCCTGTTTCCAATATCGGTATCTACATCTCGAGGCCCAGTAACCTTTCTCGATGCTTATTTCTTTGGGGGGGTTCGAGTGGCAATGCCTTAGACCTTACATCTGAGCTATCATTCCCATTACATAGGTATCGGCAACGAGTAAAGCCCATGCCGTGGCACGCCCGCACGTGGCATGGAAATGAAAGGCCGTCTCTGATGTTGATTCCAGGGCTATTCGTCCAATTTCTCTTGTACAGCCCCCATGTGGTCTGCGAGATAACATAAGGTTGAAACATCATCCGCCGCTGTCTTTAACATCTCAATGCCCTTGATGACGAGAAGAAAGAGCCCAAAAAATTGGGTGGGAACCAGCAACAAAGGTACAGTCTTTGTGTAAGCAACCGATGGGTGTCGTCCCTGCGGCTCGATTGCCAAAATATGGCCGAGACGCACAGACCGACATGATCTCGAATGATGTCACTGGGTGGTAGGGCCTGAGTCTCGCTCGGTGCTCGACCTGAGATTGATCACTCGAGTTCAGACTTTCCCATGACCGCCTTGTATGGGTGTCGAAGAACGGGTTCACTGCGAGGGATTAAAAGGCAAACCCAATGCATAGATCTGTCGAGCTTGCCCAAAATCAAGACGCCGATGCGCGTGGTGGCTGCTGATTGGTTCACTTTTTCAGATGACTTGTTCCGCCAGTGCTCAAGCAAGACTCTGGCGCTCTGCGTGGTTGCGCCTTAGCGCACCCTCGTGGCTCTTGTGGGGCCCACCGCTCAATCGGGTGCTAGCCGCAAGATTGCTGGCAGCTGCGGAGTGCGGAACGTTAGCGATCGAGCACTGACCAGTAGCGCGCTCAGGATTTTTTGCCCAAGTCAACAAGATCCAATCGATGAATGCTTCGTCACTCAGGCTCCTGCACACCTCACCTCCACGGCTTCTGAGCCGTCCCTGTCACCGACATCCCGCAAACCTGAGTCTTGGTTCTCGCATCCCCCCGCCGAAGCTCATCATCCCCATTTCATCGTCGTCCTCCCCCGTGCGATGCGCTAAAGCGAATTTCATCAAACTCCGCCCGGCCGCGATTGCAGCACCCCGATCGCCACCTAACTTGTCCAATTTGACCGCGGCATCATGTTCTCGCCTCACCTTTACGAGGGCGGCCCTGCAAAGGGCACGCGGAGCAGCCGCCGCCGCCAGCGACCGCTGAGCTCGGATACGTCGATTCAGCAACCCAAGGCCAAGCGCCAACGCGTCCCGCTCTCCGAGACCACGTTCGTTAACCCCGAAACGCAAGCACAGCCAGAAATGTACGAGGTCAAACCCGACAATATCGACCTGCCCATCAGGCGCGACGGAATCGAGGCACTGGCTGGCAGCGCGCCACGCAAAGAACTCAGCGTTCGGTCAAAGAAGCCGAAACCTGGCGAGCGAGCCAGCAAAGGAGATGGAAGCATCATTTTGGTCAGTGGCCCTATTTGTCTCGGCGACTGTCATCCCCACTGACCCATCGACCACAGACACAGAATAGCGCCTATACTGTTAGCAAGCTGCCAGGCTTGCCGGATAGGCTCCGTGCAGACCCCCAGAGTAGGTCACCCCCCAGTGAATCAAAATGTTCTCGAATGCTTACGTGACCCAGACCGACAGCATGGCGCAGTGTACTCGTCCACAGGGTACGCACTCACATTAACCCACACCCATGCCTTCGTATGGCCCTACACATCGACAAACTCTTCCCCCGAGACGTTCACGTTCACGTTGCCTTACCCTTCGAAGCATGCTGCCGACCCTCTTCCCCTCGGATCACTCGTTTCACCTTCTGCGGCATCAGAAGAACCTGGTCTCGTGATAGTCATGCCCGTGAGCGGCAAGATCGCCTACTGGGAGTCGATATCCAGCGCAGCGACGCTTGACTTCATCCGCCAACAACGGAGTGGAGTAGAAGACGCGATAGCGGGCATGTTTTCAGGAGAGTATGTCATCCAGATCGTGAATGCTGAGTCGGCTGGCTTCATCCTTGCATTCAGCAGCGGCCGGCTTGCCTACATGAGCGTGAGAGACACGCACGGGCGACCAAGCATTTCGGTGCAATTTCTTCGCGGCGGACTGAACAGCAATACGGGAGGGTTCCTCGGCAGTTTGCGCCATGCTCTGAGTTCCCCCAGTGTCCGTGGGGATATTGCCGCAGCGCGTGCGAGCCATGGTACGATAATTGGAGAGCGGGTCATTGTTGCGGCAACTTCTAAGGGGAGACTCAGCACCTGGAAGGTTCACCGCGGTGGGCGTCATGATCTGCTCGCCGATGTAGACGTCAGGGACGAGCTTGTCGAATCCATTCGAAAAGCAGATCCCGGAAGCGCGGGCCTGGCACAAGAGTCTTTTGAAATTGTCGATTTCACCTTCGTGCCACGGAATCTAGAGCACAAGTACACCGAGATGAGCCGGCTGAGCCAAGCTCTATCGCAAGAACTGGACGATCTTCAACATCTGTTGCTCCTCACGGCCTTCTCCGGTAGGCGGCAATCCCATTACTCTCTAGTTGAGGTTGTGGCATCAACAAGGGGTGTTGAGATTGGCACGGTACGACCATTGACTTCCTACTCGACGCCAATTCGTCTCCCAGCTACAACAAAGCCGCGTATTTATCTTCCCCGTCCTGGCCTGGTCGCCTTCGTAGTGTTCGATCGTGCTGTAGTCATTGCTTCGATGGCCTCACCCCCAGATTCGCCAGACTCACAGCTTCAGGAGGACAGCCACATCATCCCCACGACCTTTGAGGATGTAATTGATTTTCGAGACGAGGGTTCGATGCAGGTGGTAGGATCAGGCATCGAAGAGCCTACAGGCAATGGGCAGGAGGAATACCGAATACACAGGCACCGTACCAAGAATCCAACGGCCGTTCTCTTACTGCAAGGAGTGGGCCTCATCAGGGTTGCCGTCACTGATGTCGACCGGTTTGGCAGCGAGAAGCCTCCTGAGGTAACCGCCAAGAGCAAGCTGGAGCAAGCCGTGTTCTTTGGCGTCAAGAACGACAACCCTTTGGTCTTTGAGGGCCGGAGAGAGCTACCTTTTACTGCCCAGGAAATCAGCAACGCCGCAATCGAGCTGAGCCACGAGATTGTCAGTTCGAAGACGCCTTACATGCTCAATCTTCCGGCCTCTCTGGAGAACAACATGAGAACCCGGGTCTTATATCTCGATCGCCTGATATCGTTCCTCGATGTTGAGCAATTGGACATCCGGACGCGGTGGATCCTTCTCTACAACGCAGAGAAGATGGCTGTCGCGACATGGTTATGGCAGCAGCAGGAGCAGTTCCTCGCCGAGAGGACAGACACTGAGAAGAAGACGATTATCTCGGAGACGGCTGTATACATTAATGAGCAGCAGAAAACAGAGCCCAACCCAGCCATCGGGGAGGTTGATCCTGTGCGGCACTGGTTTCTTAACGACGTCTGGAGGCTGGACATCTTTATCGCGTGGGCATATCAGATTATCAAAATTAACTGGAAGGAGCGCCAGACCGACGAGGAGGGTATCAACAGGCTCGTTTGGGAGGCCGTAACGATCAACAACGGCGCTCTGCGTGTGGCTTCCAATTACCGAGACGACAACGGGAATGTGTACGGTGTCAATTTGAAGGAGGGTGCAGGTGGCAACGCCACCCCCGAGCCTTGGACATCAACTCAATTCATTCTCACCAATCTCAGGCGTCTGGTTGAGTTCTGCGCCGAATGGCTGGCAATGAACTACCTGCCAAATCCCGAGCATCCGCCGGTGGACCCCAAGGTACTGCGATCCATCAGGGACATGCTGCCTTCACTAACGGATCGTTATTTCGCTGCCCTGAAAGAATATGGCGACTCTGTTTCTCATCGCGATGGCCCTGAAGCGCAAGACCTTGCCAAGCGCTCCCAGAATATCTACGTAAAGGACACATACGACAAGATCCTCAAGCTAAAGGACTTTGGGCTTTGGGACGAAGCAGTCGAGCTGGCTAAAAAGCACTCCGCGTTCGATGCTATGGCTGAGGTTCTGGTCAAGCAGATAATATCGCTGGAGCAGAGCGCAGACGCCCTCCCAGTCGGCAGCCCTGCTGCCTTGGATGAATTAGCAAAGGTGGACGCGAAGAAGAGGCAGATGGGCCGTCTCTTTGACCAGTACGAGGAGAGATTCGCGTTCCACGCGTATGAAGTTCTGCTGGAGAACAGCGGAGTACAGGCCGTGATGGATTTCCCATACGATAGGAATGGTTACGGCACTGTCTATCTCCGGACGAAGCCAGAGCTGGCAAAAATCTCGTGGATCAACGATATTCAAAGAGAAAAAGCCATCGATCACGCTGCCGACACGTTGCTAAATCTTGGGCTTACCCGAGAGCAGCAAATCTGGAACAAGAAGATTGAGCTGAGCCTTGGCAAATTGGCTCTGTTGGCTGAGGAATCTGAGCAAGCCGCGCAGGGTGATGGCTCTTCAAATGGCTACTCAGATAGTGAAGTCAAGAACGGCTCCAACCTCAACAAGATCGACCAGGAACTGGCTCTTATCCGGATCCAGGACGACCTCTACAGCCAAGTCTTACCCACCATTCAGGAAGCGGTGGACGAAGCAGCTGAGCTAGAACTGGCGCTTAAGGAGCATGGTATTCTCATCCCCAAGAAGCAGAAGGCACTTGGCCAGATCTTCGAGGACGGCCTCACTCGCCTGCTTAAGCACGAGGCGCTGCAACCGTTCACCTTGATCGACCTGCTGACGCTTATCTCCCTACCTCCGTCGCATATTAACACCATTGGTGACCAGTTCTTCTTGGCTCTCAAGGTTGCTAAGTTCGGCCTCAAGGGGGCAGATCGGAGCAACGCCGAGCGACTGATCTGGAGAAGATGTCTTGTACGCGATGATTGGAAGCGAGTCAATGAGACGAACAACAAGGACGACAAGAATCAGCTCAGCATAATCGGTGAACTCTTTACGTACCGCCTGATGTTCGCCATCTTCAACGAGCGTAAGTCTTTGATCCCACACTTGGTCAAGATGAGTGCTAATTTCGCGGTAGAACATCACGACAATCTCTTTATATCTTTTGTGAAGCCGTCTGATGCGCTGGGCGTTTATACCGAGACTCTGGACCGTCGCTTCGTTGACATGGATGAGAGCTTCCAGAACAAGTTGCTTGATGCCATGAAAGCTGACGACACCAAACTTCGAGCGTATATTGAAAAGCACCAGCTCGAGTCGTGGTATCTGGAGACTAAGGAGCAAGCGGAGAAGACTGTGGCGATTGCGTACGACAGGTTCACAGAGAGTGAAAGCAAGCCTAGTGGGCCGAATGGGCTGCTGGCTTGGGACGAGGCTGCATGAGGCGTTGCGATGTGATGAGGGTCGGAGGACAGAACTGCTTGGTGTGGGGTTTGGTGTTAGGAGAGAGACATACAACTTGGGCTCTAAGGAAGGGCTCCGAAGGGCAGTTGCGGACGCAAGCTTTTCTCTTGTCTTTACTGTTGGTTTTATTGCTTGCAGGCGCATAAAAGGGGCGGTTCACACGCCATAACGTGTACAATTAATTTGTGTCATACCTTTTGCAGGGTTACGAGGCATCACGAAAATCAACATCGCCATTAGAGGGAGATGGACCCGACCTCGGTGGCTGTTGTAGAATGGACATACTTTTGTTGGTCGGGCTAGAATTTCGGTTCCAATGCTTGTGATTATCAGGGGACTGAGCTCGACTCGGCTAGCAGGGATCGGTCCGCCTGGCGTCACTGACACGTCGCTTGTCGCCGTTGGCTGGGCGTCATTGTGAGATCTGACAGGCATATAACGATTCGAGCCCCCTCCGGTGGGCATGTTTGACAACAAGTTAGCACGGTTGACCCTTCAGAAAATTCCTGTAATAGGACTTTTCGGTGTCCTGCAAGTAGCTGGGGGCCTCTCGTCTGAGGAGGTGTTGAAAGTAGTGTATTCAAACCCTGGGACTCGAATTCCATCCAGCCTTTTGGTTTGGGACCCAGACTCAGGTGTGGCTGACAAGCTACCTACCTAGCTAGAAACTAACTTTGTACCATCAGACAGGATTCGACCCTCACAAGCGTTCTGACGATAAAAAGTAAGTTAGCCACCGACCGTAATCTCCTTGATATTGTTGAGACCCGATAGCCCGACTCTGTGTCCTGCTCGAGTTAGGTAATAATTGTAGTTGTTGGTTGGTAGCACAATGTCCAGCCGCAAAAAAGTATTTTATAAAATAAAAAAAAAGCCGTTGAAACTCTCAATCTCAGCTGGATACTGGTGGTGCTACGGGCGCCACTAAGCACATCCTAGTTAGGCAGCGTAGAACGAGAGAAGCACTGCCATGGTTGGTTGGTCGGTTGGTTGGTTAGTTTGACACTGCCACAGTCAGTACCGGGAATCGTATGTTGGGTTTGGGGTGGCATTTGGAGGATTAGCACGTGGGATGGTAAAATAGTAATAGTAGCAAAATGTGGGCAAATGTGAAGCACGACTCTGCCACTGAGCGTGGACGTAAAGGCAGGAGGTAAGAAGGTCATGAATGGATGGTGGCCGTTAAAAAGCTGTACTAGGAACTGGTTCTCAACACCTAATGGCGGCCAATGGCTTTCTCCTTCTCCCTTCGGCCAGTGGCTATAGCAGATGCAAGACATGATAAAAATACAATGCTACTCGGCGCCTGTACAGCATGGCTTCTCGAGGCGCGCGTGAAATGGTGCATGTTAGTTCGGGACCTTCTACACCTCACACACTTCTGCCGCAGGTTGCCTGGATTTGCGGCCTGGGGGCGGCGATGCTCATTGATGGTTGTTCCATAGAGCTATTCGCTGCTTCCTCGGCCAAGCCAGGTCTCCACCGTCTGCTCGTGAGAAGCAAAGCATGAAGACGAAAACGTGTTTTTAGCCGCCCCTCTTTGCAGTGCCAATGCCGGGACGTTTATTGGCGTCAGTTGTTTCGCTGTCCTGCCCGCCAGCTCAAAGATGCATTGGCACAAATAGGGACCGCACCAGGCAGGGTCGCGGGGTTTGGGCTTTGCAGGCTTCTCATTTGTGGACGGGGCTGATGAGAACGGATGGCAGCGGTCTGGGCACATCCCGTTTGGGCAAGTTCCATGGGTGATTTGTTGGGGTGCCGGGGACAGTCAATCTTTGGTGTCATGCGAGAGAAACGTGAGTGGTTTTGTGTGGCTTCGTGTTTCGGTCATCGATTCAAGACATTTGCTTTCCTTCTCGCAATGGGGAGGCAGGGGCGACGGAGATTTATCCAACAGCATCGTCTGCACGCCCCAGCCCTGCGAGAGTTGCATGTGTCGCGGATATGGTGTTTTAGCGAGCGGGTGAAGGGACTTGAGTTTTCGCCAAGCAACTCTGGCAAACGCCGCGGTCTGCTCAAGCTTCACGCCCGGATTTCAGGCCGAGGGGGGTGGCGATCCGAGGGCATCGGTCAATGCCGTGTACCTGCCGGATTGAGCACCGAGATCGGTCGCCACCCCATTCAGCTCCCGTACGACCTATCTATACAATGAATTGCGCGATCCAACATCTGGAAGGTTTTGTTTGTCGAATTTGTCGAATTACAGGAATTTGACGTGTGGATGGTGTTATTTCGGGATGCGACCGGGCTGACCCCGCTGCCCCATCATCTCACAATCTGCAGGCAATGGGGAACCACTGCAGAGCTTGACCGCCTCAACGGCCAGCTGCCCTGGCGCAGGGCGCCAATCAAGAGATTGCAAAGTCGCATGGTGGACAGCTGAAGCGGAGAGGCCTGGACAGGAGAAACACCCACTGTCTTGCAGCACTCCACGAGAGACCCAGCCCATACGAACATCCTAACTCTGCAGCCTGGTCAACACTTCGTCCAAAGTTGACGCGCGCGAGAGAATCCGATGTGTTTGCAGATGCGTAGTGTATCCGGTAGGGACAATTGAGCTTTCGTGGCGACGACGGCTGGGCTAAAAATGCCTGAACTCCAATTCGGGTGCTTGTTCTCGAACCCCCTTGTCGCAGCAAGCAAGCCAGCCGGCTGTCGGCCCTTGACAATTGCGAACCCACTGCGCAGCCCGCAGCCTGGCCCCAGCCCCTGCTGAAATTGGCCGTGCACCTGATCCTCCCTTGCCCGTTGCTCGCTCTGGCCGTCCGCCTTCCCCATTCTGCTGCTGCTCGTCGTGTCGGCCCCCTTCCACTCTCTCGGCCCAGGACTTCCTCCTTCTCCATCTTGCACTCCGCAACCACACACCACCATCGCCATCCATCAAGATCTGTGTGCCTGAAAACGGGCACACGGACGACAAGTCTTCTTGGAGGCGATTGACACCGGTAGTCGCGCAAATCTCGTCACCGCTCGACAACTCAGGTCAGTGACGAGATTGCCTCGACGGATTCCTCGAGGCGCCCGCGCTATCTGATCAACCGTTGCTACCAAAAAAGACCGACGACGGCGAGAGGAATTAATACGTGGGACTTGAGGCCCCTCTCTTGCACACCAGAAGCTCGCCCCCGTCGAGAAAGCAGTCTGCGAAACCCCGTTGCGTTGGGAAAATCAGGGGGGAGGAGCTTGGGTGAGTTGGAATACTGCTGCACGCCTCGATCTGTTGTTTTCCCGCCTGTCCCCTTCCAAGCCATGCCCACGCCTGCCTTCCCGGGAATCTGGCTGCCTTCTTCTCACCCCACCCTCATTCACTCACCTACCACCAACGGGTTTTGCAAAACGTCAGCATGCAATAATTGCAATCATGAGCTTCAATTTAGGACCGTAACAGGACATCTGCTGACGCCAAATTGAATACTCCAGTTGTGGATCCCCTGAACCAGTGGATTGACGACACCTTGTCGATCGCCCAGCCCTCCCGGGGTTTTCGCAACGATTTTCTCACGCGTTTGTTTCGGTTATCACCAGCCCGTACAAAATGGCTTCTTCGTCGTCCAACGTCGTCGGTGTTCACTATAGAGTGGGGAAGAAGATTGGAGAGGGGTCGTTTGGTGTAATTTTTGAAGGCACCAACCTGCTCAACAACCAGCAGGTAGCCATCAAATTTGTATGTGTCCCACCTTGCCTGGTGGCATGTTTGTTACGCGAAGCACCACTGACAAGTCGATCAGGAACCAAGGAAGAGCGATGCTCCGCAATTGCGCGATGAGTACCGCACGTACAAGATCCTTGTTGGATGCCGTGAGTCAACCAGCTCATTATTGGGTGCTAGGATAACTGACCTTCCTCTAGCTGGCATTCCCAATGTCTACTACTTTGGCCAAGAGGGCTTACACAACATTCTCGTCATTGATCTTCTCGGTCCATCCCTGGAAGATTTGTTCGATCATTGCAACAGGAGGTTCACCCTTAAGACGGTGGTGATGGTCGCGAAGCAGATGCTCTCAAGAGTCCAGACAATTCACGAGAAGAATCTAATCTATCGTGACATCAAGCCCGACAACTTCTTGATCGGTCGGCCGGGCACAAAGACCGCCAATGTCATTCACGTTGTCGATTTCGGTATGGCCAAGCAGTACCGCGACCCCAAGACAAAGCAGCACATTCCTTACAGGGAGCGCAAGTCTCTCTCGGGAACTGCACGCTACATGAGCATCAACACGCATCTCGGCCGGGAGCAGTCCAGACGAGATGATTTGGAAGCTCTTGGTCACGTATTCATGTACTTCCTGCGCGGCGGCCTGCCATGGCAAGGTCTCAAGGCGGCTACTAATAAACAAAAGTACGAGAAGATCGGCGAGAAGAAGCAGACGACGCAGATTAAGGACCTGTGCGAGGGTTTTCCCGACCAGTTCGCCCAGTACCTGACCTATGTTCGCAACCTCGGCTTTGAGGACACACCGGACTATGACTACCTCCGAGAGCTCTTCACGCAGGCTCTGAAAGATGCGGGCGGCGTCGAGGACGGTGAATATGACTGGATGAAGGTGGGCAAGCCCGACAAGAAGGGGGACTGGGACAGAGGTGGTGCCCTGCACAACCCAAACGCCAGACCTGGCGCCTCGGCGATGGAGATCCACGGGAACTCGAGGGGCGCCACTACCCATCACCAGAGCGACGCTCGCGCACAACAACTAACGATGGCTCGTTTAAACGCCGCGCAACCCCCGACGCCACCGAACAGGCAGTCGAAGCAAGGTCGGCCAAACGCCCCCGCATTGGGAGCACCGAGGCCCGGGGGTTATATGGCGGCAGCGCCGACGCCAACGGGTTCAACTCAGGCGCAATTCCAGCACAGCTCCCAGACCTTGCCCCAGAGACAGCCGACCAACCACGTGGCTCCTCCCAACGCCCAGATGCCGCCGCAGAATAACCCCCAGCCGCAGCCTACTGGCTTTCAGAAGTTCATGAAGACACTCTGCTGCGGCTAGAATGGAAACGCTGGTCCGTCCAGCACTTTTGTGTCCAAGTGAGTTGTTCGGCCTCTTCGCTCCACCCCTGCTAACCACTGCAGATTTTATGAAGCACAGGACCACGACGATATATAGAAAGGCCTGCGCCGAAAAAGTCCTGCACGATTTGCCGAAACATCCCTTCTCGTTCTTGCATGAAACATAGAGGATACCTTCTTTTCACCAGCAGCTCTTTGGCTCGTGAATCTTTCTGGGTGCCATCACGACCACAGTCACCCATTTCGATCGCGTTCGTCTACTTCGTTGGCCTTGGGTCCGCTCATCATTTCGATTTGCCTGGGAAGGCGTTTTTAATTCCAGGGGTAGGCCAGGAAAGCAACACTCCCGTCGAACGTGGTTCTCTCTCCCGCATTACCTCTCTCTTAATAATCAGCATCCCTCTTCAGCCCGTACAAGAAAGAACGACAACGTAGCAGGCATAAATTCCCTCGTTGGAAATGCCTAGCGCATCATCTTGATTCTTTGTAATTGCTGAATAATGAATGGATCTGAAGGCAAACATCACTCCGCCAACACAAAAAATGTGGTTGTTTATGGGTCAAGCGGCTGCGGTGTCCTCGGGTTATAGCATCATTGGTCATGGCTAGTCTCTTTCATTTTTCTCGCTGTCTCTTCTCTTTTGTCCTTTGGTGTTCATAATAGGGATGGAGATTGTAAGTGTCCAGAGGGACAGAGTGTGGTATAGTTGAGCGGGGTGGGCGGAAGGGAAGCGGAGATTGAGCGGCTCGCGGCTCGACTTATTGGTAACCGATAGCATTTGGTGCTCTGGGGCTGGGAAACCTCTGGCATGTGGCTGTCGCCGGTTGGTAGATAGGTAGACAGGAAATGGAAGAGGAACTCAGTGCCTTTGTCAAGCCGCAGTGAAAGGGGAAGATGTCTTGAGCAAAATTCACCAACATGTATATGTATATCATTACATGAGACATAGCCCCTCGATGTATCATAGCATCCAACTCCGGCTCCAAATCCATGAAATCCAGCCCAAGCAAGTGCTCTTCTCCCGTTTTGTCCTGCCCGCCTTGCAGGAATGGATGACGACCGTTTCGAAAAAAGCCCGCTCAGGGAACGCTGAAACCCCTTCTACTGACACGGCCACCTGCGCATCTATCACAGAATGGTCTAGGAACGACTCAATAAGTAACCGTAACTCTCCATATTTGGCTCTTGTCTCTCTATGTAAGCTTTTGCTTGATGAAGAAGGACCGGAGATGGGAAAGCTGCCACGTGCAGGTGACGCCCAGAACCACAAGCTGGATCAAGATCCATCGAACAACGCGGCCGTTGGTGGCTTCGGACTGGTCGCGGAATTCGGCCTCCCGTTCCTGTTGGTGATGGAATGTTAGGTGAGGTTGTGGGAGACAGATAGGAGGAAAAGGAGGTACTCACTCGCTGGAAGACCTGTTCCCTCCGGATATCGTTGAGGCGGGCATTCAGATCCTTGACGCGCGTCGCCAGGTCCTGGAGCTTGTCCTTGTCTGAACTCTCGATGGCGCTGGTCTCACCGATGGCAACGTCCAGGGTCAGCCGGATGCCACCGTTGGGATGCGACAGCGAGAGCCAGCCAGAACGGCCGCTGTTGGACGACGGTGTAAAGCAGATCTTGTGGTCACCCGCTTCGGCTGCAGTGAAGGTGAACTTGCCACTGGCACCGCCACGCTGGGAAACAACGCGGTGGTCGTTGTCGAAGACTTCCTGTAATTTGACGGTTAGAGACAAGGGGGTTGGTGAGAGAGAAAAAAAAAAGGGGATTCTGAGATGATCGTACATCGACAGAGATGTAAACGCTGATGCCCTCGTGCTTGTACCACCCTCCCCGGTGCTCGTCAAACTCCTCGGCCGTATAGTGGCCTACTACTAGTGTGTCGTGCGGGAGTTCTTCAAAGAAGCACTTGGGCGAGCTGCCCTCGATGTAGAAATACAACGCCTGAGCAACGGCACTCAGCGAAAGCAACGGCAAAAGGGCCCTCATCGTAACGGAGGGGAGAAAACGGTCGAGAACAGGTCAATTGCACGAGTTCGCCAAAGGTCGTCGCGTCGTCGAGATCGAATTTTTTTTTTTTTCGTTGGGCTGGTTCGCGCACGACACCAGGTTCACCGTTTCCCGACAGCGTCTGCGAGCACAAGCTCAAAGCTGCCACGTTCAAGGAAACCACAGACAGGGGTTGAGGGCGCGGTCACGTGCCGTAGGCCGGAAATTTTCAGAGCCAAGCAGCGGAACGAACTTGGGTGCCAGAAGGCGGTGTTCGCGGCCAGAAAATCGCGTCTCTCTCAGAACATTCCCCAAGCCCAAATGTCAATCGGATAGATTCATCGCTACAGTGTCCCGTCGTCGCTCCTTCATCTCGGACACGGGGTGCTTCTGATTCTGTCAGCACTTATTTATGCTACCTTTTAATTCGCGATTTTCTTTCTGTCGGGGTATTTTGCTTTTGTCGGGCTTTTCAATCGACACAGCACCCTGCTGCTGAGAGTGGACCCACCAGCTGGTGACAAACGACTCGGTGATCCCCGCTTCATCATGACCTCCCACGACCTCCGCGATGTGCTCAACCTCCCGTCCGACAGCGCGTCTGGGCCGCGACCGTCCAAGAAGCTAAAGACCAGCGCTCCGCGACCAAACCTCAAAGGATTGGCGCGCGAGGTGCAGAATCTCGGCGGTGACAACCCGATCGCCATCGTCCCCAATGTCTCCGTTTTTAAGAAACGCCGCTTCGCCAGTCGCAAGCCCGCCGCACGATGGGATCTCAGAGCCTTTTCAAACTCGGCAAGAGGAGATAATGGCGCACTCATTCTGAGGCACTGGAGGAGGCGGGATGATGAGCCACCGACCGATTCGAACCCGGATGGCGAACCACTACCCGCGACGGACTCGCCGGAGGAGGAGGGGAAGAAGAAGGTGCAGAAGATAGAGGACTCGGCCTTTGCAAAATACAACGTACGCGTATCAGTACCACAGTACAGCGAGGACCAATACACGTCCAATCTCGAGAATAAAGATTGGACTAAGGAGGAGACAGACTATTTGCTTGAGCTTGTGAGGGACTTTGATCTCCGATGGCCGATTATTTGGGATAGATACGACTTCACGCCGAAGGCGCCGCCCGGCGAGGCGTCGGACGACCCGAGTACAGCTGTCGTCCACGCGCCCCAATCGCGGACTATGGAAGACCTAAAGGAGCGGTATTACGAGGTGGCCGCGAAGATGATGGCGGTTCAGAAGCCCGCTCAGTACATGACACGCCCGGAATTCGAGCTTTACGAGATCATGCAGACTTTCGACCCCGCGCGAGAGAAGGCGCGGAAGGAGTTTGCTCTGAACGCTATGAAGAAGACGGAGAGCGAAGCGCGTGAGGAGGAAGCGCTGCTCTTGGAGATTAAACGGATTCTTGCGAGAACAGAGCGCTTCAACGAAGAGCGCCGTGAACTGTACAATCGACTGGATTATCCAGCGACCGATGCGGATATTGGTGTGTTCAAGAGCTCAGCCGGCCTTCAAACGCTGCTGCAGAACCTCATGAACGTCAACAAGTCTAACAAGAGGAGGAGCTTAATGGGCCCCGGTGAGGGTGCCACCCCTACTACAGCAGTACCGGGGAGCGCTGCTTCAGAGTCAGCTCCACATCGGCGCGAGAGCATCGCGGCATCGGCTTCGGGCCACCGCGAATCGCTCAACGGGACACCAGCCACTCCTGTGGACCCGGCGCCGATGGCCAACAAGAAGAAGGGTGCACAACAACCCGAGCGGCGCAAGCTCTCGTCGCTCGAAGAGCAAACATATGGTGTCTCATATCACGACCGTCTTGGTAGCGGACCGACGTTTCGCTATGAAAGGATCAACAAGCTCTTCGGCCACAAGTCTGGTCAGCAACAGCAACGAATCACCAACGTTCTCAATGAGCTCGATATACCAGTACGTCTGGCTATGCCAACTGCTGCTGTATCGACTCAATTTGACCACCTCTGGTCGGCCGTCATTAAGCTCGTCGATCTCAGGAAAGCCAGTGATCGGCTAGACCTCGAGATCAAGGTGGAGGAGGCAAAACGAGTAGAACTAGGGAAACCCAAACTACCCCGTCCTGAAATCGATAGCACTGGAGGACAAAAACCCTCTGGAGAAGCTAGTGCTCCGAATGGGACAGCTAATGGCGACGCGTCTAATGAGCAGTCGAGCGGAGAGGGAGAAGTTAATGAGTCTACGGGTCAAGGTAACGCGCAGCCACAACCGCCATCTCAGGCTGCAGAGACCCCGAAGCCGAGATCTCGGCCGGGTACCAGCAACGGGGAGACAAAAACTAACGGAGCTGGCAATCAAGTGATAGGAGAGCAAGCGGATGGCGCAGGGGATAAACTCGGGGCTAGACCAGGAAGTAGCGGGGCGCATAAACGAAGTGCCAGCGTTTTGAGCACAGCTAGTGATAAGAGTGCTAAGCGGCAGAAGAAGTAGTGGATGGCTCGTCGTTTATCAGCTTTATTAAGACATGACATGTATGAGATACATTGGATGTTGTAGGGATCACATGCCAGATTTGTTCTGCCGTTGTGTCTTGACCGTTTGTGTGGCCATATTTGGTGCCCGCGGGTACGCCACGAGACCCCAAATGACAGCACATCGCCATCGCAGTGCATCTGGTCATGACCTAGCTCGCTTTGGCCCATTGGGTAGACCCAATCTTGCCTCGGCACATTTGCCGTCCGGCTTAAGTGAAACGGGTCCAGCCTCCAGGAGTTGCCTTGCCCGATTAAGACTCAAACGCGAACCTGGGTGGCCGGCCAGACCGGCCGGCCCGATTCGACGTGTCTCGGGCCTCCTAGCCTATCCAATCTTGACCGACCGACGCCGGATCTGACGTGGTCACATATCCGACTTGCTTTAGCCTATCGTATCCGTCTGCTGCTAGACCAGGTCTGCCAGATGAGACCGGAATCAATCACCCTGACCTATCGTTCCATCTTGGCCCATCTCGGCCCAGCCCAGCCCTACCCGTTCCGACTCGGCCGAGCAACTCGACCTGTCCGACCAGCTCCTGCCACGACTGGGCCGGATCAAGCACCCGGTACCGGTACATTTGTCGATAATCCCACACCGTGGTTATCCGAGGCCGACCGGCTTTGGGAAGTAGGTAGGTACCTGGCTACACCGACCGGTCTGGTCTGGTATTGATCTTAGGCCGACGACCGGAGAGGGAGGCCTCAAGGCTCAACTGATGCTCTAAATAGGACTCTCTATTCAGTTCCATTCAAGAGTTTAAATCTTGTCTTGTCTTGTCGTTGGGGCGAGCTAACTGTTTCTTTTCGCTGGCCTGTGGACGCTTCAATTCCCAAGCGGCGTGGAATCAACTTAAGTGCCAACTTAGGCAGGTAGTTAGGTCGAGAACTCTTACGTCGGTTGGCAGGTAGACAATTAGGCAGGTTGGTAGGTGGGTAGACAGGCAGGTAGACAAATTGGCTCTTTGAGAATTTCATTCATCTGTGAAGAGTTCTTTAACCTTTAACCCCCCCACCCCCCTCCTCTTAGGAAAACGTCCATCCTTTGGAACTACGAGACAGTAGCAGGGGTTTTTTTCTTTTTTTTTCGAAGGTAGAGACTTCCATACTAAAGAGAGGGGAAACAGACCTCCTCCCGATTCCATGACCTCTACCGGGAAAACTCTCCCGGGAGACCTCATTGGATTGGGGCTCTTAAGAGGGAGGAGCCCAGGGGTTGTCGAGCCCGGAAGGTCCGCCGATAGAACGTGGTGTGTTAGCACTGGGTGGGGGTAGGGCCAGACTGGAACGGGATAAGCTGGTCTGGTCTGGCCTAGCCTAGTCTGGGCTGAGCCGGCATGGGCTGAGCCGGCATGGGCTGAGCTCGTACCGTTTCGAAACAGAGTCCCGGTCTGGGAAACATTAGGTTGAGCTCGAGGATAGAGTAAACACGGGTGGTGCTTGACGCAAACCAAACCAGCGGCCTGCCCAGGAGTTGGCCGTGTTTGTTTCTGTTTGCTCGTTGGGCCTTTGTGTGACTAGCAATGGCACTTGCCATTCTTGAGTAATACGACCCAGGCCGGACAATACACGTAATTAGGCGTGGTTACTTGGGTGGGTTCGCAATCACCTTGAATGTACACACCCCGAATGCCTGACCTGTGAAGGTAGGATAAGTGACTGATATTGAATCACATGCAATATTTCAAACTGGGTGGCATGACTATACCGGTTGTGAGAACCTCCTCATAGAACTGCAGAGGAGTCTAGTTCTGAGAACAGTAAAGGTCACCAACAACATAGCCGTGACGGCCGCACGGAACGGCATGTTTATCTCAACGAGGCCACCCCTTTCCACATTAGCTCGTCGCCACAACTGCACACTAGCACCATAATCTTGTGAATGATGATATATATAGTCAGGTGCAGGAAAATACAAGTCAGAGCCATCCAGTTGCCGCCTATTATTCTAGGTAGGTATAGTAGTTCTTTGCAGAGACCAAGGGAGAGAGCCAGCCAGCCTTATCAGCGCCACCTAACCCCCAAATGTATCCCCTCCTCTCCCAACCCAGCCATTGTCCATGAAAAATGGTATGCATGCAGCACCGACGCCACTTTACCTGTGAAAATGAACACCCACACACATCCGCTGACAGGTATCAAATGGAAAAGACAAGACAGAAAACCGCCCCCCCGCCGTGATGAGAACCGGGAATGAACCCGCCAAACAGTATTAATCCCAGGTAGACAGACGCCTATAGCGACACCCCGGCTACCAGAGCTCCTCGGGGTACGTGGCTGCTTTGGGGCTTCACTCCGCCTCCATTGTATAGGAAAAAAGTAATGTACGTTTATGCGGGTAGGAACATACATGTGAGGGTTTTTTTACAAAGTCGATAATACGGGTATCATAAAGCAGAAAACGGAAAAGGAGAAAATCCCTACAAGGGAAGTCCTATGAGAGGAGAGAAATACCCCTACGATGGGTCCCCTTGTGACCCATGTAGATGCTATATGTGGCGACATCCTATCAATGCTGGTTAGAACCCCTCGCGAGAAAATTTGGAGGAGACTTGTACATACCCTAGTGATGACCGACCCAGCCCCAATGGTCGAGCCCCTGCCAATTCTCACGCCCGGAAGGATAATAACGTTGGCCGCGATCCACACGTCGTCTTCAATGACAACCGGCTTGCCGTATTGTGTTCCGGTGTTCCCGGCGCGTCGCCTGGGGTCGGTGCTGCATGTCCCCGTATATATGCAGACATTGGGGCTTATGATGACATTGTTGCCAATGCGCACCTCGCAGACGTCGTTGATGAGGCAGTTACGGCCGATTGACACATGGTTGCCAATCTGGATGTTGTAGCCGTAGTCACAGTTGAAAGGCGCCTCGACCGTCGCGTTCTCGCCCACACGACCCGTCCGCGTCACCGGTGACATGAGGGTCGCTGAGATGGGGACGCCTTCGCGGGGGTGGAGAATGTCACGGAATAGCCGAGCACGCTCCGTTGGAGACACACCGATGTTGGGGTTGGTAGAGTTGTTGAAGCGCCAGCACGCGGCATTGCACCTCTCTCGTTCCAGCACGAGCTCCTTGTCAAAGGGATAGTAGGGACGTCCGTTGAGCATCTCTTCCTTCTCCCTGCGCTGCCGGTCTGTCGGGAATGTCGTGTGAGAGAGGGCGAGCTGAGCCGTGACTTGTGCCCCGCCGGACGGTGGTTGAGCCGACATGGGGGTTATCGCACTGCTCGGGGGAGTGTTGGTCCGGCTGCCGTGAAGGTTAAACGGGGGCTGGGCCAAGGTACTGCTCTGGGGAGGAGGAGGGGGTGGAGGTGGTTGCTGGTGGTCGGGGTCTGTCCGTGTGAGGTCGTGTAGTGGCGGCACACGCTGGTACTCCTTGGGTGTCCGGTCCGAGAAGGCAGTGGTGGGCGCCGCGCTGACCGGAGTCGGGAAGACGTTGACCGTCGCCGACGATGCGTACGTTAGGGCCGACAGCTTGTTGTCCGGGGTGCCTACCGAGGCACTTGGTATAGTAGAGGCAGTGAGTCTATCGTCGTCGCTCTGGAGAGGCCGGCCCTGTGGCGTTGTGATGCGGAGTGAGGGTTGGGTGCGGTTATATGTAATGGAGTCCCGCTTGGATGGATGTCCGAGCAGGGGTGCGTTGCCATATAGCGGCGGCGGCTGCTGTGGCATGCCATACGCGCCAGGGGGAATGTAGTTTGGGTCCTTGGACTCAATGTTTACCTGGGCGGGCTTACTCTCTGGTTTCGGCCACGTCCCTCTTTGCGGCGGGTAACCGGCGCAGACAAATCCCCCGCGAATACAATTGCTACCTGCAAACAAAGTCAGCAATTCATCAAGGACCTTCGGGATCCAGGATCCAACTCACACTCAGGCTTCGCCTCGTCGCACTTCTTTTTTCTCTTCCTGCACGTCAAACACCCCGTCTTGGTCCGGTTGCTGAAATTCCGTTTCCGCTTCTTGGGGTCTGATTGGACAACCCCGTCTCTCCGCTGTTCCGGGGTATAGGGACCCAAATAGGAGCCGCGATCCTCGCCGTCCGAGTTCTGACCGCCGTAGTCGGCGCTGTCTCCTTGGCTGGTGGCTCTTCGTAGAGACTCACCCATCTGTTGCTCATCCGACTGCGCAGACACCGGCCCGGCTGAATAAGGCCCCTCAAAGCTCGAATTCCGCTCTTCCCGAGAATCTTGCTGCTGTTGCCAGTGCTCGCTCTCCTCGCGGTTCTCGCCGCCATAGCTGCCTCGGAAACCCTCTTTCTGTGGTGTTCCAAAGCGATCTTGATCACGTGATTCAGAGTGAGGTCGATGCAGGCCAGACTGCTCTGACCGCTCGACTGGTGAAGGCTGATGCTCTCTCCTCGGCGAGTCCGACAAGGCGCGCTTGCGCTTGTGCGGGTTCTCGCTCCCCAGGTAACCAGATGGGGGGAATGGCTGCCTGTCGTGGCTTGCCCCAGAGCTCCAGCCCTCTCGTTCCGTTTGATTAGTCGGCGCCTCGCCGGCTGATCTAGACTCGCCGTTCGTTGTTTTCCCGTTTGTCCTGTCGAAATCTGCCGCGCCGTTGATGCCTTCAGTGGCTTTCGGTGAGCCCCCATTGAGGGCTGTAAACGTCGCCATCTTCATCCGAATTCAAGTGAAAGCACAAAAAAAAGGATTACGACGCAGTCAATCGGCTACAGTAAAAATAGCGGGCGCGGATGCGGATCCCCCGCAAAAAGTGGCGAGCCTGAAACGTCTGCTCTTGCTCGGCAGAGCCTGAAGCGCCCAAAAGCAACGGGGCAGATGGACGAGGGAATACGGTTTGGGCGGGTCGCGCTCGGAGCCTCAGTCGCGGCAGATAAATGAATACCGTGATTCAAAAGGACCAAATGGGGCCAGATGCGTCCGGATTCAGGTTGAGGGCAAGTCGAAAGTAGGCAAACGGGAGACGCGGCGATATGCGACGGCCCGGTGCTCGTACCGGGGATGGTTGTTGCTGAGATGGCGCGGCAAAAAGGTTTAAATCCACCCCTCACCAGCTGTCGGGTCGCGCAGCCTGATGAATCAGCGTTTGGAGCCAAAGTGTGATCAGCCCTTCGAATACGATGCACCTAGGCGCGGTGCACCAACCGATGTGGAAGGCGGGGATGGTGCCTCTTTTTTTCGCGTCTCCTGCGCAAAGCCGCTTCGGAACCCTTGGCTTTGGTCGGCTGTGCTGGCGCCCTCGAAGGCTAATCGCTGCAGATGCACCAAACACAACCGTCGACGGTGTTTTGAGAGCCGATACCAACCCGAGAGCGCGGTGTTGTGAACGGAGGGGGAAAATAATCGCCCTCGTGGCTGATATTCACTGCCCCTCAACCACCTTTCTGGGACCGTTGTGCGGACAGATGAGTCGCAGAGAAGAAAAAAAAGACGGTGACGGGTTTCCTCTGCACCTGGCGAGTGTTCCTCCACCGAATGACACGTCAGAGACACATGAATCGGCCTCCGCCAGAGGTTGATCTCTGATTTGCGCAGAGGCGGGAAGACAAATGCCGGGTCCGTCGGTTTTTGGATCTGCCCCCGGCAGAACCTGCTCTCGCCGTTTTTGCGGTGGTTCGAAAAAAAAAATAAACTTTGGAACCTTTACCCTAGAGCCTCAAATGAGCGCGCGCGTGACACTGTCGATTGAAAGCCCTGTCCTTCCCGACCTTCGCGTTGCCAGCAATGGCGATGAGAGTGAGGAGTGGTTGTGGCGCTTGTGTTTTTTCGCTTTCCTTCTCCCCAAAAATTTGACGCGCGATTATGCTGCGCCTGTCGGGAAACGAGCTGGAAGATGCACGTCTTGTTCGGGTGGCGAGTCTGGTCGGTCGGCTGCCGCAATGCAGCAAAAAAGATTGGCAACGGGGTACAAAGACTCAACTAGACGGCGGTGACTGCAACAAAAGCAACCGACAGCACGAGGTCGGTGGGGATGGATGGTTGAAGAAGGATGGTCAAAGTCGGCGCTGTTCCTCGTCAAGTACCTGAGCGGCTGCAGGAAAGGTGACCACAGGCGGGCAAGCGCAAAGGCCGACGGGGCGGCTGGGGGGGTGTGGACAGCAAGTACCAGGTCACACAGACGTCGCGGGTAACTAGCGGGTAGCCGGGCAGACTGGGGTGTGGCAACCCAGACCGGGGCAGACAAAACCGCTGTGACGGAATGTCTGTGATGAACACTTTTACGGATGCGTCTCTGCAAGAAAGCGTCTGTCTGCGCGTGCTGCGTGCTGCGTGTGCGTGCTGCGCTTGCTTGCTCATTCAGCAGCGACCTCTATGCGATGCCGTCGAGTCTTGTACAATATACCGTGCATGAGTGCAACCGTACCCCACTGGACCACGACGTGCTGCACCGCTGCCGGCAAGCCCTCATCACCGCTTGTCGCTAAGCCCGCAAGGGACCTGGAACAGGCGCACGATTGGGCGGCACGGCGCCTGGCCGAGCAGACCCACCCAGCTCGATCATGTACCGGTACGAAGTACTTCGTACCTCACACCTGCTCGGTCGCTTCGAACCTTGCGTGAAAGGTTGGTGCAGGGGTCAGCAAGCCACCTTGGAGAAAAGCTGTGAACAACGCGGATGGACTTGCCCTGCCGTCCGCTTCATCACACACCCTGGTCTCAGTGATGATGACCGCAGTGGCAAGCACACTCGAGAATCGACGCGCGCGACCCGGCTCCTTCCAGTTCTGCCAGATCGACCATCGACCCAACATTCCCCAAGGTTCGAAATTAGATGCTGTTCTACAGTAGTTGAGCGTACGTTGGCCGCACAATTGGTCCTGCCATCACACCGGCCGCCGGCTGCCCGCTTGCTTGTCCAAGCTCCCAATCTCTAAAACCAACGGAAGCCTGAGTGGCCGGTGGGGGAGGGGGGAACAGCTCAGACGTCGATCGACGGCGCAGCTCGACCCTTCTTCGCTGGTTTAGCGGTACTAGCGACCCATCCACGGCTGTTGGGCAGAACAAGCGGGAGAGCCGCGGGGTATTTTGGTCATGATGTTGAATGGCTTTTGGGATTCACGGGATTCACACATGAAGCGCTGTTCCCCCTAAAATTCCAGGCACCACTGTCGCTTAAACCCGTCCATGGCATGACTGAGAGCGGCTATCACTCTTCTCTCTGCCTTCCGCCGTGTCACAAGAAACCGTTGTGTGCTCTGTCAGCGCGATCCGCCGCACGCCAGCAGCAGCGAGCCTCTCTCCCGAAGTCAGCCGAAGCTTCGCAGCTGCACTCGGGGTTGGAATCATCCGAACCACTACACAAAGTACCAAGATTTGGATGCAGTGCCCCTCTCTACTCTCTACGGGGTAGTGGAAGCGTATCCGGACACTAGCGTATACTTCCCGCCCCCAACAAGTGCGTCCGTCAGCGGCCGTGATTTGCCAACCAGCCAAGTATCGATTGTCGCAGATGGCCCGTTTGTGTGCATGTTGTGCCAGAGTCTGGTTCAGTCGGCTTGATGGCGTGCATGCGTGCTCCGTAACTAATGGAAAGCTACCTTTACCTGGCGCCTGAGGTGTGCCTGGATTCTCCCACACCCCCCTGCAGAAACACTACACTACTACAAAGCTCCGCTCGGTCGGCCCTGTTCCCTCGCCCCTTCGCATTGAAGAACCCCGCGTCGACCTGGAGCCGGGGTCGGGACCGCACCAGGTCTTCATTGCCAGCGGCCCCGATCTCGGGCCTGGCTAGCGATCAAGGCGATGTAATTGACGAAGATGAATGCGGAGACTGACTGCAGATGGAGCTGGTCTGGTGATGAATCCGTGATGAATCCGTGATGCAAGCTGTGATGAAATCTGTGATGGCAGGCAGGTGATGATGATGCGAGGGGACTCAGCGGGCAACACGAACCAGCCAAGCCTCGCAGCAGGGGCCAATAAACGTGGTGATGAACAGGGGACACCTGTCATGCAATTTGGCCCGGATATCGTGGTTTCCTTGAGCGTTGATCTGAGCGCTCCGCGTCAAGTATTCCGTGTATGAGCGAGTCGATGTTGACTCGAGCGCGGCAGCAGGCGCATAGTTAGCAATACTGTCTTCGACATGCCGCCTATCCCACCATTCAAGTTACAGGGGCGGCTCGTATCCAAACAACTCCAGTTTTTTTTCTTGCTGAGAGAAGCATCAGAGGGAAAAGGGAACTTTGTCGTTGTAGAGTGCCTCGGCTGAAACATCGCGCAGCGCCGAAGCCAAGAACATTGTGTGGCTTACAGTGCTACCATCCATTCGTGATTCATCCCAACCTGGCCTGGGGAACACGCTTCTCCACGGCGGCGACGCCAGGCGACGCTGAGGATGAAACCCAAGTAATCGGCGGACCCCTCCAAGAAAATGACGCCCAGGCACAGGGGGGTAGCTGCGAGGGCGGGTTAAATTTAGCAACAGAATACCCGCAATCTGGTCGCAATCTTTATGCTTTAACACTTTAATACCTGGGCCGACCTTTTGGATTGCCAGAGGGAACAATCGAACCCGATCCTGTTGCGCTCCTCCTCCGGGCTGACTGACTTGCGGGTGCGGTCTGCGGAGCGCTTGTGGTCTGTCGCTTGTCGGCGGTCCAAGCTGAAGAAGGTGTGCTAACACCCCCGCCAGGCGTCCTGGTTGGGTGAAGGACTCATTTTAAGCGGCCTCAACGGCCTCATTGGATGGAAATCGAACGTGGCGAGCCTATCAGGGATGAGGAATCACTCACAGGTGGGAGCAATATCGAGCGAAAAAAGGGGACGCACGCGTGATCCATTCTTAGAAACAGAGATGAGATGCAGGACGGCATGCACCCCGTCACGGCGTGTACCATCCCGTTGTGTGGGGACCCTGAGCGATTCGAAGCTGCGACCTCGACAAGCGCAAACATGATAATCGCTGACGGCGGGCGGCCATGTTCCGCCAACGAACGCACACGAGATTTTTGGTGCAACCTGCGACGCGGTAACGCAGCCAACACGTCGTTGAAGACGAAAGCCAAGCAGGATTTGTCCTTGGGTGGCCGGAAACGGAAACGAACTCGCGGGCGCGCGGCGCAAACCAAAGTGTGGATGGTTCAATCCGGCTCGGAGAAAACGCACAACGGTAGTTTGCTGCTTTTTCCCGTCCAAGCGGTCCTCCAACCTTGATGTGTTGGGGGCGATTTGATGGCTGCCAAGGCCACCTGAACTCACTGGCTGTGTGCGGATGGTTTCCGTTCCATACGACTCAGGTTCGGGAGGTTTCCGGCTCCCGAATTGATGACCGTGGGCAACGGAGGAGGAGTTCAGCAAAGGATTTGGAGGATCAAGGTTGAAAAGCAGGACCAACAAGCAAGCTGAGAGAGGAATTATCAATCTTGGACCCGACAGAAGGGGTTGAGCCGTGACTGGATGGAAAACGAGACAACCACAGTCACTGAGAGTCTCTGTTGGTCTCTAAAAAGGGGACGATGGAGGTGTGTTGATTGGGGGCTCTCTGATCTTGGCACGGAAGGCACTCCTCATCTTTACACCCACTTTCTCACCTCAAGCTAGAAGTGGGGCAACTTGCTGTCAGACCCCAAATGCTTCTCTGTGCATCCAGTCGCTGCTCTGTATTGTCGTCGCCATGGGACGAGAGACTACCGATTTCCTTCCGCAACCCCACGGCGATAATCACTCGCTCTGGGGGTTAATATGACCGACACTCGAGTTTGAAACACCGAGTTAGGCGCCTGGTGGGTGAGCGCGTGCAGCTTTTTTTTACGGTGGGCGCTTGGGGCTTGCCCCTCTCGAATCTTGCGAATACCTTCTAGAACAATTCGGCGGCGGGGCATCTACCTGTCTCCTTAGGCCGTCGATCTTATCTTGCCGAGAGGCGCGGCCGCACCACATCTCCGGACGAGTGCCGTGCCGTGGAGGATAAGAATAGACACGGCGAGCCGTGAACCGTGTGAAGTGGACTTCATCCCCGGCGAAACGCCGCATCGATGCTTGTGCTGTCTTTCCCCGCGAACTGTCATCGGCGGACCGATCTATTGGCCTGTCCGGCATGATGGTTTCCTTGTGGAGATTACGCGACCATCTTGGCGCCGACTCGAACCTGGGCGGCAAGCTCGTGGAGGCTCTGCATCACAAACGCCCAGTGGCGCTTACCTCCGACTCGGGATTGGGGTTCGACCCCCGGCCGTCTATTATTGGTTCACCTCGCACGACGCTGGAAGGGCATTGGTCAGAAATTCCCCGACAACCTCGAGGCTACTGCAGACCTGGACCGTTTCGAAACTTTGTCAGTCGTGATATCATTCCGCCGTCCTGGACCTTGCATTGCCCTCAACCCTGACAAGAGTCAACCCTGGCAGAGACGTCTTGGAACCTGACGCCTGCGAGACGCTCTCTGGGCGCTTGCGATTCGCGCTCAGCGGCAGCGGCTGCTTTGCCCCCCCCCCCCCTCCCCCCCCCCACCACC
>Ga0247765_1000166_pt1 | contig 53041 bp, 41 predicted proteins | sample UWRJL106311C6_FD_179949 | JGI IMG/M metagenome (GOLD analysis project Ga0247765, IMG submission 179949) | Plant litter microbial communities from Arlington Agricultural Research Station in Wisconsin, United States - UWRJ-L106-311C-6 | ecosystem: Environmental > Terrestrial > Plant litter >... | reverse complement strand
TAAAAAAAAAAAAAAAAAAGGTCTCAAAACTTTACAGGAATGAACCCACAATTTCGTAAATCAAGCAAACCATCTCCCATCTTCATGCCAGACCATGTTTGTTCGATGTCTATATATGTAGATAATTAGCGGGGCCGCTCCCACTCAGCGCAGATACCCTGTCACAGCCCCCCGCCATTGCCGAAGTAACTAGTCTGGGGTCGCACAGGGGACGGCATAGGGAGAACGCCACAGGGAGAACGCCACCGATTCCGGACTCGCCGAGACATTCTCGTTCATAAACTCGTCCACATGCGGCAATTGAGTGTCAGGCTGCCTCAAATTGAGTTAAAAGAAAATTTCCACTGTTGGAAAGAGATTCGCATCGTTAAAAGAAAATACTTTTTTCAGCAATTGTTTCCTCAACTGCTGCACACTTGCCAATTGGCAACAACTCGCATCCCTCCCGACAATCTCGTGCATAAATACGGCAGTGTAGATTCCATGACTCCTCTCCTCCTGCCCCTCCTCCGGCGGTCCATCCCAGGCACAGCAACAAGAAAAACTTCAGTTACTCTAAGAAAATTCCAAACTTCTTCCCTCAAGATGACAACACACAAACTCCAGCCGGCCTCCCGCGTCGCGGGCCGCCGCCAAGACGTCTGGTCCATCATCAACGAAGCCGCCGCCGCCTCTCCCCGCCAACCCATCGTTAACATGGGCCAGGGGTTTTTTGGGTACAACCCACCAGAGTTTATCCTCGACGCCGCAAAGCAGGCGTTGGACCGGGTCGAGTGTAACCAGTACTCGCCTACGCGGGGCAGGCCGCGACTGAGGGAGGCACTGGCCGATGCGTATGCGCCGCATTGGGGGAGGCGGTTGGATCCGGAGAGGGAGGTGACCATCACAACGGGGGCGAACGAGGGCATGTTGAGCGCCTTTATGGCGTTTGTGGAGGAGGGGGATGAGGTGGTAGTTTTTGAGCCGTTTTTTGACCAGTGAGTTCATGCCCGCTCTTCTTTTGGGGAAGAACATAGGTGTTGATGGGTCGGGGGGGGGGAACAGGTATATCAGCAATATTGAGATGCCGGGCGGAAAGATTGTTTACGTCCCCATGCATCCGCCCAAGGAGGGAGGGGAGAAGACGCTCTCGGCTGGGGAGTGGATCATTGACTTTGACTATCTGGAAAAGGCCATCACCCCGAGGACGAAGATGCTGGTCCTCAATACGCCGCACAATCCCGTGGGTAAGGTCTACTCGAAAGAAGAGCTGCAGAGGATTGCCGATCTGTGCCTGAAGAATCAGATCATCATCCTCTCCGATGAGGTTTATGATCGGCTTTTCTACGTCCCCTTTACGCGCATTGCTACGCTGTCGCCGGAGGTGGAGAAGATTACGCTGACAGTCGGGTCGGCGGGAAAGAACTTTTATGCTACGGGGTGGCGAGTCGGTTTGTGTCCTTTTTCCCTCCCTGGTTGACGAGGAATGCTGATAGATTGTGGTAGGCTGGTTGCTGGGCCCGCCTGATCTTATCCAGCACGTCGCGGCAGCGCATACTAGGATTTGCTACAGCTCCGTTTCGCCTCTTCAAGAAGCTTGCGCGATTGGGATGGTTTTTTTGGGGGGGGGGGGATTTGCATACAAGACGCCGCTAACGAAACTCGAAACACAGGGTTCGAGCAAGCTGAGGCAGAGGGCTTCTGGAACACATGCATCGCCGACATGAAAGCCAAGATGGACCGCTTCAACCAGGTGTGGGATGAGCTGGGGATCCCTTACTCGGAGCCTGAGGGTGGCTATTTCGTCATGGTCAACCTGAAGAAAGTCAAGCTGCCAGAGGGATACCCCTTTCCGCCGCACGTGGCTGAGCGTCCCCGCGACTTCAAGCTCGCCTGGTTCCTGATCCAAGAGCTTGGTGTGGCGGCTATCCCGCCGTCGGAGTTTTACACGGATGCGAATGCTCACATTGTAGAGGACTATTTGCGTTTTGCGGTCTGTAAGCCTGATGATGTCCTGGAGACGGCCAAGGAGAGGCTGCGGGGTTTGAAGAAGTATATTGAGGCTTGATTCTGGAGATGTAAAGATAGAGGATATAGAAGGAGTTGGGGTTTATGCAGTTGTTGTTCATGAATCTCGGAATGTGATCGGGGATCTTGAGTTGAGCACCTAAGCCGATTGACATGTCCTGTGGAGAGGGCTCTGGTTACTTCGCCCTCGATTCAATCGAGCAGATCAGAGCCAGTAGTTTTTGAGCAGCTGCCCCGCAATGTATCATCCTCGGCACCTAACAATGTTCCCTTCCCAGGAAGAGTGTGGAAGGATATGGACGAATAGAATTCATTACCTACCTTGCAAGGAGGAGACCTAGGTAGTGTAGGTAGAAACAGCATGGATCAGACGGAGATGAATGAATCGGATCCTAAATGCCCCCCCCCCCGCCCCCCCCCCACCTTTGGAGGCCTGAAGTCTTTGTTGTTGAACATTTTTGAACCCCCCTCCATTGGGGTCGAGAATGCAGTGCTGTTGGGGGTACACAAAGACACTGTAGCGCCGACGCTGATTGGTCATGAAATCATTCTCCAAAAGACCTCCCTCCCGTGGGGGTAAGTTGGGTAGCTCCCTCTTCAGTTTCAAAGCCTCCATCACGCTAGAAATTGCAGTGATGTGACCCGCCTTGCGCACATATGGTTACTTGGCGGCTTGGGGTCGGGCGATAATCTGAAAGTGACGCTCTCCATGTTACCCTTACCCTACCTAGGTACCTGGGTAGGTAGGTATGTAGGAAAGACTTGGGACATAACCGTCACCCAGAAAAATCCGTTTGATTGATGGGATGAGGTTTGAGAATGAATATCGTTGATCTTTGGGGGAGTGAAATTATGCATGTGCGGGCATCACCGCCAAATTTAGACCCTCCCTCTGCTGGTTGTGGAATACCAAAAAAAAAAAAAAAAAAAAAAAAAAAAAGTAGTGATTCTTGGGTACATCCGAGGTACTTTGAGGTAGCACACACCTGGATGCCTACCTAGGTAGGTACCTAGTTGGATCACACGCCCTGAGCTGAGCTGTGATATATTCTGAAGTACCTAGGTAGTTAGGTATCTTATCCAAAGCCTCCAACAATTGGCCATGCTCTCTCAGCCCTGGTTTCCCGAAACGCAGTTACCTAGATAACTCCCAACTGAGTTCCTTCGGTCCGGTGACCCACTTTTCCGTCCGGACTTGTCCCGCACTCGGGATTGGGATCAGACTTGAAATTCTGAAAGTCTGTTATTTCTATTCAAGCCATCCATTTCAAGTATACGAGTCCGCCTACCTACGTAGGTAAGTAGGTAGGTACCTACGCGACCGACAATGAGATATCGAGGTTCCAAGACCGTCGACTTGGAATTCTCCCTGCGGTTTTAGGGGGTTGGCGCAGTTGGTATTGATACAGCCGTAATAGGGATGAATCTCTACTGCAGTAGTGAATATTGTAGCAATTATAGAATTGATTTGGTGGGATATCATACCTTCCAAACTGGGTGAAGATTGCGTCCACTCATAGCCCTGTGGCTGTTGGGTAGTACCTATGGAATCCGCTGCAAACAACGGTAATAGCAGGATAGCATATGATATCAAAACCTAGACACCTAATGTTGAAAATCCAGGCTCAGCTCTCAAAAAAACACCTCCTCCATACCAGATACTACCACTTCTCACTTTGGAAAATGCAAACATTGCGTATAAGAATAAGACAACAGCCCCTGCTTGCCCATCTCCCCTCCGAACCCACTATCCTTCATACCCGAGAAGAAGGCTCCAAAGTTGGGTCGCTCAAACTGGTTGATCCAGACACTCCCCGCCTCGAGACGCCGGGCAATCCGCTCCGCCTGTGCCAGATCCGATGAGTAGACTGAAGCGCCGAGACCAGCGTTTGCGAGATTAGATCGGCGGATAACATCGTCTTCGTCAGACCAGGAGAGGATGGGGAGGACCGGGCCTAGTTTTTCCGTGTCAGTCGCTTACACATGTAACACTCCCAGCCGAGGACGGAAAGAGAAACTCACCAAACTGCTCCTCCTTAACCAACCACGAATCCTCCGGCGGCATTGACACAATCGTTGGCTCCAACCAGAACCCCTTTCCATCCTTCGACACCGCCTGCGTCTTCCCTCCGGTGACAATGTTATACCCATTCTTTTTACAGTCCTCAATGATATTCTTGACCACCTCAAACTGCATCTTGTTATCCACAGGCCCAAAAACGCTCGGCGTCTTCGCATCCTCTTGCACCTGGTAAGCCTTCTCGACCTCGTCGACCAGTCGCTTCAAAAACTCGTTGTAGATGCTCTTGTGGACATAGATACGCTTGCTCGCCACGCAGACTTGACCAGCGTTGAAGAACCCACCACTCGCAACGCTTGGCACCGTCTTGTCAAGGTTGGCGTCGGGACACACGATGCAGGCGTCATTACCCGCCAATTCTAGCGTCACTTTCTTGAGCGTCTTTGCGCAGCTGGCCATAACGCGTTTGCCTGTGGCAATGGTTCCGGTAAAGGTGATCTTGGCGATGCCTGGGTGGAGGGTCATGAGCGCTCCGAGATCGGCCCCGCCGTTAAGGACCTGGAAGACACCGGGAGGGAGAATGCCGCGGGAGAGCTCGACCCATTTCATGACGGCATAGGGTGTAAAAGGAGAAGGCTTCACAATAACGCAGTTGCCGGTTACCAGGGACGACACAACCTTGAGGTTGGAGAGGATCAGCGGGAAGTTCCACGGGCAGATGGCACCGACGACGCCGAGAGGGACGTGTGTGGCGACAACACGGCAGTTGTCGTCCTCGTACTGAACTTCATCCTCGAGTGCATTCTTGGCTGTGAATGTGTCAGCACCGGCAAATGGAGGGAGACAGGCGATGGGACGAACAGTAGTAAAGGCACTGAGCAATCGCTGCCTGGACATCAATATCTGCCAGAATGGCCGACTTGCCCGTCTCCTTGGACAGGATTTCAGCCAGCTCGATGGCGTGCTCTCGAATGACATCGGCCAGCTTCACCAACAACGCCTGGCGCTCCACAACAGTTGTGCGCCCCCAGGTTGCAAATGCTTTTTGTGCTGCCGTGACAGCATCTTCAAAGTCGTCGGTCGTGGCGACAGGGCAAGCCCACAAGTCCTTCTCGGTTCGTGGATCCGTCACTGCATGCGTCTTTTCGCTGCCCCGCAGCTCATCGTTGATAATGTTGAAGAAGCTGGGCTGCATGTTGCCGTCTTCCTACCAGTAACAAGAAATATCCGGTAGCTGAATACCCCACACAGATTGAAGGGACGAAATGACAACAAGAATGGCGGATCCAAGGGGGGGAGGCTTCTTTATCAAGTGTAGATGGAGGTGACCCGTCGTTTTATCTCTCGATCCAACACATAAACTCTGCCTGATGTCCTCCCCTGTCGTCCAAGCATAGAACTCGCCAACTATCGAACCAGGAAAAATGGCCGAGACCGTTTGTCTCCGGCCGTAATGCTGCGCGCCGCTTGTTTAAATAATACCCGGAAGCCATTTTCCCAAGCATGGCACCCGCCCCGACCGAGCCAGCTCGAATAGCGGAAGATATTGACACCTCGCGCCTGTCTCCCATGACCAGGGGCAGCACCTCCACCATGCATGCGGAGAATGAGGGGTTTGCTGGGTGGGCCAAGGTGGGACATGGTCGCCCAGAACACCGGCCTTGGCTTTTTCTCGAGAATGAAACCGTTTCACCTGGACCCCAAGTTCCGCCTCGTTATGTGGCGCGGCTCAGTCAAGCCGTGTCAGGAACAGGTTCCCCGCTCCATCGATACCTGCCTCTCGAACGACAGGATTAGGATTCCGAAAGTTATCCCCTTCAGTCCGCGCCATAGCACCCAAGCCGTCCTCGGTCACGTCTTCTGGTAACGACCGGGTCAAATCGGTATCTTCTAACCTCGCAACAGCAAAAAACTAGGTGCTCGTCATGCTTGTCGCTCCCCATGGCCCCAATAGATAGGTGCCCTTGGCATTGTCAATCTGTATTGCCTCTGTGTGACTCCCAGTCGAGCGCCATCACGACGGCGGATCATACATTGCAGTCTAAGTAAAGACGGGAACGTTCCGGCGCGGCACCGTCGAGCCGGGTTCGGTGATGAGTGTTGCATATTCGGATACCAGGTAACGCACAATGACGAGCCATACATATCCGGCAGATGGATGAACCCTTGTGACAGACGGCCGTTTCTCAACGCAAGAGCAGCCAAGGAGGAGAGGTCGTTCAGGCGGTAAGGGTCGTCATCGGATGAGAGTTCGAGTCAAAGGCAGTGGAAAGCCAAGCAGATTTTGTTGCAAGTGTTGTGAAGGCAGGCGGCAAAGCGTCCTGGTTGGTTGATCATATCACTTTGGTTCTTCATAACTTGTTCGCCTAGTAGCGGTCATTAGATGAGGATTCAAAGCGGCTCATGTCGCCGGAAGAAAAACTTGCTGCTAAGAACCAGGCATTGAGCCATCCGGGACCGGCTATCCTGCACCTACAGCGATAACAGCGGGGGTGTGGGGGCAATCCGCCATTTGCACCAAGAAGAATGATGGATGGATTGGCTCGGTTGATGAGAGGGGTGCGTGAACCGCTGCCGGGTGTCTACCAGTTGTTAAAAGCTCAGGACTCACAAAGGTAGGTAAGGCGGGAGCCGGCCGACAGGGTGGAGCTGCGGGGATCGGCAGCTCCCACTGCTAACTACCCCACCAAAGCTTCAAGCCCACCTTATTGGTATTTGCCCGTCGTCCCCGTAGTTATTGTCATGCAGGCCTCTCTGATAAGCCAGATCTTGAATCTCCCATCTTGACCTTTGATTTGGTCACGGGAGGAAGCCTGCAGCTCCCAGACGCTAAGAGGCGGCGACAGCCCAATCGAGGGATTTTGGGGTTCCTTGCGGGGTTATCGGCGGGCGGCGAACACACCCTCTAGGACGAGAGCCAGAGCTGGCGTCGCCACCGTCACGGCTGGTACTCCTCGCGCTTATAGCTAGTGCTTGGCCGCGTCTTCCGCCAGCGACAACATCGTTCTTCCATCTGCCTTATCTCACCCTTCTCTTCGGTTTCCAAGTTTGGCGGGGCGTTCTTCACCTTGTATCGTCAAGGCTCTTATTTAAACATCCTAGGATCCCGGATCGTGGGCAGTTGGGAAGCCAAGGAGAAGGCCTCCCCGCGCCTGCCATCATATTCCACCAATGGCCTCAACCCTAACAACTTCTCTCACCACACCCTTTGACGACACGCTTCGTTTCTACCTCAATGGCACCCGAGTGATCTTGGATGACATTGATCCTGAGATAACTCTGCTCGAGTATCTCAGGGGAATAGGCCTAACGGGAACAAAGCTGTGCGCACTCTATTTGCTTTGCTACTGGTCATGCGGTTGAAAAACAGCGGCTAACAGGGTCTAAGTGGCTGTGGCGAGGGTGGATGCGGTGCCTGTACCGTCGTTGTATCGCAGTATAATCCCACGACCGAGCAGATCTACCACGCCAGTGTCAACGCATGTCTCGCCCCATTGGCATCCATCGACGGCAAACATGTCATCACCATTGAGGGCATCGGCAACGTCAAGAAGCCACACCCTGCCCAGGAGCGTATCGCCAAGAGTCACGGCTCCCAGTGCGGTTTTTGTACCCCAGGTATCGTCATGAGCCTCTATGCTCTCCTGCGAAATAAACCAAACCCGACGGAGCATGATGTCGAGGAGGCCTTCGATGGAAATCTGTGTCGGTGCACTGGCTACCGGCCCATTCTCGATGCTGCCCAAACATTCAACTCCAAGGCGGCTGCCTGTGGAAACAGCACGGCCAATGGTGGGAGTGGATGTTGCATGGAGAACGGTGAAGGGGGTGGATGCCTGAAGGACAAGCAGGTCGACGGCGGCCAACCCATTAAGCGGTTCATACCACCAGGTTTCATCGAATACAACCCGGACACCGAACTCATCTTTCCTCCTGCTCTGAAAAGGCACGAGTTCCGGCCTCTGGCTTTCGGCAACAAGCGAAAGGTTTGGTTCAGACCTACAACGTTGCAACAGCTACTAGAAATCAAGAGCGTGCACCCCAATGCCAAGATCATAGGAGGCAGCACCGAAACTCAGATCGAGATCAAGTTCAAGGCGCTGCAATACCCTATCTCGGTCTTTGTCGGTGATATTGCTGAGCTCCGACAGTACTCGCTAAGGGATGATTACCTTGAAATAGGGGGTAACATTACGCTCACGGATTTGGAGATTGTTTGTCAGGAGGCCATCAAGCGCTATGGCCAGAACCGCAGCCAGGTCTTCGCGGCAATTTACAAGCAGCTCAATTATTTCGCTGGTCGCCAGATCAGAAATGTTGGCACGCCGGCCGGAAACTTGGTCACGGCTTCTCCCATTTCAGACCTGAATCCTGTTCTAATGGCAGCAGATGCCGTCTTGGTCGCAAAGAATGTGGCTGGCGAAAGCGAGATCCTGATGTCCAACTTTTTTACTGGCTATCGTAAAACCGCCCTGCCTTCTGATGCCATTCTCGCCTCGATTCGCATTCCGGTGACCCAGGAAAAGAACGAGTTCTTCCGGTCCTACAAGCAAGCCAAGCGAAAGGATGATGATATCGCCATTGTAACTTCCGCCCTCAAGATTCGCCTTGATGATGACGGGGTTATCGAGGCATGCAACTTAGTCTACGGTGGCATGGCCCCTTTCACTGTCGCCGCGAAGAAGACCAATGAGTACTTGGTTGGAAAGAAGTTTGCCGATCTTGAGACTTTGGAGGGAGCAATGAACTCTCTGGAGCAGGACTTCAATCTTTCGTTTGGAGTGCCTGGCGGCATGGCTTCATACAGGAAATCGCTAGCCCTGAGCTTTTTTTACCGGTTCTATCACGAAGTAATGCTCTCGGTCAACACTAGTACGGCACAAGCTGACGCAGAAGCCGTGTCCGAACTCGAGAGGGAGATTTCGACAGGAACGGAAGACAGAGAAGCGGCCGCCGCGTACATGCAGGAGACAGTTGGGAAATCGAACCCACATGTCGCAGCGCTGAAGCAGGTGACTGGCGAAGCACAGTACACAGATGATATTCCACCCTTGAAAAATGAACTGTTTGGGTGCATGGTTCTCTCGACTAAGGCACACGCCAAGATTAAAGCGGTGGACTACGCAGCCGCACTGGATGTCCCGGGAGTCGTCGATTATGTGGACAAGAATGATATGCCCAACCCCAAGGCCAATCGATGGGGGGCGCCGCACTTTCAAGAGACTTTCTTCGCTGAAGACATTGTCTATAGCACCGGCCAACCCATTGGGCTGGTTCTTGCGACTTCGGCAAACCGCGCAGCCGAAGGCGCCCGTGCTGTAAAGGTGGAATATGAGGAGCTGCCAGCCATCTTCACCATCGAAGAGGCCATCGAGCGGGAAAGCTTCTTTGAGTTCTTCAAGGAGATCAAGAAGGGTGATCCTGAGGCAGCATTCAAGAACGCTGATTACACCTTTACTGGTGTGGCTAGAATGGGTGGGCAGGAGCACTTCTATCTCGAGACCCAGGCCTCCCTTGCCATACCAAAGCCCGAAGACGGCGAGATGGAGATCTTCTCGAGCACTCAGAATCCCAATGAAGCGTAAGTTATCAACTGCTCTGCTTTCTTTCTCCGCTGACAAGATTCTAGGCAAGTATACGCCGCTCAGGTTCTCGGTGTCCAGGCAAACAAGGTTGTTGTGCGGGTCAAGCGCATGGGTGGCGGGTTTGGCGGCAAGGAGACTCGATCCGTGCAACTGAGCAGCATCCTCGCGCTGGCAGCGCAAAAGACGCGCAAGCCAGTGAGGTGCATGTTGACGCGAGAGGAGGACATGATTGTCTCTGGCCAACGACACCCATTCCTTGGACGCTGGAAGGTTGGCGTCAACAAAGATGGCAAAATCCAGGCACTTGACCTGGATATTTTCAACAACGGGGGGTGGAGTTGGGATTTGAGCGCCGCCGTCTGTGAGCGAGCCATGTCACACTCTGACGGCTGCTACCTGATTCCCAATATCCATGTGCGTGGTCGCATTTGCAAGACCAACACCATGTCAAACACGGCGTTCCGTGGGTTTGGAGGGCCGCAGGGCATGTTCATCTCAGAGTGCTACATGTCGGAGGTTGCTGACCGCCTGGGAATGCCTGTCGAGAAGTTCCGCGAGATCAACTTTTACCAGCCCGAGGAGCTCACGCACTTCAACCAACCATTGACAGACTGGCACGTGCCTCTCATGTACAGACAAGTGCAAGACGAGTCTGATTATCGGTCCCGGCGCGAGGCCGTCGACTCCTTTAATGCCGAACACAGGTGGCGTAAACGCGGACTTGCACTGATTCCCACCAAATTCGGCATTTCCTTCACGGCACTCTGGTTCAACCAAGCAGGCGCATTGGTGCACATCTACCACGATGGTTCTATTCTTGTTGCCCATGGCGGTACCGAGATGGGACAAGGGCTGCACACCAAAATGACCATGATCGCTGCCCAGGCCCTGAATGTTCCCATGGAAGATGTCTTCATCTCGGAGACGGCCACTAATACAGTGGCCAATGCGTCAGCCACGGCTGCGTCTGCATCATCAGACCTCAACGGATACGCCATATACAACGCCTGCGCTCAGCTCAACGAGCGCTTAGCCCCCTACCGCGACAAGCTTGGTCCAAGTGCCACTATGAAGGAGCTTGCCCACGCCGCATACTTCGACCGTGTCAATCTCTCCGCCCAGGGCTTCTACAAGACCCCCGAGATTGGCTATACCTGGGGTGCCAACACTGGGAAGATGTTCTTCTACTTCACGCAGGGTGTCACCGCCGCCGAGGTGGAGATTGATACCCTGACTGGCACCTGGACCTGTACCCGTGCCGACATCAAGATGGATGTCGGGCGATCCATCAATCCCGCCATTGATTACGGCCAAATCCAGGGCGCCTTCATCCAGGGTCTGGGCCTCTTCACCATGGAGGAGTCACTCTGGCTGCGCAACGGACCGATGGCTGGAAATCTCTTCACCCGCGGCCCCGGCGCCTACAAGATCCCCGGGTTCCGCGACATCCCGCAGGTTTTCAACGTGAGTCTGCTGAAGGATGTCGAGTGGAAAGACCTGCGCACCATCCAGCGCAGTCGCGGTGTTGGTGAGCCGCCCTTGTTCATGGGAAGTGCCGTCTTCTTCGCCATTCGCGACGCCCTAAAAGCGGCGAGAGCACAGTATGGCGTCGAGGCGACAGTGGGCGTGGATGAAAAAGACGACGGGCTGTTGAGGTTGGAGAGTCCCGCGACGCCCGAGAGAATCAGGCTGGCGTGTGTAGATCCCATCATGCAGAGAGCGAGGGTGGTGCCAAAGGAGGGGGAAAAGAGTTTCTTCATTGCGATTTAATTTGGCTGGCAAACTTTCCATCATGTGTTTTGGCGCGTTGTAACCACGTCTGTGATTCCGTTCCTGCAAACTAGCGAGTTGGTGCTTTATTTAGTCAGCATGGATTTAGATTTTCAGGTTTTCTCAGATACTGTTCAGTTCTCTGTCTGCAAGGAGACATTGCTCGTTTTTGCTTGGATTAAGGTTGAGGATAAATCCAGCCACAATTTGCAGCGGCACTCTCGCACAAACAACATATATGTGTGTATCCACGAATCTAACATGTAGTTGAGGGGCGACTAGTATAGTGGCCAGTACACTTCGTTGTGGTCATGGGCACCGAAGAAACCCAGGTTCGATTCCTGGGTCGCCCATTTGGGAGATTATTCCCCCCTTTAGGTTCTATAGTGTAGCGGTTATCACTCCGGATTCTGATTCCGGCAATCCCGGTTCGATTCCGAGTAGGACCTTCTTTGTCTGCTTTAGCGATGGAGATCTAGCGATAGTAAGCTTATATTTTATGTCTTTTTTTTTCCTCTTGGAAAGGTGTGTTTATCTGTCCCGTCACCTCCCAGTACCAGCTCGAACAAATGTAATAAAAATCGGGGTTCTCCCTAATGTCCGACATGACTTTGGACAGACGGAGAGGAAAGGGAAAAAAAACGCTCCTTGTCGGGTGGGACATGTATTACTGCATCCCCTCTCACCGAACCAGCTCAACTCGCCGGCTCGTCAACACTCAGGCGGGTATATCTCTCCTGCAGCGCCCTCTCCAGTCCGCCATCATCGTCGCAATAATGTGAGAGGTTAATCGCCTTGGTGGCCCACTCATGCGCCCGCTCTTTCTGCTGCAATCCATAGCTGTCAACGGCATGATTAAACGCCGTTGTTGCCATCCATGCGAGCTCTTCCTCCGGCCAAGTCGCGTCTCCCTTGAATCTTTGTTAGTCAAATGTGCCCAACGTTTGTTCACGAGCAATCATGGAGAATCTCACTTCGCGAAGCTCTCGTGCCTTGGAGCAGGCCTCATCCAGAAGCTTCATACTGAGATCGTCGTCGAGAGGCAAAGCTGCTTGGAAAAGGCACCTGGTGTACTTGGCGAGTTTCGTAGCGTCGAAGCTCTCCAGCATCCAGATTTCGTTTATGATTTTGCGCATCGTAGAATATAAAACTGGGCAATCATGTAAGATTTTGTAGTCGATGCGTTTGGGAGGGGGGGCGGGGGGAAGCAAACCTTGACTTGGTGGTCTGCCTCTGAGAAGGCTATCTGCCATGGCTTGATAAGCCGTGATATTTCTTAGGGTCGTCGCCTTTTGTACGACAACGCTCAGGTTATCCCACTGTTCAAGTACCAGAGCACCCTCAAAGTCGAAAGCTAGCAACACGGCATGCTTTCTTGCGAGGTCATCCCTGGTCTCTTGGTCAACATCTGGCAGGTGCTCAGCCACGATACTGTCAAACGCTTGAATGTGCCTTCGCATCGCCATGTAATCGTTCTGTCGCTTTTCGAGATTATCCTCAGTCCGAGCAAGCGATACAAGTGCCGATGACAGAATGAACCGAGCAAAGAGACACTTTAGTAGAAGGTCAACTTGTGGGCCAAAATCGTGTGGGAAATGACCGATGATAACGCATGAAGTGAGCATTCTCACAACACACCGGAGGTCCCAAGATGTGGTGTTCTTCAACGCCAACTGATACGAATTCCTTCCGAACCACTCAAGTTCTGCTATGGTGAATAACTTTGGCGTCCTTGGGTGCTGTGATTCATACTCTAGTGCGACAATCACTGTGACAATTAGCTGCCCTTCTCGTCTACAACAAGGTTGTTCATAGACTTACCTGCCTCAAATTCGGTACATAGTCCGTCAATGATTCGGTCTCTGTCTACATCCGGCCGACTCACCACAAAATTCAGGAGCCGGATGGTGCATCGAAAAAGTGCCGGGATATGAACATCGCCTGGTTTGTTGCAATCTAGGCTTGTCTGCAGTTTCTTGAGCGCTGCAAGCGCGCAAAAGACATCCTGTGCTTGCTGAGATTCGGCGATGCAGGCTCCAAGATAATCAACGTGATTTGGTGCTGATCCGATTACTTCAATACATTTCTCCGCCAGCCCTCTGTCCTCCATGCGAATGGCCGCCTTGAATCCCAAGTAGGCTGTCATGGGGTCTCGCCAACTTTGCGGTGACATCCTTGCGATTAGGGAGGCAACTCCGTCAAGGCTGTTCCGAGACAGAGCGCAGAGGAGCAACTTCCTTCCTACCATTAGTGCCAAGTAACATATGTGGAATCTGTGGGAGCCGAATACCTTTCTAGCTTGGCCATATTACCGGTTCCGCAGTTTTTAAATATCGGCTCTAGGGAGAGGCGACACCAACTTTCAGCCAAGTCGCAATCACCCCGTGCATAGCTCGACTCCAGCTTTTTCCATATCAGCTGCAAAGAGTGTAAGCATCTACTCGAGGGTCCATCACGATTAACTCACTGCTTGGGCAGCAACCGCGGCATCTGGGCTTAATGGTTTGGAGACGTTAGAGAGCACGCTTTGCACAGCGTCGATGGTATCAAGTGTGTCTCGTTGGTTTGTGATCATCCACATCCTAGTCAAGACTGCCTTTTCCATCCATGCGTCGTTGTAGCCCCTGGCTAGCACGATGATGAAGTCGTCAAGTACCACACCGCCTACAGCAGGGCTCTTGTCGTGAAGTCTTCGTATGTGGTGGATGATAAGCTTGAAGCCAGGCTCTGAGTACCTGAAGTCCCTTACCATCCGCCGTAATATCTCTCCGTAGCCGTCACTGTCAAAAACCTCCGATGGTGTTTTTTGCAACAGCTCCAGCCGCATCAAGGATACAATGGGTTTCCTCCCAATCTCAGCTTCGATAGAATCTACATACCCCCTTGCAGTCTGGGGCCCCTCGGCCGTTCCGGCACCCAGGTGTGCGGTAACCAAGGCTTGTAGAATGGCTAGCCGCAATTCCGCTCCTTCGCGGGATATATTATCGGGGTATTGGTCGCTGATGATGTCATTTGCTCTCCCCAACCATGTGAGCGCGTCGGGGAAATTGGACTTTTCGCTGAAAGATTTGCCAATCTCGAAGAGAATATCAGCAAGCCGCTCGGCGTGTTGTGGAGTGAGGATTCGGTTGAGAAGCTCTCCCTTGGTGTACATAAACTCGGCAACGTCAAGTTTGTTCTCCATCCACGACTGGAACTGTTAGTATAATTCCACGTCGGTAGCATAGACGAGGAAAGAGTGAAAACCCACTGTGGCCGTTCTTAGGATAAAATATTCCACTTCGAGGCAGCTCTGCTCGTCCATCTCCTCCTGACTCAGATGGGGAACTAGGTCTTGCAGAATTCCCTTGTAGTCAGTGGCTTTTTGGAGTACCAATCCCGTAAGCTTCAACTCCTTTCCATCGATACAACCTTTGGCTGTCTTGAGCGCCAGCTTCAGCAAGTAGAAAACCTCAGAAATTCGTAGCCCCTTATCTTTTTTGCGCGCTCGAACAACGGTTAACAAGAAGAATGCGAGCACACGCCCACAGAGGAACAACCGCGATAGCCTAGCCATCCCCGGTTCGTTGCCGTCCTCTGACAGCCCGGAGTGTTCTCTCCTCAGCCTGTTGCAGGTGTTCCACAGCCCGGTGGCGAGTTTGTCAACCTCTGGGTCGCCCGAAACGCCTGGGACATATTTGGAGATGGTGCCGATCTTCTCGGCGTGAGATTCGGATTCATTGGCGAGCGCGTCGGTGGCGGGGGCATCAGATGGACGACTGGAAAGGACTCGGTACAGCCCTCGAGCGAAGTCTACAAATGCGGGTTGTCAATTGACGGGGGTTTTCGAAGTCAAGAGAATGGACCTACTGATCACTACATCTAGCTCTGCTCGAATGTTGGTCTTGCGATTTGCCGGTGCCGACAGGTTTCTGGGGTGGCGGTCGGGCGGCATGCCAAAGGGAGAAGGAACCTGGAACACCCGCTCTGGGATCACGTCAGATATATCGGTGGTCGAATTCTCAAGACCAGGTCGACTGGATCTAGCTAACTTCTCGCGGTGCACGATGCAAGACTGGGACGGCAAGATGGGCGGCTAAAATCTCGTGAATTGTTCATCAATCGCCGGCATCGTAGTTATGACAACGCTTCTTCTCATGGTATCTAAGTTGGGGAATGGAGAGATTGTACTTAAACAGCCAACCAGGGAAGGCACGACCGGGCGAGGTCCAGTCGCCGTAACTTCTTCCCACGCCCGAAACCCAGACAGGTTTCATAACAAATGCTGGCCAACCCCCCAAGTGACGAGTAATCTTGCCAGCACCTCATAAAGCTAGCAAATATGGATTTGGTGATTCATATTTACCAAGCCAACTACCCACCAAAAAAAAAAAGAAACACTAAAACTAGGTAGGTCGGCGCAGTGCGGCGTGGGTATGTTGGGGTGAGCGCAAATCTGAACCTGCAACATGCCGTGAATAGTAGCGCGCATAGTTCGGCGTTACGGATCGTGAGGAAGGAAGTTTCCTACAATCAAACAGGGACTGCTAGGGTCAGCCATCGATACTAGATACGAGACCAAAAAGCCTACATTTTATGATCATCTCTTCGGATTCGGAACGAGAAGCAGCAGTTCGTCACTGGGTGATCCGAGTTGTCGTCAGGGCTTTTGATGGCGCAAGCGGTGATGAGACTGTCGTGGGCCTGGTCAAACGCTATTGTTCCGAACTCTTCCCAGTATCTCACATTGGATTCTTCTGTCAGTATCTGATGCAGCGCAATCTTGCCCTAGGTACTGTGTCAGTCCTGTTGACGTAGCTATTGTTGGTGTCGGGTTATCTCGAAACCTACCCCCTGAAGGCTCTCAACCGGCACGTTGATGAGCTCCGCCATCTCTTTGTTGCCCCTGAAAATCTCCCCAGTGCGCCTCCAACAGCAGGCTGGTATCGCCATACTGGCAAACAGCCGGTCGCATTCCATCAACGACTTTTCAAACCAGAACTCGACAAGGACGAGGTCCAACGTGGTAAGGTGTTGGATTCTTTCGCGGAACTTTGGCCTGAAACGGTCAATCTGCCGAAGGATTTTTTGCTTCGAGGCGGGGGCGACATGTGTGTCGAGATACGAGGAGAGTCGGGCGTAGCCGTTGATGTAGCTGAAGGGTTTCAAAAGCCCTGCATCGTGCTTGGCCTGGAGGATGCCTTTCATCCGCTGCTCGGGGGTATCGCTGCCATGGGGGTCCGCCGCCTCGAGGTAGTATTCGCGAGTCTTGTCCTTGTCCGCGGGGAGAGTGCTGGCCGGTCTCAAGATGCTTTTGGCCTGTTCAGAGTTGGGCGGGGGCATGGGATTTCCTTGAACCGCGCTGGGAGGGAGCAGGCTGGGGGAGCCTTGGAATGTCCGTGTCGTGTCGAACTGGCTGCTCCTGAGTAGAGGGCTCTCGTCAGGCACTAGTGTACCGTCATCAAGCATGCTCGTTTGAAGGAATTCATTCAAGAGATGAAACTCGTTAGTCACCTCCGGGGTTTGGTAGTTGGCGTGGAAGTTGTGCATATCGTGATAGGGGTTTTGGCTGGTCAGCCAGTTATTAGAAAAGGCGGCGACTACGGATGCTAGCTTCAGCTTCGGAGGGAGATGCAGCAGTTGAGGGATCAAAAGACCTACGATGCTCTATGGTACTACCCAAGGCACTCGTCTGGAGGTTAGCCGCAACTGTAGGTTGTACGAGCTGTAGAGGAGGGACTGCGACAAGCGTTGCCGCATCGAAAGCAGCCTGTTGGGCAGGCCCGGGTCTGCTGCTCATGCTGGCATCGAAGCTGGGTGGGCCCATGGATGCTGCGTTCTGGTCCATGGTGCTGAGTCCGATATCCGATTGTGTGTCTGACTCGGCTACGGATGAAGCCCCGAGCACGCTCTTGGACTTCCTCGACTCTTGGTCGCGAGGCTCATCATGGCACAGATGGCCGATATTCCGTTTAATACATCTATTGCATGGCCTGTCCTGCTCGCCCGCAGCGCGGTGATCAGGTTAACCATTGCTCGGGCTTTGGAGGCCAATACTTCCAGCCATACCGGGGGTTAAACGAAAAAGGGAGGGTCGGAGGGTGCCGTAGGGTAAAGGGGAGAGGGGAGGTACATACGAGGTCGCAGGTCATGTGCTGGAGGCAAAAAAGGCCCGGGCAACATGGTTAGCTTGTCCAGTGTCTCAATGGGTGCATGCGAAGCCGTATCCCCTTCGCTGCAGGGCTCACGCCCCCCTTCTCTCAGGTGGCAGAGGGGAAGCACCGCCGGCGGAGGACGAGCCAATTGCCGGGCAGGGGGTGCTTTGGGGGGCGTCAAGGGGCGTCGGGCGCGCGACGAGGATGACTTACAGATCGACGGCAGTATAGGCAAGCTGTAAGGAACATGCAGACGGTGTTAGCTCTCTGTGTACGTGGCGCTTCCCCCCGGAGAGTTCCCGAGGAGAACTGGAGGACAGAAGGGAGACGGAAAAGGGACCCAGAAAAGAGCCACATTACCATGAATCACCTTGCGCCTCTTCTTCGGGGTCTTGTGTTCATCATGGGCGGTAGACGCATGGTGATCCTTGGGCTTGGTGTCGTTTTCGGACTTGAAGTCCTTGGCCTCGTTCCCTGCCGTCCGCCTTGAAGCTTCTATTCCCGCCATTGTCTAGTGGAGGCGACTCCCATTGGACCTTGTGGTTACGCAACGGGCGTCGAGTTCGTCGCTCATTTGGCAGGGCCGGCGGCTCCTCGCAGCAGCTCGAGACGATTTGATCGCAGTTCCGAAAGCACTACCTCGTCTTCTTCGCCCAACACTGGATACCGATTGCCGGAGCGGTTGCGAGGAAACGTTCGAGTCACCGTCGTGGCGATCGCGTCAGCATGGAAACAGCGGTTCTGTTGTCGCGCTGACACAAAACAAGCTCCCATCACAAGCGCGCAATTGATGCTATTCTGCAATCTCCGTCATGTGAAGAGAAAATGGCTCTCCACCTTTCTGTTCCCCTGCACGAGCGGGCGGATTCGGTCAGAAGGTGTCAGGCTTGGGGCAGACTCATTGGGGCGGGCGCTGGAATGGCGGGGAGAGAGGGGCTGAGCCGCTGAACTGAACCGAGGGGTAAACTTGTTGGGGTTATCCTTGCGGGTCGGCGCATGGACTTTTCCCCTTGGCAAAATTCCCAGCAACAGTGGCTGCGGACGTCACACAAAGCATTCCATTCAATATTCTCCGGTTCTAGTATTCCGTGTCTCACTGTGCCTACACTCGAGGTTCTGAGATTCTGGTTAAAAATACGGATACACCGCGGCGGAATAAAAGCTAGAGAGTAGGCTGCCCGAGGTCGACTTAGAGGCAAAGACGACAGCCAGACCCCCAGCAAGAACGATTGACCATTGACGCGACGTTGAGCGCCTGCACCTTCTCCTTCCCCTCTGTTCCTGATCCTTGCAGGTGCCTCCTCAGTGGATAATTACCCCAATTTTTGCGGAAGGGTTGCTCTCATCGTGTGCGTTCTTTCCTCTTTGGGGCCGCGATATAGGTTCTCATCATGCCTCTCCGGTGAGCGGCCTTAAATCATCCAGGACGCCGGCTCGACATTGCACAACATGGCGAAAATGACAACGAATTCGTATCGGACATCGGACCGGAATCGCAACTGCAACCGCAGCCATGATTTATCGAGGCGACGGTATTTCTCTTGCGGCTGTTTTCATTCATTTTTTTTTTTCAAGAGTTCTCCAGCCCGGATCCCGCTCCCGATTTTCTGCGCCCAGTTCTGCATCTCTTCAATGGACACTTTGCTCCAATGTCACCCCGCACCATCTGTATCTCTGCTAGCTTCCACTTTTGATTGGCGATCTCACGGCCTGCAGCTGCGCAGTTGGTGGTTGGCTGCCTAAATCGACCCCTCTCCGGTTCGACTACGTATATCCGGGAGTTGCCAACATGATTATTTGGAGATTTCTTGCACGAGCGTCTCGCGAGACATTGACGAGATAGACATGATTTCCTGGCACGGCAAGTCTTGCATCCGACCCGATGTCAGGTTGGTCGACGCCAATCCCTTCTGTATGAGCTGTGGATCGCTGGCGAGTACAGACGATTTAGATGGAGGACAGATACCACCTCCGCCGACTATTCCAGCCCAGCGAAGGTCTCATCTCAACCTGACATGGCCTTCCTCTGTCAACTATGCGGCAAGCTGCCTCGGCGCTGGCTCTGACGGTACTGACCTTGGTGGCCTGGTTATGGATGTCGTTACTGGCACTCGTTATGCAGACCGAGACACCATGGAGCTTGATAGCGAGACGCTGTCCGATGGGACTCTTTCTGGGGATGAAGACGTTACATTGACCACCGAAGAGAGCGAATTGGACGCATCCCAGACCCGAAGCCCAGGGCCAGCCATTCGCAGGTACACAAACAGCCAGAGAAACAGCGTGCCGCTGGACGAAGAGCTTACCGGTACTGACACCATCCGCATACTTTGTCTTAGCAAGGGCAAAGGATCGGAACCGCTTCATGGCGTGCTCCACGTGCACCAGCTCAAGTACTTCCCGGAGTACGAAGCCCTAAGCTACACCTGGGCAGACGCCAATGGGGATACAACAAGGACAAAGAAACTCTACCTCGGGCATGGTTGGGATATCCTACCAATTGCCCGAAACTGCGAGGCTGCTCTGCGGGCTCTTCGATTGCCAAACAAGGATCGGTACCTTTGGGTCGACGCAGTGTGTATCAACCATTCGAAGGTCCGGGAGAGGTCCAATCAAGTTCTCTTGATGCCCGTGATATACGCCACAGCACAGCGCGTGCTGGTCTACCTCGGAAATGATAAGCAGACCATGGATATCAAAGCCACCCGCTTGAGAACAGGCCGGTATGGGTGGGATGAAAAGTGGAATATGGTGGATGAGAATCTGAAACGTCCATATTTCTTCCGGAGTTGGATAATTCAGGAAATTGCAAACGCAAAAACAGCGTTGGTCACAGATGGCAAAACGTGGCGAGTCTGGCCAATACATAGTAACTTGGCACAAACACAGACATTCCTGCCCTGGATAAGACATTTTGACACCCGGAAGTACAAGACGTCCGACGACCTAGTCCAGCTGGTTGTTGATTCCTGGTCGTCTCAGGCAACAGACCCCCGGGATAAAGTCTTTGCCTTGCTTGGGTTAATCTCAGGCGCTTCTGCGGACGGACTCACTGCTGACTATACGCTTTCCCCAGAGCAAGTGTACGTATTCCTTCCAAACACATCCTGCCGCTTAGCGCTAAACTTTCGAATGCAGATACACAGGATTCGCATCATTTGCCCTTCAGCGGCTCAAGGCGACAAGCCTGTTGAGATATTCTAGTGGCTATGAGAAGCCGCCTGGCCTTCCCTCTTGGGTTCCTGATTGGCGACAATTGTCAAACGACTGGGCAATAATGGTACGGCTCGAGCAATTTGATTCCAAGGTGGTGATGCGGAACCTTCTTCGCACATGCAAGATCTCGCCGGAAATGACAGAGCGACTTTCTCACCCATGGACAACCACAGCTCCGTCTTCAGAAATTGTCGTTTATGCACAGACCGGGGCACTCTGTCTCTACGGCATCCAAATAACTGATCTATCGCAGCCAAACACGGTGGAGCCTGTCATGGATACATTTTGTGTTTTTGAACTCGACTCCCTCTTCGTTGCAGCACCAATAACGGCAAGAAAAGGAGACTCGGTTTTCTTCCTCCAGGGCTTTAGTTGCCCTGTCGTCCTCCGGAGGGTGGTAAATAGCAGTGTTGATTTATTCAGCTTTGTTGGCATGTGCCACGCGCGGATACAAACGGGACTGACAATGCGCGAAGACGTTTCCAGTTTACTTGCCATTCACGAAAGACACCACGATATCCTGCAAAGACGTTCACTAGCGATCCATGCTCCGGAACGTTGGTGTGAAAGAGTTGCTCCTTTTGTTGGCTACCGAGGCGAAACGTATGAGTTACTCATAGAACTCTGCGATCTAGAGCCAGCACAGTACTCGGTCTCGCAGTGGGCCTTGTTCGAGGAACTAGGGCGCGAGATTGAACGGGAATGGACGAGGGTCCTCACGGATAACCTCAGAATGTTGCTCATGGTACCCCTATCCCAAAGCTCTGATATTATGCACCCAGTCCCGGGCTTGCTGGAAGAACTTGTGGCCAGCATCCAGCAACTATCTGCGCTATGGGGCGAAGTGTCTGGCTATCTTCAGGAGTGCCGACAGTGGGATAGCCAGATTCCAAGCAACCGTAGGTATCATATCCTCAGCCGGCGCACACAGCTCGATAAACAAAGCGAGAGACTCCTGGAGCTAAATCTTGACGCCGACTGGATGGGACGGCTCGTGGTTGACGAGGAGGCTCGAGATGAACTGCGAGCACGGTACTCGACGCATAGTGGAAACCCGATATCTGCGTCGTTCGATCCCCTGGTCAGCAATGACCGAGATCCCGAAGCTTATTGCCCAACGTGGCATCAACTCCAGCGAGACGGAAAAAGCTTTTGGTATAAGATGACGAGGTTGCACGCCATCTATGCAGCCGACCACTTAAGAGTAGCGGTGCCAGATGAGATTTCAGACCTGCGGGTGTTTCCGACATATGTCAGTCCGTCTATCACGCTGGATGAAAGTATCGACGAGGCGAGCAGATGGCGAGAAATGTTCGACACCGCCGCGAAAGAAGTGCAACTCGCGAAGAGAGCGGTGGAGGCGCTAATGAAGCAGCGGTGCCATTATCAGGCCTTGATGGGTGGCACTTGGAGACGCATCGCTATTCTGTAGCTGTTGTTCCGATGTCTGCAGCTCGCGGGCTAGCTCCTGCCTGTGGTCGGCTAAAGCAGGGGTAGCTCAGGCACAGATGTGGAGCGGGCGCAGATATACATCTTCCCGGCCGGCTCAGGTTCGTCCCGTTTCTGGGATCCCCTCATCCAGGGCTCCAGTTGAACGACAAGCCGTCGTTGAGGCGGGATTTAGCCATAGTAGGTCCGCGTCCGTTCCCGTCGGCGGGGAGAAGCTTGGGGCAACATGGGCTAGGTATCTCGGCGAGTTGACTTCTGTGACTGTATATAAGAAACAAAGTACAAACACCTAGAAGATATCCCAGGGCCTGAGCGCTTCTGTCGCCCACGTTCTCGAGTCTGACTACCTTACGGAATCACCTCTGCGGATAAGTCACAATGCGCTTCCCCAATACCCTCGCCATCTCAGTGGCGTCGCTCCAGCTCGTCTCAGGTCAGACAGCAGCAACATCAAAGCTCACCGTAGACGTGACCCAAAAATTCCAAGATATTGACGGCTTCGGCTTCAGCGAGGCCTTCCAGCGCGCCTACAACATCTACAATCTCGCCGAGCCAAAGCGGTCCGAGGTCATTGACCTGTTCTTCAACACCACGACAGGTGCCGGTTTCAGTATTGTCCGCAATGGTATTGGGAGTAGTCCGAACAGCTCGCTGGATTGGATGAATACGCATTTGCCCAACGGGCCGGCGAAGCCTGGGGATGGTCCCGTCTATGTTTGGTCTGTTTACCCCTCTGGTTTTTTTTTGCGGGAAGATTGGATGAAGAAGGCTGATGCAGATGATCAGGGATGGGAAAGACTCGGGGCAGTTGTGGGTGTCGCAGCAGGCAGTAGGTTTCTTCTGTAAGGTTTGTTTGGAGATGGTGAGTGACTCAAAAGCTTACGGTGAGTTTGGCAGGTCAAATATGGGGTCAAGACTTTCTATGGAAACGCTTGGTCTGCACCGGGATTCATGAAGACTAATGGGCGGGACTCCAACGGGGGCTCGCTCTGCGGCGTGCCTGGGACCAACTGCACGAGCGGCGACTGGCGACAGGCATATGCGGATTACCTTGTCAAGTACATCCAGTTCTACGCGGTGAGTGATTTTGTGTAGCAACGTGTGTTTCTGTAGAGTTGGCATGCTGATGGTCGGGTGTTGTCAATAGGAGGGTGGAGTGAAGGTGACGCATCTAGGCTTTCTTAATGAGCCGGATTTCAGCACGACCTATGCTTCCATGGTCAGCAACGGCTATCAGTCGGCAGACTTCATCAAGATCCTCCACCCGACGCTCCAGAGGGCCAATCTGTCCAACGTGCTTATCACCTGCTGCGACGCGACGGGGTGGAAGGCGCAGACCAACATGACTAAAGATCTGAAAGCCGCTGGAGTCGAGGACCTGATCGGGGTCATGACGTCACACCCCTACTCCTCGGCCCTTGATGGTCCATTGCCGACGACCCGCAAGGTGTGGGAGACAGAATTCTCGGATCTTGCTGGGAAGTGGTCCACGGACTGGTACACAGCACCGGGAGCGACTGGTGACGGCTACAGGTGGGCATATCTCATCCACACAGGTCTAACAACCGGTAATGTCAGTGCATATCTGTGGTGGGTCGGGACACAAGACCGCGAGACCAACGGCAACAACAACGAGAAGTTGATCTTGGTCGACAAGGGCGACTACTTTGTGTCGAAGCGTTTCTGGGCTTTTGCCCAGTACAGCCGCCCAATCCGGCCCGGAGCGGTGCGGGTCGCTGTTAGCGGCGGGACCAGCCTGCTGGCGACGGCCTTTGTCAACGTTGATGGGTCCGTGGTGGTGGTGGCCATCAATACTGGCGCCGAAGCACAGGGCCTGGAGGTGGCTGGAGTCAAGGCTGCGGTGGCAAAGGCTTGGGTGACGGATGCTACCCGTGACATGGCACCAGTTGGGTCCGTCGTGGGCAGCGATGCATCTGTTGGAGGTGTTAGCGTGCCGGGCCGTGGCCTGGTTAGCTTGGTGATTACTCCGGCGTGAGATTAAGGTTGTAATCGTTTTCTTGGGCGCTGTTGGGAAGCTTTTGCCGAACATCCCTCAGCCCCTAAAATGCGTGCGACGCTAGCGTAGTGGGCAAGGGTAACAGATTGGAATGGGATGTATGGGTTGCGGGAACTTTGGTTATCGATGTAAGGGACTTGTGTATAGGTGAGGATGCGGCCGAAACAAACAACTGACAAATTACGGATACTGGGAGATACGAATGCCCCAAGAAGGCATTCAAGGCATTACGCTATGCAGGAGCGCTTCGCCTCCATCGCCTCCAGGAGACATACGCAGTAAAAATCTTCGAGGGGGGATCGTGAACATGCAGATTACCCAAGGCCTGCATTGCCCAGACGAGGTTGCAGGATGACTGCAGGAGGGCCAGAACGATTTCGGTTTGAGCTCCTGCAGTGGAGCGTCAATCCAGCCACTGGGATTAAGGATTCAGGGGTCCCCTCCTCCGCTTCTTCAGCCCAACCCCGACTTTAACGTCGCCTAGGGCTGACGCACCATCCCAGCGACGATGGTTGCCTTCGGGCAACCAGAGTAGCAGGGTGCTTGGGGCTGAAGGCAGTTGGCGCTTTAAAAGGAGCTCGAGAGCTCACAGAATTCGAGGCGCCATGTGTGTGCCTGAGAACCCGCGACATTTGTCTCTTCTTGTTTTTTGCCCGTTTGCTCTTCCAACTCATAGCTCACGCTAGCTCCTCAGCTCAAGCAGTATACAGCTCCAGTTTCATCCGATTCACCTTTATCGCAGCGGTTTAGGCCATGGCGCTTCCTCCCCCGCCCGTCGCGCCTTCGAGGAGGAAGGACTACACCAAGACACCCCAAGAACTCGTCACCGAGTTCTGGGACAAGTACTTCACCAAAAAACCTGGCAAGGTCACCTCTATTTTCCCTCGCAGCCTCTACGCGACACTACTCCCGCCTGTTTTGCCCCGAGACGGCACCCACTCGGCTCGCAACGCCGCCGAGAGCTACGAAGTCGCTGCCAAGCAGTGCCGTGAAAAAGTCCAGCGCATCATTCGGGAGTGCAACCGCACCAACGAGAAGTTCACCGATCCCGACTTCGACATCGAGTCTGACTGGAACAGCGGGAACCTAAACTGTCTCAATGGATTGGTCCGTGTTGACCCTTTTGCCGCGCAAGAATACCAGGAGGGCGGCGTCGAGCCCGAAGCCACTCCTGTAACCCGCGGCACCCACAGCGGCCCCATCCTCCCCGACGAGGGGAAACCCCATAATAAGGGCGGCGAGGGCCGCGGTGGAAAGGGTGGGGTACGATCCTCGGCCTCCCGCGAGCACGGCGTCAAAGGCGGTGAACAATACAGTCCAGGCTCCATCCATCGTGTCGACTGGATATTCGAGTCACCCAAGTTTACTGTCGATGGCTACTCGTCGTCCGACATCAAACAGGGCGCCAACGGCGACTGCTGGTGGCTTGCCGCCGTTGCCACTATTGCTCATCGCAAGGACCTCATGACCAAAGTCTGCGTTGCCCGCAACGAGGAAATCGGTGTATATGGTTTTGTCTTTTACCGTGATGGCGAATGGATATCAACCGTCGTTGATGACAACCTGTACCTGCAGTATGCTGACTTTGACTACTATGGCGACCAATACGATTCAACAGGAAAGCGGGCCCGCGAATATCGCAAACGCTATCAGACAGGCTCGGAAGCCCTCTATTTTGCTCACTGTGACGACCCCAATGAGACGTGGTTGCCGCTGCTCGAGAAGGCCTACTCCAAAGTGCACGGCGACTACGAGGCCTGCTCGGGCGGGTATCCTGGCGAGGCTGTTGAGGATATGACGGGCGGTGTAACGACAACTGTGGCAGCTAACCGTGTTTTGCGCAAGGACAAGCTCTGGAGGGAGCTCATTGATGCCGATGGCGAGTTCGTCTTTGCCTTGTCGGCGCTGGGGACTGGCTGGGACTGGGTGAAGGGCGGCCTTGCACTCGGCCATGCTTACTCTATCCTCAAGGCCACTGAGGAGGTGGATGAAAATGGCAAGAAGGTCCGGCTCGTCCAGGTCCGAAATCCATGGGGAGAGCGTGCTTCGAATGGCATTGGCGAGTGGAATGGTCCTTGGTCTGATGGTTCCAAGGAATGGACTCCGTATTGGTAAGTCCCTTTTTGTATCAGTACAATATGAGAGCATGCTAACGTGTCCGACTTATAGGCTGAAGAAGCTGAACCACACCTTTGGCGACGATGGAGTCTTCTGGATGTCATACGAGGACGTACTCGAGACATTCATGTTCCTCCACCGCACCCGTCTGTTTGACGAGAAGTGGACTATTGTCCAGCAGTGGACTGCTGTCAATGTCGGTTGGGTTTCGGGATACCTGAACAAGAAATTCATCGTCGAGATCACCAAGGCCGGTACTGTCGTCATCGTGCTCCAACAGCTCGATGAGCGCTACTTCGTCGGGCTTGAGGGCCAATACCAATTCAGCCTGCACTTCCTGCTCCGCGAGGTCGGCAGCCCGGCTGAGGAGCATATCTGCCGCGTGCGTCCTGTGCATGACTGGGAGAACCGGTCCGTGTCCTGCGAGGTCGATCTGGAGCCAGGCAAGTATGAGGTGCTGCCCATGATTGTGGCGACTCGCGACGAGTCGAAACAGATGGTTGATGATGTTGTGAAGGACTGGTTAGTCCATCCTGTTCCTCTTCGCTGTCTCACGTGGAACTAATAGCATGGCAGGGCCGACAAAAACCCAATCAAGCTGCGCCAGGTCGGTATGCAGTACGACTTGGCCCACGCCAAGGGCGGAATCCCCGATGAGGATGAGATCATCTTCAAGAAGAAAGAGGCAGAGAAGAAAAAAAAAGAGGAAAAGAAGCGTAAGGAAAAAGAGAAAAAGGAGAAAAAGAAGGCTAAGAAGCTTCGGGAAAAGGAGAAGGCCAAGAGGCAGCGCACCACCGTGACTGTTGAGAATGCCGTCGTCGAGATCAAGGTTAGCGGGAAGCCCGCGGCCGAAGAAACCAAGGAGGACCCTAAGGACGATGATAAGGATGAGAAATTTGAAGATGCTGTCGACACCAAGACCGAGGAGACTCCTGCACTGGCTCCTGCACCTGTGCCTGGCCCAACGAAGGAGTCTGAAAAGAAGGAAGACGCCAAGAAGGAGGATATCACACCGAAGAGCGAGAAACCCTCGGCCAACTCCACCCCTGGTGTCCCCACTCCGGAGTCGACTGTCAAGGGCGAAGAGGAGAAGTTGGTGGCGGAAGAAGAAGAAGAGGAGGAGGAGGAGGAAGAGGAGGAGGAGGAAGAAAAACCAGAGGAAGTACCTCCTGTTGTTGACGAGGATGGTCGCGCCCCGTGGAATGCCGTTTGCGTCATGGGCCTGCGTGTCTATGCCAAGGATCCCGAGGTGAAGGTGAGCCTTGCTGAGCCGAAGAGTGAGGAGGAGGCGGCCAGCTTGGTTGTTGATGCGAAGGCTGTGGGCGCTACGATGTAAGATGCCAAGGTCATATCCGGATGGGTTGATTTGTTTCATCGATTCTGTGGGGGTTTGGTGGGGTGGACATGTAACAGAGTGACGACTTCATGAGATAAGATGGGAATAGGAATGCTAAACATCCGCCTCTTTTCGAGAGAGCAATCTAGGCAATTGGCTGGTTCATGGATCTCTTGTTTATTCTAATCACGAGATGTGTGTGCTGAACTCCAACATTTGTCTGAAAGGTGGATGAAGATGACGGGAGTGCAGAGCGCAACGCCGCCTGATTGGATGGGAAGTGGGTCTTAGTCCTTGGCGGATCTCAGGCTTCGGACCAGCGGCCAATATCATCATTATTCACTGGTGAGATTGGGCAACGACTTCGGTCTTGCGCGGTGTAAAGAATCGAAAACAAAATGGGGAAATGAATAGTAATTATTTCTTGAGCAGATGAATCCGAATTCCGGTACCTACTTGTATCTTCCCATAATTCAACGACGACTTCACGTGACCTGTTACGGTTATCGATAGGTACCCAGCTTTTCGAGCGGCAACCTCGGCTGGATCATAGTGCCAGAAGGGTTACTTCGGGCTCTCCATCTCAGCCCTGCAGCCTTGTTTGGTTGCATCTAGCCTGACCCTCCCCGTCTGCCTCTGAATGTCGTCTTCCCGGAGAGACAAGCTGTATCATCGTCAAGCTGATTTGCTTTTCCCCGTTGTCTCAGCTCCGCATACCCGGCACTCCACCAGCGCTCACTAGTTAGTGACACAGTACTTTCTTCCCCCTGTTCGGCGCTTCCCAAATTCTGGGCTGGGCTGGCAGCCGTCACTTGCAACCAACACTCATCTCCAGTTGCCAGACTCAGCCACCCACCCCGTTTTTGCGCCGACCAGCAACCCGATGCCGCCCCCAAATACGCCTGAAGAGGGCCTACCGGCCATGGGGCTGGTCTCGCAGTCGCAGGGCAATACATCGGGCACCTACATCCTCAGCCGCCATCGTCATTATCCCGAACCGCCAGAAAGCCCGCCACCACGCGTGCCCACCGCGCCGCCAGCGGCCACGACCGAGTCCTCAAGAGCAACAACGCCCAACCCGAGATCACGTTCCTCTTCTCACCCTGGCTCGGCCAGCCGTGACAGCTCCGCATCGTGCTCGGACAGAGCATCCTGTCTCCTTCCCATCAATTATCAAGACCTGCACTACGAGGCCGAAGTCGATAAGAGTCTCGAATGTCCTATCTGCCGGACACCTTTCTACCTCCCTCTCACTACCAAACCCTGCGGCCATACTTTCTGCGCCGCCTGTCTCGGCCGCGCTCTCGAGATCCAGCCTGTCTGCCCAATCGATCGCACTCCGCTCGATTCCTCCCGCGATGTTTGTCACACGCGCGTCGTTCTTGACCAACTAGACCGTCTACGTGTGCGCTGTCCTAACCGAGGGTGTGACCATGTGTGTGCCAGAGAGCTGCTACCCGTGCATTACGAACGATATTGCGATTATACCCTAGTACACTGTCCGGATCCTGAATGCGACCTACGCGTCGCGCGAGTGGATGCCCGCGGAGACCGGGGATGTCTACATTCATACACGACATGTCAGTATTGCGAGGGAGAGGTCATGGTCGCCGGTCTAGAAGAACACTACGACGCCGATTGCGGCGGGCACACAGCCAAGTGCGGTCGATGTAATGCCATCGTTGTCAGGCATCGCATGGAGAAGCACACAGCCAAAGACTGTCCCCGAACTGTGGTCTCGTGCAAATGGAGACCGTTTGGCTGCATGGAGTGGGCGCCGCGGGAGGAGGTGGAGAAGCACGAGGAGGGCCATTGCGTATATCAGGCTATCGGGCGGTTGGTAAGAGATCGGATGGAGGACCGCATGGTTATCAACGAGCTTAAGGAGCGGTTGTCGGCCATGGATGAACGTCTTCGGAAGTCCGAAAAGAAAGAGAAGCACCGGAGTCGATCTGGCGGCCACACAAACATGGGGAGTACCGCCCCATTCGTGCCGGATCTCGACCTGAACGACAGTCCCCGAGCAGCGCCATCATATAGCGCGGGGACTCTGGAGTCACCGGAGGACTATATGCTTGCGCAATTTGAGCGCATAGAAACCCAGATGGAGGACCTGCGCAAAATGATTATGGAGCTGGATGGCCACCATAGCATGAGGCTTCTCAACGACACCATGCGATTGAATGAACAGATCGCCGAGCTGGGCAGCAAGGTTGGCGTCTTGGGGATGCATACCACTTGGTTGATGAACGTACAACGACAAAGTCGAGGCCAACAGCGTGCCGGCGCGACAGGTGGTCCGCCGGGTCCCGGTATGTCCGGGGGAGGACATGGAGGAGGTGGTGGTAGAGAAGACGACGGGAGGAGATATTATAGCGGCAGCAATGACATCGGCTTGGCACTGCGGCGGAATAGTGATGGAAGGGGCGAGAACCCGCCTCGTCTGTGAGACGAATCATTCCTCTTAGGCAGCATCGCAGTTACTGTCTGAGTCACAAGCATGGTTTTTTCCCGTTTCTCGGGGCATGGCGAGCAGGGATTTGCAAGGCCAATATGGAAGACAAAAGATATGAGTTTATGATACCATGTATTACGGTAGATTTCGATTCTTGCACTGATTGCAGCTGCATTTTCATCACAAATTTCCATTCGGAGATAAACAGTCCCGAGTTTGCAGTCCCAGTTTTGTAACGCCAGTCCGATGCGTATTTTTTTTTTCAAACCTGTCAGTTCCAGACACGGGCTGTACTGGGGCGACGATAAGAGTAAGTGTGCAAATAAGGTGGTTTTAAGTAACTTGGTCCAGACCTCCCTCAGGACGAAAAAAAAAGCGAACTCACAAGACTGCCCAGCCTCTGGCAACCACCGAAAATTAACACAATAAAAGTTACCAATGTTCCCTTCACTACTGCCACTTTTTTTAATGTTTCTATCCCGCTTGAATAGAATATTCTTCTGGTTGTTAGTTGCAACTTTACTGGCGATCGCCACTGTATGTTCCCTATGCGGCCCAAGGGGAGTTTGTAAGTTCGGTTTCTTTTGGTCCTAATAGAGCAGACTACCTGCCTAGGTAGGCACACGACAGTCCGTCGGAACCACCCCCTTCTCCAAGGTTCTCCCGACGCTGTGTTGACGAATCAAACGCTGCGCGCCCCTCCCCCGCTGCTTGCGAGGCCCGCCCCCCCAAATAGACCTGGCCGCGTCCTCTGTAGCACTGACTTGAACCCCACCAATTTGACTCGGAGCTTTCAACAACCTAACTTCCATACCGAGCTCCAACATAGGTTCTCAGCTGTAGACCATTCATCGTCAGCCTTGCCAAGTATCGCCCTCTATCCCAACCCACTTACCTCATCTCCTCATCTCGGGCTCTCCTCTGCCAATCCGGCGACCAGAGTAATCGACGACAACATGGACTCAACTGGTCAAACACCGCCGCCCCCCCTCGCGCCGCCAGCTGCTCCTGCCACACCGGACGCGCCCGACCAGGAGACAATGGAGCAGATCCGTCGCCGAAGACTAGCCAAGCTCGGCGGCCCCCCCTCGTCAGCCAGCTCGACTGCGTCGCCGAACCCCGAGGAGACCGAACCCTCTGCTACATCCAAGCCCCTAGACAAGGGGAAAGAGAAGGCAATTTCGATGCCCGAGCCGAGGTCAAAGATCAACATCTCTCCAGCGCCGCAGCCCGGCCTGGGGGCAGGTAGTGTTATCGCCTCTAGAAAGAGACCCGCAACAGAGATTGATTCGGTCTCAGCAACCCAACCACCGCGAAGGCAAACTCCGCTCAAGGAAGAGTCGATCGAGGATTATGCAGACCGAATTTTGAGCACAATCTTCCGAGTCACCGTCGATCAAGACCGCCAAAACCTCATTGGCCAACAGCTTACATTCTTGCCCAACCTCAGCCGGGAGCTCGCGGAAGAGGGGGCGCCTCTCAAACTCTCGATTGAGAGGCTAGAGGAGGCTATTATGGAAGCGGCCACGGCATACCCCCATAGCTCTCCCCTCTTCGAATACTTTCTCCCGTGCTGGAAACGGGTGACAAAGGCGATTAGGGTTCTCCGAGGCCCCGCCCCGCAAAAGGAGGAAATACTTAGGGAGGCAAGACGCTTGTGCTTCAGCAACTGCATATTCGCTTTAACCATGCCTGAGCTCTTCAGGTAAAGTCTCGCACTATCTTTTTTGCCGGTATCACTTCTGACGCCTTCTAGCCGGGAGGCCAACGCACAACACGACACGTTTGTGCCATACCTACTTCGAGAGGTGGAACACGAGAGCGGGCTGTGTATGGATTTCTTCGGCGAAGCGATCTCTCGACTTGACGAGGATGATTCCATCGCGCCGCTATTTACCAAAGCTATGGTGGACATCAGCTCGAAGCTCTCTACCATGAGCATGAATGACGATTACAAACCCTACGTCAATGTAAGCCACGCTTGCCTGTCCCGAGACACTTAATCTAACCTCGCAGGCTCTCCTGACATATTCGCGGTTTCCACCACTGCTGAATGCGCTGGCGCAGCACCCTACCTTCCAAATGGCGCAATCTGCCCCTGGGATTGAGAAGCGTACGCTCCTCGGGCCTTTCTTTAGAATATCCCCTCTACAGCCAGAGGTAACCACAGTATACTTTGCCTCACCGCGGACGATGGACAAAGGTCGCATTCAGACTTCGCAAAGTGCCCTACAAATGACGCTCACTGCTCATCAAACTGATCTCCGAACCATTATCAACGCCTTTGTTCGCGCAAGCTCCCAGGCGAAGAACAAGGTTCTAGACTGGTTTGCGTACATCATGAACATGAACCACAAGAGGCGTGCTTTACAGGTAAGCCCTAAGGAGATCGCCTCGGACGGCTTCATGATAAACGTTACCGTCGTTCTTGATTGTCTCTGCGAGCCATTCATGGACAGCACTTTTTCCAAGGTTGGACGGATTGATGTCAACTACTTTCGGAGGAATCCACGGATAGACATCAAGGACGAGACAAAGCTCAATGCTGACCAGTCACAATCCGATGCATTCTACGCCAACAAGCTGGAGGGGGAGTCCAACTTCATCACGGAAGTTTTCTTCCTGACGTTGGCAGCTCATCACTACGGCAGCGAAGCGGCAAATGCCAAGATTAAGAGTCTGGAGAAGGATATCAAGTTCTATGAAAAGAATCTGGCCCTAATGGAAGCAGACAGGCCCAAATTGGCAAACCGTCCCGACCAACTTCGCCTACTGGACGAGACGGTAAAGAGACACATTATCGTTCTTGAAAAGGCCATCGCATACAAGCATTCGATAGAGGGCGTTCTTCTTGAGCAAAAGATGCAGAGCAGATCGTTACAGTTCATGCGCTACGTCACTGTGTGGCTTCTGAGGGTGGCCAGCCAGTCCGAGTATACACCGGATAAGCCGCTCAAACTCCCACTCCCTGCGAACAAGCCCGAGGCGTTCAGCTGTTTGCCAGAGTATGCGTTGCAGGATATCGTGGACAACTTCAAGTTTGTCTTCCGCTATATCCCCCAAATTATTCTCTCGGCTGTTGGAGACGAGATGATTGCTCTTTGTGTCACCTTCTTGGAATCGTCCGAGTATGTGAGAAATCCATATCTCAAGTCGTCGTTGGTCTCACTGCTGTCCCATGGAACCTGGCCTACCTATCACCTCAAGAAGGGCGTCCTTGGAGATCTGATGACGAACACCAAATTCGCCAATGATTACCTACTCCACGCTGTAATGAAGTTCTACATTGAGTGCGAGTCGACTGGTACTGCTTCGGCATTCTACGACAAGTTCAATATTCGATACGAGATCTTCCAGATCATCAAATGCATCTGGGTGAACGACGTATATAAGCAGCAACTGACCCAGTCGAGCAAGTGGGTAGTACCAATATTCATTGCTTCGTGTTGTTATTTCTCGACTAACGTGCCGCAGGACGAACCGGGGGTTCTTTGTTCAGTTCGTAAATCTGCTCATGAACGACGCAACGTATGTTTTGGACGAGGGTCTGGGAAAATTCCCCAAAATCCACGATCTCCAACAGAAACTCAAGGACAACACTTTGCCCCAGCAGGACAGAGAGAAGATTGAAGAAGAGCTTCGGGCCGCTGAAAGCCAGGCGACATCCTTCATGCAGCTTGCCAACGAGACGGTCAGCATGATGAAGCTCTTTACTAATACCCTTAGCGAGGCTTTCACCATGCCTGAGATTGTTCAGCGGCTAGCCGGTATGCTAGATTACAACCTCGAGATCTTGACCGGTCCTAAATCCAAGACTCTCAAGGTCGACAATGCCGAAAAGTATTACTTCAGCCCCAAGACGCTGCTTCCCGAGATTGTCGACATCTACCTGAACCTCGGCTCCAGCCCTGCCTTTATTGAGGCCGTCGCTGGCGACGGCCGCTCTTACAAGCCGGATACGATGGCTGCCACGGCACATATCTTGTCCAAGAAGAACCTCAAGGATCCCGGGGATCTCGAAGCGTGGGATGTGCTCTGCAAGAAGTTTGCTGACACCAAGGCGGAGCTCGATCGCGCCGAACTTGACTTCGATAATGCCCCGCCAGAGTTTGAGGATGAGCTGATGGGTATCATCATGTCAGATCCTGTTATCCTGCCGTCGAAGCATGTTCTCGACCGATCGACCATTATCCAACATTTGCTCTCGGACGCCAAGGATCCTTACACTCGTCAACCCATGACGATTGACGATGTAGTGCCTGATGACTCCCTTCGTGAGAAGATTGAGAAGTGGAAGGAGGAGCGCAGGGCTAATGCAAAGGCTGCAAGAGTGGATGCTATGGATACAACTGAGTAGCGTACTCAGCAATCGTGATTCCGAGAGATGGTAGGCATGGCTATGTATGCTCTTCTGTGTCATTTGTGATTCCAGTTTGTATGGTCAGTATTTCTGGCTTCGTTTCCTTCGGGTGTGTTCTGCCCAGCACGGGATAGCAGGCATATCAAGACATAGATTTGGCGTCGGGTTGGGATTGGCACTCAAGCTCTGCACCTCTGAGTGGGGAGGTAGCGGCCAGACAAACAATATCGGATTAATTACAGCGAATGGTGTTGATGGCTTCTCTGTCTTTCGCCTCAGCAACAGTGCGCCTGTCGCGTGGCAAGATCCTCGTCTGCATTGTACGGCATCATCACTCTCTCTGGTTGTTAGAGCGTAACTCCAAGGCCGTCCTTCACTTGACACCTCTACGAACATCACAACCACCACCTATTGACTCACCTTTTCATAACCAAATACTCACTCTCAACGCACCACATACGGCCATACCCACTGTACAACTAAGGATCCTGCCCTCTCCCCTACGGGTAACGCAGTGAGGGCCAAGCTAGTAGCAGGCTAGTGAAGACCAGTGAATATCCTTGGTTTTGTATGTTTTTTTCTGCTTTCTATTACTCCCTCTCCTCGCCCTTCATATAGAGAGTGGAGGGAGAGTGGAAGCCTCCCTATTCTCAAGACGCGATCGACAGTCCAGTATTTTCATCCAAATACCCATCAATACTCTGTATGCCAAAGTTGGTGGATTAGGTAGATAGGTTTTCCGCTCATTTACATGCGTGCAGAAATAGGATGTGACGCACAGATTGGGGCTGAAGGATACGGAGAGTAGCATTGGGGTGAGCGACACCGCCTGGCTCACTTTGCTCGCAATTCAGAGTTGAGGGTCGGGGATGGGAGTGAAGGAGGTGGCCTTGGTGCTCACACAGCAGGAGCAGGAGAAAGGAGGAGAAGCGTAATATGTAATGCTCTGTCATTTGAACTTCATTTACCGGCTCGACATAAGTCGAATAGAAATCGTGAAACGTCTCCACTGATGCCATCACTTCGGCGTTTTGTGAATGGCAGCCGACTAGCCGTAAGATCGGAGACGACCGGTTTGCCTTGAAGAAAGTGTGCATAGTATCCTCAAGCGTAAGATGAATCCTAGGAGGGTACCGTTTTCTGCCTCCAAAAAAAAACTTGCCTCCCAGAGGCTAAGGGTATAACACGGACGTGAGATTGTGGGTTGACGGAATTTGTATGCCAAATTGGGATTGGATCAATCTTCGGGGCCGTCCCTTGAATTTAGTAGTTTATCGTAATGGCTGTCTCGGTGGCTCCTTCCGTTCATCTCTGATCGGTCTGGTCAGCACGACCCCGCGACTTCCGGCGATCTAAACGCTTCTTCCAAGAACACGTCTCACCTTCATTCACAGACGCACTAGAGACGCAATCAAATCTCGCCCTTGAACACCCTTTTGCTTGCCCCTTATGAATACCATGTCAATTCAATTCAATTCAATTCAATTCATTTCAGGGTGGCCCGCCCTGGCCGTAGGCCAGGGTTGGCAACGCTACCACCTGAGTGATTACATAACACCCCCCCGCTAGTTCGGGTCCCGCTTCCTCCGCTGCCTACCTACCGCCCCGGGCGGTTAAACGCATTAAGCCAACCTTTCTCGCGCTAGTAGGGCTCGTAGACCAGTCTTGGCCTCTACTTGGGGAAGAACCGTAACGCCTGCCTTTCGACCATTACTTCGTATAGTTCCTTGGTACTTAGAACTATTCCTTTCCTTCGCTTTTTCGCCCAGTACGCCTCTCGTACCGCCGTTCGGTATGCCGCCAGCCCCCAGTAGTACGATAGGTATTGTAGTTCCTATAGTACGCCGCAACTATATACCGGCGTTTCTTTTTTACCGAACCTTTTTAAGTAGCTTACGTACGGGCTATACCCTATACGGTATTATACAATTTTGCTTATTTTGGGCCTTGTAGTATTAAGGGCGTCTGGGTACGGTTTTAACTTTAGCGTATTATACCTAGCGGGCTTTATTTTATCCTACTACTCCCTAACTTTTTACTTATATTGTTTCTTCGCTTTAGCTTTGGCGTACGCGTAGGTAGGGAGCCTTTTGGGTTTTACTCCCGGGCCCGTAGCGAGTTTAGCTAGTTAATCCGCCCTTTTATTACCTTTAACCCCAGCGTATACTAAATATTAGTATAAATTAGTATTAGGGTGCCGTAAGTTGTTAAAGGCCTTTTTTACTATTAGCTGGTTTAAAGGTAAGAACCCCTTACTTATTGCGCTTACCGCTACTTGGGAGTTAGAGAAAATTAACGCTCGCTTTTTAGCAGCTGCTATACCTAATGTAACGGTTAGGGCGATTACCTTTACGTTAAACGTTTTGGTATAACTTAACTTCCCGCTAAAAGCCTTTACTTCCTTGCCGTTTTTCCATATGGATAACGCCTAATCGGCCTTTTCGCGTCCCTTAATTTTAAACCCGTTTATATATAGTAGCGCCGTTTTTAGTAGTACTTTAGTTACTAACCTTTGGATTACTTAGAGTTATTTCTTCTTACTTGGTTACGAAAGCCCTGCTGGTAGTAATTGGTTTAGGGTAGGGAGGCTTTAACGTTAAGTTTTAAGCGCGTTGTAACAAGCTGCAGGATAATCAAGGAAGATGCCCCGGTACTGAAGCGATACGCTGGCGAGTCACTGCTGGGATACTGAGCTTGTGTCGTAAGTGATGCATTGACTGATTCTTGCCGGAGGGAAGTTCCCCCTGGCAGGCCTGCGCGCTGCAGCCACTATTTAAGCGCTAACCAATCGCCATCGTTTCGCCAGCTGCACCGCACCCATTATAACTATCCCCCTTCTCTAAGAAGCTGTCCCCAGCTTCACTGCGGAATTACTTAACTTAGTGAAATCGCTGGCTCGTTGTTGATAAATTAAACGCGCTTAAACTATTACCAATTTAGACGCGTTTCGCTAATACGTTACGCCCAATTCGCTAGCGCGTTTTTCCCAGTAGCGCGCTTTTAATTACTAACGCGCTTTTTAGGGTATTATACTACCAAACCCCCACCTTTCACCGCCAAATTCTACCTACCCCGCCAAAACATTTCCAACTCTCTTGCCCTATTCGCTCCTCCAATTTCCACCCTTACCATTACTATCGCGACCGACCATTCCCCTTCCCTTTCTTAATTAATTCGCACGCGATTCGCTACCATATCATCTATCGATTTTAACTCGTTGGATAGCTCTTTAGCTGTTAAGAACAATCCCTACATATATTACGTACGCAGCGCTATTTCGGCGCACTTTAAGCCCGGTTCTAATAAATTACCGGCGCCCAACTGTATTTTTGGGGTTAAGCCCAGCTCTCGGTACAATTAGTATACCTTTCGTAATAACTCCTACTCCCTAGTAGGTCTTTTCGTAATTAAAATAATAACAAAATGCTAATGAATTAGTATTAGGTTATTGCTGGAATAAAAGGCGACCTTACCGACCTAATAACCTTACTATACTTAACCAATAACGCCCAAAATACCTGCGATAAGGATAACCCAATTCGCCAGGAATACGCCACCCGCGCCTATAAGTTAATTATAGTATTTGAAAACGTTAAGAAGGCCTATTGTCGTACTTATAACTTTTCTGGTAACCGTAAGCCCGCCGCGGTGAGTTTTTATTAACTTTTCACCCGCTTTGTACCTAGGAGAATTTTTTACTAATTTAACCTAGGCCGTTATTATTAGCTACTAATCCCTATTAGTATAAAAGATAAAGCTTCGGTTTAAGTTGGATTTTCGCCCAATCCTAATTTTTAGTTTAAAAATTATACGTTATTTGCCTTTCTTTAACGTTTTAGTTACTAATCTTTTCTAGGGTAAAGTTAAGGCTAAGGAGCTAACCGCCTAGTATACTTTTAAGCTGTAAGTTTAGAAATATCGTTAGAAGTTTCGCCTAAATACCTCCTAAGTAGGCTATAATACTTGGTCCCTAGCTAAACGCCAGCTTCTCGCCTTTATTTTTAATTAATTAAAGTTAAAGGGTATCTCCTTTAATAATATTCCTAATAATCTGGATACGTTGGAATCGGATTAGCGTCTAATGCCTTTTCCCGATATATAAACTGGATATTTTAAGTATTAAACCTAAGGTTTTTTACTATTGATTTAGGGGTTTTCGTTAGCATTTCGCCTCTTTTTTATTCTTTTCGTTTTATTTCCGTTATGGGATATTAGTAATTAAAAATTGTACTGGGGTCTCTTTTTCCCCTTCTTATCTTTTCTACCCTTTTTCTACTTAAGTAACCTCTTTTTTACGTAATCCCTTTCGAATCTTACCACTAAGTTTAATATATTACTTAAATCCTTTTTCGCTAGTTATTAATTATACTCTAATAGCCATCCTAACCACTTAACTAACCACCTCGTTTCGCTATTAATTCGCCATTTATCCCGGATCTCCTTAACTTCCCATTCTTTATCGTCTTTTAATTTTAACATTAGTAGGGGTTTCTATCCTGCCCTATAAATATATAGTTCAAGTAAGTTAACGGGAAATATATTATATAACCTATTGTACTTATCCGGGAGATATAAGCGATACGCTAGCGAACCGACTTTATTTAAAACCCGAAATAGTCTAACGAACTTTAATATAAGCTTTCCTAATACAGCTTTTAGTCTTAAATTTTTAATTAATAATATTACCAGCTATTCCTTTTTAAATTTTTAATTTTAATATTTTTTATTATAATAGTATTTCTACCTTTTTATATTACGTGCTTAATTTTCTCTTAGTCGCTATTATATTTATTAAAGCTTTTTAACTCTTTTAATTACTATTGGTACCTTCCCCTCCAACAAGTTACCCTTAACTTGGTTATAAAACGAAGGCGTAAAGCCTATAAGCGCTTTAAAGAATATGATCCCAGTTATCGCGTTAACTAAACTATTGTAAATAAACTTGGCCTATGCTAATAGGTAAGCCCAGTTTGGCTTTTCCTTATTATAAAAGATTTTAAGGTAGTACTTTAAAGTTTAATTTATCCGTTCCGTTTAACCGTTAATTTACGGGTAAAACGTTATTAAAAACTTTCTTTTTATTTATAAAATATAGTATAAATCGCTTTAAAATTAACTTATAAAGATAAAGCCTTTATTACTTACTACGCCTTCTGGCGCCCCAACTCCTCTTCGATATTTTATCTCGTTATAAAACAGTATCGTTAATTCTTAATTTATTATTATCTTATTAATAGTAAAGTAGTACATTATTTTAGTAAACTTATCTACGATAATTAAAATTAAATCCACTTTGTCCCCGTTTCGGAGGTAAATTAGCGGTAATTTAGTAATAAGATCCATAGATAATTCCTAATAGGGTTTAAAGGGCTGTAGCAGGAATTGTAATTCTCTATAAGGCCTATATTTTTTCAGCTTCCTAAATTAGTAAATATTACAAAATTCGCAATAATCCTTAACATTTTTATTAATATTATTCTAGAAATATTTTCGTTAAATCCTTTCTAGTATCCTTTAAATTTTAAAATAGCCAGTTAGTAGATTATTATAAAAAACCTGGAAAATTACCTACTTTACGCTCTACTCTGCTGGAACAAATAATCGTCCCTTATAAAGTAACTCTCCGTCTTTACCTTATAACCAATACTCTAAATCGCGACTAAATCGCCGGCTTTTCAGCCTCTTAACAACTCTCTATATCCATTTATTACTTTTTTATAACTTTAAAACCAAATCCCTTAACAAGGTACTTAGGTAGGGATCTAAAATACGTTCCTTTAAAACTACAGCTCTAACTACCTAAACTAGGAGTATTTATCTACAATTAAGCTAATTTGTAAAAGGTACCTCTTCCCCCCCGTTTCGCGTATTAAAAAACAGCTAAAACACTTGGATAAATCTTCGCCTCGGACCCCTATATTCTTTGGGTATTATCTGGGCTGCAAACTTTGCGTATACTAATTATACCATCGCCATCTTATTCTTAAAAACTAAAAGCTATTTTAATTTCTCCGTAAGCTTATTACCTGTATAATTTAGTCTTCTCGACGGTATATTAGCTGGGTTTTACTTACCTACTTAATATTTAATACTAAAATCGAACCCCGCCAGGTACATATACTATCTAGCTTATCTACCGTTTAAATAAGTTTAATATATAAAGCCCTATAGATTATTATAATCCGAAAAGACGGTGATTTACTTATAACTTCCTTCCAAATAATATCTCCACTACTTAAAATACTTAACAATTGCCATTAACTCTTTATTAACCGTTAAGTATAATAACGCCGGTCTTTTAAACTTTAATAACCAGAACGTAATAAGGTATTTTCGGCCATTATTCGCTACCTATAAAAGTATTACGCCTATAGCGAAATTAAAGGCGTCGGTTTTAACGATAATGGGTTTTTCGGGGTCGAAATATCGTAAGATTAGTATATTCGTAAAGGCTTATTTAAATCGCTAAAAGGATACCCGTTTTTCGTTACCTAATCGTACGTTACCGGATTTTTTACCATTCTTTATACCTTTTAATATATTGTATAGCAGCCTAGCAATTTCGGAAAAATCTTATACAAAATATTAAAAGAAGTTACAAAATCCAACAAACACCTGGATATCGTAAAATAACTAAGGCTCCGGCCAATCAAGTACCATCTAAATCTACACCAAATTAATAAAGATTCCCTCCTTTCCCACTACGTAGTTAAGAAATTTAACCTAATCCTTGTAAAATTCGTACTTATTAGGATTGCAATAAAAGTCGACTTCTCGTAGTCGCTCCATAACTTACCGAAAATACTAAATATATAATTCTCAATTTAGTAAGAAAATAAGGATATTATCCAAATATATTACTATAAAGGTATCGAGATACCCGCGAAGTATATATTAAATATAATACTAAAAAGTTACAAGTACATTAGTAAGCCCTATAGGCATAATAAAAAACTCGTATAATCCGTATCGTATTCGGAATACTATTTTCCACTCTTCACCCTCTTTAATCCTAATTCGATAATAAGTATCCTTTAAATCAATCTTACTAAAACACTACATATTCAAGGCCCGATCAAAAATTTCCGAAATAAGGGGTAGGGGGTAGCGATTCTTAACCGTAATTTTATTAAAACCTCAATAATCTATATACAAACGTAAAAATCTATCCTTTTTGGGAATAAATATTACTAGCGATACCGCTAGGTTTTCGCTAGGTCTTATCTACCCTTTCGCCAGGTTTTCTTCCAAAAACTTCTATAATACTTTTAACTCAATTCTTAATAATATATACAAGCCACTATACAAAGGTATAATATTTTCTATTAGGGGGATTAAGTAATTAAAATGCTAATAATAGGGTAATATAGCTACCTGTATAAGATTAAATACATCTTTAAAATCTTAAAGCTCAATAGGTATTTCTCCTCCTTTTCCCTTAGGGTTCTCCTCCTCTTCGTCTAGTAACAAATAATCCAGTATTTTTAATTAGAGAATAATTATAAACGTATATACTTCTTTTTTACATATTTTTAAAAATCTTCGTAATTTCTAAATATAAATAGCTCCTAGATTAATAGCAAATTACTACTAATTCTTACGTAGAAATAACAAAATAACCTCCTCACTTAAGGTAGGTATACCTAGTAAAATAGGGGACTCTCCTTGCGAATAATTTTTATAAATTATAATATAGTAAATAATTAACAAACGTATATAACTACAACTATTAATTACTTATACTAGTACTTTAAAAACTCTAAAATTCTCGTATATAACTTCGTTAAGGTACCGTAAGCGTAGTACTTTTATAGCGACTCGCCGCAAATTATATTTTTAGGCGAAATTGTAATTAATAATATTTAGCTCGGTATAAAAATCCAATTCTAGTATAATATTAAAAGGAAATAATATAAATAAAACAGCATTAGTTCTTATCCTAATACGGGTTGCTACTTTAAGTAAGCCCTTTTCAGCGTTATAACTAATAGAAAAAGTTAGGCGTTTCCCTGGTTTTTCGGTACCGATTATTAAGGGAGTTACTAATACCCCCTCCCTCTATATACTCCTTAATTCGCTTTCTAAGCGTTAAGATACTAATTGGGGCAATTTAGCGATATATAGCCAACACTACTACAACTAAAGTACTAGATTGTTAAAGAAGCAAAACTACCTCTAGGGGCTCGTAGATAGCGTCCTTAGTATTTATAGGTTCCACGCGCCCCGTAATTACCTTACGATTCACTAGTACCTTAGGGGTAATCGTATACTAAGTAAACGTATTTGCGTTAAAATTTACTAGTAGATTATACTTGCTAAGCTAATTTAACCATTTCCTTTCGTACTTCGGGTTTATTACCGTAGTAATATAACTTTAAATACTTACAAAACTTAGGATCTAATTTAGCGAAAAACTTTATAAAGCGATTCTTCTCGCTTTACTAGGAAAATCGTACTTTTAAGCTTTCGAAATAAAAGTAAAACTCCTATAGCGACTAATTAATACGCTAGGTAGCTCGTTTGAGTTGGTTTATTACAGTAGTATCTTAATCTGCTATATTATAAACCAAAGTTCCAATCCAATTTTCGAAATAGGTCTAATCTTTTTTATAAGTAATTCGCTTATTATTTAATTACGCATTACGATAATTATATTAGTAATTGCGAATATTGGAATTTATATATTCCAAGCTAAATAAGATCCGGTTTTTTACTACTTAAAAACGTTAAGGGTCTCCTTAAAAGGCGCGATCCAAATCTTACAACCATTTTTAGCAGCGTCGAAAGGTCATTTTACTAGTAAATTAAATAATATTTTTAACTTTAATAGCTTTACTTAACTCTTAAAATAGGGATTCGTTACGTTAACGTTTCCGATTCAAATCTATAACGAGTCCTAATCATCGTAAAAGCTCCTCTTCTTTTTCTTTCGCCTATACCAATCGTTTAAGGAAACTAATACAACTCTACGTCTACTATAACTCCGATTCTTAATTCTTAGGCGACGTTACAACCAGCTTACCTTCGGGGAGAAATATTAGCGACGAAAGGCGAGTCGTTATAGGTATACTAGTTCGCAATGTAACGCCCGCAACTGGGGCTAGCGGCTCCGGCTAACTTAGTACTGGCGACATCTTAGTTAATCGTAAGTAGAAGAATCAGAAAATGTAATAAGCTGCAGGATAATCAAGGAAGATGCCCCGGTACTAAAGCGATACGCTGGCGAGTCACTGCTGGGATACTAAGCTTGTATCGTAAGTAATGCATTGACTGATTCTTGCCGGAGGGAAGTTCCCCCTGGCAGGCCTGCGCGCTGCAGCCACTATTTAAGCGCTAACCAATCGCCATCGTTTCGCCGGCTGCACCGCACCCATTACACGCGTCCTTTTATAGTTATTAAAAATTTATCCCTTTCGGAGTAGCGTTTTTCCTAACCTTAGTCGGTTATAGTAGCCGCTTAAAGGCGTAGTACAGTAAGTACTTTAAGGTGGTTACTAGCTGGAGCTGTTACTACTTTTACCTCCTGGTTACTTTTAGCGTTACTAAGAGGATGCTGCTTTCGCGGTATAGCGCTGTTACCTAAGTAATACAATACGCTGGGATTACCGCTCTAGTTGCTTATTTTAGGGGTTTATTTAGTAACGTAAGGTATTACACCTAGGGCTTATATAGCCTCCTTTAGACTTCCGCTCCGTATAGGGCTATTTCGCTTATATAAGCTTTTGCAATTACTACTGCTTATATTAGGGGAACTCCCCTTATAGTTTTACTAAACCCGTATAAATACGCTGCCACGGCCCCTACCTTACCAGCCTAGTATTTAATATATACGTCGAATTTTAGCCGGTTATTAAGCCAGAAACCTAGCTATTGTACTTTAGTCTTCGGGCGTAGTACCAGAAGGCCCGTTACTAGTAGTAGCTTTAGGGGCGTTACCGCGCCCGGGGTTACTATTAGGTACTTTATCTTAGCTGGGGCTACTGGGTAATATAGTAACGTTAGTGTTTTTAAAACTCTCGAGACTTTGGCGGCTAGACCTACCCTTATCGCCGCTGGCGTTTTTGCGCTATATTTAATAAGTACGTTATCTACGTACCCAAAGGAGTTTCGCCTGCGTATTACGTTTATTAGGTAAAGTATAAAGAGGATTGGGGAAAGGGGCGAGCCTTGGGGGAGTTTTTTATCCTACTTTCGCTAGTTAAGGAAGGATTGGATTTAGCGGGTTAAGCTAGTTACGAAACTTAGATTCTCCAGCTACTTAGTAAGTAAATAGTACTATACGTTATTAAAGCTACCTTTTATATTTAGAAGGTAAACGCCCGTATAAAGCCCCTTAGCCCAGGACTTCTCCAGATTGTATATTAATGCGTAAGTTAGGTTTAGGATCCCAACTACTGGGATTGTATCTACGTATTGGGGCGAAAGGAATCTTTAGCTAATTGTAGCGTATATTAATCTCTTAATTACTAATTGTTCCAGCCCCTTACTAATTACTAATAATAGGGAGATAGGCCGACGGTTGGCCGGGTTTATTAGGTTTTTACGCCCGGGCTTCGGGATAAAGATTATTTTGGTTACTTATAGTTCCCCCGGGTAGTACCTAAGCTTTAGGGAGCTTTTGTAAATATAGTAGACTCTTGGGCCTACGGAGTCCTACGCTACTGCTAGTATTTTACCTATAACCCTATCCTTTTCCGGAATTTTATTTAGTACCTATAGCGTATAGTAATCCGTTTCTCGTTTAATAACCTTATACGAAACTGGTACGTACCCTACAAGCCTTACTAGTAGCGTTTCCAGTTGCGGCTCCTTTACCCGCTTTTCCAAGTAGTATTGTAATAAGTAGGCCTCGGATTCCTTTCCGGATAGTATCGTACCTTTAACGGTTACTAAGGGGGCTTTAATCTACGGTTTTACTAACCTTTACGCTACTAATTGGAAGGCCTCCTAACTATTAGTTGCTCCGTCGATTAGGGAGGCTTAATACTTCCTTTTAACTTTCCGTAAAATTACGTAGTATTATTGCCAGGTAACGGCGCCGCTTTTGAACTCGGCTTTTGCTTTTACGCAATCCGGGGTATACTATTTGGACGGTTACTTACCTTTTACCTTAACGCTTACAGCTTTGGTAGCTAGCGTTAGGTCTTCTTATAGGCTTTTAATTAACTTATTAAGCTTCGCCGCTATATATAGGGGGGGGTAGTTCCGGCTTAGGGTACGTATTACCTATACGAAGTTTTCGTAGCAGCGTTTTGGTACTGCTTACTTAGCAGGTAGGTTGGTCCCGTTAATTACCGTTTTAATCCAAATTACCCAGTAATTTAAACCGTATTTAAATTTATTAATTACCTAAGCTATAATAGCCTACTACCCTTAAAAGACGAAATTAAGCGTCCCCCCTTAATTATACGTAGTTTCGTTTCGTAATATTAGCTGTAAGCCTCGCTCCGCCGCCTACTTTGCTACTTTACGGCCCCTAGGGTTTACTTACGCGTTTATTCCCCAATTAAGGTACTTAGCGTTAAAGTTTCCTACTACTAGTTACTTAGGGTGTAATAGTTTAGTTAGGAATTTCTTAGTAGCGTTTCTTTCCGTAAAGGGAAGGTATATATTTGTAATTACTTCCGAGCAAACTTTAACGTCCGTTTAATAAAGCCCTAGGGGGGAAGCGCTAAAGTTAGTAAGCGCCTAATTAACGTAGGTAACGTATTGTAGATTAGTACTAATTACTACGTATAGTTTATACGAGGGGTACGATTTAAGTAATTAATAATTATCTTTTGCGTAAATTTATAGTTCCTGTAACGCTATAACCTGGGCGTTTTATTCAAAGGCGGTTTATAGGGCCTCGTTAGTAACTAGGTCCGAGTTTTAATAGTTAAGTTATAGTATTGTAAACGTCTTTAATATACTAAAGCTGGCCCCTTTAGGGTTTTCGGACGCTTCCGTTCCTAGTACGGTAGAGTAAAACGGCAGGGCCTGGGTTAAGTAAGTTGCGCTTAGCTAGGGTTAGGAGAGTTATAAACTTGCTGGTTATTAGTAAATATAAATCCTATATATTGGGTTTTAAGGTAGGTTTAAACGCTAGGACGGAGGTATTACGTTTTCGGGTAGTATAAGTTGCCGCCCTAAGGATTAATAGGGTGGTTGGTAACGGTTTTGGTAGGGTTAAAGGTTTGTACTAAGGGTTAAACGATTATAGTAACGCCTTATCGTCGTCGATAAAGCTGTACTGGTAGGAGTTAAAATTCTCCCCTAAGTAAAGCTCGTAAGGCTTATACTCTTCCGCTAAGGGTTGCTTTTCCAGGGCAGGCGCCTCCGGGGCGGGGAAAATTCCCGTTATTTTTAGGTTTAGGTGGTTTATAAACCGGTTAGGAATTTTGCCGCGAATTGCGCTTATCGTAAGGGAGGGGGGGGGCGGGCTGCTTTCGGGATTAGGGGTTGGGCTAACCGCCATTTTTGCTATAGCTATAGCTTAAACGCTAAAGGTACAAACCGCCTTAAGTTATTCCTTACTTAGCCTAATTACTTAGCCGTTCGACGTTAATAGGCGGGCCGCGTACGTAACGTAATTGGTTTAGTACAGGCCTTAGTAATTAGCGTAGGTAGGGAAAGGGTCTTTGGCGTACTTGCAATTTAGGGCTAGTAGGTTATAGTTTTTGCAACGGGCCGGCTTTTCGTATAGTTTCGGACCGTAAAACTCCTAGCAATTAGTATACTAATAGATTACGGTTTTCTACTTTATTAATTTAGTTAGTTTGGAGTTAAATAGCTTAAAACCGGGCCGGATTTTTTCTCTGAGGGAGATTAATTACGTTAAGTAGTATAAACTGGGTCCCGTATACTTGGAGGGGATTAAACGAAGTACCTTTTGCTTAGGTATAATTAGTACTTCGTCTACTAATAGGTCTTTCGCCTAGTAGGTACTATTTATAATCTAAAATTCGTTAGGAACTTCCGGGATTACGTAGGTATATTATACCGTACTTAATACAATAGTAAGGTTAGTAACGTTTAGGAGAGCGGGTTTTGCCTTATCCGATATAACTATTCCCTACCCGCTTATTACCTTAAAAATAAAAATAAAATCGGCGTTATTAACCTTAATTTTATTATATAAGAGGAGCTTAACTTCAAAAGCTCAGAGGTTATGAATTCGGTTATTTTAATCTAACTTTAGGAAGAGCCGGTGGTTAGGCGGGAGGGCGATAGCTTTGATTAGTAAGCTATTAGTTTTAGTAGGCGGGGGGTTAGAGACTTAGCCGTTACGGGTTAATTCCGTTAATACAGTAGGTTACGTTCGAACCATCCCTTTAACGGAATTAACGCTAGTTTAAAAAGCTAGCTTTAGTTAAACTTAATTGCGTTAACGTAGTTAGGGGGTAGCGAGAAAGGCGTTAAAAACGGTTCCGGGCTTAAGGACGTAACAATAGTAGCGGCTTAGGCTGGCTTTTTAATACCTAACCTATTTAGGGTTTAACCCAATTACTATAATAGGGGGGGAGTTTAGTATTATTTCCGGGGATTAATTATTCTCTTAATAGTAGCGAGGATTTCTTGGTTAAACTAGAGGGCCTAGTATTTCTTCTAGTCTCGTTTAAACTACGAGAGTACTAAATCGAGATAGAGGGAGAGGGCTAAAATAACCTCTCCTATTACCTATTTATTTTCTTCTATTTTGGCAAAAAGGGCGTCTGTAAAGGCGTAAATCGGGCTGGGTTCCGGTTATTGCTGGGCGGAGGGGGGGATTCCCTGTAGTATTTGCTGCGTAGAGGGTGCTATAGTAGGCGTAGAGGCAGTCGGTGAAGACCGTAACTTAGCGGAAAGAGAGGGGAGTAAGTAAGGCAGGTTGCCGGAACCACTAAGCCGGCGCGCGATAGAGAAGAGGGGGGTTGAGGTTTTCCGTTGTGTTGAGAAGTGTTGAGAGCCTACTGCCCGCGGCTTCTGATTGGTCAGAACAAGAAGTTGTGAGTTGTAGGAGGAGAAGGTGGTGAGTTGAATACCATGTCGGTTGCCCCATCACCAACAATGTTGGTTCGAAAAGGGGGCAGGGTTAGGGTTCCACTAACGGACTTTTGCGACCTATATTTATCACCGATCACGCAGGTCAGTTTAGCAAGAGCGATGCTATAAGATGGGTTCGATACGCATTATTACCTTATCACCGACAGGATAGATGCCCGTCATATCCGGAGATGATATTGGGCAACTGTTTGAGTCGGAGGCTGTTGCACATGTCTCGCGCGGATGACGTTTTGCCTCAATTCGAAGGTGACCCCGCCATGATTGGTGGGGAAGCACCCGACGGCGTGCATATATATACCGACAAGAATTGAGGGGGTGGTTTTCCCAACCAGAGGCAGATCACACCTTACGGGTTTGCCATTGACATTTCAGAGCTGACGCTAACCACCACAGGAAAATGACCAGGGTTCTATTGACTGGTAAGCTAGTACTGACACACTGCGGCCATGCTTTATTTGAGAAGCCACCTAGGAGAACTGAAGCTAACTTGAATGTGGCTGCTGCAACCAGGCGGATCTGGGTTCATTGCAGGTATGTTTCCGATACCCGGCCGCTGAAAGATGTTGGCGTTGGACTTGATGGGCGTTGTGCAAGGGGTTTCACTTCAGTCAAAGAGTTGGGGGTGCTGTCTACAAGGGCTCAAGAAAAAAGCCGACTCATAAATTGGCCTTTGGGCTGTTTTGGAGGCAAGAGAGAGTTCTTATGGCTTCATAAAGTACCACGCGAACAGTATTTCAGGGGTTGGTTTGTGCTTCCATGGGCCGAGACTCGCTGACAAGAAAAGCCCACATCCTCGAACAGCTCCTCACCAAGGGCCACAGCGTTGTCACCACGGTCCGGTCCGAGGAGAAGGCCGCGCCGATCCGTGCCGCCTACCCAGACAAGACCTCTGATGAACTCAGCATAGTCATTGTGCCGGACATTGCCAAGCCCGACGCCTTTGACGAGGTCGTCAAGGTTCCCGGCATCGAAGTGGTATTCCACACTGCATCTCCATTCTACTTCAACTTTAGTACGTGGTATTCATTACCCGCTGGCTTCCAACTACTTACACGCACCACCAGAGGATGCGAAGACAGAGCTTATTGACCCGGCTGTCATCGGCACCACGGGTATCCTGAAGGCGATCGCACGTTCGGCTCCCTCGGTACGCCGCGTCGTGGTTACGTCCTCATTTGCTGCCATCGTCGACGAGGCTCAGCTCTCAGATCCCTCAACGACTTTTACTGAAGACTCATGGAACCCGGTAACTCTCGCCGATATCCATAACGGCCCCGCTACCGCCTACCGCGCTTCCAAGACGCTTGCTGAGCGTGCGGCATGGGACTTTGTCAACAACGCGGCTACTACGGGCGCCAAGTTCGAGCTTGTCACCATTAACCCGCCTCTGGTCTTTGGCCCCGTGGCACACCACCTGGAGAGCCTTGAGGCGGTAAACACCAGCAACCAGCGGCTTGTGGGACTGATTGAGGGACAGTGGAAGCAGGCAATCCCCCCAACTGGTCAAGCTTTTATCTGGGTTGACGTGCGTGATGTGGCGACGGCTCACGTCAAGGCGGGCTTGGAGATTCCCGAAGCGGCAGGCCAGCGCTTCTTCACCACAACCGGAGAGTTCACCAACCGTGAGATTGTGGACATTGTGAGGCGCAACTTTCCCGAGCTGGCAGATAAACTGCCAGGTTCCGAAGTACCTGGTGGGGATCTCCCAGCCGAGCGGTACAAGTCTGAGAACACTAAGTCGCGAGAAGTGCTCAAGATGGACTGGATTTCGCTGGAGAAGTCGATTACCGACACTATCAAGACGTTGTTAGCTCATAAGGCATGAGAAAGAAAGTAACGCTATATTTGAGTTAACAACAGGAACAGATTCTGACAATGCAATCCCCGAATGATCCAGCGCGGGGCTTGATAGGATACATGTGTTGAGGGGGTTGCTGACGTTTGCAAAGTTGTGAAGTGCTGCGCGAACATCTTTCAGAGGTCGAACTGTTAGCCAGCCATGAAAGAGTTTTAGCCACTTATTAGCAATGGGGAATTTTAGGATTCTAGGGGGGATTTGTTGTTAGGGAAAATTACCTGTGCAAATACCGCACCTGAAATCAAATTGCAAAATAAAGGCAACGCCTTCACAATCTTTCAGGGGTTGTTGGACTGTATGCTATGGCTATGCTGTGTCGCGCCTTCGTTAGATACCTTTAGTGGGTCTGTGAATGTGAAACACGTGCCCCTTTAGCTCAGTGGTAGAGCGCAGCACTCGTAGGTTGTGAAATGCTGAGGCCGCTTGTTCGATCCAGGCAGGGGGCAGAAAATTGCTCAATTTTCGGGAATTATTTTTTTTCTTCTTCATTGTTCTGCTTTGTTCAGGGGAAAGGAACCCCACTTCTTTATTTTCCACTTGGAGGTTTTTTTTTTTTCTTTGCCACTCACAACGTCACTAATTCGAAATGCTAAACGTCAATTCATGTTAGGTACAAATCCTTTATCAATTTGTGCTACCTACACTTAGGTTGTCACCATCCTTACCTTTTTATGTGAGGTAAAGCCAGAGATGCACGTCCAAAAGATGTCTAGGGAAGTCAAAGGGAAGTTAAACGGAAAGAAGGAGAGATGGGGTCCGGGGGGGGGGTCATTTGACCCCTTAACCCGAAGAAGACCCACCGTTGCGTCGAACCCATTCATCATACGCCTGAACATCAAAAGCCACAGAAGGGGAAACGATTTCAGCACCGAGGGCGCTGGCAGAGGCGTCACCTTGGCCCTGAGCTGCAGCGGCCTGATCCTGGAATGTCATGTTCTGTTGGAAGACAAAACCACCTGGAGTTGCGCTGCCCGGGAGAACTGCAGGCTCGAAAGCGGGGGTGGCTGGTTCGAGAGGGGTGGCTGGTTCGAGAGGAGTACCTTGCTGGAGGAGCCACTCACCTGGGCTGGCGCCTGCTGCTTGACCGGCAGGAGTAATGGCGAAAGCGGCATCCATCCCGAACTGTTGTCCAACAACGGGGCTGTAGCCGGCTGCACCAAAGGAAGCTGCCGAAGTCGAGTGAGGGAGGCCTTCCGCTACAGCCTGCATCGCAAACTGCTCCGGAAGAACAGGGTCGAGCATGTCTTCAGCAATGGACTCGAGCGCAAGCTGCTCGAGGACAGCAGGATCAATCTCTTCTGCCAAGGCATCCAGAGCATCCTGTCCAAGCATGGCAAGGTAAGGGGAGTTGGGCATGTCAGACTCACCTTGGCCTGCAGCGGGCAACGCTGGCGAAAAGGGGCAATAAGCCTGTTGGTTCTGGGCCACGGACACCGGCGAAAAGAGGGCATAAGACTTTTGGTTCTGGACCACGGGCACCGGTGGCATTGGGCTTGCGCTCAACAAGTTACCAAGCGTAGCCTGCGCAGCCTGTTCGGCCCTGCGTTTGGCAACATTCTCATTGACCCTGTTCTTGTACTTGACTTCATAGTTCCTCTGCCGGAGATGACAAGCCTCACAGTTGACATAGGCCTTGGTGCTGGGTTCTAAGTCCTTGCCGCAGCGCCTGCACTTGCCCTCTTTCTTGCGCTGCTCGACAAGAGTCAACTTTTCCTTGGCGGTGGCGTCCATACACTTGTTGCACTTGACGAGGCCGTCCACCTCCTTGTCCCCACCGCAACGAATACACTTATTAACGGCCTTCAGCCTTTCAGTTCTCTTGGTCCGCCGCGCCAGTGCCCGGTGGTACTCGCAGAACTCTCCATCATGAAATTCGGCCACGGCCTCTTTACAGCCCCCGGGCCACTTGCAATCTTTCGAGGTAGGTTGCCGCTCCATGTTGGTTATTGGGTAGTGGTGAACGGTTGGTTGGTTGTTCTTTTGTTGGGATGGCGTCTGTTGTTGTATAGACACGGTGTTGCTGTTGTTGTTGAAGGTGTGGGTTTGGGGAGCGGTTTCGTTTGGAGATGGGGAAAGTTCCGAGCCTCGTGTCTTTCTGTTCATTTTACATGAGTTTTTTTTGGAGGTTGGTACATCGTGATTGTATTCTGGTAGTTTTGTGTGTCTTGCTTTGATATAGATTATCAGGATCCAGCTGGAGGATCCAACTATGTGGCATACAGTCCAACCCCTAAACGATTGTTCGCGGTACATGTACTTTACGGCTTGGTCGCGATTTATATGAAGCTGCCTAGCTATCTCCTCATTTTTTTTTTCCTCCCAGAGCTTGATGATAGAAACTCGAGGTATGGATAAGGAAATTCGAGGTGTTGATAGAGAAAGTTTAAGGCCTCCATTATCAACATAAGATGAGGAAGGACCTCAACAATCTAGCTAGACCCCTCGCAAATGGTTTCCTGGGTTTTCAAATAATACAAAATATACAGAACCTCTCAATACTCACCAAGTCCCGCGCTGGCAACCTTTCAGGGGTTAGGTTATATCTTGAGTAGTAGTTGAGTTTTGTAGACAACTCTCTCTAACCACTCCTGGTTTGGTGGTGATTTGGGGCAATAAAGCGACTATATATAGCACACAACAATGGAACACTTTGGACACTGGATTATGGGTCTTTATTCTTTGTTCCAGTGG
>Ga0247765_1000165_pt1 | contig 53177 bp, 36 predicted proteins | sample UWRJL106311C6_FD_179949 | JGI IMG/M metagenome (GOLD analysis project Ga0247765, IMG submission 179949) | Plant litter microbial communities from Arlington Agricultural Research Station in Wisconsin, United States - UWRJ-L106-311C-6 | ecosystem: Environmental > Terrestrial > Plant litter >... | reverse complement strand
CTCCCCCTCCCCCCCCCCCCCCCCCTCCCTAGGACACCGCACGAGCTGCTCGACCTAAATTGACGTCCAGCAGGAGCCATTTACCACAGGGTTTCCCGGTTCGCCGTCTCTTCATTCCTATCTTCGTCAAGATAGGCAAATACACTTCCCGCACGAGGCACCCCGGTCTCCGCTGACTTTCTGCGAATCCAAGGTCAAGACCCTTTTACCCTCTTCTTTTTCTCGCTTTCCGAGTTTGGCCTTGGTATTCTGTCATTGAAACTGTAAGTGACTTGATTCTTTCCCCTCCTAGCGTCATTTCCTGACACAACCTGTGATAGCTGAGTTCCAGATGTTGCCCAGCAACCTTTCCCCGGCTCCAGGGCTACCAGAGGCGCAGTGTAGAACCTCGAGGACGATCGGGGATGCCAACGATAGACGGCGCAGTTCGACAGCCAACATGATCTCTAGAAGACAGCCACTCTTGCGCGCTATGCACAACTCTAGCCAATCTCGCCGTCAAGGCCAGTTGATGCAAACCCCGACAAGCAACACGACCCAGGCCAAGACCGGGACGGCCATGAATCCAAGACCGCAGCACTCGACAGCCATCCCTCCTGACTGGCGATCAAGACGTAGCGCCACGATGACGCTTCGCGGGCTTCAAGACGATACGTCAACGTGGGATCTATACAACACCTTCAGCAAATACGGCAGCGTCGTGTATATTGAGATCGATGAACGCCCCTCCAAGGCCTCCCGTGCTGCTAGAGTGAAATTTGAACCGCCCCCTCGCAACACTGACTTCTTCCAACAAGGCCGGTGTCGGTTACCAGGAGTTCCCGGAAGTTACATGGCTTGGATTGAGTTCCACCAACAAGGCGATGTTGACCGACCAATAACAACACCGACGGGTAACTCGTGTCCCGAGACTATAACGCTTGGCTTGAGCGGCGTCACTTTTGGCTTTTTACTTGAACCAACCGTCGTCATGGCCAAGAGATCAATTCGATTCCGCCCAGCGGGCTCCAAGTCCTCTCCGGACCTTGTGGCTGACTTCAACTGTCCGGCAGGTCTAACAGTCGACTTCAAGCGTAAGAAGATCGTAATGAACTTCTCTATCAACTTGCAGGATGCCGCCGTGTCTGCAATCTCGCTCCACCGCTTCCGAGCTGGGATCAAATTCACCAACATCAAGGATATGTTTGCCATGAGGACCAGCGATGGTTCGATGACGCTAATTATAACCGTCTGCGATCCACCGCCATTTTGGAAACTCCGTACATCGATTCGGGGAACCTTTCACCCGGGTCAACTGGTCTGGGGCGACAAGGAGTCGTGGGCGCGCGCTGTGGATATACGTTTCAGCACGGATCCCCTTTCGGGCCCCGTCTCCCTTGAGGAAGATGCCCAATACATCGACATTGGCCGGTGGACCACATACTGGCTAAGTATATCTGAGTCCTCTGCCGACCTACTTGGAGTGCTAGGGTCCAGTTTGAAGGACTGGAACATCAGCATTCGAGGTGGCTCTGCTTTTAGACTGGTCCCAAATAGACAACCAAATCTCTGGCAAGTTTTGCGGGAAACCGAGAAGCAAGTCTCCTTTGGGAACAGTACAGAATCACAGGGACACGCCCTAGGCCTGTTGTGCCTGGGGCCTCTTGGCCCCCTTCCGTTCGACGTCCGATACCAACTTGAGGTATGCATATCACATGGCGTGTTGAGCGAATACAACATCGAGCACGAATTCATCGCGAAGCTGGCTGAACTGTCCCAAGTCAAAATCATGGGCATCAGCCGTGCACGTCTTGTGCTCGAGTTTGCTGCGGACCGGGGAGGACGAGTTTATAGGCCAATGAGTCTCTTTTCGGATAGGGAAGCCATGGAGTATACCTCAATTTCAGCATACCTCCCGAACTACTGTGTCTTGATGCGCAAGATCATCATCACGCCGACGAGAGTCTACTACAACACCCCTACGGTGGAGACAACAAATCGGGTTATTCGGCATTACAAAAACGTGCAAGACAATTTCATTCGTGTGCAATTTGTTGACGAGATTCTCGAAGGCCGAATTGCGGGATGCGAGGCCGACATCTTTGATCATGTGTACGAACGAGCCTACAGGGTTCTAAATCATGGCCTCAAGATGGGGAATGTTCATTGGCGGTTTCTGGCGTTTGGGAATTCGCAGATTCGCGAGAGCGGTGCTTTTTTCTTCCACCAAGCTCAAGCTGGCACCGACGTTCTCGTCACTTGCGAAAGCATCCGCGGATGGATGGGCCGACTCGGCCATATCACTGTGGTAGCCAAGTACGCTGCAAGACTGGGGCAATGTCTTTCGACAACTCGGCCGGTTTCTGCCATCATCACACCTCGGATTATTAAGCTACCCGACGTGGAGAGAGGCAAGTTTTGCTTTACCGACGGGGTCGGCAAAATATCTCCTCAGTTGGCCGGAGTGATCGGGAGAGATTGGGACGTCTTCCCCCCGCCATCCGCCGTCCAGTTTCGTATGGGCGGGTGCAAAGGTGTCTTGGTTGCTTGGCCTGAAGTCAAGGGTGCTGAAGTCCACATTCGAAAGTCCCAGGAGAAGTTCTCTGCCGAGTTTAATGGCTTAGAGGTCATCCGTTGTTCTCGGTTTGCATCGGCCACTCTCAACCGCCAGACGATTACTATTCTATCATCCCTTGGAGTGCCGGATGAAGTGTTTGTTGACATGATGGCGGAGCAGCTCAGTAACTATGAAGAGGCCATGACGGACACATCCCAGGCCGCTGATCTGCTCTCCAGGTACATTGACGAAAATCTCACGACAAAAGTCATGGAAGAGATGATCCGCAACGGCTTCATGGAATCTCACGAGCCCTTCATGCAAACCATACTCCAGCTATGGAAGTTCTGGTCGATAAAAGCCCTCAAGGAAAAGGCAAAGTTGATTGTCGAGAAAGGCGCGTTCGTTCTTGGCGGCATAGATGAGACGGGTATGCTGAGGGGCCACTCCAAACAGACAGAGGGAGCACGAGAAGTCAGCAGAGATCTCCTTCCCCAGATCTTCCTCCAGGTGTCTTGTCCCACCAGTCAAGGGAAGTGCCAGGTTATCACTGGCGTCTGTTTAGTCGGCCGGAACCCGTCACTACACCCAGGCGACATTCGCGTCGTAGAGGCGGTAGATGTCCCACCACTCCATCACGTCAAGAATGTTGTCCTCTTTCCGCTTCAAGGCGACCGAGACTTGCCGGGCATGTGCTCGGGAGGCGACTTGGATGGCGACGATTTCTTTGTCATCTGGGATGACAGGCTGATCCCGAAAGAATGGGGGCACACACCGATGGGTTTTTCCCCGCCTCGGCCGGTAGATGAGAAAGGCGGGCCCACGGTAGACGGCTTGAAAGAGTTCTTTGTGCTTTTCATGAAAAACAACACATTGCCCATGATCGCGCACGCGCACCTCGCGACTGCCGACTATGAGGAAGGCGGCCCGAAGCACGAGAAATGTGAGTTCATCGCGGCAGTGTACAGAATGTCCAGATTGTAGCTAATAAGGATGTCACAGGTTTGGAGCTAGCCAAATTGCATTCAGCAGCAGTTGATTACGTCAAGACAGGCGTCCGAGCTGAGTGGTCGAGGAATATGGAGCCACGGAAATGGCCTCACTTCATGGAGAAGAATCCCAAGGCCACGTATCACTCAACCTCAGCGCTCGGTCAACTTTACGACATGGCTGATGGCAGGTATGATGCTTTCGACGTCAAGGAGGAGTATAAGTCGCCATTCGACAAGCGCATTTTGAAGCGCTTTAAGCTTGACAACGACATGCTCAAGGCAGCGAGACGTTTGAAGAGCCAGTACGATATTGCCATGCGCAGGGTAATGGGTCAACTAGAAGTCAGAACTGAATTTGAAGTCTGGACCGGCTTCGTTATGTCTAAGCCCCGAGTTGGCTCTAGCTACAAAATTCAAGAGAAGGTCTGTCAAGAGTGCAGGACCCTGAAAAAGCTGTTCCAAGACATGTGCATCAAGGCAGCTGGCGGGAGCCGAGATGTCAAAATTCTCGGCCGCTTTGTAGCGGCCATGTACCAGGTTACGTCGGAGGAGGTTCGGATTGCACTCCATGAAGCTCGGCAGTTCCATGTCCGCCAGGATGGAACCGTCGGGAAGCGGCGGATCAGCGCGCGCTCAATGCCTTTGATGAGCTTCCCATGGCTGTTTCCCGAGATCCTCGGTGAGATAGTGGGGGGCGCGGCGGCAAAAGGCAGGATGGCACGGCATGAGGGGTACGTTGACAACGTATTGTCCAGTGCCGAAGTGGTGGAACTTGGCCAGGATAGCTCTGGCGATGCCGCCATGGATATTGATGACGATTTGGACGACTGTACTCGCACAAGCGATGGCAAAATCATCCATCGCGGAGAGATCCTTAACCTATTCCATAACGACGACGGGGATGAACTCGTCGCTGACGACTGTACCCGCGAGGCTATCCGAACAAAGTCCGCCACTGATTCAGCGGCGATTTCGCCCAGCCCCGAACTTGACCCCGAGCCAAGTCTCCCAGATATTGTTAGGGGTGTCGACAATATTCAGCTTCTGAGCCTCGCAGCTCCTACACCGGGGCCGTTCGGCGGGGTTCATTCTGCCACCGGGGCTTGCCTCGGCGACCTGGCCGGGCTTTGGTCTGCCCGGCAGAGCCCGGCAGAAGACGTTACAACCCTGAGGAATCCCACTTTCACAGTAGCTAATCTTCCCGGCCCGAGGGATGCCGCTATGAAAGGGACCAAAGGACAAATTAACCATACCCACATCGAAGACCTGGGCGACCTAATTAGCTTTGAGGACGGCGAGGAACTCCTGGATGACAATACTGCCCAAGCTATTACCATGGGCGGATCCAATGATACTCGGACCAAGGCCCTCCAGGCGATCGACGCCGGGTCATCGTATCCGCCCGCAACTATGCCACGATCTTTGCTGCTGGTTGGCGAGGATGCAGTTGAGGATATGTGGATTTTCAGTTCCGACGAGCCGAGTGACGATGAGGAGATTGTTGAACAGGTGGTGCCTCTGACCTCAACGCAGAGTAGCAAACACGCCACGACGACCGTTTCTCTTGATTTGCCACCGGAATACATACCGATCGACGAGTATGTAGCTCGCTACAACTATCTGACTCTGGTTGACATGGAGGATGAGATCATGAAAGACGGGATCGATAGTGGAGATAGCGACGAAGACTACTGTTATCGGGCATTATGGTGATTTCCCTTTGTGGCGAGAGCGATCTGAAGTTCTTGGGGCGGGCGGCTACCGGGAAACAAAGGTTGGTGACTAAACTGGAGAGAGGCGTGAGGGTTTCTGCTCCAGATCAGCGGAGTCTTCTACTTACATCACTCTCACTGCCAGACTTAACAGGGGTCTTTCGCGCTGTGATTGGCCAGACCCAAACCATTTCCCAGCGCGACTTGATTGGTCGCGCATCGAGTGTTCGTGGTCCGTTCAATCAGCACAGTGCGCCTGCTAAATTAGTTACGAGGCACAGTGTAGTGCAGGTGGCGAGTCAGGGTATATTTACCTATGCTCCTTTTGACGTTGTGTAAGAAGTCAATTATTGGATTTGGGGCGGACCCAGTGGTGCTATGTGTAGGTGTAGATGAATTGAGCGGCTTGGCTCGAAACCTGCTGAGACGTCATTATGTGTGCGGCATCTAGTCTTGATAACGGACGACGAGGCCACGCTTGCAAGTGAAGAGCATGTCGAGGGAAACAACCTCCCTAGTCGGTTCAGAAAGCACATCAGCCCGGGACATTCATTGCTTTCACAAATCATGCACTGGTTGTTCTCTTGTTTTTCAGGGGCTCAACAGCGGGTAATTTCCCGCTTTCCCACTCGCAACCCATGGGAGCCCACACTCACACAACTGATTCTGAATATCACACCGTTTCTGTTTGGATTGTACCATGCATTCTTTCCCAAATTATCATTAATACTCTTCTGGATCGCTCTCCGCAACCGAAGGCGGTCTCGCCGACCCGCTTCCCAGGTCTCGAAGGAGGTTATCCAGGCTAACCACCAGAGGTGGGAGTGGCTCGCTTAATACAGGAAAGTTATCCCGCAGAACCTTCTTCGCGATATCCAAGACCATGCCCGAGTTTGAGAGAGGCACTATCCCTCCCAGTCCCATCGCGTTAGCGGGATCATCCTCGGGACAGCGTAGGCCCGGTAAGCCCCTATTTAGTTGTAGGAACGCCGTCGTTTCCCGGGTTTCCTCGCCGTCGACAGAAATGACAGCAACAGCAACAGGCGGTGCCAATTGGGGGCGTAGGGGATGTTGGTGTCGACCGGTGAGGTCAATGTTGTCGTATATTTCACCGAGACCGGTACCGTCTACTCCGTGGTCGGCTTGAGAATCGGACAAGGTACCGTAGACCCAGAGTGCCAGGCTGGCAAAATAGACTGCCATTGCATTGAACCCACGAATCGAGGCTGGCGGCATGAGGCGGGCACAGCGCAACACCTGACCGGCGTGCCATACGGCGTACCGCGCGTCAGAGGAGTGCATCCAAGTATTCTCCAGTCTCGAAGACATGTGCTGTGCTTCAGCTTCCCCGTGCTTCCCAGCGAATATCTGCAGCTCTTCGAGTGAGATGTGGAGTGTCATCTTGAGAAGCTCAGCCAGCAAATGGAGTTCGGCGTTGGGAGAAGCAGGCATGTGATTTGTGATACTGCAAATATCACGGTAAACATCCTGCTGCTGCGACTCGATCCAAAGACGGCGTGTGGCGTTTTGCCCCCTGATTGCCGTCTCAGCGCCCATCTGGTGGTAGAACTTAACACTCTCGCGATAAGCTGTGACCATATTCCAGAATGCGTGCAGCAATGTGGAATAACAGAGATCGAGGTCAACCAAGCTGCCCAGGGTGTCCACAGTGGACAGGCAATGTAGTAGCTCAGCTACCTTGGGAATGACCACGCCGTCTGTGTCAAGTGGCTGGTGAGGTTTTGAGAGACATACATCCCTCCAAGCTTCAGCCGTGGGGGCGCGCCACAAGTCGCGAGCAGCTGGAAGGCTGAAGCAAAGCTCCGTGAAAGGTAGAAGGGTAGGTTTTTGTAATGCTATGGAGGTGCGAACGTCGTGGAGGAATACGTGCAAGGCAAGCCTGAGGGAGGTTAGTCAGTCGATTTGCGAGACATTGTACCCAAGGGACCACGCACCGCTTAAATGATTCGCGCTGAACGAAGGCGCGCCACTTCGAGTCTAAGACTTCCGATGAATCTGATTCGAGAGGAGCAAGTGATGGCGCGTCTGAGGCTGCGATGAACACACCAGCTCTCCGGAGCATCTGAGAAAGATTCAGCCTCAATACTCGCCTCGAGACCGGTGATTCGGCCAACCTACAGTGACGATGGGCTGAAAGAAGGCTTCGGAGAGCTCTGTCCGACGGTTGAAACCACTCCAAGCCCCTATTTCAAGGGATAACATGTATGTTTGTAAACAGTCCAGCTTCCTTGTGTTGGAGTTACTCGATTCGAACTGGCAGGCTATCAGCATCGTTGCTCAGCATCATTTGGTGAATGGAAAAGCTTACGAGAACATAGAGACGCAACCTGACTATTTCCTGGAGCGCAAGTCCAAATTGCCATACCGATGGCGCAGAGATAAAAGAGGCGCCATTTGCAATGATGGCAGCGAGAAGCTCCGGAAGCGCGTCTTGGGGGGTAAAAGTCGGGAGGTGTATCCAGCTCTGGGAAGGGTAATACTCGTCGTGGACAAAGTGTGCCTGCAACAAGTAATCCAGAATCTCGAGGGAAGGAAATGACGGCACTCGGGAATGGTCCTTAATCTCTGCGAGAACGATAGCGAAGAGCCTGTCTCTGGTAGCAGCACTCATCTTTAGCTGACTGGATAGTCTGCCTGGGGAATGGGAGAAGGTGGAAGCTGATCGAGAGAGGGGTTCATCTTCGTTGAGGTGGAGGCCCTCGGTGTCCCTCTGAACATAATCAATGGGGTATTCTGGCTCCCACAGCCAGGGTCCTCTTTTGAATGCAGCATGTCGTCTACCGACATCCCGTGCGTCTCGAACACCGTGACTGGCTGGTCTCGAAGCGCCTGAGGTGGCGGTTGATCCAGGGCTGGGGCCACCGGAGTCGAAATTGGGCAATGTTATGTCGCCAAAGCTGAAATCCCATGAAAAGTCCAGGTCCTGGAAGAAACTGTTCATGGGGTTGAAGAATATCACATCCCCACTGGAAACGGGCGGGACCGGTTCGGACGGAAAGTGGCTATGAACGCTGTTGACATGCCCGTTTCCAGGGGGGTAATCAGGAAAGTGCACGGGGACAGGGTCTGTCTGGTAAGAGGTATGTGATAGGTCGACATGGCCCATAACGGCGTCATGGGATGGTGAGAAAGCCGGAGTGTCATGGAGAGTCCGGTACTTTGGATTCTTCTTGGACGGCATCTCACATCTCAGATCCTTGGCTCGACACCGTGAGCAGGGTTTCTGATCGTCGCATTTTGCTTTGGCCGCCGAGCAGCTCAGGCAGGCCTCGCCGGCGCGGTCGGTACGGCGAATCGGCCGGGCCCCATCGCCTTCCCTATCGTGGGTACCTTCATGGCGGGTAAGAAGGTCGCTAGCGTCCCGAGAGGGTCAGCGGAGGACCCAGGGTTAACATTGGCCGAGGAGGAGAAGAAATGATGACCTACGGACGATTAAACCTCTTGGGGCAGCGGCTGCACGAGTACTGCCTAGCATTCTCGTGCGAGCGAAGGTGCCTCGTCAGGTGGTCGGCGCGCTCGTAGACACGCTTACAGGTGTGGCAGACATGATTTGGGGCTGAAGTGGCCGGCGATGACGAAGTGCCGGGAGGGTGGGGGCTCGGGTCGGCGGTCCTCCTTGGCCGCTTGACATGGGGCTGCAGTTGGTGCTGGCCAGGCGCAGCAGACGACGACGAGGGGAAGACGGCGTCGCACAGCGCCTCGATACCACTCTGGTCAGCCATGGGCCCCGACGGGTCGTGGAGTTGGAGGTGCGAAGACCGCATCTCGGGGAATGTGGAGGGGCTACCGGTGGGGCCGCCGCCCAGCTCCCCTGGTCCTTCTCGACGCGGGTGCACCACGTACGCAGCACGGTAGCTTACTGGACGCTGCAGCTCTCAGCGCCCCTTCAGCTTCGATTGTTCGCTCTAGTGTTGGGAACTAGAAGATGGTGCACGTTGAAAAGGGAAAGGAAAAACGACGACGCATCCAATTCAACTCTCTAATTTTCTTCCCGTTCTCGCCCTCTCTTGTCTGGGAATCGCTCCAACTGGATATGGTTCGTAGCATCCCTGGTCACACTTGAGCCAATCACCCGCAGCGCTAATCCTAGACAGCACCAATCACTTCACACCGGTCGCCAATTCCAGATTGTTCCAAGAGCCGATAGCAGCTGCCGGCCGATTGATTAGGAAAACGCGTTGACACTGTCCGAGAGACGAAACCGTGCCCTCTCTTGGTTGAAACTAGTGCGTGTCTGCGTCTGAGGGAATTCCTGCAACGACGTGCAAACTGGCTTGGTGAAACCGTTCGGCGAGCCTGAAACGGAATCTGTCGTTGCGTGGCACGGCGGCATATTCCGTCCCATTGACAGTCCATTGTTCTCCCGAACTTCCCGAATATCTCTGCGCCGAGTGACTCATGCTCGCCGAACCGGTCTTCCCGGCGATTGGCCGGGTGCCAAGCATTTCCTGGCCGGGTCCGGGCCGGCTGGGGTATAAGATATCGTTCTCGTGAGGCCAAGAACTAGCAAGAAATCCTCGTAGTCAGTGCACCAGAAACCAAGCCTCAACATGAATCCCGTCAACATAAAGGCTTACAACCTCCCACCAGATGCTACTTGGTTGGGTCAGTTTTTCCATTCACTAGTCAACCTCAGAAGCTGACCGTGAACTGACAAATCCTCATCCCAAAGTCACTGGTTGCTCGTCCGGTATTGGCCGTGCCATTGCAACTCTGATTGCTACCAAATCTGGTCATCGCCTTATAGCTACTGCTCGAGATCCGTCGGCCTTGTCGTATCTGCCCGACGACAACCCAAGCATCTTCAAAGTTGCCCTTGACGTTACCAAGCCCGAGTCGGTCAACTCTGCCTTCTCCGCTGCTAAACAGCATTTTGGCCAGAATTTCCATCTGGACATTGTGGTCAATAACGCCGGGTACTCCTTGTCCGGAGACACTGAGTCGGCAACCGAGGAAGAAACCCACCAGGAAATCGAAACACTCTTTTTCGGAACCGCCCGTGTGACAACCCGGGCCATTGAAATCATGCGTCAGTCCAAGACTCACCGCGGGGGGGTTATTTTCAACATCTCCTCACTCGCTGGGCTCTGCGGATTCCCTGGGCATGCTTATTACCACGCCGGGAAGTTCGCGGTTGAAGGCTGGACTGAGTCAGTGGCTCGTGAGATGCACCCTGATTGGAACAGTAAGTCAACTTCGATAGCCGCAGCTTTTCTCCTTCAAGTTCTGACAAAGCCTGGCTCAACAGTCAATTTCTGCATCGTTGAACCATCGGGTGTCAAGACGAACTTCGAAGGGCACAGCAAAGCCCACACCGCCGCGCATACCGACTACCAGGACCCTGACATGCCCGCTCGAAAGCTTGAGAGGTATGTCTCACAGGGAATCAAGTTAGGCATGGGCATGGAACCTTCAGCTCTAGCCGAGGTTCTGTACACCATCGCATCTCGTGGGGAGCAAGTCCCTTTACGTCTCCCTCTAGGTGCCACGGCCTGGAAGCTGGCCAAGTCAAAGTTTGAAACCATGCTCAGAGAGCTGGACAGTATAAAGGAAACCAGTGTCATGGGTGCTGCAGTTTGAAAAATCAAAGTTCAATGCACCATGGCCAACGATACTGCCATGTTTCTCGATGGTGTACGCATACGTGTGTTTGAGATGCGAGTAGTTAGCTAATTTCCATCCAATCTGTGAATGAGCTATCATATGTTCCGTCGGCCCCCATTTCACCCATAAACCGGCCTAACATGTGACAACCAGCAGGTTGACAATATGGTTCAAGTTCGGCATCTGAATACCACGGACCCTGGATGGTGGATCTGACGAAAACGGATAAATTAACCTGGTTGTAGTGTAAATTACTTGAGGTGGTTTTGGAGCTGCCATGTGCTTTGTCACAATCGTACCAGACGTATCAAGCGCAACCAGCGCAATATACCTATCTACCTATGTGACTCGACACGACACATGCATCTATTCGGGTATGCCACTAGAATTGAGACAATCGATTCCGATCACCCTCCGAAATCTTTAGTCAATCCAGCACATGCAGTTTCTATTGGGTAAAACCAAACATGAATGTCGATCAAGACTGTGATGCTGAAACTAGCAACATGAGTTGAGGTCAGTCAATTTATCAGCGAGCCACGCGATTGATGGAACCCAGTCATGACTGGATGGACTCAAAATGAAAACGCAGCGTAACATCCAATACAAACACGATGCATGGAGATACAAATCAATCTACCCCAACTACTTCGTATTAGCGCCCATCCATGGACAGCACGACGTGAACAATAAAAAAAGAAGAACAAAAAGAGAGAGAGAGAGATTAACGCAGTGCAAGCTCACACCAATTATTTGAAATCGACACGCTAGAAAATGAGACTCCAAAAACGAAAAAGAAAAAAATCACACTCCGAGACCGCTCCAAATGCTACATTGAAGTGTCACATATCACATTGTCCTCAATCAAAAAAAATTAATTTCATTCCGGCAAAGTACCTACCTACCTACCTACCTACCTACCTACCTACCTACCTACCTACCTACCTACCTACCTACCTACCTACCTACCTACCTACCTACCTACCTACCTACCTACCTACCTACCTACCCAGCCTAGGTACTTATCAGTATACCTGAACAAGATGCATGGAAGAAATGTACGATTGAGGACTGGAATATTACCTCGGTTCTAGTCAACAATTTGTGTCTGTTGGGTCTCGAGAGAAAAAGAGAGAAGAAGGAAAAAAGAAGAAGCTACCTACTCACTCTGTAGGTAGGTAGACACTGGGTATTTATCTCGAACATGGCGGCATCGGCCCACGTTACACAAAACCAACCAACTAGTCTGATGTGGGGAGCGAACATGAAACCCTGCGCAGTTGAGTAACCCCCTAGACTACACCTGTACGGTGCCTCACTACAAAGCACAAGCAGGGAAACGTGGCGGCGGGACGATCATTTCAATCTAGTCCCCGGTTCCGGAACGTGATTCGCTACACCACATTACGCCAACTATTCTACAATGGCATTGTTCTCTCACGAGACTGCATGTGTGCTTCGAATGGACCCGACTTGACTTACCGGAGACAAACCCATAACCGACCTAGGTTGCACTTCGTATTTAGATCCGGCACCGGACGTGCTTACTGCCTAGCCTAGGTACCAGTTTAAACATTGACAAAACATCTACTGCGGTAAAACATGCAACCGGGGTAATATGATAGACTTGATTTGATGAACACATCCAGCGGGTCCACTCCAAGTGGCTTTGAAGGTCAAGTGTCGGGAACGTGCCTCCTTCAATCTATTATCGATGCCCAACGGCGCCACAGCGTCACACATAGACGTCGGTTTGTTGTTATGTGGACGGCAGACACATAGTGTCGGGTAGTTTTCGACTTGCCAAGTCTCGTGCAACCGGTCACCGAGTTGACTTCATCGGGCTGACGCCGTGTAACTGTCCTGGGCAAGACAGTGTGCTTGATCGACGTCAGTGACACCGTCGCAGAGGGTTACGAGAGTCGGGAAGCAAGAAAGAAGCGATCTGATTCATTAGAGTTGAAGTCAACCCGTATGTGTGCGACCCATCTGTAGCTAGGCACCAACTCGTAATTATCTCATGTAGAGCCGCCGTGACCAATCATTTCACAACCAAAACGAACACCCAATTCGCTCACCAGAACTCGCCGTCTAGTAATCGTTGGTGGCGCTGTCAGTGCGGATGACCGGCGGGAGGCACAGTCGCGTAATCCCGCCGTCATCCCCAGTTTCCATAACTCCATGAAGCCAATGCCAACTTTTAGCGGGAATAATACCCGTCGCACAGGAAAAAACACAGAGGTCTCCGTCATAAACATCTCGATGCCGAAGGAAACCGTCCTTTAATAGCAAGGAGTGCCACAGTGTCCGCAAGCGCGGCCCGGAATGACCCAAACTTCTTGGCCCTTTTCCGAGCACTTCGGGCAGCGAACGCCGGGAAGCTGTCGAATTCAGAGTGTGTTAGCCGGCTTGGTTGAGCTCACATGACACAAGGGTGCTGCGAGAGCGGCTAGAGCCGGCGCGGCATGCCGCTTGAGAGGTGGGTAATGAAAAGAGGTTGCATCCTCGAGGGACAGAGAAGAGAATGAATGCCATACCATTGTGGGCGGGATTTGGGCTGAGAAAGGCAACGTGGGTCCTTGGACTCGGCGTCTGTGTGCTGTGCCGCTAGTATGCGTGCGAACGTTGACTGGTTGTGTGTTCCAGGGGAGATCGTGGGGTAGCGAGCCAGGCCGATGGGATCTCGGAACAAGGGGTCAGAGGGCGACTGAGGCGAGAGAACGAGACTTGTTGGTGATGAACCAGAATCGAGAGTGGGAATGAGGTCTCGTTTTATACACAAGTCAGACTGAGAAGCGACGGCTTTCTATTACAGTTAGCTTCTCGCTGGCAGGGGCATGAGGTCGTTCAACATGAAGACTTCTCTGCTTCCATGTCCCGCCTGGGGTCTCCGGAAACAAAAAATCTTTTGACGATAGAAGCTGCGCACCATCTTTCCCGCACGCTAGACGGGAACATGCAGGCGAAGACCTCACGGCATCGTGTGGCATAGGAGGACCAGGGTATGCCTTGCAGTCTATCGCATCAACCGGGTAGCGTCCGCTCCATGACGGCACTCGGGAGTAGGCATGAGCCGGCATCCTGGGCCAAACAAAAAGTAACGAGGCCAAAGTTGTGGTTGAGGGGTTTGTCGGCCGAGTGGCCGCCTTAGAGTCGGGTAAAGATCCTGGGAAGGGGCGAGAAAGAGACCGAGTCACTCGACGAAGTGGGGAGGGGGTAATCTTTGCACACTGGCCGCGAGTTAGCCTCTCTTAGTCGATTGTCTTGGTCTCTTGGAGCTCAAAGACCGAAACCCCATTCAAAGCCGTCGATTGGACGCCGTTCGTTTCCGCGCCGGTTCTGGCGTTCGCGGGACGGGGATGAAGGGTGGGGGGAATGACCAGTCTCTTGCCTGGGTCGGGGGGGGCGGCCTGGTCAGCTTTGCATCAGGTCCAATGTGTTAAATATGCGCGCTCAGGGCATGGGCCCTTTCGCCAGTTCCCGCCTTCTTCGTGGGGCTGAAGTCGTGAGAGCAGAAAGGTGTAGTGTGTGTCTGCAAAAGGTGCGATCTGGACGACGACAACTTCGGGAACCGGTGACAGGGGAATACAGAGACCAGCTGCTAGCTGCAGGATTAGTTTAGGTAGTCAGTGACTAACAAGTACTCCGTACCCGATCGCGTTTGTGTGCCTGCCGGGTTTGCAAAGCTGTGTTTGGCTTGGCATTGGACAGACGAGAGATGCCCGTCATGCGACATCCGATTGTAGTGATGCAACTTCCCTGCGGCTAGAGACACGACGCCAGCAGATTAAACTCATTATCACCCTCCAGCCACGATGGTTGTTGACCCCTGTGTCTCGCAGCGAAGTCTTTTCCGTCGCGGGTGGATGCATTGAGGGTTGCGCTTGCCGCTTCTCGACGGCATCGGCATTTTGACAGGTCGGTCTGCCGTCTTGAGATGTGACAGAATACGCGTTTGAAGCGGGCCACAGAGCTCTCTATCTGCAGCCAGATGAAGGAGGAAAATCGTTGCAAATGCTGTACTGATAGATTCGCTATATGAACTGAAGAGCGCAAAATAACCACATGCCTTGGGTTTCCATGACAGAGCCTGCCCGTTGACGCTGCACCGATCGCCCAGAAATAATCTTGCGTGCTCCACACCACTGGACCGCTCTTTCCTCTTTCCTTACTTTAGTGACCAATGGCTCCTTGGCGAGCAGGTTAAAGAGCCCATGGGTTCAATTTCCAGGTTTTGTTTTCACTTTTCTTTTTCCGCAACTGGCTCTGATATCGTCTGTCTCCCTGGCTTGCCAGAACCTGGCGATTGATTGCAACCAAAACACCCCCGTCAGTGGGGGGCGCTAGCCCAGCCGAACGGGGTAGGTGGGGTGGGGCGATCGCTGAGGCGGGCGTGGCGGGCTGAAGTCTTGGAACCAATGAGAGTCAGCACCTGGAAGACTGATCGCCAATCGCTAATCTCAACGACAGTCATCAGTGTTAGCTTGTCTCGTCTACCTTACACGTGCTAGCAGGGTGAGAATGGATATGTCGATTCATTGTTTGTTGCACCACATTGAAGATCGAAGGACGGAGACCCCCCCGGAACCACGTCGGATTAGTGACTTTACAAATCCCTCAGGCACCCGGAATCGAGACTTGTCCGTTGTCGTTTTTCTTGGCTACCTATGCCGTACAAACGCGCGCTGCGAGAGTGCCGTCGCTCCATATTGGCTCCCATCCCGAAGTCCGAGGAAGCAGTTCTTTTCCCGCTTCAAACCGCGCCGTCATCGTGGTCGGTAAGACACTCGCATTTCTTGCCTGCTCCGGGTTGCTCCCGCCTCTAAACCCGCTCACGGCCGTACCTACCAGGTGACGATAATCTGAGATTTTGAGCAGCGAAGTAGTAAAAATGCGGAGCGCCATGATGGGCTGCCTTCTCGTTGTTATTCTCGAACGAAGTAAACTTTCCTGCAGTGTCAAGTGACTGGAATGAGAAGGTGTTGGTAAATTCTTGCCGTTTGTATTTTTGAGACTGGACCCATCGATCGACGAAAACCGACCGGAAGCAAGTCTGGCTGGCTAATTGGCTTCTATGGAGCTTATATGCTGGTTGCCTCCCGCGGTGGCCATGTGGTCTTGAGAAATATTCCGCCTCTCATGACCCTCACGGCTTCGTGCGTCCGAGACCTCATGACTGCGACCCTAGCGTACCAGACTGCTGGGACCGCGTCTCGTTTGTCTGAGTTTCTGTTACACAGATACTTTATTTTCGGATGGAATAGTTTTCCTCTCTCGGGGACAAATGACTAAATACTTCGGACAGATCATGTTGTCTATGGCGGCCTACGTGCCTAGCCCCACAAAATGTTGGAGGTATGACAGCCTTTCGGACGGGTCAGATTGAGGGATCATAGAAGTTGCAATCAACTTGCACTTGGGTATCCTATTTGTCGCTACTGGTTCGCCACCATTGGCCCTGAAATGGGAAAAATGGAAAACACCCCGGAAAGCTATCTCTTTGTTCCTCGGGGCTGAAGAAGCCTTGTGTGAAAGTAGTGACGGGAAAGTTTACTAATGTCCAGTGACCAAATTCCATCCAAAAGGTATGTATGTGCCCTGGCCTTTGCGGGCCCGAATTTCAACCCATCACAACAAAAGCATCGGGTCGTCGGTATTTCGTCCTGCCTGTAGTCCGAGATGGTCGCCGCAACGCCGAAACCCAGCCAATAACGTCGAGAAGCTGGAAACAAAAATGTGTAGGCACAAAACAAATGATGGCGCGGGCAGAGAGCATTGCTCAAAATGCGCCAGTGGAGCCGGCTGACAGGAGGAGCGGATTGACTTGGCCATGACGTCCGCTGCTGTCCTCCTCGATGTCCCCCTCCCAATTCTCGTCCCCGTCTTCAATCCAACCTGCCGAGGCAGCACAATTAATCTTCAATGTTTCACTTCACAATTTTTTCGATCTTGACGAAAAGTTGCCCCGGGCACGGTTTTCTCGTATTCGCGTCAAGGAGGTCGATACATCGGTAACCTGGCTGTAGTCTGTCGACGCGGATACACGCCCATGCAACCAACGGATCACGGAAATTGCTTGATCGATCTTCAACCCTGAGCCTGTTGATCAGAAAGTTCAGTCAGCCTCATCGTGCCACAACCATTGTCATCCACCATCGTCTGCCATCATCTGTCTACAAAGGAGGGGCGGTGAGTGGAGGGAACCGTGCAGGACCGGTTGGCTGCCGCCGGGTCCAGTGCAGCCCGCCGCCGGATCCGTCATACGCTGGCCGCCAGTCTTCTCGAAAGACGGATACACGCCCGAGATGATTTTAGACCAAACGACAAGACATCTGCCCACCGCCACTTCGGCAACCCGCATTCGATGATTGAGCCCCAGAATTTTTTGTAATGAGTCCCGTCTGGGAGTTTAGGCAATCGCCGACAGACAGCAGGAGGTACCACTAAGAAGCTGCTTACCTAAGAAAGCTGAGTTCCTCTATTACGTTCTTGACATCAAGGAACTCGAAAGGGGTTGCATCAAAGCCCCAGTCAGGGTTGTCAGTCTCGCGAGGAGCATTCTCCCGCGCGTAGTCGAGAGAGCGGTTCTGTTTTTCCACATGGAGCTCGGCTTTCACAAACGGACGGAACTTCCTGTCTCCACCAACGCCGACACCGCTCTGCCTGCGGACTTCAGACAGCGGGAGGTACTGGCCTGCCAATATCGTTATCCTCAGGTCCAGCGTTTTCCGTGGGATGGCGTCGACGTCAATGTGGCTGTCGCTGCTGAGGAATCCGGCCGGCTTCAGTACCCAACCGTTAGTATCGGCAAACATTGCCTCGTTGAGCATCATGCCCTCGTCCAGCTTCTGCCAGTTCATGGCTACCATCTGTGCGCCTCTCCGCCAATGGAAGCTGGGGTCGGGATTGCTGCTGGTAAACCGCGAGCCTTTTGGGTATATTCGCATGAAATAATCGCGATTATGCTCCAACAACTTGCGAGACTTTTCGCCATCTCCCGCCAGTGCTGAGAATGAGTATTCGCTCAGACTGAAGATGTGGCTAGGGGTTCGGGATGAGAGGGAAGTATGGTCTGTAAAGTGTTCGCTGTGGGTGTAAATACCAAGGGCAGCAAGTTCTTCACAGATTGGCGGCTTGGTTCGGATGCCATCGATCTGTAAAGTCCGGCCACGTTCAATTTCGCCTTCCAAGACGTCGTCAGGTATCCTCTTAACTTTGATTAGGATCTTGTCGTACAGCTCGTCGAGTCGGGGTTGCCTAAGGTAGGGGTCAATCCCATCGAGGGGCTGAGTGAGCAGGTGGTCCCCCCACTCTTCCTTCATAATCTGGACCATGACCCTCTGCTGGTCGCTATCCGCACCAACTTCAAGACTGACAATAATTGGTAGATGATTTGTGACGAAGGCGCTCTCTCTGATAGCACGGCAAACCTCTCTGAATGGAACAGTTGATGTCATTGTTCCATGATGGTGGACAATAGGCTCCCCGCGAACCCTAGATCTTGAAGAGTCCCTCGACCGATCCAACCGGTCACTGAGGTCTTTTGGATCCAGAGACGTCCCGCTGTCTCTCGATGTTATGGTGGGGGTAGCACAACCTGGCTGTCCGGTACTTGCTGCTCGGCTGTGGCGTCCTAACATGGCCTGCTTGAGTGTTTCCGGAGTAAGCCGAGGCAAGGAAGGCGAGGAGAGATTTCGGCGGTGTCCGGGACTTTGATCAGGGTTCGGCGATTTTGAGGGTGTGCGGGTATAGGAGCCATTCCACACGTCGATTTCGATGCAACGACAACCGTGGCTCAGAACCTACAGATTGTCAGCTTCCCGCTGCGTTACGAGTCTGGCGAGCACTTACTGCAGTGTATGCTTCAGCCGAACTCCTAGAAGAGAGCTGGTTACCCTCCAGGTATGTGTTATGGCTGCTGCTGATGAAATAATTGCTGATCGGCAAAGTGGGGAGGGTCTCGTCTGACCGAAGCTTGCGAACGGCATGCCAAGCATCCTCGGTGTTGACCCAGACAAATAAGAACTCGCCAAAGGTGTAGTGCTCAGACTCCAATGGCTTGATGGCCGTTAGTCCTTGGGTTTCCATTAGGAAGGCGAGGAACTTCTCCCGGGACAGTTTTTTATCTTCGCCGCGCAGCTTGTCATATATTTGCTCAGCATGGTTCCTGACCGACTCGTGGCAGGTTGCCCTTAACCCGTCCCGTCCGTCGCTGGCCACCAATCCCCTGATATTGTCCCCGAGAGCTGCACCGATCCCTGATATCGCTGCATCCATCATTGCCATCCTCGGTCGATTCGGGGAGCCGCGGCCGAAGGTGGCCATGCGGCGGATGAAGGACGGCTTTGGCGCCGGCCGTTCGCTGCGAAACTATTGAGGTATGAATTAGAAGAATTCTTGGGGTTAGTCGGACGGGAACTCACAGAAAAACACATCATCGATTCGGGAAGAGGCCAATTGGCCCCTCGAGTCTTGTCTAGGTGTCACGAGTAGAGCCCAGTGCTAACAGCTGGAGCCCGATTCTCTCACTACCTGCACATTGGGTGGGACTAGGCACGGGCGCAAAGGAAGCGAGGTTGGCCTGGATTCAAGACGACGGCGTGTAGGAGAAGTGCAAAACGGGAAAAATGCAGAGATCGGCCCTCGGGGGAGGTGGGTTTGTTAAACACGAGGGATGGCAGCGAAAGGCTGCAAGGATTGGCCCTCAGCTGCAAGACGAGCCTCGCCCCGCGTAATCAACCGGCAACCAATGGATCGGACGGAGCCCCGCTCCGATTTCCACCGCGCACTTCGGCGGCCCAGTGGTCTGGTTCAGGAACGTCTCACGACGCAAGGCCGGAATGCAACTCGACGCGAGGAGTGATCGACTTTGGCTTTGTTTGTCACGCGACGGGTAATTATCACATCACAGTAGAAGTGAAGAAAAGATAACAACCACCAGCACTGATAGCTCCAAGTGTTTTGTCGCGACATTGCACGATAAAAAGCCATTCAAACGGGAAAGGCATTGGAGGGCTGTGTGCATCGGCCACACGGGTCGGCCCCATCCAGAAAACGGCTAGAACTTGAGGGAGACAGCACGGGTGAGAGCTTGGCAGAGGGGCATCAGTGCTGACGGTGAAAAAAAATCTTCGTCCGCTTGGTCATCGTCAGCCCTATCCAACAGTCCCCAAGGCGACGTCAACGTGGGCTGCATTGAGCCGCCGTGGCATCCAGCGTGGTGGGTGGCTGTGCCCTCGACCGTGAAAAGAAATGTTCGTAGATTCCTCAGGCCGACACCTTGCGAGTTGCAGCAGCCACCAATCACGCCGGAACGCTTTGGCTTGGCTATATTTTGTCCACGACTTGGGACGAGCAAGCTCCGCGATCTGGGTGTCACAGTCTCGGGGTGTACGATAAGCGGGCTTTCTAATGTCACTAATAATAGTGCCGGTCACTTGGTGCCTGGGGTATATTGCGACTTCCATTACACAGTAGGTCTAGGCCTGCGCGCTCTGTTTTCTGTCTTGGACTTTCTTCGGGCAGCGTGGAAGTGAATGAGCTGGCTCGGGATGTGTTGGAAAGTGAACAATTTGGAGTTGGGGGCCAATGACATCGCTTGCTGCTGCCGATGAGGCCAGTATCTCCGGCCGGGCTACTGGGTCAGGCCGCTCTTCACTGTCCACTTCACTAGGGCCTGCACAGCCTCATGGGGGCACAGCACTGCAGCACAAGCAGGCACGAGCATATCACAGTAGTATCATGCGCTCGCTTGCTCTGTATGACTACCGGATGTATTGCCAGTTTGGATGGAGTGATATTGGCGTGCAGGACCGGTCGAAACACGCTGCTCAAGGACTCTCGCTCAAGGATACCGTAAAATCTAACAATTGTGGTGCACCTTTTGAAGGCGTTGACGTACCCCACACCTGCGCCGCCCGGCATTGATGAGCTGAAGGCCTGGTTTGAGAAAAAAGTAGAAAACGTGCAACCGAATTTGAGCAGCCGTCCCTTCAGACGACCTTGACCTGGCAATCATACCGTTTCTCGCAAAGGAATACGTCTCCGGAGCTGGTCTTGGAAGAGTGGGCTTGAACATGGCCGGCTTCACCGACTCGCCACTGGAGCGGTGAGTTCCCGTCACTCCGTGCCTGCCCGGGAGTAAGTGGTTCAGACGGCACATAGGTAGGTGAGCGAAAGCGGGGTATATCCGGAGCTCGCCGCGCATTCCCCATCCCCACCAAACGTGTTGATCCCAAGCATGGTTCGGCCAGCAGAGTCACAGTGTCACCCGTTACCAACTCGTCACATCCCATGTCCCCCATTCATCATCCGTGCCGCCCTATCGGGACCCTGGGTCGAGCGGACTGCGAAGCGAGAAAGGGGCATTGCTTCCGTGACTATAGTTACACCGGAGTGCAGCACGTAGACGGGTTCTGGGGCCAAGTCTCAGCTTTGCTATGGACTTGGCCGTGGAGGCTTCGGTCACTCTGTTGAGTTGCAGCGCGGTGCGGTGCGGCGCGGCTCGTAGCGAATGGGATCGCGAGCTCGGAGCCTTGAACCGGTGGGCAGTGCAAGACGATTGACTGGCCGCACTGCGCTGCATTGCGCTGCGTTGGGCTTGAAAACCGTTGGTGGGTTTACGTAATAGAGAGCGTACAGACAATGTTTGAACAGAAGTCGTTGACTGCTTTGCTCCTGCTTGCTATGTTGCCCTGTTGCGCTTGTTGATGTCATTGTTTCCTTTCTGGATAGGTATTGTGCGTTCAGGATTCCCCACCTGATGGTGATGTTCTGGAAGGGCTGGGAGGAGAACCCTGCATTAGATCTAGAATTTGATTTTCAACTCATCTGAGGATGATGCCACGATGCTGAGCGAATCCCGCTCTTTTAAGAGGATCCGCGACGACGAATACGATAACTGGTTCCTGGTAATCGGTTGAATGGAAACCGTCGGAGCGCTGACCCATTCTAATTTAGCTGCTGGTGAGGTGTGGTAACGGATAGCTACCACGAATTATCGAGAAAAGTTCCTCTCGAGCAAAAGGCTAGTAATATCTGGGGAAAATACACCAGCAACACGTTTGACTGAAACTATTGCTGGGCCGTGAGATCTGGAGTGTTTGATGTCTGGGGTTAGGGTTGGCTAAACGGCGGCTGTGCTATGGTGGGGTCCAGGCTCCAGTGCGGCGTTCCAGGCTGACAGCTCTGGGCCATTCGAATGACTGGCTGCATCGTCGGCGTTGGACGCAAAACGGTGGACTCGACTGGAGCTGCTGATTCAAAGAAGCTGTGCTTCTTACCTTCTTCCTACCCCTTTCTGAGGCTTTAATATTCACGATTGGCATATCTTACCCCCTTTCCGGACGATCAGGAGCTAGACTGTCGTTAAATTCACACCCAGAAACTCCACTTCCGAATGAAATATTCGACAGCTTTCGAATGACGGCCCCTCGAGCTGAGACATCTTTGACCACCGCATTGTTCCTCGCCCTCGGGGGGGCCTGAGCAGGATGCTGGCCGTACGGTCCCGCCGTTACCGATCTTCGACGTCGGCTTCGGCACACCAGACTTCCAAAGCCAGCGAAGTTCTCCAGAGCATCCTCGACCGTCTCACGGCGACCACGCGAACTGCCGATGTGGGCCGATACCCAGATTTCGACGACCTTCTAGAGACCGCACGGCAGATTCACCAGCACATCGCTGCAGCACAAACCCCGTCCCCCCCGCAGGATGACTTCCGCAGACTGAACGGTTTCCAGTGTCTCCTCGATGTGCTCCGTTCCTTCTCGGGCTTCTACAATCCACAGAAACGCACCGAGGCTGAACGGCGTGGGATATTCGACCTGATACATGTTGTGCTGGCTGTCATATCCGCCGCCTTCCGCGGTCACCCAGGCAATCGGCGATACTTTCAAGACAGAGTCGAGGGTGGAGGCTGGGAAGCTCTGGAGCAGATCATTGCAAGCATCGGAGTTGGTGGGAGTGACTCGGACCTGTGGACCAACTGCCAATTGTTTGGTAAACTGCTTTCGTTCTCACTGGATGACCAGCGTCTTGATGAGCTCTGCCGGTCTGTTGCTACATCCCCTGCCGCCACGACAACTGAGGAGGGTACGGCAGGTGTCAGCGAGACCGGGTCGCAACATCGTGACTCTAACACCAAGGAAACTGAGACTGCTGTGGACCTGAAGGCGATCGAAAAACGTGTGTACGATATAGTCGGGCCGGCTACCGTCTTTCACAACCCGGAGATGCTTCGAACCATTGTTGGGTTCTGGGAGTCCATTCCAAGAAGCCGAGGCGAGGCGGCGAACCCCGCTTCGATGATTGTTCTAATGACTCTCTGTGCCGCTGTCTCGTCCTTCTCTAATCTGGCAGCCCTCCATGGAACTGGCGTCATGTCGAGATTCCTGCGCCTGCTCTTCGCCCCGGGCCGTGTCCTTACCGAGGCAGAGCGAGAGAAGGTGCTGCCTTTGTGCAGGTCTCTGATGTATCTTGGAATAGACCAGCTCGCAGATGCTCAATTCCTTCTGAGCTACCAGGACTCAGCAGCATCAGAATTCTGCCTCAGCATGGCTGAGAAGTACACTGGTCCTCCATTCATCCAGTTTGATCTCTCGCTTTACGGACACGCCTCGGTAGAGCTGTCAGGCCTTGGTCGGACATTCCCACCTCAGTCTTCTCAAGGCTACACTTTCAGTGCCTGGATTCGCATCGACAAGTTTGATCCCAATTCACACACAACTCTCTTCGGCGTCTTTGACTCTACCCAAACCTGTTTTCTCCTCGCTTATATCGAAAAGGACACCAAAAACTTCATTCTGCAAACCTCGGTGACATCATCGCGACCGAGTGTCAGGTTCAAATCGGTTGCCTTTAAGGAGCACAGGTGGTACCACATTGCAGTTGTTCATCGCAAACCCAAAACCATGGTTGCAAGCAAGGCTAGCCTCTATGTCGATGGAGAATTTGCTGAACAGATTCGTGCAGCGTACCCGAATCCGCCCCCCCTCTCTAATGCTAGTACTGAAAGCTTTGCCTCCTTCACTTCCAGTAGCAACAAGACCAACCCAGTCCAGGCATTTCTTGGTACACCGCGAGATCTTTCAACAGAGGTTGGTCCTGGACTGGTCTTGTCCAGGTGGTCTCTGGCCTCTGCCCATCTCTTTGAAGAGGTGCTCAGCGACGATCTGCTCGCGGTCTACTTCCGGCTTGGGCCACGCTATCAAGGAAATTTTCAGGATTGTTTGGGTGGGTTTCAGACTTATGAGGCCTCAGCCGCCCTCGGGCTGCGCAATGAAGTCTTTCACCCCGGAAAGGACGAGAATTCTGACATCCTAAGAGCCATCCGGGACAAAGCTAGCTCCATTGTCCCGGAACACAAAATATTGCTAAGCATTCTGCCAAGGACTGTTTTTCGTACCGATGGCAGGTTTATGGACTCGTTGTTGTTTAGGTCACTCTCGAAGAACTCGGCGAGTAGTCTATTTCATTCAACGACCAAAAACGGGACTGCCGTGGCCATCAACGGAGCTCTGCCCTGCATCAACGACGCTCTGGTCAGGCCCAATGGCGTTGCGATTCTCACAGGCGAGCCCGTTCTGTCAACGCCCTTCTACTTTGATGACAATCTATGGCGGCTTGGCGGCTTCACGCCTGTGGCTCTCAAGCTCATCGAGCGGGCGTCTACAGCCGAGGAACTCGTCCGCTCGGTGGAGCTAGTTCTGCTTTGTATAAACAAGAGCTGGAGAAACAGCGAGGCTATGGAGAGAGATAACGGGTATGCCATCCTGAGCATGCTACTCCGAGTCAAGCTGGGTTACAGCATGGCAACCTCGGACAATCCAGCGTGGCGCTTGTTACTGACAGGCGAAGAGAGGGATCGGTTGAGCTTCCAGCTCCTCAGCTTGGTACTCAGCTTCGTTGGGTATAATCTTACTGAACCTCTCGAATCGTTCATAGTGAACCCCTTGGCATACCGCATTCTACTGATTGACCCGGATACCTGGCGGAAATCCGCACCTCTGACACAAGATCTCTACTACAAGCAGTTTGTAACATTTGCAGTGAAGAGCAAGCATCACCAGTTTAATAGTCGGCGGCTGCTTCGCATGCGTACGTATCTCCCTGGAACACCGACTGTGTGTTACGAAGAAATGAACTAACTGCGCTTCATGTAGGCATCATCAAGAGACTACTTGACGCACTGAAGGCGGAGACCATCTCGGAGGAGGTTCTGCCCCATTTCATGGCTTCGTTCGAGAGCCTCGTGAAATGCAACTTTAACGCAGAAGTCCACCGATCTCTAGCTCTCTTCATAACCTACGCTCTGCACACACCGGCCGGGTCTTTCACTAGGACGCCAAAGCCAGGGTCGGCCACCAGCAGGTCACAGTCAGTCAGTCGGGCCGGCACACCCACCCCTGGCGCCTTGAGACGGCCGACGATTGAAATCACGTCCGACGGCCCGAAACTGCTTACAAGAAAACAACTAGGCGCCAAAATTCTGGCAATGTACACAGCATTGCTCTGTGAAAGGAACAATCTGGTAGATATTCGCAAGTTCGCCAAGACGGTAACAAATAAGGTGAACATCAACGAGGGTTCGAAAAAGAGGGAGCTCGTGCTGACTACCGGCCAGTGGCTTCTCTATCTCCTTGCCGAAGACGACCCGGAAATCGTTCTTTACGGGTGCAAGATCCTGGCCCGCCTCCTAGTCACGCAACCATCTGCTTACACTGCCAAGTTCTCGACGAAAACAGGTGGCTTTTCGATCATGGCCCACCGGCTTAAGCAATGGTGGGACATCCCCACGCTCTGGACCATCTTGTTTAGCATCTTGTTCGGTGTCGATGTGGCCACTGTCGACTTTGACAAGCCGTTTGACTTCTTTAGCCTCATCGAGATCTTTAGCAACAGCAAGGTGGTATATCACGATGTCTTGTCTGTCATCACAGCCATGCTGCAGCATGGTCTTCGAGATATCCTCAAACACCAAGATGATCCGGACTCTCCAAGGGGGGAGACGCCTAAGACAACCAGTCCGAGCCTGGATGCGGTTCAAACGAGACCAAGAGCCCGGTCTATGGAACTGGGCAAGGCTCTTGAGCCGAGGAGTGAGTTGTCTCATCACGTCGACGGGGAGCTGGGAGTGCTGACCCGCAGAAAAGGAACCCAGCAGCTCTCTGACAAGGAGCGGATCAACACTCATGCTGTTGTACTTCAAGCTGTTGTGCGTTTCCTAGCAGACATGCACAACCGCTCCGAAAGCTTCCGAGACTTTGCACTATCGTCTGATTATGTGCGGCTGCTCCTATCGGCTCTGTATCCAGTCATTGTTAGCGCCGACCCGGTTGCTGCTGAAGCGGAGCTTAATTCGCGAGACTCGGCACTCACATTTGAAGGTGGCGATGTCATTATTCGTCCTGTCCCTGGTTCAGCGTCCAAAGCGACCCCCATTGTCAGGTCCGCGAACAATAGCGCGATAGATCCTCCTCTTCCATCACCCGGTCTCGGTCGCGGTACACCGCTGCGTAGACCTTCATCCTTTATCATGGTCACGTCACAGTCTGCTGCTGCACCTCCCCCGGCTCGCCTGAACCATGTCATGTCGCCTAAGAAGAAGGTCACGACCCATCAAGTGAGCAATGTCGTTCTAGAGGGTGTGCTTGAGCTCGTCATCAGCGTTTTCTCAGATCAAATAGTCGTGCGGAAGGAGTTCCCAGGCTTCGGCTTGTTCCTCAGGGTGCCACCAGGCTTCCAAGAACACCAGGCATATTTCGAGACCTACGTTCTACGGAACACCCTCACTCACTTGGGGAATACACTACAGTTGGACCAGGCGTCCCTCCTAGAGCCTAAAGTCTTGGTCAACATGGCACGCTTAAATGTCCACATGGCGGAGGCCATCTTTGAAGGCTGGTTCATCAACGGTGCCGAAGTTATGCTGGACTTCACAGGGATGCTCCTGGAATACTTACAGCGGCCCGATATAGCGACACTTAAGAGCGTCAGACTTTGCAGCTCGGCGGTCTTGACGATCCGCACTTCATTCTTGAAGCTTGTGCTTCTCAAGTTGTCAGACATGGACGACCCTCAAACATCAGATGCGGAGGCTGTGGCTGTCATGGAGAAGCTGCTGTATTGGCAAACGGTCCTTTTGGGCTGCATGTCGACCGAAGATGACTACATGAAGCTGCTATGGTACCAGCTGTACAACAAGCTGGTCGATCCGAGAGGGCAGATCCGCCTTATCGCTTCAATGCTTTGGCGTATCATGCTTGTGCAAAAGCCCGAGGAGTCTGCGGCACTGTTTAGGCAGACACTGACACCCGATCAGCAGCCACTGGCTCGCGGGTTTCGGAAACTCACCGAGCTGGATGATGCGGCTTTCATCGAATGGGTTGACCAACACCGTCCGTCCCTGGACGTCTTATTTTTCGGCGGCATGTCTAAGACGTGGGAGGACTGGGTTGGGTATGAGAATCACCGCACTGGTGAAACAGCCAAGTCAAGACTCAAGAATCGCAAAGAAAAGCTGAAGCAGTGGCATGCTGAGGGGCTAGAACGTGAAAATATCCTGCTCCGTCATGACATGGCTAACAGCGCCTGGATGAAGAGTATTTATTTTACTGAACACTTCAAACACCAAAGACTGCAGCAGGATCAGCAAGACGACAATGCTTTCTTGACGTCAACATTTTCGAGGATGGACCGTGATCTACGCCGGCCAGGGGCCGTCTTCAGTGAGCCGCAGACAATCAAGTGGAAGCTTGACAGAACAGAAGGGCGAAACCGCATGCGGCTTCGAATCCTCCCCGATTATTCCACTCTGCAGGGCCAAGAATACCAGCCGAAGCGAAAAGTGGGAGACAACGTTTCAGCTTCAGCGCTGAGGCTGAACACGGGCGTCGGCCAAGGGCGGGGGATCAGCACCACTCCCATGACAGCCGGGCCTCCGGTTGATGTTGGTGGTGACGGTTTTAGGGAACGTTCTCAACCAACAATGGATCCCGAGCCTTCTTCTGAGCAAGTTACCCAGCAGAGTGTGGCTCCCGAAGACGACTTCGAGCTTGTCGAGGACCCGAATGACCCCGAAGCAGATGACGCCTTTGAGGATAAGAATAGGAAGGTAATGCGACGGCTGCAGCTGGGAGATGCGGTCCAAAACGTATACAACATATCCCGCATTATCGGGCTGGATGCCAACGAGGGCATTCTGATCATTGGAAAAGATGCGCTCTACATGATGGACAATCTCTTCCAGAAGGCCGACGGAGAGATCGTTGACGTCTGGCAAGCGCCTCCTGATGAAAGGGACCCATTCTCCATCATCATCACGGGCGCAAAACCTGGAGACAGGCCGCAGAACCAGAATCGCGTTGACCAAGAATCGCGCAGCTGGAGGTGGCACGACGTCCTGAGCATATCCAAGCGCAGGTTTTTGTTCCGCGATGTCGCCATCGAAATTTTCTTCACTGATGGGAGGAGCTATCTGCTCACGGCCATAAACTCTGCGCTCAGAGATGACATACACGCCAGGCTGTCAGCCAAGACTCCACACACGAACGGGCCCAATCTACTGCCCAACCCAGAGGATGCGTGGAGGCTCGAGGGTTTGAAGTTCAGCGAGGAAGCGCCGCAGACTTTCGGGGCGAAGTTCGGAAGCATCTTCAATAGCTCGGCCTGGAATCCCATGATGAGGCGGTGGCAGAAAGGCGAAATCTCCAACTTCCATTACCTCATGCTGGTGAATACCATGGCTGGAAGGACGTTCAATGATCTGACCCAGTACCCCGTTTTTCCTTGGGTTTTAGCCGACTACACAAGTGAAGAGCTTGACCTGCGGAACCCCGGCACTTTCCGAGATCTTTCGAAGCCTATGGGTGCGCAGTCGGCTACTCGTACGGCGGATTACGGGATGCGGTACAAAAGCTTGGCCGAGATTGGGGAGCAGCCATTTCATTACGGGACGCACTATTCGTCTGCCATGATTGTCTCATCGTACTTGATTCGGCTTCCCCCGTTTGTGCAGTCATTTATTCTGCTTCAAGGCGGTACCTTCGATCATCCCGACCGTCTCTTCTTCTCTGTCGAAGGTGCTTGGACGTCAGCGTCCAAGGACAATGGTTCTGATGTCCGCGAGCTGATCCCGGAGTTCTTTTATCTTCCCGAGTTCCTGACCAACATGAATGGGTACAACTTTGGCGAGCGTCAGGGTGGTGCCGGGAAGGTCGATCACGTCATCTTACCACCGTGGGCTAAAGGGGATCCCAAGATTTTTATTGCCAAGCACCGCGAAGCGCTGGAAAGCCCCTACGTCAGCCAGAATCTCCATCAGTGGATCGATCTGATCTTTGGTTACAAGCAGCGCGGGGAGGCAGCGGTGGAGAGCCTGAACGTGTTCCACCCACTGTCGTACAAGGGCGCCAAGGACCTAGACAACATCACAGACCCCCAGGAGCTAGCTATTACTACAGGCATCATCCACAACTTTGGACAGACGCCGCATCAGATCTTCACAAGACCCCACCCCCCAAGGGAGGTCGACCGGTGCATGGTGAGGAGGCTTGATACGTCGTATTTTGCCTTGACGAAACTGCCTCACCCCCTCTTAGAGAGCCATGAGAGGGTGGCGTCCCTGGTCTATGTGCCCAAACTTGACCGGCTTCTCTGCGCATCGCCATTCCGGCTAAATTTGCCACCTCAGTACGACAAATTCTTAGAATGGGGTTACGCGGACAACAGCGTTCGCTTCTTTTTCAGTGACAATCGAAAAGTGAGTCTCTAGCACCAAGTCGCTGATGTGGATTCCGCTGACAAACAGCTAAGCCTGCCGGTCTCTTTGAAAATTTGCACATCGGTCAGATCTCGACCCTCACGTTTGCCGACTCCAAGACGTTGATCACAGCTGGTGAGGACTGCGTCGTTTCGGTTTACACGATCCAGTCTACGCCAGGTAGGGTCGTTGAGCTGAACCACCGCTCTTCTCTCTTTGGACACAAGACACCGGTATCCAACATTGCCGTTTCCAAGGCTTTCAGCACCTTTGTCACTGTCTCACAGGATGGAATTGCCATGCTGTGGGATCTTAACAGGCTGGAGTTCATCCGCAAGCTGCCTCTCCCACGCCCTGTAGAGTGTGCCGCAATTCACGACGTCACAGGCGAGATAATGCTCTGCAGCGGGCCCAACGTGCTGCTTCATACCCTCAATGGCGATCTCCTTCTTGATCAGAACGTATGCGGAGCCGAGGCACACGATGACTACGTCCATTCCTGTGCCTTTTACGAGGGTGCGGGCAACGAGTGGGTAGAGGAATCCCTAGTTTTTACCGGCCACAAAAGGGGCCGGGTCAATGTCTGGCGTAAGACGATTGGTAGGAACGGCAAGTGGACGCTTGAGTTCCTGAGGAGGCTGGACCATATCAACCCAAAGAGCGAGAGTGGTGCCAACGTGGATGCGTCTATTACATGCATCACGCCAATGCCGCATTTGGTGTATACGGGAGATGAAGATGGGCGAGTGGTGAGTTTGTAGGTTCCCCGAGAGTACCGTTTGCTAACATGGGCCATGATAGTACGAGTGGAATTTGATACAGCGTGATCGTCATTGAGATTGGGAAGTCCTCAGTTATGAAGACAGCAGTGCGGGCTGCGGCAGAATGAGGGCCGGAAGCGAAACAAGCGAAGAATCTCTGGGTTCTGTTCTAACGGTATGGACTGGGACATTGGTAGCATACAGGTGCATGGTTAAGGGTGTTTTGGGTGGTCAGCTTTGGTCATTTGGAGCTTTGCTTTCTGGTCTTTTTGTAGTATCGATTGAAGCAGCGGTGAATGTAAAGACACGTGGTTCAACGGCGTCCCTCTGAAGAACGAAATTGGAGTTATTCTACTTTGCTCTGGTCGAGTTATATCGCACCTTCGACTTGTAGGAGGAATTGTCTCTGGACAAGTATATCATTTCCCTACGCCTCTTCCTCCCCTCTTCTTCCATAGCAGCACTAGTCCTTTTCTGTGCCGGTATGCCGTTATGTACAATTGATACAGGTAGCACTCTCACTTCGCTCCGAATCTCTCTCGCCGATTGATATATCTCGCTCATTCTGTATCGTCGTCGTAACCCGTAAGCTTCTTCCTTGGCCCGGAGGGAACTATTTTTTTCGACACACAACTGGTTAGCAATGCATTTATTTATCATCTCATACAAAAACAGGGATATAGGAGAGGTAGGGAAAAACGCACTCGGATACGTCATGGGAATCTCGGCCGGAATATCCGCCCCCATCCGCTTGCGAATTGGCGGCCCAACTACCAGCAGGACGGGGCCCATCGACCCGATGACCACGGACCAAAAGTAGGCGGGCTTTTCCCGAGAAGCCCAGCGGATGTAGCGGAGGGGGGAGGCCCAGAAGCGGGGGGTTCCGAGAGCGGACATTTTTTTTATGTTATTTCTTGATTCTCCTGTTTGTCGTCGATATTAGGATGATTTGTTTCAGAGAGTTCGTTAGAAGAAGGAGGGTGGGGGCAGTACGTGTGGTGGTTAGCCAGCTACCGGGGAGATAGGCAAGCAAGTAAAAGCTGGTCAACTCTCAAGCAAAGCAAACAAGCTGTTGTCGATGAGTTCCAATTGGCGTTGGAGACAAGGGTCTGGGAAAGCTTGGCGAGCGCGAGGCTCAATGGGTGGGTATTCTTCGGGGGAACTGCGCGGTGGAGGAAACCAAAAAGCTTGGGCCAGCCCCTTTGCGGGTGCCGGGCTGCTGGACACATCCCTGTAAGTCGCAGGTGGGTGTGGGTGGTTGTGTGGGGACCCCGTTAGTTAGCTTGCTTTCTTGCTACGTATGCTGAATTGCCATGCGACGAAGCTTTTTGAAGTTTGTTTGGAGGGGGTTTGACACAAAATATCTTTGCTTTCACACAACTAAGCGGTCGGCGACAACGGATTGATTGACTGATTGACCGGGAACTGTTTAATATTATATTTGAAAAAAGGGTTGGGATATACCCTCGTGTGTTTTTTTTTTTTTTTCGTTCCTTGCGAAATCGCAGCACCCGACGATGCGGTCGCCGCTTTCGCTATGCGCGCTGCTGATGGCAGCCGCAGTCGCGGCCCTTAGCACCCCGGGCGACAGACTGCTGGTGGTTTTCGACGATGTCGCTGACAAAGCTGGGTATTCCAAGTTCCTGGGGGATCTGGAGAGTACGTATTCCGCTGCTTTGTGGAAAGGAAATCCAAATGCTAACCAATTGTCGTGCTTGCAGGCAGGGGGTTCAAGTTGTCGTTCGAGACTCCCAAAAGCGAGTCGTTGTCATTGTTCCGCCTCGGCGAACGGGCATACGATCATGTCATTGTCTTTCCGAGCAAGGCGAAGGGTATGTCAACAGTCAATGCCCTTGCTATTTTAGCTGGATGCTGACTGACGGTGCTGGTGTCAGGTCTCGGACCCAACCTTACAGCCAACATCCTTCTCGACTTCCTCAAGGCCCAGGGTAACCTCCTAGTAACGCTCAGCTCTGGCACCTCTGCATCAACAGCCCTCGTTTCCATGCTCGCCGAGCTCGATATACAGCTGCCAGCCGAGAGGACAGGCCTCGTTGTCGATCACTTCAACTACGATTCGACCAGCGCCTCGGATACCCACGACGTTGTCCTCGTCCCTCCCCCGATCAGCCTGCGCCCCGACATTAAGAACATCTTCGGCGCCGGTGCTCCTGCTAACCAGGTCATTGCCTTCCCCCACGGCGTCGGTGCCGTCCTCGGATCCGGCGAGCTCCTGGCCCCCGTCTTGCGCGCACCGAGCACCGCCTACAGCTACAACCCCAAGGAGCAGACCGATGCTGTCGACGACCTCTTCGCTGCCGGTCAGCAACTCGCCCTTGTGTCGACTGTACAGGCACGCAACTCGGCGCGCTTTAGCTTGGTTGGTTCGGCCGAGATGTTTCAGGACAAGTGGTTCGACGCTGAGGTCACCAAGGTGGGAGGCAAGGCAACCAAGACGTTTAACCGCGAGTTCACGAAGCGGGTCACAGGCTGGACGTTCCAAGAGTTGGGGGTACTTCGTGTCAACTGGATCGAGCACCACCTCAACGAGGTGGCGGCTACCAATGAGTCGAACCCCAAGATTTATAGGATCAAGAACGATGTGGTATGTTGCTCTCCAGTCTCTACTTCTCAGCGAATGCTAACTTGTCAGATGTACACGATCTCGCTCTCCGAATACTCATGGGACCAGTGGAAGCCCTTTTCGGTTCCAGCCAATGATGCCCTCCAGCTCGAGTTCTCGATGCTCTCGCCCTTCCACCGTCTGCCTTTGAAGCTTGACACTGCCCATTCCACCAAGGATTCATCGGCGTATGCGGCGTCGTTCAAGCTGCCCGACCAGCACGGCATCTTCAACTTCAAGGTCAACTATAAGCGGCCATTCCTTACCAACATTGAGGAGAAGAACACGGTCTCGGTCCGCCACATGGCTCACGACGAGTGGCCGCGCAGCTATGTCATTAGCGGTGCCTGGCCGTGGATTACCGGCATCGGTGCCACCATTACGGGCTGGGTGGTCTTCTGCGCGCTATGGATGTACAGTGCGCCAGTGGGCGAGAAGGAGAGCAAGAAGACGCGGTAAAGAAGCGTAAGGATGTCGGGCATAGTTCCGCTAGCAAAACGGGCAAGCCGGTCATTCAGAGAATCCGGTTCAAGTGATTATTATTTCTTTTTTGGTTTTGTATAATGCAATGCACGGGCAAAAATATATACCGGAAGGGGCGTATTGTTCCAGGTCTGCAAAAAATGCTAGGGATGATTATTGTGTTTTTTTACGACTCTGAATGTGAAGACTCAATGGGAATCCGTGGTCATGATTTTTGTGAACATGTGTCTGGTCTATGGCGGCTACGAATGATCTTCCGGAGCCCGACCCCTTGTCCCTGTCCGCGCATATCCAATTTCTCAATCCAGTTGTACCGGTTTTTTGAGATACAGCATTCGAGGCCAATATCATAGACACACCAAGATGAAAACATGAAACTGTAAAGAAGAAAATGGCTGGAGCAAGACATGACCCTCAGATTAGCTCTCTTGGGTTCTCACGGACAACCAGAGACACACGGCGGGCCACCTCAAGGGCAACCTCAGCCGCCTCAGCTGCCTGCAAATTTGGCTTTTTGGACATTCAGTCATCACCGGGAAATTCTTGCTCCAAGACGTCCACCCGACGCCGAGGTATAAACCCAACAGACAAAAGGGGGAAAGGGGAAAACGCAAAACCAAAGTCCTGAAACCAAACCCCTATTTTGCCATCCTCATGTCGTCCATTCTCCTCTCGATGATTTCCCCACAGTCCACATCCCCCACCCGGGCTGCGTAGTTACCGCGCCAGCAAGTGGGGTCAGGATAAGAAAAGAACGAGATGGAATCGGCTTCAATGTGTTTGCAACGCGCTACCCAGCCCCTCTTGTCCGCTCCGATTGAAAACTACTTTTGTTTCCCTCACTGGCGCTAACACGGAGAGGTTGCGCTGCCCGGTCCGGTACGACCGGCTCCTTCCTCCTTTCGGGGGAGAGAACCAGGACGTGGACGTGCGGGTGGGCGAACTCTGGCGCGCCTCGGGGTTGAGTGTCTCGTCATGGCAGTGAGGGGAGTGGGTTGCGCATACACAGCGGGAGAGTCTCCGGACTACCGGGCGCGGGAGGGGGTGTTAAGGAACGGGGATATCGGGGGACGGGGATTGGAGGTTCAGTGTATGCTAGGTATCATGCATAGATAGGAAGATGAGTGAACAGGGAATGAATAAAATCAGCGTCGTCGGCTTGACAGCCTGCTCAGATATCCATTCTTGACTCTCTCACTTTCGCGACAGATCCGACCGTCGTCCCTGTGGGCCAAGGGGTTCCGTGCGGTTCGAGATTCTCGGGGCGTTTTCATCATCGCAGTCTTTGTCAGCGGGCTAAGTTCCGGTGGACCTTGCCGAGAAGATATGAAACATAGACGCCAAAGAACAATGCCAATGGATGGGCTGGTTGTGAAATATATAGTAGAAGTGTGATACTCAGTTGGAAACGCGAGGAAACGGCGGGCCATGATGAAACCAGACCCGGGGTGGAATTCAGCACGCCGTTCTGAATCCAATGCTGGTCAGCAGAGTGGCGAGAGAAGTGGAATGGCATTCGCGAGATGCTGGCAGCCTTGAGTATCTATTGAAGCTTGGAATTGAAGCGAAGGTTATCAGATGAAAATTCTCAAGTGTTCGTTGCGAGAAGGAAGACGCGTCGACCGCGACTTCTGACAGAAGACCTCAGTTAAGTTATGGTGGGGCCCCGCCTCCCTGCAAGTTCACGCCACAGCAAGCGCCACAGCAAATCCCGGTAAGGCTGCGTGCCTAGCCTTGCATCAAACCAGTCCTGAAATCTTGCGACCCTCAACACCAACACCAACACCAGCCAACTCAACACGCCCACCTCCCAGCCCACGCCCCCTTCACTACTTCCAAAATGGCGCGCAACTCGGAAAAGGCGCAGTCGATGCTTTTCCGCTTCCGCGAAGCTCAAGCCGCCGACCTCGGCATCATCGACGCCGGCCGCACCCGCCGCCCCCGCGCCATAACCGAACAAGATTCGATCCCGGCATGCGAGAAATGGCGCGGCCAAGTACTTAAGGAAATCTCGCGCAAGGTTTCACGAATCCAAGACCCGGCCCTGTCCGACTACCAAATCCGCGACCTCAACGATGAGATCAACAAGCTGATGCGCGAGAAGCATATGTGGGAGGTGCAAATTCGCAACCTGGGCGGGCCCAACTACAGCCGGGCGGGCGCCAAAGTCTACGATGAGGCAGGCAGGGAAATTCCCGGTGGTGGGAGGGGGTACAAGTATTTTGGGCGGGCCAAGGAGCTCCCGGGTGTGAAGGAGCTGTTTGAGGCAGCGGCGAAAGCGAAGCAAGAGGACGAGAAACCGCTGGAGGCGAGAGATAATTTGCGCAAGCAAGTGGATGCGGCGTACTACGGCTATGCGCCGGGGGAGGAGGACGATGCGTTGTTGGCCTACGAGGCGACCAAGGAGAAGCAGGCGTTTGAGAATCTAGTCATGAGTGGATCAAAAGAGGTACCGCCCGATTGGGAACCGCTGCCTGGAGATAGCGGCGACGGGAAAGGTTGGGAACTGCCGACGATGGACGAGGTGCAGCAGGAGCTGATTAACAGGAGAAAACAAAATCTATTAAGCCAGTTGACATAGCAGGTGTCCGGGGCAGGCGTAGGTTCGTGAGTTTACACCAGGCATTTTCATGGAGCTCGGCGTTTGGTGGAGTGGGAAAGGGAACCAACCATATTCATCGCTTTGAGTGGCATGCAAAAGGGAACAGCATGAAGCAATGTTCATCATTTCAACTACATTTATTCAACATATGTCTGGATGGGCCAGTGAGACCCGATGCTAAGTCTTCGAGTTAACCTAAATATGAATACGCCGTATCGGCAAGCCACCCCCCTCTCCCCCCCAAAAAAATGTTACAACCAGCTCAAGCCCGGGAAAAATGAACCCCGCTCAAACTCCGGTCCGCCATGTATAATACCTAACTGACAAATCCAATCCGCTCCTATATTCAACAAGTCTCCGGAATCATGTTTATTCGTCCCATTAAGCACACTTCTTTGGCCAATTCTCCTTGATCCAGCTAGCCATCAACTCGGTAAACGTTCCATCCACATACCGCTTCACATCTGCCGCCGTCTGTTTTCCACCGCTGAGCGACAGTGCCACGAGAACCCACGGCTGGATGAAGTCGAGGAAGACAAGATCGACCGTCTTCGGCTCCTTTCCTTTCGAGATGCCAACCTCAGCCTGAATACAGTTTGGGACGGCGTGAAAGTTGATGTAGGCGTGTACTGCATCATCTCCATCGTCGCCGATATCGTCTCTGGTCGTGTATCCCTCAACGAGGAAAGGTCCCTTGTGCGAGCCATCATCATCTTGGCTGTTCAGCGGCACTTGTAGATCTGCTGCCCATCCTGGCGCTCTCTGCTTATTCTTGTCGTGGATAACCGACTCGCGAGGAACATGCTGCTCTGGATTGGCCATCATACGCCAGGGCTGGATGCCTTCTGGCATATTCTCTTGCATAATGTTTCCGGCGTTATTCAGCACACGAAGTACGCGACTGGCAACGTCGTAGGGTACGTCGGGGATGTACCTGAACACGCTGAGGAATGGCGAGACAATGTATGTCGTATCCTTGGTAAAGGCACCCTTGAAGATATCAAACCGAATAGCGCCCGTGTTCACAATAACAAGCCGCGGGATATCGGCCCGTGAAGTGTTGACCGCTACAGCAGGAAGGACCTCCTCCTCAAGTAGCGAATAAATACTATCGCTGTGAGGATAGGGAACACGGCTCATCCAGTAATCTTTGGGTGCACAGCCGAACGAATAGTCCAGGTTAAGTTCCTTGCGGGCCTGAGCAATAATGGATGTGACATTCCGGCCATGGTCGGTGGGAAAGCTGGTGGCGTCGAGGCCGGTGTGGTGGTAAAACCCCAGCACGTTGTTGTCGATATAACGTCGGTGGAAATGAGGTAGAGGGCTACTAATATTGGCAGACATCCACCCAATTGTTTCAAAGTAACGGCCGCTTGCGATGGCAAACGAGTGTTTGTCGTATGATGTCGCGTCTCGAATGTGGACGTGCCCACCAAAGAATAGAATCGGCGTGCGGGGGTTGCGGGAGCGGATCGCCTGGAATATATCCTTGAACTCGCGCATGTGGACGCCAACATGGCCAATCACAACAAAAACATCCGGCTTCTCTTGGATGATCTGCTGGAACCATGCTTCCTGGATGGTTTGTTGCACTGGTTGGACAACAGTATTCTTGGCATTCCCCGTGAAGTCGAACAAGAATCCAAACGCAATAATGTCCTTTTTCTGATTCTTGGTGGTGAATCTGTGGTATCTCTGTGCCATAGCAGACCTCTTGCCCGTCTTGGGGTCTATGTAATCGAGGTTTGACGCGATGTAGTTGCTCTTGAAGTTGGGCACAGTTTGGCGGTGTTCCTCGTCCGCCGTGGTCGCCTGGTACAGTTCATGATTGCCGGTGCAGATAATATCAACGTCCTGCTGTCGGTAGATATCGTAGTAGTATTTGCCCTTGGGGCTTGATCCGTCGTAAAGTCCGTTGCCTTCGACTCGATCGCCTGTGTCGACAAGGAGGAGGTCGACGCCGCGTTCATCGGCTTTGCGCCGCATACGCTCGGCGAAGGAAATGTAGTCGCCCCAGTCGCCCGAATATTGGGATTCTTGAAGATGCCCACCGTGCCAGCCATGGGTGTCGGTCGTGTGGAGGAAGTTGAGGGTCCCCCACTCGAGATTGCGCATCGGCGCAGCCACAGGCCTCGCTGCCCCCGGTTGTGCGGCCGTCACTATGCCTGCGAGCGCCGCAAGGGTGCCGCAGACTCTGATGGTGTTTACTGTCATGTTGACGTGTGATGGCGTTCTGCTTTGCAGAAACCAGGACGCGAGGTTAGACGCCGAGGTCAAGCCTTTGCGGACGGGGCACCTTGCTGGCCGCCAGAGGGCCTGCACCAGGGTCGCAGGCTGGCCAGCCACGTGGGGGTCGTGATGGAGCGATGCACGAAAGCACGTGCCCTCTTCCCCCTCCGCGGTTCTGGATACACAGCTACCTTCCTGACCTAGGTAGGCAGGTAGTCTCGGTAGTGTAGACATGCCATCCTCTAAATATCATTAGTGTCATCTCATATCTCTGGTTATCTTTGCTGCGGGTGGCCGATATCCCACACATACTGCATCCAGGAGGCCGTTGGCACTGCGCTCCCAGCCCAGCATAATCGAGTCATGTAACTCTAGATCCACCCAAGTGCTTGACCTACGTCAACGAGCCTGGAGCAGATGGACGAGTTCATACGCCCCGTTTCTGAGGCAGTGTTGTCTCCGCTGCGAATGGAACAGGGCCTCCTAGTACAAACGCTAGTTTTCTGGCAGCAACATTCCAGCTGAGCTGCTGGGGCAAGCGTTCTTCCCCTCAAAACCATAATAACACCGCGACGGGCTAGGTTGCTGAACCCAGCCAAGGGAGCCGCCCTAGAATCCGAATGCCTGCAGAAGAATATCGAGGATCTTATTAGCAATATGCCTCGGTCATTTATCTCATCTGATCCAATTGTGTTTGAAATAGGTAGGCAGGATAGTGTCCAGCAGAGCATATGGGCACCCACTGCCCAACTTTGTTAAGGTGCGCCAAGACCCCACCCGAAGCACCCGCCCCCTCTTCCCACCCACCATCAGGATTACTTGATTGTCCCGAGCCGCGAGACAACCAGACACGAGCCAGTTGATGACCTTTATGTCGCCGCCCTGCACCACTAGAACCTGCAGACATGCTGTCCCTTCGTGCTTCCTTGCTTCACTCCCCTGGTGGCTGCACGCAACCACGGCCAATCAGGAGATTCCACCTTGATTCTCCTCACGTGCCCCCTCATCCCGTCGCTTCAGCTATTTTATCCCTTTCCGCTAGAGCTTCATGAGCGTGCGGGCTCCCAACAAGGTGGTGCAAACTCTCAGCCGAGCTTGGCTTCATATCCTCCCGCCTCTTGACGTCGTTCTGCCCGTTCTTCCGGAACCGCTGAGGCCCGCACGCCGAAGGTTTGCCGAAGTACTTCGCAAGCCAACGCCTTTTCCTTATTGTCTCTTGACTTTCCACTGTCTATCCACCTGAACCACCGCGAAAGCATGGTAGCAATGCCTTCGTCAGCTGATCGGGACATCCCCCGATATACCACTGCCGCCATCGAAACCCTGAGTCCCGAGGATTTTGAGACTGCCTCAGTCCGCTCTGCCGCACCGTCGTACAGTGAGTGTCGGCCGTTATCAACTCCCTCTGATTATCAAGCAATGCGCAAAAGCACCGTTGTGTTCGCGAGCCCAGACTCCATGGGGGGCTGGCGAGCTTCACCTGAAACCAAAATATAGCTTACAAACCCCGCAGCGTCCGACGCCCCATCGTACCACTCAACCGCTCCGAACCCTGAGCCCGTTCCACCATATTCACCACCGGAACGTCCGGCCGTCTCTGCTTCCACTGGTCCGGCACCCTTAATCAGTTCCGACCCGCACTCCGTCCCCAGACGAGGGCTTCCGCCTGTACCTTCCGGACCAATCCACCATAGCCTCAGTGAGCCTTCCTTGGGAAACTTCCGCATTCCGTCCTGGTCAACCATCACAGCCAACCCAACCTATCACCGTGTTGCTCTCCGGCGTGTGGCTGCCGCCTCCCGAGACACCCGCATCGATGGCATTCGCCGCATCATGCTGGACCGCATCGAGGAGGAGGAGCAGCGCAACCGTATACGCCCCCTTGAGGACCCTCACTTAGTTGGCGAAGCCGCCGCGGCCCAGGCGAGACGGGAGCGCCTGGCTCGCGAGAACGGTGACGACATTCTGATTCGAGAGAACCGGCGTTGGGATTTCTTCCTGGGCGAACTCTCGGCGAGAAAGGGGCGCGGTGGGCGGTTTGGCTTGCGATGAGCAAAAGTCTGACTCTCGAACATGGAGACAAAACATGCATGACTTTCGCATTTCCTCTTTCCCCTTCTCTTGTCCCGCCCAGGCAGCACCTTCCAGAGTCGACGGCGAGATAAATACCAAAGGCCGGTCGACTGGGGTAGCGGGGAGTTTATGACACGCCCATTTCCCCAAACCTCCTTTTCTTGTCAGACGTGAACACAAGGATACGAGACCAGGATCTTCACCTATTCTTGCAGTGCAGTATTCCTTCCTTTACCCAATTCTCTTCCCTCATTATCCCCTTAACGGAAGGGCGTCACAACCGGGGAGTTTTGTTTTTCTATCCCGGCGGTCTTCTGTTTCATTTTCCACCTTATTGCTCACGGCTTCTCCGTCTGGTCCCAGGACATTCATTGTAGGCGTTTTTGGTCGAGGGTTGCTTCCACCGCATGGCGTGGAGGATTGTGCCTTTCATGCTTGACTGATCATCAGTATCTTGTCTTGCCTTACCTCTTAGCTGGAGGCTGGAAAGCCCTCCATTGGTACATAGTCTCACAATTTGACGAAAGCATTAGTTTCATCTGCGTATCCTTTTGTGACTGTATACTGCACCCATCAGCTTCTAACCCCCAAAATTAGCCCTTTCCCCACTTACAAGACTGAGACACTAACACTCTGTGTGATCTGCATTAGCAGCCGTGGAATTGTGGATTTGATGACGTTGTATTGTGTCCCAATCGTGACTGGATAAGCGAGGATTCCTGGTCTCTTTCCATAGTCATCACAGGCGTGGTGGCAGAGTGGTCTAATGCGCAAGACTAGAAATCTTGTTCCTTCGGGAGCGTCTGTTCGAATCAGGCCCACGTTGAAAGCATTTCTCCAAAACCGCTGCTAAGGGCTGTTTTTTTTGGTCGCTCTCGCGTGCCAGGGGAATCTGGGTTCATACAAATGTAGATGAATAGCCCTCAGGTGCTCCAACCAGGGGGTATACGGAGATGATCTGTGCTTAAAAGACTTGTGTGCTGTGTAGATGGGAATCATGCGGCAAGGACTACAAGTTGAGGAATGGACGTAATATTGTTAACCCGTCTCCTATAGTCCGAGTCAACCCATGCCGCCCTTGCGAGGGCAAACGATATTTAACACATCCGACAAACGCCAGGCCAAATGCGATCAGTCAAACATGTGTATGCACACAAACTCTGTCTTGCCTCCTCTTTGATCTTTTACATGTTTTGTACAAGTTGAACTGTTTGCTCTAGCTGCAGCTAAGAGCCTCAACCCCTGCTCTTGGTATTGAGGATGAGGGCAACAATCAATCTGGTATCCGTTAGCATTCCAATCAGAAAACATTGGTTCATCCCCCATACCCATAGAGACCAAGGACTTCACCGAAAATTAAAATCAGAACCATGCCGACGAAGACGCGAGACTGGAGCATATATGACCGGACTCCCTTGTCACCAACAATCCCAATGCAGTATCCAGCAGCCAGGCCGGTGAGGCCGACTGACAGGCCAGAAGCCAGATGCATGAACCCACTGCAAAGGAGTTAGTCTCCTTCCTGGCAGTTGTCCCTGGGATGGACCGGCTAGACCGCAACTCACTTGAACAAGCTATAGTGGCCTCCGGAAGCCGGCGGCACAAGGTCTTGGGCGATAAGAACGGATATAACTAGCGAGTATACCGCAAGAATACCGGACATGATAACGGGGATAAGACACTGCGCAATTGTCAGCTGTGCATCTTCTGCCTGGCCTCCGGTTGTTCCTCGCCTTCATGATCAGGTCCGGCCGGAAGGTTCCTACGCCAGCAATTCCCGCGCCCGATTTTGCTGTTCCATACGCCGCGCCGGCACCTAGAGAGTAATTCGACATCAGCTTCCTTCCACGCCGTGCACTATCGAGGAACCGAGGGGCGGTGGGTGCAATTCAGGGTCGCGGAATGAGACGAAAGATTGGGGGTTCATACTGCCAAATATCATGGCCGCTGCGATCCCGCCCTGAAAGAGACATCTCGTTAGCAATGATATGCCTAGAAACAGGTGTTACGATGACTGCGGCTGGTTATGTAGCCTGGAGTGCGAGATCAACACTCACCAACCCGATGAAGGGCGCAAATTTCGGGCTCAACTCTGACTCGGCCATGGTGAGCAATCGCAAGATAAAAAGGTGGGTGAATTATCCGGCGAAGAGAGATCGTGGGTGGTTGGCCTAACCCGAGTCTGTCTGCTTTCGAGTCCGAGATGATAACGACAACGACCAATGCAGTTGCAGCTTGTGGAGTGGAGCTTGTCGTTGGATTCGTGGCCGGCTCACGTGCGTAGTCACGCTGCAGGATGCCAAGCCTGGCTCGATGCAGTACGTACCTTCTGCCAACTCCCCGTCATGGCGAGGGACAAAAATCAAGCTCGAACGCATTCACCCATTTATCATCAACGGGGTCTGAAATTGAACCCTGCCGCCAGCGTTGCACATGGTGGGGATTGAGCTGCACGGGCGCAAGAGGTGACAGGCTGAAAGTTTGGCACCGGAGTACAAGAGATTAGGAGTCGCAGCTTCTGCAGACCAGCGTCCTTCATCTCTGGCGTTCCGAGAATTTCCCCTTTGTGATGCCCGTCGATAGCACAGGCTATTCTTTGCTGCTTTGGATGTTCAGGCTTCTAGATAGGTTCATTATCTCGCTCGGAACAAAGGCACTCCTCTTCTGCAGCCAACCTGAAATCCAGTGACAGGGGGCTATTAAAGTGTTAACCGGCGACGAACCAAAGACACCCCTGTAAAGCTCAGCCAGGACCCAGTGGCATTTGGGTGCATGCCATTGCAAAACATTCATTTTCGCTCTCGGAGTTCAGTGCTTTCCACGCAACTTTCTTGCTCCTATTTTCCGGCCAGCACCAGGCCACGATTCGGGCTCCGCAATTGCCAATGCGTCCCCTGGAAGAGTCGGCTTCGTGACGCGGAGACTGCCGCTTTGCTAACCGTAGGACCGTGACCCCGACCCTCCGTTCGTTCCACGCAAGCCAAAAAATCTGTTGTTAGGGGCTCCCCCCAATAACGTCACTTAACTGTGCGTGTCACACGCCGAAGAACGGCCTCGTCTTCTCCCACAGCAACACACGCAACAAACCCGGCACGACATCGAGCCTGTCGACGGCCTGTCCCCCCTTGTGTGCGATCGCCAATCCGCCCCCTCTTTGCTGGCCGCCGTCGCTGGCAATTTGGGGCCAGGGCCGTCGGCAACCTACTGACGCCGAGATTCGAGTGAGTTCATTGCCTCCATCTCCACTTTGTTTCGATTGAAACAGCTTCTCTGTGTCTTGTTGGACTGGGCAGCACCACAAAAACAACGGATCGCTGACGTCTCTAGCTTTTCGCGTGTCGTAGGAAATGGCCGACTACCAGCAGGACCGCATGCCGCCCCAACGAGGGGGGCAGTATGCTTCCAATAACAACTTCCAGCGAGATGCCGCCTTTTCCAATATCTTCGGCGCGGCACCACCCCCTGGCCGATCGCAGACGATGAACTCTTCCGTGTCCCCGCCATCCATGATGTCCGAGGGACGAACCCAGACCATGTCATCCACCATGTCAGGAATGTCGGGCGTATCGGGCATGCAGCGTATGCCGCCACCAAGGCCGATGCCGCCGCAAGGGGGAGGATACTCTGACCCGATACCACCGCGGCCGCGCCCAATGGATGGCGGTGGCGGCTACTACCCGGGCCAGCGATCGGTATCGGGCGGTCAGCAGGTACCGTCTCCCCAGTATCTTCAGCAGCAGAGACGCCCCTACCAAGGACAGGGCCCGCCGCCTATGATGCCCCCACAGCAGCGACCACCGCCCCGGTTCGACTCGATGCGAAGTCCTCCAACCCAGGACTACTACAATAATGGATCGCGGAATCCAGTCCAGCGGTATCACCAAGGCGAGAGGCCGCCCCCTGCCATGAACTCTGACCCTTATCGATCACAGTCCTTGGTCAGTGCACCAAGACAACAGACGTATCACCCTCCACCTCAGTCCTACCAGCAACAGGCCTCCGCCAATGCCTCCTGGCAATCCCAGCCCAACCCGCACTCGGCACGGACGACCGCCCAAGGACGCATTGTTCCGGAACGCCACCTGGAAGACCGCTCCATGTCCATGACTGGTTACAGCTCACACGATCGGGATCCTCACCAGATGATGAGCGGGCGCATCATTCCTAATCGTCGACCTGTTGGTACCGGTCCCAATTCCCCAGAGTACGGTTCCAACAACCAAGCCAACGGTTATCCAAACGTATATCCTCCCGGCACACAGACAAGAGCCACAAGCATGGCGTCATCCATCGGCAATGACAGCAACAGGACCATGTCCATGGCATCAACGATTGCCCCCTCAATAGCGCCAACAGAGAGAACAGAACAGACCATGGTGCACCGATCATCGGGTTCTGTCGGCAGCGAACGCCCTCCGACTGCGAAGATAAGACCACCGATTGTGTATCCCGCACTTCTGTCCCGAGTGGCCGAGTGCTTCCAGCGAAAGATTGTTGTTGGCGACCGAACAAAGAACGAGCTCACCTACAAGAACGCCTTTAGCGGAGCCGAAGCTGTCGATGTACTTTCCTATATTATTAGGACAACGGATAGGAATCTGGCATTACTCCTAGGTCGAGCCCTGGACGCGCAAAAGTTCTTCCACGATGTCACATACGAACACCGTCTTCGCGATTCGACATATGAGATGTACCAATTCCGTGAAACGCTGACAGAAGAAGTAGCTGAGAAGCCCGCCGTCAACGGTGTATTTGTCCTACTCTCTGAGTGCTATTCGCCAACGTGCACGAGAGATCAACTTTGCTACTCGATTGCTTGCCCGCGGAGATTAGAACAGGTCTCGAGACTGAATTTGAAGATTGGCGCCGGGCTCAGGAAAGAGGGAGCTGCGAATGTGAACGACGACGATGTCGACCAGACCGACGAGCAGAAGCTGTGGATCAATACTGTTCCCAAGGAGATTGCCGACAACACCGGCGATAAGGAAAAGAAGAGGCAGGAAGTCATCTCAGAAATTTGCTACACGGAACGAGATTTTGTCAAGGATCTGGAGTATCTTCGTGATTTCTGGATTCTGCCTCTCAGGGGCAAGATCAACGGCATGTCGTCCATCCCAGTACAACGTCGAGAGCGTGTGGTCCGCAACATCTTCAGCAATATTACCGATCACCCGAGCATCCACGCCGTCAGCTCTCGGTTTGCCAAGTCCCTGACGGAGAGGCAACAAAAGAGCCCTGTTGTCCAACACATCGGCGACATATTCCTCGAGTTTGTCCCCCAGTTCGAGCCTTTTATCCACTATGGAGCGAAGCAACTAGAAGCAAAGTTCGAGTTTGAAAACGAAAAGTCGATCAACAAAGACTTTTCCAAGTTTGTTGACGACGTTGAGAGGCGGAGAGAGTCGAGGAAGCTGGAACTGAACGGCTATCTGACCAAACCTACAACACGACTAGCCCGGTATCCCTTGTTGCTTGAGAATGTACTGAAATATACTGAGGAGGACAACCCGGACAAGACAGATATTCCAAAGGCACTCGCCATGATTAGGGACCTGCTGAGCAGGGTTAATGCCGAGTCAGGCAAAGCAGAAAACCGCTTCAATCTGCGGCGCCTGCATGAGCAACTCAAGTTCCGACCCGGTGAGAAGGTGGACTTGAAGCTCACCGAGGAGGGCCGCGAGCTTGTCTTCAAGAGTCAATTGAAGAAGTCCCCGACCGAGCAGGCCGATATTACCGCCTTCTTATTCGACCATGCAGTCCTCCTCGTCCGGGTAAAACAGGTCGGCAAAGCGGAAGAGTTGAAGGCATACCGAAGACCAATCCCGCTCGAGCTGTTGTCTATCAAGGAAATGGAGGAAGTTATTCCGCAGTCCGGCGCTGTCAAGCGGTCGTCGTCGAGCTTGCTTCCTGCTCTCCGCACCACCAATGATGGAAAAAAGGGAGAAGGCTGGCCTATCACATTCCGCCACCTCGGAAAGAACGGGTATGAGCTGACGCTCTACGCTTCTAACCAGTCCGCGAGACAAAAATGGCTTGAGATCATTGATGCTGCACAACAGCGTCTCAGGGCCCGGGCAGACTTCATCAACACTACTGTTCTCTCGTCCGGATTCTTTTCTGGTCAGAACAAGGTCAACTGCGTTGCTCCATTTGACGGCGGCCGGAAACTCGCCATCGGAACCGACACGGGTATTTTCGTGTCAGAGCGCAAGTCGAAGGACAAGGACCCGACTCCTAGGCGCGTTATTGACGTGCAAAACGTTACCCAAGTCGACGTTCTCGATGAGTATTCGCTTCTGTTGGTGCTTTGCAACCGCTCGCTTTACTCTTTCCATCTGAGCGCTCTCGATCCTGAACAGCCCATCTCCACCAAAAAGGGCAAGAAGATCCAGAGTCACTGCAATTTCTTCAAGACGGGCATCTGCCTGGGCCGGCACCTTGTCTGCTGCGTCAAGAGCTCAGCGCTGTCGACGACGATCAAGGTATTCGAGCCCAACGATGCCATGTCCCGGGCAGGAAGGCAGAGAGGCCTCAGCAAAATGTTCAACGCGGGCGGCGACGAGCTGCGCCCGTACAAGGAGTTCTACATCCCAATCGAGTCCACTTCGGTACACTTCTTAAAGTCGAAGCTGTGCGTGGCCTGCGCAAGGGGTTTCGAGGTGGTCAGCCTCGAAACTCTCGAGACACAGTCCCTCCTAGACCAGGCCGACACATCGCTTGACTTTGTTGCGAGGAAGGAGAACGTCAAACCCATCCATATTGAGCGACTCGCTGGAGAGTTCTTGCTCAACTATTCGGAGTTCTCGTTCTTCGTCAATAGGAACGGCTGGAGGGCGAAGCCCGAGTGGCGCCTCGACTGGGAGGGCGCGCCGCAGGCCTTCGCCGTCAGCCCGCCATGGATTCTTGCCTTTGAGCCGAACTTCATCGAGCTCAGAAACATTGATAACCTGTCGGTGCATATCGTTCCGCACAGGAATATTAGGATGCTGCATACGAGTACACACGAAGTGAGTTTGACCGCCTGACCTCCCGTGGCGCAGGAATGTAGACTGACAAAAAAAACAGATCTTGTACGCATACGAGGATGAGCGTGGCGAGGATGTTATTGAAGCTATCGACTTTTGGAAGAGTCAAAGAAAGTCAGAGCTTTATCCCCAGTCATCGAGCTTGTCCCCGTCGTTGCCTCCGGTTCTCCCTCCCATTGGGGGCGGCGGAAGGGAAGGTTCGTCGAGGATGGGCATTTAAAGTGATATGCCTGCGGGGGTGCGTTACAAGAAGCAGAAGAGGGCACACTGGCGAGGAAGAAGGGGGCAAAGGAGGGAACAGAGAAGCGAGATATGGAGGGTGTAATTGGCCTTCGGATCTTAACTCATCTCTTGCTGTGTTGGGATCTTTGCGTAGTAGCTTGGGAGTTTCTCTTCTGTCTCAAACATGGCCAGCGAGTTTGGTATCGTGGATTGTAATGGGGTTTGTCTCACTTTCCGATCTTGATCTGGCTTCCTTATCTCTGCTTAACTCGGATTTAGCTCTGTAACATCATTTATTGTTGAGTGAGATGGAGAAGGAGGGTGGTAGGACAGACACACAATGGGAGATGCCGGACATGCTGGCCAGGTTCGACATGTCTGCATCGAGAATGGCAACCAGTCAACATAAAGATCAGCGAATGCTGAGGTCATTGAAGACTATTGTGCACAACGGAGAGCGGTGAAAAATGCAGTGATATGGGCGTTTCGTGGGTGTTTGGAAACTAACAGCAACCGCTTTCTTCCTTGATCTGTTGGTCAGCTTTACCTGAGTAGCAAGCTGTCGTGTATCCTCACGATTGGTCTGCTAAGTTGAGGTGCGGAGACGCCCTCTAGCACGGTGAAAAACTGCATCGACTGCCCGCATTCCTACCTCGCGGCCACTAAGCTACTGCTCTCTCTCTATCAATTGGGCGGTCGGTCTGGCCTGGTGACCAAACTGCGGTGTCTCTACTGCCGTTAGAAATCCATCAGGGGAAACTGGACCCTCCCGAGGTGATCCAGGGCGTTGAGGGAAGGTTTTGGTAGGTAGGGCTGAAGGCGGCTCGATCGCCTCCGACAGGGTGAGAAGTGCAGTGCTGCTTCAGTAGCTCTATACATAGACAAGCCAATCATTTTTCTGAACTTAGCATCTGCAAGGCCCTTTTCTCACTTGCTAGCGTGTTGGGCTGCCAGGGAGACCGCCGTTGAGTGAAGATTGTGGAGCTTCAATTCTTACTTAAGTGACTGAAGTCGACGTGGAGACTTCTCTATATGAGCCAGGTTGTTTAGGAAGACTTTGCTGGGAGCTGAAACTCGATCCGGTTCAGCATTGTGAAAATTGCGGTGCTCCCCAAACGACAGTCGGTCTCCATGATATATGCTCGGCCCATGGCGGTCCAGGAGATGGTCGATCCGGAAGTCTCTTTAGAATCCAAATAGTATCTGAGGATTCTCTGATTGGAGTTGTTCAGTCTCCTCCAAGAGGGTAAAAGTTGTAATGCTGGACAGCATTATGTTTGGTGTCAATATGCTGCCCAACTGGTCACAAGTACCCGCACACCCTTTAGCCTTTGTCTCCTCGCCGTTGCTGTGGCTCGGAAGCTCGCCAAACCCGAGGATGAGTTGGTGTGTGTTCCATTTGATCAAGTCGTGCTTGGTCCATATGGTGGTCTGGGGAGCGGAGGTTACAGCGCAGGTAGCAGAGTAAAAGTTGCAGCATTTACCACCATTGCACTTGATTTTCACTGGCGTGGCTTCACCTTCACGGCCAGAAAACGGTTCGCCTACCTGAAGGTATGTGGTTACACAACCCGCTATGTTGTCGTTCGAAGACCATGACTCCACCCTGTTCGTTAGGCTAGGCTCTTGAGCTCATCTGGTCATCAAGAGCCGTAAACTGAGCTAGGCTTGCCGGCCGCCTGACCTACCCCGTGTCACCTGAGCTGCTGGCCCGAGTTACAATGCGCTACCTCAGATTCGCGCCGGTTGGGACGAATATGCTTACGTAGCCAGGACTGATACAAATGATAGTCTGCGTTGAGCTCAGCTATGTTGCGCTAGGTAGTAGCCCAGAGGTAGTAGCGGCATCAGCTTCCGGATACGGAAGAGGGTTTTAGGACTGGGTTCCCATCTTCATGCACCGGATCGACCGATTGATCGTCTGGAGTTGAGTTGGTCTGGGGCGATCGGCTCCTGGTCTGATGATTATTCTTTCCTGCCGTGCTTTGCTTTACATTCTCGAATTTTCCCGGCACATGGCAGGTCTTGGGAGTTCGAGCGTGTTCCAGGGTTTCTGAAGATCGAGGTTGTGAGGAAAAGCTCGCATCATGATGATGAAAATTATCGCTTGGCTCGGAACGGAAAAGAGAGCTTGTCATTGGCAACAAGGGCGGGTGATTCATGTGGGTGTAGGTGGGCATACAGGACTCATTTTGGCAGGTTTCCTTGATTGGCCTTGTCAACATCGACGTCGGCCGGGTTGGGTTGAGGTCGAACTCAGAGTTGACAGGTCGCAAGACAGCCGATGGGACGGGGGACTCGGTGAAGGATTGAGGGGTGTACAGTACCCATTTCGAGTGGTTGGCAGGCCATAAATGAGGGGCCAGAGCCAATTGCTGCAGCCGCCGTTATGCTCTATCCAAGAGCCGGGCTTTGCGGAGCGGCGAGTCAGCATCGCGGAAATGAACCGGTGAGTGCGCTTCTGCAAACGACTGACTTCGGTAGGTGGTCCAAGAAAAGGGATTGGATGGAGCCTCCTCCTGAGTCGTCGTAGATCCGATCGGAAAGCAACGGTCTAGGTCACTACCACTCCACTGTCTCCAACCCGCTGTAACCCCGCCGCGCTGGTTAGCACCAGCGCACCCGATATTTATTAGCACCCAATCACTAGGGTTCTAGACCCGCACCTCTTTAGCTCTGCCCCAGTAATACCGATATGCGGCGACAAACGGTTCAGAAAGACGTGAGCAGCATCTTGCTGGGGACCTTCTGCCGGTAGGGCTCGGCGGCCGGGTGAGGGGCAGCAGCCCAATTCCCGTTCCCGTCTCTGTTCATTTCCATTCCATTACAGACCATCGTTTCTGCTCGTATCATCAATCCCAACCGACATGGACGGTCGTGGCATGACATGGCGACGGCACTTCCATGACTGGATTGGACAAGACACGGATAGACCGGACGCGCAAGCAAGCACACGAGGTCATTTCGGCTCGCGAAACGAGCCTAAGAGGAAGAATTCGCCCATTGTTTGTTCGCGACAACGGCCGTTCAACAAGACAAGCAACATGGTGTCTGGAAATACCCGGCCTGGCTACTTTTTAGCTAAGTGCTTGGTTAGCGTCGTCTAACTTCGAACACGCACAAGGCCACCGCAGTCCTGGCTGGAGCGAGTGTTGCTGCCTCTCTCCCTCGCTCCTTCCCCCCTTCCGTTTCACCGTCGGGCGAATGAAAAAACAAGACTTGGAGTTTTACGTATCAGGACGCCGCACGAACCCCAGGCTTGGTTCGTTCTTTTTTTTCTCTGGCTTTTTACCCTCGAACCTCTGGGGCCGCATTATACCCCCCCTCTACAATACTATGTACCAAGATTCCCTTTTTGGCACTTCGCGGCTCTGGGATCGGATGCGGATGGCTAAGTTAATAACGTAGCTTCTCGCGGCGAACCAAAAGTCTCTGGTTCACTTCGGTACGAAAGTACCTATATGGATTATCCCCGTTCGTTTGGAGAGCTCCTTTCCCCCCTTTTGCGTTATCCTGGCACATCCCATCCACACACATGGTACACCTCCCTTGCCTTAGCTTTACAGTATATCTTCACAGTGTTTCGCTTCCCGTGCATGCGGAGTGCCGGCGTTGTTTGGCTGGTGCTCGTATTGCTCCCGTAGTTACCAGCAGCTATCTATTAATTCATCCCGTCCAGTTTTCGTCTGGTCGAGCTTTTTTTTCTTTTCTTTCTCCCAACTTCAACCTTATATCTTTACAATACCTTGACGCTCCCGTACCTCGGCTTGCGTTGCCTCCAGCTTGCATCATCTTTTGCTTGTTCTCGCATTGGTTGCATCATTCTCTTGCAATTGCCTCCCTCGCATCTAAATTCGAAGTTTTTTTTATTCTTCGCCCTGCGGTTGGTTGAGCTCGTGGGCGTCCCCTTCTCATTCTCATCACTGCCCCGCGCCGTCACCTCAGCCCTACCACACCCGCTCAACTCCGATCAAACACCACCATGAACGGCTGCTATTGTGCCAACTACTATGTGAGACCACTTCGTCCACAGCGTTACTTGTGGTGGCGGTATAAGCTTACAGAAATTTCTCTCAACCAGGGCTCTATCGGGTGTACCAACACCGTCCACAAGTTCGGTGAGCGGTGTAAGCTCTGCACAGTGAGTCACCGACGTCATTCTCAGCATCCTCCCTCAGATTTTGTCCTCCCACCCAAGCAAGCAAGCGAGGTCTGTCTCGTTTTATGCCCAGTCTTGTCCACCTATGTGCCTTCTTACTCTTACACGACATAATGCTGTACCCTGGGGTGAGGGGAAAATGAGTTTCGGGAAAACAGGTTCCGGGAAACAAAATTGACACTACACTTTACACAACACACCTGCTCACTCACCTTCGAATCACAGGCCCTCAAGAGTGGCGCGTCCCTGAGCCAAGGTTTACTGACCGACAATGATCTGTGGATGGTGCCTGAACCGAGATCCATGCCCCCCAAACGGAACGATAGCTGGCGAAGCAGCAGTGGGAATACAAATGGCTGGACAAGGGGTACTTCATTTGGACGCAAGTGAGGGAGGAAGAGACACGATGCGTGTTTATTGGGTACCTAATGGTTGGCTAAGGCTAGGTTTCGGGTTGGACGGAGTGGGAATAGCTTGGCGGGAAGATTCCTGCTTTCACTTATCTTTTTCGGGGGTGCACGGAGTTTGGAAAACGGTTACTTATCGGTCAGGAACAAGATATGGGAGGACGTCAGTGGACTAGAATGATACATGAAGGGTATACCAGGAAGAGATTTTACGGAAGAGAAAATAGTATATATCATGACGCCTAAATACGATGCTGGATCACGTATCTACCTCTAGTGGCCTCGCCGGCAGTTCTCTTATCAGCTGGAAATGGCGAGAGGCAACCTGATTAGCGAGTGTGAGAATAGTCCGAGCTGGTGTAACTAGATAGGCAATACATGATCACTCACCGCCATCTACGCACCAAAACCCCGACAGCTTCGTAAGCAAGCGCACTGGACCAAGTTGTGTTGGCTGGTCGTCTAATAATCAGTTGTGATGCGGTGGCATCGGCAAACCCCTCCACCCTTGGGCTTGACGCCGCCCTGTTCCCCGATTCTACACTTTAAACTTTAATTACCTGCTCCATACCACCAGAAAAAAGACGCAGCGGGTATGGTGTAGTGGTAACATGGCCAGCTCCGACGTGCTTGGCTCCAGGAGTTCGGTTCGGGTTTGTGGGAGTTCGGCGTTCGGCGTTCTGATTTTTCGAGTAGGGGCTATGGACCAGGACGAGGAGATACGGACGGCGTACGGATAGATAGGGCTCAGTCGGGGCGGGGAGGGTTGCTTTAAAGTGTCTTCGAGCCACAGGCGTGAGAGCTGGCAATCCAGGGTTCAATTCCCTGTGCCCGCGCTTCTTTTTGCTCAAGTCATGTCTCAACGTTTCCTACCCACCCACTCACCTACCTACCTACCTACCTACCTACCTACCTACCTACCTACCTACCTACCTACCTACCTACCTACCTACCTACCTACCTACCTA
>Ga0247765_1000164_pt1 | contig 53291 bp, 39 predicted proteins | sample UWRJL106311C6_FD_179949 | JGI IMG/M metagenome (GOLD analysis project Ga0247765, IMG submission 179949) | Plant litter microbial communities from Arlington Agricultural Research Station in Wisconsin, United States - UWRJ-L106-311C-6 | ecosystem: Environmental > Terrestrial > Plant litter >... | reverse complement strand
GAAAAAAAAAAAAAGAAAAAAAAGAAAGAAAAGAAAGAAAAGAAAGGAAAGAAAGCAAAAGGCAGATACAGAGAGCAAAAGTAAAGATCACAAAAGGCTGTTCTGTGCACGTACCATGCATAGCTCGTTGACGTCGTCAGCGTGATATTACACTCCTTCGCCCGCGTCGTTGTCAGCACGGGAGTTCGCGACTGAAGACTCGTCGATGTAACTAGCACGGTAACGCGGGAGATTACCGCTTTGGTGACTTCGGTGCACGTTTTAGTGTCGTCGTCATCCAAGTTGGCTTTGATATCTGCTCTCGCTTTCAAAGAAAAAGATCTGGTCGTGATCCCTTGAGAAGGTGATAGTTCAACACTACTAGTGCTCGGAAGAGCGCGATGTGGAACTTCAAGAACGACGACGAACGAGAGGAGCAAGCCAATTAACAGTGTCAAGAAAGGCCATGTCGATATCCGCGGCGTGAATTCTTTAGTCTTGCCGACTGATTTTCGTCCAAGTAGTAAACCCCCTCCCACTACGCAGAGCGCAAGTATAAGCGGGAGGAACGATAATCCCAACCGTAACTGCAGGGATCCATCCAACTGTGGGAGAGCTCTGGTCGTTACCGTTTCAAGTGGAGTAAGAATTGGTCGAGTAGGATTCACTACTGCTCCCCCGGAAGTTTGTTTTGGTTGTTCCTGGGTAGCGCGTTCAGGTCGCAAACCCGGAGATAAAGGGTGGGTTTCCAGAATAGGAATATCTGTTGCTGCCCAGCGGATCTGAATGGCCTCGGTGACGGCGGCGACTACGGCGGTTCCATTTTGCGTGCTGGTGGAAACACAGTCGCTGAAGAAACAGTTGTGACCTTCGACGGTGGTGAATCCGCTGGAATATCAAATCACAAGAGCTTCCGTTAGAAACAACTAAAACACAGGTGACAAAGGGAACGCACCTTGGACAACACAGCATGGCCGTCTCCTGCAGCGCTTCCGGCGGTCCCAGCATCGACTCAGTAAACGGGCGCGAATGCGCCGCCGTCCATCCCAAGGGACAAATAGCCGGAGAATAATAGTTTCCCGTCAAAGTTCCACATGTCCCTGTAGTACTGTTGGTGATTGGTGGACAGCTATATAACCCCGTCAAAGCCCCTGCTGGATTCCAGCCAAAACGATTCGGTTGTCCCGGAGGTGTGGTCGTAAGAGGGGGCGTTGCTAGTCGGGATAGATCGGAAGCCTGCCATCTTATCTGAATCCCCCTTGCTGAGAAAGGGTATTCCGTGAAAGATTGTCTTGCACTGGTAGCCTCAAAACGAGGTCCCGAGATACATGTCTGTGGGAAATTTGAATTGCATACAAACCCGCGAGGGCAGCAAATGGCGGCGGTTTCACCCGGTCTGGGTAAAGGATCCCAGGATCGATCATGGTCTTCGAGTCGCGAACAGGCGATGGAATATCCGGATGGACATATCGCAGGTGAGTAGAAGGGGTAGTACGGGTAGTTACTCCAACTGTTCCGTGATGCTGAGGGGATGGGCGGTCCTGGGTAGCAGGACATTAAGTCTGCCAGACTAAGGGCCGACCCGGTGCGGCGAACGTCATTTGTGGTGATGACTTCATCGCGACACCAAGAGGGCGGTGTGAATACCGTGGTGACGAGCTGAATGGATGGTAAGCATAGTGTTGTGGTGCTGATAGATAGAGACATGTCGACACATGCGAATAGAGTCAACAGAGATGAAAGACTGACAAAGACAAGGGAAAAAAAAAATAAAAAAATAAAGCAACAGAGGAGAATTTGGGGGGTCTAGAACTAGAGCCTTGTCATGGACCTACTGCACGCCGAGCTTCCTTCAAGCCACAAACTTCCAAATAATTCGCGCGTTGGTCGGATCGGGCAATGCGGTCTGTCAACGCCACTGCTAACTAGTTAGTGTACATCCCGTCTGAAAGGGGCACTTGGAGCTTGGCAGTGGTATGGACTCCCCGCCACGGGCAATGCCTGTCCATTGGGGACTCAACGTGAAAGCTCAGTGTACACGCGTGGATATTTCTGCCCCCAGTGAGGAGTGAGGACGTGCGAACTCTTCAGCTGCGGATAACTACCTACCTATCTAGGCACATTAATCTACAACCCCACAACCGGAAAATGCCGACCAATTCCCACGCTAACACCCCCCCCCCCAGGGCTAGGTTGTGGTATCTGTTCCGTAAGAGGAGACGGGACTGCATGATGTTATCTGCAAGCCACTGACTGAACTGGTTAGTGTGGATAGTCCTCCGTCTATCTACTGATCTACACTAACCGTAAGGAAACAAAAGGAATCTGCATTCAAGACGCCACTTGCCTCATCAGACCAATGATGATGCATTCTCCCACAAGGCTGGCGGTTAGGACGCGTTCTCATAGGCTGGAAGTTTCCGTGGGTGCACCTGATCTCCCAGCCTTTTGGCATCAGATGGATGTAGTCTAGTAGATCTCGGCAATGACTTGGCAGTCTCGACCTGCTCAGAAACGCGATGGAATGAGTCTAATTTTGAATATTGTTAGTATGAGACTAGACCTAATGGGATAGGACCAGAGGATACCATCAGTCGATGTCTGCTCAGGCTTTGTGAATTAAAGATTATTATTAATTGGCTATCAACTACAATGAGAAGACGCTGTATCTATCCATACGACCAATGACCAATGAGTTGGCAATGATGAAAAAAGGGGGTGGTGGATGGGGGGGAGTAAACAGTTCCTAGTAGAAAAGCTACCGTCAACATAGCAATCGCATCATTGCTGTTGCTCACTGCAGCTTCCGAAACTACATTGTGTATAACAAGGTAAGGTACCTAGCTAATGATGAACAAAAGTTGTCACAGTCACTTGTTCCAGTAGAATAACCCTAACGGGTCGATGTGTATATTCTTCACTATCTACCGCTAGTACGGCAGTCTGTTCACTACTGTTCTCGATGATAACTATCAAGTTCCAAAATCCCACTTCCTCATTTGAACACGCCATGTTCATCTCGACGAGAGAAAGTGGAAGTCGGTAGTATGGGTAGTGAAAAACAAAAACACCACGACTCCTCAAAGTAGTAGGTATGTTGAGTTCCCCTTGTTCGCTGATGCAATGACCCCCTCAGTACGACGAACATGTTCCCGTCTGGTTTCATGAGGAACACCCCCAGAATCAAAATAGGTAGACGTACAAGTCTGTACCTAAAAGCCAATGATTCCACGGGTAGAAAAAAATCCCGCTGTGAGCCCTGGCTGTTTCCCCTTCTTCTGATTCTTGTATATTTGGAACTGCACCTCGCCTGATATCACAGAATTCCCAGCAGCCAGAGAAAGGGCTAAGTCTGCTCAGTTTCCAGGTAAACGCGCCGCCCGGGAGGGGTAGGACATTGACAAGTTCCCTGCGGGAAACAACAAAATTCAGACTGTTGTGGCCCAAGTGATGAGGACACAGTAAAGTAGGTCCCGAGACTAGCAGCACAGATGTTAACATTGCAATAAGCTGCTTGTTAACCGTATGCTTTGTAAACTCACAGATGTCGACATGGCATTGTCTTCGCTTTTGCGTAGGTACCTAGGTAGGTAGGTAGGTAGGTAGGTAGGTAGGTAGGTAGGTAGGTAGGTAGGTAGGTAGGTAGGTAGCCAGTGGCCAAAAACTCCGAGTTTATACATGTATCGATCGCCCTTGTTTGATAGTTGGTATTTCAATTTGGACGTTGGAGTTCCGCCACAGTGAATCCGAGGCCCCGGCGGTTCCGGAAATATTGGCCTCTGGTGATGTGATCCCAAAAGTGTCGAATGATTTTGGATGTAGATTGTCGGGCGTATCGTATCGTCGTCAAAAACGGAAGTCCCTAACTCGCGCGGGGGGGCGGAAGGGTTCGCGATCATTGATGTTATCGTGCGTTGCACCAAGATTTTTCAGCCCTTAAACCCGGCCCAACCTTGTGGCACTTGGGTAGGTAGGTAGGTAGGTAGGTAGGTAGGTAGGTACGTCGTCATATTCAGACAGAAGCGAATAGTCTCAGTATCGCTCTAGTTTTGGCTTCACTCGTGTATTCCTCGATCTCAAAATCCTCGCGGCGACAAGAAACGTAATCACAACACTGGCTAGAGCCAAGCATCGAAGCCAGCCGACGACTAACTGAAGCGCCGATTGCGTCGCATGGTTGATGGCATCGTCGAGTCTGGAGAATCCATCATTCGCAGAACCGCCAAGTGCTTCAGCGCCGCCACCGGTGAACTCAAACTTGAAGGGGGGTGTGCAGAAACAAGATCCTGGAACCCACGGAAGACCGGCTTCGTCTGTGGAGATGATGCTCGCGTCGGGGTATTCTTCAATACTGGAGTCGGGTCCTTTGCACTGCAAAACAAAATGAACATGTTAGCGAGATGCAATGGGAGAGATGATGATGACGAGGAGGATGATGACGACGAGGAGGATGATGATGACGAGGAGGATGATGATGACGAGGAGGATGATGATCACGCACCCCGACGATATACGACCCCGACTTGGACTCTGGAAACTGCTTCGCACACCAAGCTTTGCATGGTGTTTCTGCCAACTCGTGGTTTCCGGGTCCGAAATAACCAAAACACTTTCCAATCCCACTGTACCAGGCGATAATCTCAGCGTCTCGATTTCCTGCGACGGGTGGTTGTCGTTGTTGTGGAGTTATGGCGCGGGCTTCTAATAGCGGGGAAAGGACGAGAAGTGGGAAAAGGAAATGGGAGAACATGGTGACAAGATGAAACAAAAAAAAAAAAAAAAAAAAAAGAAGAAAAAAAAAAAAAAAGTGAAAAACAAATGTGTTCGTTCGACAGGAAGTTTGATGATGATGAAGGTCGCCCGATCTCACGACGCTGGGTTGTGTGTAGGAGCTATATTAATGTCTCCGTCCCTAAACTCCGCCCCGTTCCGTCTCTGTCGGAAAACTGGTCAAGTGTGCCCGATTGCATCGTAGACTGCTGGGCCAGTCAAGTTGGGGTTTGGGTCGGGACTGGGGGGCTGAGGAGGCGTGAGATGCCAAGTTGAGGTTGGTTTCATCGGTCTGGCGGATTGGGGGGTTTGTGTGACTGGCCGCAGTAAAATCCCGAAGGGGTTTTATAACCGCTTCAACCAATCGTTGGTTTTTTGTGCCGCAGCGTAAGTGGTTTGCTGATCCCTGTACCGAATCTTGGGGCTCCATTCGGAAGGCATAAACTTGGTACCTACCACTCTGGTGTGTTGGCTGTGGGGAACTTTGTTTGCTTCGTACCTATTCGTACGACTTTGTACGACATTCTGTGCGCACGACTGGAGGTGTTTTTTCGTTGGTCATACGTGTTTGTTCTGATCACGTCACTGGGGTTTGACAGTATATTTCATCGAGACAGAGTAAGAAAAAGAAATCTACAAATTCACCTGGTGGGAATTCTCCTGGTACCTGTCTGTTGTGGTTGAGTCGAAGTAAATAATGCAAATCCAACAACCCTCTCACGAGGCACCGACCTACCTACAGTGGGTGGGGACATGACCAGTTCCAAGTTCCACAAGTCTTCCGTAGTATACTGGCCAGTATGAAATTTCATAGAGCAGGTGACAAGGTCACGACGCCAGCATGGCTGTTATGTGTTGATCTTCCAAATATCAACCCTACCTAGGTAGGTACCCAAGGTATTCCATTCCGGGTTTAAGCCAAGTATGTGTCCAAACGCTTGTTTCCAGTCCATCAACCCCCAAGCTAAGCCCAGGCGTTCCCGTTCCCGTTACCGACGCTCCGAGACTCCGTGTCCAGTCCCTTCCCCCCTTCCCTGATCATATATCCCTTGTGTAAAAACGCATCCCGGATTCCCATCGCTTATTCCTATCTCTGGTTGCCTCGTGGCTGGCTGGGATGATGTGACAGCCGGGCTAGGGTTTTTACCCCGCTCATCTCTTAATCTCAACCTCAATCTCAGTCTGGCGAAGAAAGGTAATGTTATTAGTCATTGGAGTCCAAGTCCAGTCTAGCTACGTGGGATGGGAATGCCCTTACCAAGTGCACGTAGGTAGGTTAGTTTGTTTACCAGGTTGGCCAATGCAAGGCTGGCTCAAACCAAGTTCGCTGGCCCAATTTCATGCGTAGCCAATTCCGGAACGAGGACCCTCGCTGCCCAACACTGTTTAACATGTTCCAAAAACCCTAGTGTCGTCCAGCTGCGACTGGCCAGGGCGTGAAGCACCACCAAGATATTGCAGCCCCGAGGCACAATGACATCGACAAGGTGTTGCGGCAGGTTCGTAGTAACCGACTGATCAAGCGACGGGTTCAGGTTCAGGTGCATGTTTGTGTTGAGCTGCAGCGTATTCACCAGTTGCATCTGACAGCCTTGACAGCAAAGTCCCCTCTCCACACGCCCGGATTTGGTCAGGGACGGAAACGGCAGAGACGCTATGCCAAATTCGTTGAACCTGTTGGAACTATGGGGATTGTGCCGAAAATTAGGCGGTCGGAAGCCCGGCTCCAGTCCTTCTCCAAAGGCAATGGGTTTGTAGAAGGGCTGGTGAAATTCCCAGTTGGTGGTAGTATTCATGTTCGATGTCGAGGGCTTGGTGTTATTGGTATTGGGATTATTGGTATTGGTATTGGAGCCATTCTTGGTGGATGGTGGTGATGATGATGAACTAGTCCTGCATGTCCTCCACAACCTCTGGGACCGCCTCACGGCGGCTCGGCGTACCCAGATTCCCATTTCCCTGGCCGACTGGGCGCTGACATATCGTTCGCGACGGCAAAGCAGCTGGCCATGGTGGTTGTAGTGGTAAGGTCCATACACGACAGGCAGCTTCCGAGCCTGAAATGCAGCAAGACCAAAGTACTCCTGCGCATCCCTGACTGTGACCATGTAAAAGGCCGGATTGTGTACCAGGCAGTTCCAGCAACATCTCTCGCACGTCGGGAGGAATATGTACGAGCCGAAATAGGGACAGGTAGCGCACCGCTCGCTTCGCAGGACCGCGTCGAGTTTCGCGACAGAGTGCATCTGCAGCAGCTGCGGGCCATTCCCATGTCGGCCCAGTGCCAAGAGTGTTTGGGGAACCAGGCGGACGAGGGTCTGGTACTTGGTGTGGGCGCGGGCGAATTCGTAACCACGGAAAGACAGCCTGGCGAACTTGCTGATGGAATGGACATCGAGCTGGTCTAGCACCATTTCGATCAGCTCGGCGGGAAGGCGGTCAAGGACGCCCAGTGAGGATGGGCGGAGGTTTAGTTTTGGGCCCTGACGAGGCATTTCGGCCGTGGGCATGTTGAACAGCTTCCACAAGTGGTCTCCCGGGTGACCCAGTTCCTTGATGAGAGCGTCCGGGTCGAGAAGGCCGTTTGTCATGGCGTACGATTTCTTTTCGGTGCTTGTCATGATTTCGACGTAGAGGTTCGCGTCTGGTGTTTGAGATCTGTACGGTTCGTCGACACTGTCGTCAAAGGTTAGATTCGAGAGTCAAGTATCCAACGAGCAATATTTGTCTGTATTACCTCTCTGCAAGAGAATCGGTTGCTGGTCGCGGATGCTGGATTGTCTGTCTGGTGATGCTTCGTCAAAATGTTTTTGGCTCTGCGTTGTCCGTGACAGATTTGGCTCTTGTTAAGCCTTTCTGTGCTTGATCGAACACGTGCCCTGAGGATGTCAGTCATGTTGTCAGTGGCGTTCAGTAGCTCCGCGTTGGGCCGAATACTGGCGGGACGGCCGGTACTAGGTGATGGCTGATAACGCTAGGCATAGCTTCTACACCTATTCCATGTTGGACTCTGGCGTCTGTGAATGGGGTCGATGACGCGCCAACATACGCAATGTATCCACTTGAAGTTTCGATGTAAGCTTTTTGGTTTATCGAGTATCGGCTATGCTATGCACATGGCGGGGACCTCCACACGGAACCACTCAAAGCCTTCCCAAGAGTCGACGCCACCTCAACTAGATAGGATTCCACACAAAAAGCGATGCGACCAACCGCGAACGAAGGCGAGATGATCACGGTAGCTAACACGGCCAACACTAAAACAGATGACTATATTGCAACGGCATCTACAACAGCACTTACGAGTGTGCCGCTGGCAGAATTCATCGCAAGGCTGCTGTGTCTGCGGATGAGTCCAGTGCACCAAACGAGGGGTACCAAAAAACTCTAGAAACCGATACCCTACCCTACCCCAGTGAAGATCCGATGCGGCCGTTGAACAGCGGATTGGAGTTAAGTTTTGGCACCAGTCGCGAAAGGGCTAGTATAACTGGTGGAACAACAGGCTGGTCGAATTCATCGGCCCAGCTTGTAGGCAGATCTTCCAAGAGGCGAGGCTGCCCCACCCATGCAATGAACGACCGCTTCCCCAACGATGCCCCCCGCGCAGTCTTTGACCAAGCCCGTCGAGCGAGGCTACAAAATCCCTGTTAGAGCAGGTGTGTCTAGGCAGCCTTGCTACAGGGCATACCGGTACATGTACCTGTAGAATGGACATACGGGGGTGGCAGGAGGACATACATGTATATATCTAGGTAGGTATTTGAAGAGCTAGCCGTTAGTGCTGTACTGCGTAAACCGTCCCGCCCAGCTTGCATTAGCAGGCCCGTGGCAAGTAGTTACCGCGCCAGGTGCACTAGACCTAAGTTGACAGACCCTGTAGCGCGCGCCTTGTGGGCCTACCTTTTAGGCTCAGTCACAGCAGGTGCCCTAGATGCCCTACAGCCGTGGTATGGTTAGTCAGCCCTTGGGCTGACCTACTGGTTGAGGTGCTGTTGCCAATGCTGTGCCCTGGGCCCCACTGGGCCCCACCCACGCAGATAGATCTTTGGCATCGCTGCCCCGCAGCGATTCCTCTCCTTCTTTCTTCTTCACCTTGTAATTTTATATGATGATTGCCACGTCTTCGATCCTACGATCGTTTTGGTGCCATCGCCGCGACAGGCTCCCCAAAACGTTATGTCTAGGACCTGTGCGGGCTACTTGTTTTTCCCCCTTTCCCTTCACTGGATGGAGCATGGGTTGGGTTCCTTGTCGGCTTTCAAAGTTTCCGTGACAAGACGCGGCACTCCATCACCCCGCGACCGCGGCGGCAAAAACGACCTTACTACCTAAAGTAAGCACCGTGACTAGACGTAGTTTCCTCGACCTAGTTCTAGTTCTTCATCTATATGTGCCCACCACCAACCCCACAACACCCCACGACACCCCAGTCACTTACTGGCGTCCTCAACGCTCTTAGAAAAATCCACCACGTCCCCAAAATCATGTATGCCCTTGGTACCACCGAGGCGGAGTCCTTTGTTCTTTGCACGTGTGACGGCAACGACGACGGTGCGACATTATATATCGGGCGCTGGGGATGTGCAAGGCTGAAAACATGGAGAATAAGGGGGTCGGTGAAGTTCTAGTCCAGTTCTAGAAGCGGTGTATGCATCCAGGTGGGATACATGCATCTGAGTGGTTTGGGGCTAAACTTGTACGGTACGTGGCGTGCGCGCGCGCGAGGAATGGCGCGAATGGGGAGCCTAATGCAAGTATTGCCTCCTGACATCGACTTGGCTCGTGATTTGACCACTGATCTAAAACTACATCGCAGTTTATTTTCCTTGAAGCTCGTCTCCGCTATGTAGGAAGGTAGTTTGTTTGTGTTGAGTGACTAAACCTGACGGAACTACAAAGTTTAGAAATTTAAAAATAAAAATAAAAAAGTGACGCGAACCCGGGTCGTCCCCGGGCCCTCGCCTCCAGTAGTCGATTTTACAATAGGCGCTTTGCAGTGCGCAGCGCCCATTGTGCCACCGGCGAATATTTGATGCAGTAGGAAAGTACAAATAGGGTGGCACCAGACGGTGGGTACGTGGGTACGTACCTAGGTAGTAGACGGCAACCGTCCCAAGCGCCCGTCTCGTCCGAGCATGTCAAGTCTCAAACATTCCAAGCCCAGTTTTGTTCGTCGACAACTCCAGTAGCTGGGCCGGCTTCATGGCCTTCAACAGTGTCAAGGGTGATTTGGCGAATAAAAGCACTTCGCCGACATGTCTCGGTCAGCCACGGGAGCCTTGTACGGGCAGACGGACCCCTGGTGTCACAATTTAGTATACCAACCCCCCCGTCCCCAATCGAACCTACTCTCGAAAACACTAGACCAATTATTTACAGCTTGGATAAAATGGATCTAAGTTTTGGGAATTCTTCAGCCGTCAAGACCAAAACGGAGCCCAAGCCAGGTCGGCGAGACACCGTTAGTATTCTCACTAGCTAGCTGCCTTATCACGCTTGGTCTCTGCGCCTGGACAGCATTGCACTTGAACCTACCTACCTACCCGTCCGCAAAGAACAGCCCTGGTTTTCCATTGCCGACCTTCACTGGTGGAAGAAACTCTGTTCCATTTGGCCCTTTCGCCTCGAGAACTGGCTAGGACAAATGCTCCGCAAGGCTGCTTAGACAGGGATTGCTTCCTTTGCACCAGAGTCGGTAGGCGGTTTTTTTTTTGTCACGCAGTGAGATATGTGGGTACGCACTTACAGCACATCCGATTACCTAAAGCAAGGGGTGGTTCTGATCAGGATGTGTTCACAGGTTGCGTTCGCAGGATACCACAGTACCAGGACGCCAAGTCTCTGACCAAGAAAATGTTCAAAATCGAGATTCATCCTAGCTTGAGTGACATTTAAAAATAAAATAAAAGTGGCACGAACCCGGGTCGTCCCCAGGCCCTCGCCTCTAGTAGTCGATTTTACAATAGGCGCTTTGCAGCGCGCAGCGCCCATTGTGCCACCGGCGAATATTGGGTGTAGTAGAATTGTACAAATAGGGTGGCCCGGGTGGTGCGGCATCCAGCCCAAGCATCCGTAGACCGTCCCGGCCTGAGACTCAAGGAAAAGCAATGGTAATGTAAGATAATTTCCTAATTTCCAGCAACATCTCGTTTAATAAGCGGCCGACTCCACGGCAATCGTCCCCTACGTTGGTCGGAAATATACGCACGAGTTGGAAATCTAAGATAGCCCTGAAAAATGACGCCATTCCAGATCTGTACATTTACCGTGCTATTTATCTGTTCAAGGCCCAAACAGCAACAAGCCTCCATGCGGAAATCATATTCATGGTCTCTGAGGTAGGTTGGTAGGTAGGTAGGTAGGAACAAAGATCTGGACCAGATGCAGCCAAGAGTCGCATGGATATGTTGACAATACCCGGTTGATGACTTGCGTCCCGACCCTTCGGCCTCCGCCATGCCGAGCCCCGTAGACCCGACAAGCGTATTCTTCGAGTCCCGGTACGTACATAGGAATTAATATATATCAAGACTGTTCGTTGCATTTATTGCACCGTTCATTCTATCGCACTTCCTGGGACCTCCGAGACTTTCAAACCCTGCGGCGAAATACGCTTCACGTACACCATCATGAAGCTTCAACTCTTCCCCCTCCTGATCTCTCTCTCCCGCGCAGCCGATGTTGGAAACTGGTCAACGCTCGCTCCCATCCCGTTGTTCCCTCGCCAAGAACATTCCACCGTATTGGTAAACACGTCCTGTTTCGCCATAATCGGGGGTATCATCCCTACTGAAACTGGAGCCAACACCACGTCCCTCGTGCAACTATACAACATCCCCACCAACACTTGGAGTACCCTCGCCCCGCTGCCGGTAGCGCTGAACCACCCCAACGCTGCGGCGATTGACGGAAAGATTTACGTTCTGGGGGGGTTGTCCGCTACGAACGAGGGGACATGGCGCGGCACTCCGCAGTCCTGGGTATACGATCCCACCTCAAACAAATGGACAGAACTCGAAGCCATGCCTGCGTCTGAAGCGAGAGGAAGTGCCGCAGTAGGGGTATACAACAAACTCATTTACCTCGCGGGGGGTATGTCATTACTTGAACCATTCGCCGGGGGAAAACAAGAGACGGTAGATTTGGTTTCCGTGTTTGACACCGCGTCGGGAAAATGGATCACTTCCACCCTTCTTCCGGAAAAAGCAAGACGCCTCCCTGAAAAAAGAGACCATGCTGGCGCGGCGGTTGTGGATATGCGTCTTTATGTTCTCGGAGGACGGGATTCGGGACAGAGAAATGTTAAAGCGACGGTTTTTGGGTTGAGCCTGGAAAGAATAGATGTTGGTTGGAGGACGATGAAAGGCATCATGCCGACGCCCAGAGGGGGAGTGGCCGCCGCGAAGCTAGGGAGGAAAGTGTATATTTTTGGGGGAGAAGGAAATCCAGCGGAAGGATCAAGAGGGGTTTTTAACCAGGTTGAGGCGTTTGATGCCGCCAAGGATAGCTGGGAAGTGCTGGCGCCGATGAAGGTGCCTCGACATGGGACCTCTGCGGTTGCAGTGGCGGGGAAGATATTTGTGCCGGGGGGCGGTGTCAGTCAGGGGGCGGGGCCGGTGGACGTGCTGGATGTTTTTGCGCCTGTACTGTAATCTAGGGCGATGGGACTACCTATGCAGCAATGAGAAAAAAAAGTGTTGGCTTATTGAACAAGTGTTTAGAGCGTTGTAAATTAAGTGACGATTCATGTCTCTAGGCGGTCCTGCGTTGAAACAAATGACCAGTACAGCAAAGTTAATTACCATTAACACTGATCATAGTACACAGAGATATTTAAGAGAGTTGAACCATATAGCATAAAATATTAGAACCATCTCGTCAAGAACAGCACACGTTATTAGATCCAGCACATTGCTGCCACCAATTACCGCGGGGCAAGCCCCAACGCCTCACCCGCCGACAGCAACACTGGCGGTAAGAGTCCTAGGTACAGTTAGCAGATCACCCTTGATATGTCGGGTTTGATCAAATTTAACTTACCAGCCAAGGGAAGAAACGACAGGATGAGCCTTATACTGTTGACTAGACCCGGTCTCGGGGGTGGACAGAATCTATGACACACAGGGGATGTTAGTCCAGTACTCTATGTTCCTTCGCTTTGTGCTAGGAAGAGAGGGAGAGAAAAAAGGGAAAAAAGAAAAAAAAAAAAAGAGACAAACAGAAGGGGAGTAGGGAAGACTAGGGAGAAAGAGAGAGAGAACATACCGCACACCCTGCATCCGCACAAACCCTGCCCAAAAAAGCCACTGCGCAATATAGTTCACCCCCGCAAACCATGTCGTCAGGATCAGAATCGGCACTGCCCACTCTGGAGTCAGGTCTTCACCAAGAACACTGCGCGCTTCATCAATCGCCCTTTGCAAAGCAGGATATTCGTCTCTCACGTCAGGCGGCGGAGAAGGTCCAACCAGACGCACGTAGATTCGTAAAATGAAACGGTCAATGAATATGTGATGGTGAGAGGGCGTGGTGATGGTGGTGATGGTTGTGGAGGTGGCTTCGATGGCCATGATCGTGTCATCTCCGTTTTCGCCTAGTTCGCCTTGTTGGGCTTTCTCTGATGATGAAGGGTCGGGGTGGGTTTGGGTTTGACCTTGTCCTTGTCTGTCGGAGGGGCTGTTTTGACCTTGTCCATGTCCTGTTGGGACCAGCTGGCCGGTACTACCTTGGTCTTGTCCCCCTTGCTGCTGCTGCTGCTGCTGCTGCTGCTGCTCTTGACGCTGCTGAGCCTGCTGCTGATCATGACGAAAATGCCGATTCAGCAACTCCGGGATCCAAAACAGATGCAGGGCATAAAACACTCTTTCCTGAAATCGCGCCTCTCGCACATGACAGTACGCAGAAAGATACAAGCAAATGGCAGTGAGAAAGCTGAGCGTCGTGTGGACCAGTGCGCCAGCATACATGATCATGGCATCGTTGCCGCGCCAAAAGGGAATCAGTCTTCCGGCAATGTAGAAACCCTTTTTGACACCCTGGTCGGTGGTCTTGAACACGCTGTAAGCCCCCAGACCTTGCACGAGGATTTCGCTCACCGACACCCACAGTCCGAGGATGGAGATGAGCCGCTTCGAGTACTGTCGTCCGTATTGCTCGGCGTCACCAGCTCCAGCGAGAACGCTGGCTAATTGGTCGTCAAATTGGTGCGGGATCAGCCGGTTCAGCCAGAGCAGAATGCACGTCACGACCATGAGCGAGTTTGGTCGCGAACAGAGAAGCAAGCCCAAAAACCCCACGGGCACCTGTTCGTACCCCGGCTCCGCGCGAATCAATGCCGCGGTCCAAAAACTCGACACAAGCCAATGTGCTAGAGGATACCAGAACCCGTACAAGAGAGCGCTCTTCCATGACTTGATCCCGGGGAGACCAAACAGGAGGATAAAATGCCGAGACTTGCGCAACGCCGCTGCGGCCCAGAACACACCAACGCTCAGGACAATCTCACCTGCCGTAACGATGTTTTCAATCGCAAACGTGGTGAGGATTTGTTCTGCGGCCGGGCAGTTTTCGAGATTCGTGTTATTGTCGTTGTTTAGGTGATCGGGCTGTACTGTCCAGTTCCACGGCGCAATCCACTCCTCCCAATCTTCCTTCGCCATGCCCCCGTAGTACGCAAACGGCTGTCGCCACTCCGAGCCATTGCAGAGATTTCCAATCCAATCGGCCAGCGCAAACGGTTCCGTGTCGGAGGTACAACACGCTCCGTTGTTGGAGAACAGCCATTCTTGAGGAACTGTCGTGCATGTGCTCGTCATGTTGAGGACGGGCCATCCGGGAATGCGACAGGCAACGTCGCCGGAACAGTCGGGGGTGCACTGGTTGGCCTGCCATTGTTTCCTGAGGAAATCCCAGAGGTGGGAACAGCTTTGGTTGACGGAACAGGTCGACGACATGGACGCTGCGGGAGGGGGGTTTCCGCAGCCATTCTGGAAGCAGGACGGCGCGCTGGAGAGCAGGACGGAAAATTGGCGGTAGGTTATTAGGGAGCCGCAGGTCGATTGGGCGGCGGCGATTTGGATTAGGGTGAGTAAGAGGGTGAGCTTCCTGGCCATGTTTTTGGTCCGGGGTAACCGAAGCATCTCGACATTAAGCAAATACAAGATTATAGAGCTAAACAGTTGAGGCAGCACTGGAGAAAAAGGACCCTCGAGAAGGTGCTTTGTTTTTTTTTTGTTTCCTGACTCTCATCTCACCACTCCCCTGCATGTCACCAGATGGGGAATAATAAAAAAAATTTCCCATCGAGGTCATGATCACCCTCTGCAATAGACTACTGCACACGCCCTGAGCATGCCGCGCAAACGTCAAGGCGACAGCAATATATTGATCGGGGGCGTCCATGATGGTGGTGTGGTTTGGCAGCTGATTGGTAAAGAGCCAAAAACGCCAAGACATCCAGACCACCAGACCCGACGATGCGGTTGCCAGCCTTGTTAGGGATATACATGTCTCTAATTATAGTCCGGTATACTTTTCGTCAGGGGTAAGACAAGGCTGCGGTGATGCTCTAACAGCTCGACCAAAAACTTGCAGGTGGCTTGTTTCAGCTGTGCTCGCCGTCAATTTGCCACAGGGGAAAAGCCTAAGCGCTGTTATTACGAAGTATAACGATCGACTTTTGGGTGAGCCGCATTTGGTTTGCTCCGGTTCTGGTTCTCGTTCTGGGGCCTTTTCCATCTTCATTTGCATCTGTCTCTCTTTTTTACCATTGAATCAGCACTCCTCAGATTTCCCCCAAGCACGAGACTAGACTCAAAAGACTGGACAAGACAAAATGAGCCTAATTCTTGGACTTTCATTCTTGTTGTGGATTCTGGGAGCAGCAGTGAGAGCCGGACCAGTTGAAGAGGTTGGGAAACTATTAATCTGTGAGGTCAGTTTCGAAGGGATGGTAATGAGTGGGGAAACGCGTCTGACAAAGTGGTGATAGCAAACTTGTTTGACAGCCCAGTTCTCGCTGTGTCATTGCCCGCTGGGGAGTTTCGAGTGTGAGTCATCCATACATACCCCTTCTTTTGGTGTCTTTGGCGTTTTTGTTTCTACCTCTGCGAGTTTTGGAGATAGGTTTCTAATCTTCCTTGCATACGTAGGCCTCTGCAAATGCCCCGACCTCGTCCCCTCTCTCCAATCCTGCGCGGGAACCCGCTGTTCCGGCAACCGAAACGAGACGATCCAAACTTTTGTGGACACGATCCTCTGTCCGAAGCCGAAATCATCTACGTCGTCGACAACTCGCACGTCGACTACGACTACAACCACTAGCTCTCGCTCAAGTTCGACTTCGAGTTCAACCTCGAGTTCCAGTTCCATCATTACCAGCACAAGCAGGACGGTGCCACCGACACCAACGCCGACATGTACACAGTCCTTGCATGGAAACGGTACCCATGGGGCTACAGGGTCGAACTGTTTAGTAATTGGCGGAGCGAACATGATAAAGCGAGACGTGGGAGGGATGTTTGCCGCGTTTGTGCTGGTGGGGGCTATCAACAGATGGATTGGGTTTTGAGAGAGCGTAATATCTACATAATGTCTACCTGCCTACCTACCTAGGTACCTAATAGTTGGATAATGGAACCGCATATTGTCTGCATCGCTTGAGGTTATCCCAGTGGGGGACAAGTTGAGAACGCTTGTTTTTTTCAGGATGCCGGACCATGACGGTTGTGTATTGGTCTTGCGGACGTCCACGATAAGATATCATGGCACTCAAAAAGAAAGATATATAGTCTAGTGCGTCATCGACTTTGCGTCAGAAATAAAATTGAGGCTTGTGGGCTGGTACGTGCCTGCACGCCCCTTATATACTTTGCTTACGAATGACCCATCACCAAAAACTAAAGCGGGTGTGGTGTAATGGTAATATGGCTTGCCTCCTCTGCAGAAGAGCTCAGGGGTTCGATCCCTGACGCGTTCAGTTATCTACCGCAGAATAGGTATCTACGGAGTACATGTTCTAGGCACGTTTTCAGTTCGCTGTTGGTGACGACATCAAAAAGTCACCGCAGTTGCAAATGTATATAAGCCGTGGTGAGTGGTGAATAAACACAGGCGCATAAGGTCTGGTTTGGCTTACTGGCTGGTGAGAAGCCCATTTGAATCCCCGAGCTCTGCTCAAGCTGAGAGTGCGCTCTGCGCCTGGCTGGGGCAAGGTTTCGGCTGAGTCAGCGGTAACATAAAAACGTGCCACTGGAAAGGAAAGGAAAGGAAAGGAAAAAGGAAAAGAAAAGGGGAAAAAAAAAATTATACGTGCCAGCGTTGTTCTGCGAAGGAGGCGAGCAGATCGGGGTTCGATTCCCTGCACCCGCATTTTTTTTGGTTTGCATACTTTTTTTTTTCTTGCCAGTTCTTCCCCGTGCAATTTGTGAAGCTGGTCGCATCATTTTGCATAGTCACACTTTGGTGTATTGATGCATGGATTTGGTACTCCGAATCTGTTATTAGTCCCTGCTGTGAAGTAAGGAGGGTAAAAATAGTCGTCGTATAACAGCCAGTTCACTACCATAAAATCGACACCATGGTTTTCCCTTTCCTTCTTCGGAACTGAGCGGTTGCCGGCTTAGCCTGAGCCAGACTGAGCCAGACTGAGCGGGGGGGTTACAGTTCTGGGCTGCCTCGGCTATAGTTGCTACGGAGTCCAAGCCACAAGCGAGGTCCATATTCTTGCTCCAACGACGGCTGCGATCGGGTCCTCACTCGTGGCGATAACTAGCGCCAACCATTCTTTCTCCACAAGCTGCCCGAAATGGGACGCCTGCAGGACAGCTTCAAACTGACGGAGCAAAGAATGACTTGCGCCAGGGCCAAGGGTGGGGGTAAGGGTGGTGCTGTAGAAGGGCAGTGAGGTGCCAGGTGAAGGATGGAGACCGGAGATGTCCGAGACCAGTGGAGGGAGATTGCGGCGGGGGGTTCCCAGGTCGAGGTCGGAAGACTTGGAAAGGGGCTGCTTACATAGGTAACAGGTTCAGGCTCCAGCGCAGGCAGCAGTGTGACTTTTAATGTTTTCAAATACCGCCATGGCTCTGTTCGGACCAGCTGGGTGTGTGTGTGTGTGTGTGTGTGTGACTTGGCCTGGAAGCCCTATTGTTAAAGCTGAGCAACCTATACCTACCAAAAACTCAAAACAAACTAAACGGATCCAAATCACACCAGTTCAAACCAGTAACAATGACTATGCTATGCCACAGAATGATGCGGTACGGATGGAGTTACTGACGGAAATACCAACGTCACCTGTTTGTGCTCTTATCTGGTTAATAAGTTATTCTTTACAGTATTTTTTTGAGGGATATATATTGGCTGTCTTTTAAATTTTGATTCCTACTAGGGAGATGTTAGAAGATGAGTTTGCAACTGTGATTCGACCTGCCGTGACGCCCGAGGTCTTGATCCGCAAGGGCGGGGCTTTACTAACACGCGCTTCGCGGAGCTCGCTGACGACGGAGAACTTGCAGCGCCTGTCAAGGCCACCACAGGAGTCAAGGCAAAGGAGGAGACTTTTGGGCTGGCGAAGATGGTAGAGTTCATAATTACCTACGAGACCTGGGTTGCCGACGGCAAATTCTTTATGGTGGGGGACAAGACCGATTTTAGGTACGAGGTGGGTGAGGCCGAGCTGGAGGTCGAGATGAGGGGGGGGCAACCGACCGAGGCGGACAAGAAGAAACGGATAGACAGGATGGATGAGCAGGTCAGCGCCTCTTTCATGAAGCAGTATTCATAGGCATTCGCTAAGGGAGCCCAACGGCATTTTTCCAAAAGCAGTGCTGGTATTGATGTTCCAGAGCATGGCTGGTTTCAGCATTCCCCAAAATACAATACCACAAAATCCTCCCCTCCCTGATACTTCCAGTTGAAAGTCCAATGCCACCGGTATAATCCAACCCCTGAGGTAATTAAATTACAATGGCCCCAACCTCGATGCTTTATCACCAACGAGGTCGTAACGCTAGCATTTGCAGCCACTCCGAGGATCTCTGCAGTTCCTCGCCCAACACCTGCCATAAGCCATCAGACCACGACGAGGTGTTGAACTGCACATGCCGAGGGTCAGTCGTATCACACAATAAAGTTAGTGCTGCAGGAAAATCCCGATTGTGGGGGCGGGTTCTGAATTCTTACTGTTATCAGCTTGTTCTGGGAGCGGTAGCGCGCTACGATCAGCGGGCTTAGCGCGTCGTACTCCTTGTATCGCTTGTCGAAGCCCTCGGCTGTATCGGTAAGTCGACTGTTTCTGGCCATGACCCCGTCCTTGGCGATCTCCTCCAAGCAGTCAAACAATAGAACGAGCTTAGGGGGTTCACACTGTTCCCCCCGTTAGTAGGCGTCCGCGGCACAGATTTGAATTTTAATATGTAGTCCTACCACCTCCTCAAATTTCTGGGCTTGCTCTAGGTTACGTGGGAACCCATCCAAGAGGATAGGTCGATCTGGACGTCCCGCCTCCTCGCCGAGACGAGTCCTCATAAACGCAATCATCACCTCGACAGGCAGAAGCTCTGATCGTTGGATGTAGCCAATCAAGTCGATATCCGCGGGGCATTTGTTGGCGAGCCCCCTGATGAGATCACCAACAGAGATGTGGACAAGGCCATACGCCTCAGCAAGCTGCTTGCACAGAGTGCTCTTCCCTGCGCCTGGGGGCCCTTAGTGGGGGGTCAACTGTCAGGAGCTCTTCCTTGCATGGAGATACTAGCCTCACACGGCTTACCGAGAACGAAAATTAGGTTCATGTTCCTGGCCACGGAAGACGGCTGTGACGTGAAGACGCAGGACGGGCGTACAAACAGCGGTGAGTAGCGAGGTACGTCCGTAGGGAGCGCTGATGCGGACAGCACCCCTGTTTGTAGTAATACTTCTGGGCAACTCAACAGCTTCCCTAAAATCTGCAGCACAGCATCCAACCACGGTTGCCGCGCTAGCAGTTGCGCGATTGTTTCCTCCCTTGACCGGGGCACCAGCGTCTCAAGTCAGGGTTGAAGTTATTAGAAAATGTACTGCGGGGCACCCTGTATCCCTAGACAAGCCGTGATTTGTCGAGGTGAGACATGGCGGTATCAAGGTTCTCGTCTGTGCCAATTTAATCCTATTAGAGTGTCACACGAATCCTAACCCTGGAATAGCCACAATAAGGGATGGGTGGAACTACCCCCCATTGTAACCACCTTCTCCTCCTACATCTCACGACTTCTTGTTCTGACCAATCAGAAGCTGCCGAAAGTAGGCACCCCAATATCTCCCCTCACTACGATAACCTTAAAACCCCCTTTTCTTTACTTTGCGCCGACCTGGTGGTTCCGGCAACTTGCCTTACTTACTCCTGCTTCTCCCCGCTACGTTACGGTCTTCCCCGACCACCTTTACGCCTATTATAACTACTGTCACGGTGCCGACCTCAGGTCTGGGGAAAGAGACTTGTTATTGCACGAAGGGAGCCAAAGGGAATTGGCTCCCGAGAGGTAGGCTATATACTGGGTGCTAGGGAGGTCACGTGTAGCTGCTGGTTCCGGGCCGAACCGGCCCCGGTTTGGTGCCGTGACAACTACGTAGTAAATACCCTAGGGGATTCCCCTTTCCACCTAGTAATAACCTGAACCTAGACCAATTTGCGCCTTTACTAATACCCTCCTTACAAATATAAAATAAAACTGAGCTACTATAATAAAAGTAATCTTCACTCTCTCCTTTTACCTAAACTTAGCCCTTTTGCAATTTAAAAAAAGCCAAAAAAAGTACTAGACTTAAAAACTTAATACAGAAATCCTTATAAGTATACGTAAAACAATTAACCCCCGTTAAACCTAACCAGCCCGGCCTTCCTTAATTAAGGGAGGAAAGTAGACCCCGAAATTATTGGGTTTTCAAAACCTAATTTTAACAACTATATTAGCCCTAAACCCAAAGGCAATAGCAACCCTTTTCCTCGCCACCTTTTACTTATACTAACGCAACTTGTCACGGTACCGTGATGCTGCCTGCCTGTGGCTAGCAGCTAGATGTAGAAGGACTACGCTGCAGTGCGCTGACTGCACAACGTTCCACTTTTTGTGGTGTTTACGCATTGCGTCCTTTGGTGCCGTGACACGTAGATTAATTTATTACTAACTGCTTATATAAGGCCTCTAAATACTCTTACAACAAGACTCTAGGGTTCCACTATTTTATACTACCCCCGTTACGTATTTAAAAAAAAAAAAAAAAAAAAAAAAGTATTAATAAATTTTAATAAGCTACCTATAAATAAGTATAATTATAATAACGCCTTTATAATAATTAACGTACTAGCTTAAAGCTGATAAATCTGGCCGTTTTGTAAATTCCCCCCTTTGGGATACTTTCCAACTTTCTCAGAGGAAAACGCCGAGATACTGTTCTGCCGTTTCCTTTTAGGAAATGTTGGACTTTATTATCTACCGGCCGGACCACTGCTTTCTCAACACACAATGATTCATAGTTTTTCCGTCGCCGCCCCTGTTCGTTTTACTCATCGATAACGGTGGTCGACCATTAACTTTCTAAGCCCTCGCTAGCGTTCCAGTGGAATAAGTCTCTTGGAACTTATTCACAAGGTGTTCCCGCACGGTGATAGGCTTGTTCTTTGGTTCCTCCCCCTCCTCCAGGCACGACGGTAGGCAATCGATCACATAGTCCAGGTCACCCATGATGAACAGGGCCACGCTATACCGGTCCTGCCCCTTGGGCGGAGACACAACCCGGTGGAGCGTCGACGAGTATTTATCGTTTGTCCACCGAGCTTTGGTGATGAACCGCCACGTTAGCGGACAAATACTGCGTCCCAGGGCACCTTTTCTCTCGCGCCTAGATCAATCACTTACCTATGAGATCTCCTAGATTCACAACCAACGCATCTCTCACCGGAGGCACAGGCTGCCACGTGTCAGACGCACGGTCAAAAACTTCGAGGCCGCCGACGTTATCCTGCATCAGCAGCGTCACCGCACCCCAGTCGGTATGCGCGCCCACGCCTCGGGTCTCCTTGTCTGCCGTCCCGACATGTTCGCCGATAGGCATATACCGATGCGACCTGCATGTGGCGATGAGGTTTTCGCCCTCCATCAGTGCATCAAAGTAGCTGTCCGGCAGCCCCAAGCCAAGTGCAAGGATGCGAAACAGGGCCCGTCCCAGCACCATCCAGTCGTTGTAGCACTGCATCATCTCGGACCGGTATCCAGGGCACTCTGCCTCGGAGGGCCACTTATTCGGGCCGCGGGCCATGAAGTCCGGCGTTACCTCTTCGCTGCCCCACACAATGCCCTCCTTCCTGTCTGGGATACCGCCCTCGATGCGCTGCATACCCGGAGGCTCGTACCCACGAACCGTCGTCTGCATGTCCTTGGTCAACGCGTCCTTGGTCGGCTGTGGCAGGGCAAAAAAGCGGCGCACGGCGTCAAAGATTCGTTCGGCTTGTGCCGGTGAGGTGCCGTGGCCGGTGATCTGGAAGAAGCCTGGCGAAATGGCAGCCGCGCGGACGGCAGCGACTACAGGTGAGGTAGCCGCCGGGTCGCCCGCCAGGAACCCTGAGAGGTCAATAGTGGGGATACCGGCGAAGGTGTTGGCCATTGTGGTTACCGGGAAAATGCAGCGGAGGGTGGCGTAACGTGTTGAGGTAGGGGGTTCAATACGCGTCGATAGCGGGCGTCTGGTAGATGTGAACGGCTTGTGCCGACCTTGACTAGGTAGGTAGCTAGGTGAGTAGTCGAGATATGATGGTGCGTCGAGATATGATGATGCGTCGAGATATGATGATGCAGAACGCAAGATGTGAGGCCCCGAAATCCCTCAACGCACCTAAGTAGCCGGTCGTCGGTCACAGCATCGCGCAGAAAGCGGGGGCGAACGCCGCATCATGTGATGTTATGAGGACGACTGCCTATCAAAACATCCGTTGAGAAGTCGAGACTGCGAATGCGATATCCAATCACCACCTGCCGTAATATTGATGAGCCCAGCGAAAGCTGTGCCTCTGGACCTTTCGCTCATCATCCACTGGTAATGTACCTAGGATACAGGAGTAACGTGTTGGAGCTCTCCGAGCTAATCTTTGCTAAGGAATTTGGTGTCCCATTATATGGCTGCCGCGGGGATGAGGTAGGGGTGCTGGGGCGGGCTATGCGCAAGGCAGCCAGTGCGGGGTATTCCATGTGAGATGTCAAGTTTTCAGCTTGCTCCACAACTCAACTTGCCCCCAACTCATTCCGCCCAGGATAGTCGAAGTCAACTCGCCCGAGGCAAATACAAGTCAAGCCGGGATGGCTGTACTAGCCTCACGGCTGCTGCTGCTTCCCAAAGAGATACGAGATCTCATCATCACGGACGCCGTGATTGTTGCCGCTCGCCCAGCGCCTCACCCCACCGAACTCAAGCAACATGAGCGTCGAACAATCTCAGTTTCCAAGTCGGCGGCCTCGTCAGGCTCAGAAAGAGTGTTCTTCGAAAAACCCGTGCCCAACCCGGTATTACCCCTGCTGCTCACCAACTGGCAGCTGCACCACGAAACGCGAGACACCGTCCGTCGCCTGAAGGAGACGCAGCCACTACGCTACACGCTCGACGTCGTCTTCCTACAGTACCGCACTCTCTGGCCGACATGGCTATCGGTTCCGGCGCCTGCCTCGCATGTTGACGAGGTTCACGTACAGTTTCGTCTCGTCAACAGCTACGACCCCGAGGCGGAGGTTAAGGCGAAGCGGCTGTTCGAGAGCGGGCTTGGCGAGCCCGCAAGCGTCGCCTGGATCTTCTATCACCTCATGGTTGTCATGGCGAGTGAAAATGCTGCCCCCTACGGCCAACCCTTCACCATGGGCCGCCTCATTCTCGACGTCTTGCCCGCTGGGAAGGGAGACATCTTGCCGATGAGACGGAAGTGCTGTTCAACTTATTTTAGGGGCGGCAAGAGGGTTGAATATTTCGGCCCTGTCCTCAGACGTCCAGAGGAAGGGCGGGATGGCGACCCTCGTGTCAGGGCCGCCGAGATTTGCCTGCGGTTTATCAGAAGGGAGATTGGAGACCTGGTGAGATTGTCGCAATACACCTTCGAATATGGGAAGTGGATCTATGAGAATATTGGCGAGATTGAGTACCGACTGGCCGGTGAGCTAGACGCGGAGGCTAAATTGGCGACCAAGTTGGACACCGGGGTGCCGCACTGGGGTCTGGGTAGACATAGTTACGGTGGGGATAAATGGCAATCTCAATATTTCCCATGGTCGGAAACGATCAAGGCGAGGAGAAGACAGATTGGGCTGCCGGTCATCGAAGCGGAGCCAGTCACCGAGACCGAATCAGTTGTGCTTGGTGAGAGCGGGTCAGTATCGTCCAACCCTTGGCTTCATGGGGTACTAACGAGGTTTTTAGCATGCGCGAAAGAGCTGGGAACCCATCAACAAGGCGTTTGCAAAGGATCTCTGGTATTGAGCTTGCAAGTAGAGCCCTGAAAATTTGCGCGGAGGGGTTGCGAATATCTCGCTAGGGCGTTTGCAACGGCAACACACGATGTTACGGCGACCAGCTTGCACTTCAGAATATGGCTCTCGTGGTGGTTGTCATTCCTGAGTTGCCTTGCCGCAACGGCATTTGCAGACTTTGATACTGTCGCCACGCACACCATCTCGGAGATGAGCAGTAGCTAACAGACACTACAGTCGGAGAATGAGCGCTTGGAGTTTAGTATTACATCTTTCTGCTATATTTAACGATCAGCTTCCCTCTACGAGGATGGCTAGTATTTTCTAGTTACTTAGTTTGTGTAGGGTAACCAAAAAAAAAAAAAAAAAAGAAGTAGAATACTATGCCCAGCGTGAACGGTGATTAAGCTGGGAGATGCAGTACCAGGACCCGCCTGCTCTCTAAGTCGCTCAACGCCTCTCAGTTAAATCGGTAACCTTCCCATATGCCAATGCTACACCTAGGGCTTTGAAAAACACTAAATCTTAACTATATATAAAAAAAAGCAAGTTAATAGCAAAATAGCAAAACCTTCTTTTCTTTCTACCTACCTACCTACCTTAAGCTATTATAACGGCTATAGCCTCAAACCAAGTAAGTAACGCTTGCACCCTTTGCTTGTCGCGTTAGCTGACCTGGAAAAAGGTAAACGTACGATTAGACGAGATTTTTGCTGCTTTAATTTAGTACCAGGACCAGGCTAAAGAAATACAGGTCTAGTACAACTCGCCGCCTTTTTATTGGACACGAGCTAATATTAACGAGGCTGTTATTATCCGAATTATTAATCCGAATAATAAAGAAGATAAATTGGGGTTCTAGCGTTTAATTAAATTCGGCTACTAGTTTTATACTATTGAAATAGTAGGGAAGGAGAAAAGCTTGGTATTACTAAAGAAAAATGAAGAAATGGGCCAGTTTTTACTATACTGCCGGCAATTAGTATTCTAGTACTAGCTAAGAAAAATATTGGATATAGTCGCCTAGTGCGTGGAGGATAGGGAAGATTGTATGTAATAAGACGAGGGTAGAAAATAAAGAGTTAGTGAAGCATAACGCCCCCTTGCTAGTTACATAGAGGGAGCCAACCGTTATATGCACGGCTGGTTTCTATAGTAGTAAAGTGTCTTTGTTTCTATCTGTGTCTCGAATCGATTGGCTATCTGGCTATTTAATTACACTAAGTTGTTATCGTTACTAGATTTCGACGCTAGCTTCTTTACAATTTTTAGAGCTTCCTCTATCTACGCTATAATCTGTGGTATCTTACGGCACTTTGCCGCGAAGACTTCTTCTATTCTTTATTCTTTGTATTTCGACGTCCTTAAGGTTATCATTTTATATTATAGACTTTGTAGCCAAATATAATAAGGCGTATAAGCTCGTCGTCTTTCTGTAGATGAAGGGAATGTATATTCTCTTTGAAGGCTCAGTTTATATGTTGAAATATAGCTATGAGTACCCTGTAGCTACAGGGTGCCCTACACTGCAGGGTACGCTGGCTTTGCCAGCGGTGCTGTGGCTGGTGGTGGCTAAGGCTACCTAAGCCAAGAAAGGCAACTGTGACTCAGGACTTTACAGAATGTTCTACAACTGCCTGAGCACAGTGCTCTGTGGGCCCTGAGGGCCCACTGAAGATTCTGGAAATATAGAGGGTGACGTAATAGACTGGAAGCTTTACCCTCTATAGTATAGTCAGTTTCTAGGCATAGAAGGCTCTGGAATTCTTTCAGAGCTTATAAGTAGACCTATCCTCTATAAATAGTCTTTCTTTAAGCAAGCAAGCAACAATCAAGCTAGTTAGCAACTGTAATGTGACCTGCGAAACCCCGCCGCAGCGCCTGCGCAGCGCCGGGGGCAGCAGTAACGCAATAGGTCAGCATACGCATAAAAGCCGCTGTAAGTAGTTGGTGCTCGCAGGGGGTTTTTTCCTTCTACAAGAATCAGTCACTATATTGGAATGGAGTCTGCTTTATCAACTTATCACTAGTAAATCACCTGTATATCGTAGCAGTATCGGGCTCTTCCTTAATCACCCTAGTAGCTTATTACATTTCTAATTCTTCTACCCCGATTAACTAAGATGTTACCGACGCTGAGTACCCCGGAGCGTACCGCCCCGAAAGTAGGTGTTATATTGCCAAGTAATCGTACGCCTTTACGATCCCCGGGTAAATCGCTAGTATCTCCCCAGGGACGCGGCTTAAAGGAACCGACAGGCCCAGCTACGCCTACTAGATTAGACCTATAGCGTACGGAGGACCGCATCCGTATGCTAAAGCAATTAGTATAGGCTAAGGAGCGAGAGAAAGACCTGCTAGATCGGCTTGGAATCGCAGATAAATCGCATAGGAAACGCCAGCGTAGCGAATCTCCAACCTAGGAGTTGAGAAAAGCTAATAAGGTTAAAAATATTATTTAATTTAACACTAAGATAATTTTTCGTCGTCGTTAGGAATAGTTATAAAACTTGGAGTATGCCTTTGCAGGAGACCCCCAACGTTTTTACTTAGCAAAGAACCGGATCCTTTTCAACCTTAAATATATAAATTCCAACATTCGCAATCATTGGTACAATTATTACGATACGCAACTAAACGATAAGCGAATTACCTACGATACGAATTAGGCTTATTTCGAAGAATAAACCGGTAATTTAGTCTATAATATAGGCGACTAAGATACTTTTACCAGCAAGGCCCTAAAAGCAGCTACCTAATATATTACCCAGTTACTATAGGAGTTTTACTCGTATCTCGAAAGCTTAGAGGTACGGTTTCCCCGCCAAAGCGAAAAGGAACGTTTAATAAAGTTCTTCTCGAAACTAGCCAAAAAGCTTCGCAACTATTTTAATTTCTATTATTACGGTAATAAACCCGAAAATCGGAAAAAAATGGTTAAAATAACCTATTAAGTATAGTATAACCCCCAATTCCAACGGGAGTATATCCTTTCCGAGATAAGCCGGAACCAAGGTGGAAACGAAACGAGGGGTAATTATAACAATCGCGGGACCTATAGTTACTAAGGACGATAACCCCGAATATCTCAAGGTAGCCTACCGTCTTCGACCGTTTAGTATTTTACATACGGAGGAATAGGGTATATAGTACCAAACTATCCCAACTATCTAATTAACTAAATAGTAACAAATTAAGGAGTACCGCGAGGGCGGGGGTATTAGTAACTCCCTAATAATTCGGTAACGAAAAACCAAAAAAACGACTAGCCTCCCTAATCGGCTACAATAACAAGGAGGCCCCATATAACGTAGCAATTTATACTCAAATACGAATTAACGCTATTTTACTTTCGTCCTCTTCTTTACCTATTACTGTAAAGTTAAATTCCTACGCTAAAATTAATATTATTAATTATACTTTTACCTTAAAACACAATTTATAGTAAGTTACCAATAAATCCCCTCGTTTACAATACCTTAACGGAAAAGTATATAAAAGTTTAGGAGTATTCGAAGTACCAATATAACTATCTAATAATCGGAACCGTACCCGTACCCTTACTATTCCTTATACAATTATTCGTAAAATGTACTCGGAGGAAAACTCCCCCCTATTATTAGAAATACCTACCTTAAGTAAGGAGGCCGTTTTGCTATTCCCGAAGGATAATTGGTAGTAGTTCGCGATTAATACAAATATTATATATATTTAAACACTACGTCGATTCTTTAAGTCCTGTAGAAAAAAAACCCATATATTTATAATTATACTTTAACCTAAGATTTTAAATTACGTTTTACCAAGGGAGGAAGAGGAAGTAAAGACCAAGGGAAAAGGGGGAGAATAGCTTGTAAAGTTAATGGATTTTAAGAATATAATAAATCTTTCCAAAGCTACTATACTATCCTATTATTACCAATTTAACCATTTTATTCCCTTAATAAAAAATATTACTCCCCTATTTAAAAAATTATACTCGCTATTAAAAGTCGAATTAAAAGCGCTTTAGAAGTATTTAAAAGAAAACCTAGCAAAAGGGTAAATAAGATACAGCGAAAACCTAACGGCATCCCCTATTATATTTATTCCAAAAAAGGACGGTTCTTTACGCTTTTACGTAAACTATTAAGATTTAAATAAAATTACGGTCAAAAATCGCTACCCTTTACCCCTTATTTCGGAGATTCTTAATAGGGCTTCGAATACGAAGTTCTTTAATAAGGTGGACTTAAAGGACGCCTATTACCGGATCCGAATAAAGAAAGGGAAAGAATAGAAAACTACTTTCCGGACTTAATACGAATTATTTAAATATTTCGTTATATCTATAAGCCTTACTAACGCGCTGGCTACCTTCCAGTACTATATTTAACACGCCCTTTACGGGTATTTCGACACCTTCGCAGTAGTATATTTTAATAATATTTTAATCTTCTCCCCAAACCGCAAATTATATACTTAGTACTTTTGGTAAGTAATAAAACAACTGCAGGAAGCTAGTCTATTTTATAACCTAAATAAATACGAATTTTATAAAAACAAGGTTAAGTTTCTTAAGTATACGGTCGGGAAGGAGGGGATATTTATTAATTTTTCGCGAATTTGGACGGTTTTTAACTAGCCGGAACCCCAATCCTTCTATAATATCTAAGTTTTTATTAGGTTTTGTAACTTTTATTAACGGTTCGTATAAGGTTTCTCTAATATTACTAAACTGCTATATAATATACTGTAAGGTATAAAAAACGGGCGAAAACCGGGTAAAGTCCGATTTAACGACGAAAAGCGTACAGTATTTTGGCGACTTAAGTACGCTTTTACCACTACCCCCGTACTACGATATTTCAACCTTGAGAAACCTATTATCGTCGAAACTAATACTTCCTACTTCACTATAGGCGCTATCCTCTTACAATTAGTAAATAACGGCCGAAAATACCCCGTAACGTTTTAATTAGCTAAATTCAAGTAGGATTAGTTAACCTACTTAATAGTAAATAAGGAGTTAATGGCTATTATAAAGTACTTTAAATAGTAAAGATATTACTTAAAGGGAAATTGTAAGCAAATTACCGTCCTTTTAGATTATAATAATCTTTAGGGATTTATAAAATAAAGTTATCTAAATAGTAGATAAACCAGATAGTATATATATTTAGTAGGGTATAACTTTATTATTAAATATTAGGCGGGTAAGCGAAACCTAGCTAATACGTTTTTAAGAAGGCTAAATTACGTAAATAAAAAGCTTAAAGATAAACTGAAGTAGCTTCTAGTAATTAAGAACAAAATAGCGAAAGCGCAATTAGTATAAGTAAAGTTTGCAGCCCGGATAATACCTAAAGAAAAAAAGGGTCTGAAGCGAAAATTTATCCAAGTATTTTAGCTATTAATCGATAAGCGAAACAGGGGGGAGGAAGTACCTTCTGAAAATTGGTTTGGTTAAGGATAAATACTTCCTATTTAGGTAACCAGAGCTACAACCTAAAAAGAACGTACTTTTAAACCCTAGTTAAATACCCTATTACGGAACCTGGTTTTAAAGTTGTAAAAAAGTGACGAGTAGACTTAGAGAGTTATTAAGAGGCTAAAAAACCTACAACTTAATTACGCGTTAGGAGATTAATTATAAGGCGTAAACGGAAAGCTATTGCATAAAGGGCGTTTATTTATACCCGTAAAAGAGAGCGTAAAAAACGCGATCCTTTAGGTTTACTATAACGATATATTAGCGGGCTACTTTGGAATTTAACGAACCCTAAAAAGGATTTAACGTAAATACTTCTAGAATAATATTAATAAAGACGTTAAGGACTATTACAAATTTTATAATATCTGCTAATTTAGGAAGTTAAAAAAATATAAGCTATATAGGGAATTATAATCCCTACCCCAACTTTCCAGGTTATACTAGAAGCTATTAATAAACTTAATTACTGGATTACCCCTAATTTACCTTCGGGAAGGGGAAGAAGTAGACGCGATTTTAATTATAGTAGATAGGTTTACGAAGATAATATATTACTTTACTATTAATCAGATTATTATAAGTTAAGAATTAGCAGTTTTATTTTATAAAGAGATTAAGTGCCGAAGAGGGGCAGGGGCCCCAGAAGGGGTGGTAAGTAATAAAGGGTTTATTTTTATAAATTAGTTTTGGAGCGACCTTTACTACATTTTATAAATAAAAAGATAATTATTAACGGTATTTTACCCCTAAACCGACAGCTAGACGGAGCAGATGAATTAAACGTTAAAATATTACCCAAGGGTTTTCTACGATAAAGAAAAGCTAAATTGGGCTTATTTACTAGTAAAGGCGGAATTTATTTACAATAGTATAGTTAATATTATAACGGGAATTATACCCTTCAAAGCGTTAATAGGTTTTAACCCCTTATTTTATAATCGAATCGGGGGCGACGCGTTAGCGGGGAAAGTACTAATAGTAGTTAAGTAAATCGAAAAGCTTTAAGAAATTTGCTAGCGATTAAAAGAGAATTAGGTAAGGGTAATTAAAGCGTAGAAACGATACTATAATAAGAAGTATTAAAGTCGAGAATTTTAAAAGAACTAATTAATAATATTATTAATAAAGAATTTAAAACTAAAATTAGGGTTAGGGAAGCTTATACTAAAGTTCGTAAGGCCGTTTCGCATCTTAAATAGGATCGGTTCGGTAATATATTACCTTTACCTCCTAGCTTAATATAATAGGTTATATAATATATTTCTAATTAATTTACTAAAACTATATATATATAAGTTAGGATAGAAACCCTTACTGATGCCTTAGTTAGAAGATAACGAAAAATGGGAAGTTAAGGAGATTCGGAATTGTAAATAAATTAATAGCGAAACGAAATAGCTAATTAAATAGGTAGGGTAGTTATTAAAATATAACTAATAGTTAGGAAAGGAGGATTTAGAGAATGCCCTAACTTTAATAGCTAAATTTGAAAAAGACTACGTTAAGAAAAAAGCTTGTAAGTAAAAGAGAGGGAGGAAGAAAAGGTTTTATTACAATTTTTAATTACGAAACTAATAGATATAAAAGGAAATTAAATTAAAACGTACGGGAAACGTATTTAAAACGGGATTAAATTTCCGATTAATAGGTTAATAAACGATAGAAACTTAAAAAAAGGGAAGAGAAATAAGATCCTATAAAGGCTTTAAATCGCTAAAAGCAACCCTAATATCGGTAATATTAATACCCTTTTCTTATTATAAATAATTTAAAAGCTTTGTAATAAGTTTACGTTTCGCTATTATTTACAAATTATATCTTATCTAAAAAGGCTTAAGGCAAGTTTTTTACGTAACCTCCTAACATCGCATAATATTATTATACTTAGCCTTAGCTTCAGCTAGGATATTAGTATTTTTTTAAATAAGCGATTAAGTACCGAAATAATTACAAAACGATTTTAAAAACTAACCTTTGGGGGTAGAATTATAATAAAACGGGGATTATTAAGTACTCTAGCTTTTTTCTATTTCTTTACTAGAGTTTAATAATTAATAACTTTAAGCTAAGAAAAATATTAGGTAAAAACTAGGCGAAAAGTATACGATACTTACCCTAGTAACCTTCGTACCGGTATTAAAACCATACGCTTGGCGATACGTTTTTTTATAATTCTTAAAAATAATTATAAAAAGATTAGTAACGAAGGTAATAGAATTACAAAGATTAACGCTATTATTACTATTATCCTTATTATTACCTATAAAATATCTAATATTATTACAACTCTCCTCCGATTCGGTTACGTCTCCTAGATTACTAAAGTTATCGTCGGGAGGGGTAAGAGACTTAGGAAGGGGTACGGGGTTTAAAATAGCTTTTTTAAACTTAGGCTTTTTACTTAGGACTTTATCGGTAAGTTAAATAAGCGTTAAAAGGTCGAATAAGTTACCCTTTATACTAATAGGAACCTAAATTAGATTCATTAGCGAAACGCGCGCAAATAGGGTTAGATACGTACTATATAGTAGGAATCTTTCGAAATCTAATAGCTATTATACCGAAACGACTTTAATAAACCGACGATATAATTGGGTAAAAAGATCTTATTAGTAGAAGGAAGGTATTTTTTTATAAGTTGGCTACAAGCCGCCGCGGAATGGATATAGTATATATATAAGTTATTTACAATTACCTACTTTACTTTAAAGGTAGCAAAATTAATAAAGGAAGCCGCTATTCCAAATCGTACGCAAGGAAAGGGCGAAACAAAGAAAAAAAAGGCGGAGGTAAACGTAGTAATAGAGAGAGAAGGAAAAATTACGTAGAGAAAAGCAAAGTAATTAAATTTGGCGGGGCAATTTAACTTTGGAATTATTATAGGCGGGGCAATCTGACCTTAGAGTCTTAGTAGGGTAATTGGACTTAGGATTATTAGCAGGGTGATTAGCGGCGGAAAGTAAGGCGACGAAGATTACGTAGCGAATCGCCTACGAAACAAGGTAGGGCAGTACTAGAGAAATCACGTCACACTGGGACTTAGCAAAATTAAACTGGAGTAGCCCTTAGAGCTAAGGACAGCTTTGGGAAGAAGGGGGATAATTATAATGTAACCTGCGAAACCCCGCCGCAGCGCCTACGCAGCGTTGGGGGCAGTAGTAACGCAATAGGTCAGTATACGTATAAAAGCCGCTGTAGGTAGTTGGCGCTCGTAGGGGGTTTTTCCCTTCTGCAAGAATCAGTCACTGTATTGGAATGGAGTCTGCTTTATCAACTCATCGCTAGTGAATCACCTGTGTATCGCAGCAGCATCGGGCTCTTCCTTGATCACCCTAGTAGCTTATTACAGCAACTTACCAAGCTCTTCCTCTATAAGCATTGTTACAGCGCCCTTTTGTCCCTGTAACTACTATATCACAGTGGTACTTTTGCTTCCCTCAGCAAGTTACTAACCTCTCCTGTTGTAAGGAAACCTTCCGTGCTCCCAACAAGCCTTCCGCTGCTGCCTACAGCTTCGCTGTAAGCACCCCCTGTGGGCACTATACTATAGGCCCTATAGGCCTTGAGAGTACTGTATTACAGGCTCTCAGAACCTCAAGCTCAACAAATTTTAATAGCGCGGATGGGTTGGATCCGGCTCCGAGAAAAAAGAAAGATTTTTTTTAACATTTCAGCGCATACCCTGTATCTATTTCAATCCAAAATGGGACCAGACCCAGCGGACATGTACTGGGAACTCCAAGTATTGCTTATGGCTCCCTTTGCTATAAGGTGCTCGATTCCTCTGCAGCCTTATCCATCAAGAAGATTGTATCTTCATTGATCGATATCCTATGCTTACTACCTAAGAATGAAACCTTCTATTCTTATCACTGTGATCCCTTGCCCCCCCCAAAAGAAGAGGATCAACCAAATACGTTATTGCATTGGCAAAGATCTCAATGATATTGGCGAATATTACCAGTGTGCCAGGAGCAAGCCTCGTTTGGGTTTTGGGAATCGTAATAGGCCTCTCGGCAAACAACACAGTGAAGAATGACGGGGCCCCGCGGTTGTCTGGTGGTTGTGGTTCCGGGCTTTCGTCTTGGGACATACTCTCTCGGCGGTCTGGGTACTGTTAATGCCGTTGGTTTCGTCCTCCTCTTCTTCTTCTCCCCTCTTCGTTTGGGGTTGCACATACTGAGCCAGGCACCCGCCGAGTTCTGTGGTCGTCTTCATTCAGCCTCGCTTGGGATATCCGATCAAAGCCAAACTTCGCGAAGGGGAGAAGCTGAAAGCAGAGGACTAGAGGATGTGGCGCCAGGCAAGAAGTCTTCGAAGCGCGCCAAAACAGTCGAGGACCGCTTGCTCTGCATATTACTGCGGGTATTACTACATGAAGTCAGAGAACTCCGTGACTGCGTGCGAAACAATATGCCGGTAGGTTACGGGCTCCTTTGGTTTCTCTGACTTCATCGTATCTGATCTTGATATGCTGATGCCGTACTATCCAGAACCCAAGACGGTGTGGGACCACGGCGCGTACTTTTGCTTCCCGAGCGCCCTGGGTGTACGAAGGAGATATAAACTTCGACAAGCACCCCGATTGTTGGTATATGCTTATTACGGTGCTTATAGTGTGATACGTGGGATACTTGCGGGGTTGGCTGGCACCATCAATTCTCAGGATGGGTCCGATCATAAGGTACGCTTGGAGGCGGGGAGAGAGCAACGAGAAGCAGATGGGCGCGAGTTGGTGATCATTGCGATGCAGTAAATTGGAAGGGCGGAGGAGGGGCGAAGCCCTGTGAGAATCTTGCGGACCTAAAATCCGGAATGTGGCGAGCAATCTTCGTTGTTTACACAAGTTGCACAGTAGTTTTAAAGGATCTGCACATGTTACGTCTCCAAGTCTTTGGACTCCCCGCTCGATATCAACTAAAAGCCTCGCCATAGGCTAATTGCTGTCACGAGCTACATTGTCTTAGTTCAACAGAGTCGGTATCATCAACCGGGAATGAGGTGCTTTATCAGTTTGCGTTGAAATCTGGGGTACCGTTGCAGCTGCGCCTCCAACATGCAGTGTATCCAAATTAGTAGCTTGAATCGATCCTTCTAATCTACAATAGTCACAATTACATAGTGCGTGCAATGTCATGTCATTTTAGCCAGTAGACCCCAGCCAATCGTCCGGAAGGTACTCCAACAATGTCCCGGTTCGGCACAGGCCGACAACTATCCCGCTCCGCAGTGTCCAGTGACAGGAGAAGAATAAGACACAAAAGACCAGGAGCCCAACTCCGAAACTAACGATTCGAAGGGGGCGCGTGGTGGCCATTGCTCACAGAAACCATGCTGTTCAGCAACACCTCTTCAGCGCTCGCGCTAAATCCCTGTGTGAATCCCACCTTCCAGCCTCCCATCTACACCCTCGGTGACATTCGCGTGGTCAAGGTGTTTGACTCGGAGTGGGGTGGATACCTCAGGGGCACCATCAACTTCACGCTGAGCGATGTAGCCAACAATCAGTCGTTGTCTTGCGATTGGGGACGGAAATGGGCGGATGGAATCCCTGCTCCTGGTTATGGAACAGAATATGACGACTGGGGGTACAGCAATTGCGTCGATCCAGTCACTGGAGCCGCGCCGGCCTCTAAATCCCACATGGCCACGCTGCTCAATCTTGACCTCAATGCGATGCTGCAGAACAAATCGCCGCTGCCCCCAGTACGCATCGCCCAGTATTGGTGGTGTGATACTGTGAATGGGTCTTATCCGTGGGTCGCTCTGAAACGGCACACAGCATGTCTAGACGGCTAGAAGCTGACATTTCGCAGGGATGCGCCGTATCAAGCCCATGCTGATTTCTTTTTGGACGTCAGCTGCCCGCAAGCTGGGGAGAAGGACTCTAAACCCCGCTGCAACGCGACGCAGTCGGTCACAATGAAGGCGCAGTGGACACCCGGAGGGACGCTCTTTCCCGGCACCCACCACCTGGAGCGTCGCCCAACAACCCCGCCACAAGCCAAGGCAATCAGCCCGCCCCCACCGCAGGACTGCACCGAACTGTCCTTTTCCTATCCCGACTGGACCGTGCACGATTTGACGTACGTTCAACCGGTTTCATGGGACAATGCTGCCGCTACCGCCAGCTTTAACACGAGCATCAGCCACCGGCCAACGGGTGTGCGATGGCGCTGCCAATGGGGGGCCGAGGCCGGAGTCACGGAAAGATGGGCGTTCGTCTCCGAGTACTACATGCTACCCGTCTGCAAAATAGAGGGAGTCGACCCGCTCAACAGCAACAGCTCGCTTCTTGTGCGCTTCAACGCCAATACCAAGTCCATTACCGTGGATCAAAGCTGGAGATGCGGCGACACGGCCGGGACATACTCGTGCGTAGACCATCGGGGAAGAAGACGCGGTCATAAAGGCTAACTAGAAAACCAATGTGTAGAACCGATTTCACGGCGCGGACGAGGTGGGGCGACAATAACAACCAAGTCGGGCTCCCGTTCTACTGCTCCTCCCGGATATGCACGCTGGACACGCCCTTCAAGATCGAGGGTATGCTCAGCTCCCCTGCGTACTTGGCGCCAGCGAGGCTTCAAACCCCCCCAGGCATCTCCGAACCCGGCTGTCTCCGCAAGTCCACGGAGCCCAACCAGTCCACAGGCACTTCGCCGTTGGCCCTCGCTCGATTCCTATGGCAAGCCACGACAGTCGAGCAGACCACGCACTTTGGAACAGGAACTAGCCCCGGGTGGCCGGCGCCCTATAACCGAACGCTCGTGGTAGTCATCAAAAATCTCGCGACCAACACCGAAACATCCTGCTCATTCAACGACGGCGCCCTCGACGGCGAGACTGACAGATGGTGGCCCTGCTTCCGTGGCCGCGCACAAGACCCGCATCAGCGATCGCTACAACGAACGCCCGAAACATGGATCCAATTTAGCGCCAAGGCAGGACAGCTGCGCGTCAATTCAACTTGGTACTGCAACTCGGAAAACGGGGCAAGTACCTACAAGGTCAGCACGACAGCTCAGATCTCCAAGACCGGCGGCGGTGCGGTAAATATGGGCCTCATTTGTGGAAGCGGAAGCAATACCGTCTATGCCGTCGCGTGCCCCCCAGCTATTTTTATTAGAGGAGACTCCTGTGACTACACTTACGCAGCGAAATGGTGTACGCTTGGCGACCGAGATGGTTATAGCATGTATCGAGATTGGACAATATATAACCAACTAAGCCTGTCCATGCAGAGCATCGACACCGTGCGCCTCCCAGCGGGCGATCTCACCGAGCCGGATCCGACGGGCGTCTGGAGCTGCACGGTGGCGTCTCTCGGCCGAGGTCCCGTCCAGTGGACACTGCAGCAAGCTTCTTCTTGGATTGACTTCTTTGCGTTGACGGACTGGTTTGGGTGGATCAACCACCTAGACCCTCAAATGAACACCATGTTCGTCTTCAATCTCAACAGCAGCGTATTCGCTGGGCGTCCGCGCACAGAGGGTGATGACGATGGTGTGATCAAGTATCTTGGGACTTCGAGGGAGGAGAATGGTCCATTTCTGACGCCCGGGATGCGGGATTTTGATCCGTCCAGAGGCTATACCAGCGGCCCTGGAAGTGGGGGTTTCTATAATCCGCTGGGCGGGGAAGTCAAGTTTGACATTTCGACTGGGTACATGGAGCTGAAGCACTCGTGGTACTGCGATGACAAGAACCTCGACACGCCCGTCATCTTCAACGGGACGTGGAATGGCTATGTTCCGCTTAATTGCACGTGGGAATTCCCTGGGCCTTATACTGGTCAAATCCAGAGGGAGGGCATTGTGTGCAGGTTCCCGGGTGGGAAGACGGAGATGGTGGTTACGCCGACGGTGACGGTGTGGGTCTCGGATAAGAGGATTTCATAGTAGCTTCAGGTTAGGCAGTAATGTAGGATGACGGGGCTGCTGGATAGTCTAGCAGATAGGGGGAGGCGAATTCATCTCATTACTTTTGTTCGAATTATCAGGTGGTGTTAGAGGGCAGATGATTTCCTGCGGGACTTTCATTGTGTCCAGGATCCAATCGCTTCTTTCAGGAAACATTCCCAGGTACCTAATCACGTTACGATGCGCATAACACTCGCCAAAGACAGTCTCGGGCCTTTGGGGGACATGTTTTCGACAGTCAAACCGCCATAAACACAGCCACCAGGCTCCTACCCCCTTGGTTACTAGACCATTACTCTACTCTTTCTTCACTCCAAACTCCTTACAATCACACACCATGGCTAGGTACCTTAGGTACCTACCTACCTACCTACCTACCTACCTCTACAGAAACCACCCCCCCGAAGAGGAAACCACCTCTGCAAGCAAAAGAACCGATTTTGAAGTTTGTCTCCCGCTTGCTATAGCCCTAATGTATAACCGGGCAGAGGCAGTCACTGTAAGTCACCGGGGCACTGTCACTTGGATTACAATACTGTTACGGCCTGCGTCCTTGGAGGACAAGAACAACCGGAGGGCAGGACGCGATTAAACGTGACGAATAGTTACGTGGCTATGAGCATGGATGGTCGTCGATTTTAGGTTCTTGTGACACTTTATCCAAGACACAAATGTCAGGGACATGATCCCCTCGATGCACCTTGTCGAGAAAACGGCTTCTCGCTATAAATCTGCATCCTTCCCCCACTCGGTGATCCCCCGCTGTTGAGTTTCCCATACCGATACTTCCCATCTAGCTCCGTTACAACTTTTTCCCTTTGCCGCGCTGTTGCTTTCCCCATCCCATTGAAGCCACCAGTTTTTGTTAGCTCAATAACGTAGTACATGCTACCCATTACAGTCTGAGGGTCGAGCGGCAGATCTGGCCATCTGATTAACATGCTGGCGAACAAAACGATGATCATAAGGCTCAGAATGCCCATGCTGGCTCTTGCGCAAATCAGGTATGACAGATAGGTTTGTTGTAAAGTGTAGACGATGTTTGACATTAAAATTGGTAGCACCCTTGCCAACATAGTTAGGATGGCAGTTCCAGCCAAGAGAAAATTCCGCTGTCTGATGGCGGTGTAGAGGCCGGTGAACTCATTTGTCGGGCGAGATAAGAGGATAGATCTGGAAGCGGGTTGGGATGCTCGAGACATTTGGAGAAAGGGAGATATTGTTGCAATGTCTGGAACAAGTCAGCCACTCGAGAGTTTAAAAAGAGGATAAAGATGAGTTTAGTTAGGAGTAGATAGGTAGGCACTTACTCAGGAAAAAAGATGACCAGAAAAGTGAGAGCAGCTGCCCAATCCCGGCAAACAGAAATCGGAACCCAAAACCGAACCCGAACCGGACCAGGTCGAGACTTGCATCTCTGGCGTGGTAAAAGGCGACGAGAGCAAGGATGGTGGTGTGGGCGATGATTGCGAGTATCCGCCATCGATATGTCAGTGCGGAGAATTTCGCTTTTTTCTTTGTTTTTGGTGATGGTGTGGTGGTGTGTATGTTCCTGTCAGCCTGACAAATGTCTCGGTTGTCGTCCTCCAATAGCCGCTGTGACGTCTCGTCTGCAAGAACCACGCCGTAGTTTCCGTCTTTTGTATACCCCAGTCGAAACCGTTTCTCCTTCAGTGTCTTTACCAATGCGCCGGGATTATTCTCTTCAATCCCCTCTAATAAACCTCTCACCCTGCCATCCACCATCAACGACGCCATGCCCGCCACACTCCACGGGTTAGCATAGACGCCTGTCTCCCACCCTTTTAAAAACCACAAGAGCAGCAGCAACAACACCACCAGGACACCAAGAAGAACTACCAGCGCGGCCATGGGTTTGGGCGACACCCCGAGGGCAACCGCACACCCTTGAATGAAATACTTGCTACAAGTCCCATGGACTTTTAAGCCAACCGCTTCACTGGCCAGTGCTACCAGCAGGCTTGATCCCCAGTTTAGCATCAACGCCAAATATGTAACTGGTTGACCTTGGAAAAGGAGTTTATGAGGGATAACCACGCTGCGAAGGCCCCCTTTTCCACTAAAACTGAGACTCAGCGATTCTCCCGCGGTAGCGCCACGAGATCGGGATCTTGTCCGCGTCGCCAGCGCATGAAATCCCTGAAAAGCATTCGCATTAACAGAGATGATGGACAGCGGAATCGCCAGGAGCGTAAACATCAATGTTGGCAGAAATGCTCCTGCAAAGTACTCGGCCGAAGTAAGACTATATATTTCTGGGTCCAACACTGTTGAAGAACCCGGTCGTGCAGCACCGTTTTTGTCATCACTAATACCCTGGGTGATGGTTTTGGGTGGATAAGAAGGGAGGATAGTACTGGGGTCGACAATAATCGTGGCGATGGCGCTGGTGATGACCGGGTTGGAAATAACAAAAACAGACGGAGAGGGTGTGGATGTGCGTGTTATTGGGATGCCGCTGGACGAAGTCACAAAGGTAACGGGACGAGGAAAACTAGTCGTCGTGAAACTTGATCCACCGAGCGTGGTGAATATGGTGAGGGAGAATGGCGTGGTGGCCGTGTTGGTTAGAGAGGTGCGGTATACAAGCGTAGATGTGATGGGCGGGATTGTCGACGTCAAAATCTGAGGGCTCGGCGTGCTGGTGAAGACCGAGACGATTCCCGATGAGGTGGTCGTCACGGCAATGGGGGATGGGGTTCGCGTAACGACCGTCTCGGAGGCACTCCGCGTTCCGGTAAACGTAACATCGACTGTCCGAGGCCAGGAGTCGCTCACGGTTTGGAACCACGTCGTCACCCAGGTGCTATACACGGTTGACTGCCCAAGAGTCACCCAACGCTGTTCAGTTGTCGTTTCTGTAAAGGTTGCGGTATATGTACTGGTTTCCGGAGGCAGAGTGACGGTTGTATAGACGCCCGATATCGATGTGGTAAAGGTCATGGCTGGCAGGGTTTCGGTTATGGTAGCCGTCACTGGGGGATTCGTCTCTGTGGATGTGAATTTATTCGTTGTGGTCGCTGTTGTTGTGTCCGTTGTCGTCACTGTCGTTGTATCTGTTGTTGTCGCCGTTGTGGTGTCCGTAATTCTCTCCGTGGTGGTAATAGTAACCGTCACTTCACGCCGAGCAACCGCTGCAGAAGAGAAAGTTCCCGTTAAATATGCCGTTTCCGTCATGGGCGGTAATGAAATCCTCTCCCAGTAACCATGAAGCCTCGCAATTTCCGTCTTTTGCCCGCGCTCCCCAGGGAACTCATGTCCAGTAGTCGCCCTCCCGCGTAGAGCCCGGATCGGCAGTTGGCGTTCTTGTATTATCGCATCGCTGTCCGAGTTGGGTCTGAGATGTCGAAAAAAGAGCGCCAAAGCTAACATGTGTGAGAGGAGGAAGATTTGGGCGACGATAAAAGGCCAACGCAGAGCTGTTGGGCGGTAGCATCGTTGCTGATACTGGGTTTCAAGTGCCATGGTGTCCGTCCAGCCATGTGTGTAAGGTTATCGTGAAAGAGTATCACAGGCAGGTTTGCAGTGAGTTTTGGTCGTGTTCCTTTTTTTTTTTTTGGAGTAACAGAATATCGACCTTTGTATGTGATGGTACACAAGAACTAATATAGTGAATATGCCAGCCGCGAGGAGTAAAGTTGTAAGCATCCTTGTAAGCATCCCACGGCTCCTGACTTTGGTAGCCACAATAGTGAGGTGTGGGCCACACTTTGGCACCGTGGACTTGCCGAGGGAGCTAATATCGAAGAGGTGGCTCAGCACCACCATTTATCGGAACCGGGTATTGATGAATCTCGGTATTAAGCGACACTCCCTTGGAGACGCACGCACATTTGGGACAAAGGACCGACCACATTACTCAGTCAGCCTTGCCTCGGTGAGTTTAAGAGCCGAGTAAGATTTTATTGCTTACTTCTTACCCATCCCCAGGTAGGATAGGTGTCTTAGGTACTTTTAATGAAAAAAGTCTAGGCGACTATTTTTCAACACCACCCCGTCCCTCCAGCGATTTCATCTCATACCCCCTCTCTAACATCGCATAGTCTATTCCAATTCTTCTTTTTCCAGAAACACCCGTCATCCAACCAAACCGGTATAATCTCGCCATTCTTGTCACCCGGTGATCCCGCTCGCGTGTTGAAAGCATCGACAGTCGTTCGAAATCTCTCAACATGTGGCTGTCGCAGATGTAATACATCCACACGGCCAGCATGTTTGGAGCTGCAGCCATATCGGGCCACTTGACCAGCAATATATGTCCGATCAGTACTAGTATCAAGATGATAAGAATGGTAATCGATGTCCACGCGCAGATCTTGTGTATCAAATAAGTCTGGGCGGCCTGGAATGGGACGCCAGATAAGACGGCTGGTAATGCTTTGGTGATGACGCCGGAAAAGGCCATAGTGATGGCGAGGATATCCCGGTCGTAAATGCTCCGCCAAAGGCCCGTAAAGGAGTCGACTTCGCGGGGTTGGAGGACAGATCGGCAGGCGGGCTGAGGGCCGCGAGCGAGGCGGGCGATGGTGGCTTTCATGGTGTAGGCTGGTCATGCTGTCAGCAAACATGTCCCTAAACCGAGACGGCCTTGAAGAGTTGGAGAAATGCGACCAATGAGAAACATTTGTTTCTAAAACTTCCTGCTTCCAGAGCAATGCAAAACCAAAAAGAATGGCAAAAGAAACTTACTAGAGTATAAATGCCCCCAAAGAAACGAAACTAGCTCCCCAATGCCCGTAAAAAGCATAATGACCCCAAACTCCTGGCTATCCATGAAATACTCAAACGCCGACTCCGTCAAGTCGGTATACTCTGTGTTTTCGTAATAAAGCAACAACGCCAGCAGACCGATTAAAAATCCCAAAAAACTTCCCTGAAAAACACGTTCCCCAGTTCCCACCGATAACTCCATCTTGTTTGGGTCCAGACTGTCGTCCCCGTAAACCCCACGCGGCCCTTCAACGTACGGCATGGTGAACCTCTTTTTCACCATCACAATCCCATAATCGTTCGCCCTCCCTCCATCTTCGTCCCTCCCTAATTTGAATTTCTCATCCTTCAGCCGTTGTGTCAGCTCTTTTCCTAACCCCCTCCCCTCATCCACCTCTAACTTTGCCAACATCTCCCTTACTCCTCTCAACTGCATTAACCCGCCTACTGCAACGATATTTCCCGGATGACAAGCCACGCCCGTCCTTCCTCTCGCAAGACACCACCCCACTACCAAAATCAACACCATCATCGCTGCCAAAAACCCTTCAGCTACTCTTGCCGGAGTGGGGAATGCCGCGACGGTAACTAAGCAGGTACTCATATTCTGTTTGAGACAGGTCCCTCTTAGTTTGAGTCCAATAGTCTCTCCTGATATGGCGACGAGTACAGCCGCACAGAGAACCAATAGGTCTGAGAGTAGGGAAATGGCTTCGCCGTGTTTGAGAAGGACTTTCCATCCAGAGAGAATTCCGTGGAATCCATCTGTGCGGAGACACAGTGTTGTTTCTCCTCCTGCTCCTCCTCCTTCTCCTTCTCCTCCGGTAGTAGTAGTAGTAGTAGTAGTAGTAGTAGTATTAGAAGTAGTAGTGGTATTGGAGAGAATCCAAAAAGGCAAAAGGAGTTTAATCTCCCCATCGAGAATTGTCACTGGGATAAACACCAGTAACGTCAAGAGTATCGGGAAGAAATACACAAAGAAATACGGGATTCGCTGTGCAAGGATGAGTCTTGCCGGAACGGGGTTGTAGCCTGAAAATTTCGGATAGATGGGATATTCTGTTATGGTTGCTGTCGGATTCCCTTTTGTGTCGGTGAGGGTTCTGACGATGGATGTAGCGGGGACGGTGATCAATGTCGTGATAGGATTCCCACCAGCACCGCCCGACGGAGTGATGGTGGTAAGCAGGGTAGTGAGGATGGGGTTTCCGTAAAATTCCGTCGTTGTCGCTATAGGCCGGCCGAGGGAGTCTGTTTTTGTAGAGATTATTCCAGTGTCCATGGCGGGCGGCAACGCAATAAGCACAGAAGTGGATATTTCGTGAGTGACAGTTGAGGTGGTCAGTTGTCCTGCCGAGCCGGTGAATGTGGTGGGAGAGACAAGAGTCCGCGTCACGTCGACGTTGTAGTAGGATATGGGGAAGTTACCTCCAATGGGCGGTGGAGTTTGCTGTGGTTTTGTCGCCAGCGAGGGTGCTATGGGTATGGGTATGGGTGCTGCGGGCACCATCGTTTCTGACTTGTCCGCTGACGTTGACAAATCTGCGCTGACTGGCCCTTTATTATTCGGTCGAAACACCCTCCCCACCATAAAAGTTAGAACCCCCGGGTATCCTCGCCATGCAATCAACCGATTCACTTGAACTGGAGCCTCATTCTCTTCCGGCAAGTGTATACCACTCCCACCCCCCCTGTCAAACAAGCCCATGTACAAGGCCGGTATCGAACCCGGCCCCGAAAATGTCTCGTTGGTCAGCGTCCTCTGGCTCTGCGTGCCGTCATTCTGCCAAGTGCACGTGTCCATTTGCGAAATAAACCTGCGAAGGACCTGTCCCTGCCAATCTCCATAAATGGCAATGAGGTCTTGTCTGGTTTCGCCTTCGGACAGAGCATACGGCCAGACTCCCAGCTTTTTCGCCACCGTCTCGTTAAATGATGTGAAACTCGTATCGACCCGGTTTGATGGATACCCGTCGTACCAAGCTTCGTAGTTGTCGCCGTCGTCGCATTTGCTTCCCTCTTCGATCCAGAGGTTGTCTATTACCCAGGATGCTTGTTTAAATCCCGGCCGTGGCGCCATACTTGCTGATGGATCCCAAATGGCTCGACATCCTATACCGTTGGACGTGAAGACTATCCCTTGATAGCTGTAAATGCATTTGTTGGAAACTTCTTGTCCGGGGAGCACAGCGGTGCGGGCAAAGGGGTTGAGTTCGTCTCCGTACCATTGGTGTGCCCAGGTCACGTAGGTTTCGATGGGGTCGAGGTTGGCGTATAGTGACGAAACAGGGGCAGGGGAAGGGGCAGGGGCTTTGATATTCGGCTTGAAGGCAAGTGGAAGCGGGGGTGCGGTGATTTGTGGTTGTGCGGAGAGAAGCGATGCCGTGGGTGCGTTGTCCGCAGGTGCGGCGGTTCGTTGGCTGTGGGCATGGCGGCTTGCCGGTGTTGCTACCAAGAGCTCCCGATGTATGTAATCACCACGAGGAATATCGTCAAGGGGGGGCTCGACATCCCGACGCTGAGGAATTGAATATGGAGAATCCTGGGGGATGCCATTCCGATCGTCTTCGTTTGGGAGCGTCCGCAAAAGATATTCCAGCGCAGCCGTAAGCCCACATATCAACAGGAACAGCGTTATGAGAAACGGAAACCGTAACGGAACGGGTCTATAATCTGGAAGATCTCGTTTCGATTGGCCCTTTTCCTGTCTCCAGGAGGGAAGGGCCATGTTCGCAGAAACACAACAATGTTCATGGATATTCTTGCAAAACAAAATCCCAGGAAAAAAAAACTTGTCGACTGAGTTGTGTGGTATATCGAAAGTGCACCGGTTAATATTTTGGCGGATATGGGCAATACGGGCCTTCATCTCTGTCGGCTGGGGCTCGGCGTGGCACAGCTTATTGCCGTAGGGTCTACCGACAGCCGTGCCTCATTTGGTCATTGTACTACAGCGGCACAGTCCAAACGGGTGTCTCCGTCACTTTAGCCAGCATAACCGAATTTACCAATGTGACCTCGTACCTGACCTCTGGAGATGGCCGAATCATGCTCGTGGCCTGACTGGCGTTTGTTTGCGCTCAAGGTTGCAACGTAGGCCCAGCAGTGTGGTACATGTTGGAAGTGTGTAATTAGCCACCCTTCAAATCTACTAGGTAGCGAGCGACGTACTATTGCAAGTGGTGTCTGTTGAATCCATTTACCAGATACCACCTGCTCGAAGTGTGCCAATATACTTACGTCAGTCCTAGCAGTGCGTTGATATCCTACGAGGGAAATCACTCACTGAGTCAGAGAGAGAAAAGCTGTCGGCAAGAGGCCTTCACGTCATCATATCCACAGTAGCGTTAGGCTAGAGGGCACTAGTCCAGCCACAACGTCAACGATGGACTAGACTAGCCAACACAATGACGCCATGGCAGCATCCAGTCTGGCGCCCTTTATGTACCCATCTAGTAAGCTAGGTCTTCGCCGGTCGGCAGAGTAGGTGCAAGCTTACTTTGTTGACTGACTTCGACCACGCTCCTAGTCGAAAGCCGGGCTATATTCAATCAGGCCTTGAGCTCTCACTTTCGAGCGTGCTCTTATCCAATTTTTTTTTTTTTTAAAAAAAAAAAACCAAAACAGGGAGGGGTGCAGGTAGTGCTGGTCTAGCATAAAGGTAGATGTAGAAGCAACGATGCAAACCAAACCTGCAAGGTTCTCCCGTTGTCAGTACTGGACCCTAAGTTGACATTTGTGATGCCACCTATCTTTGCATTGACTGGTACAGGTGGAAGGGTGGGAGAAAGGTGGGGGGTCGCGCGAGAGATTCTCCCTATTTATACCCTCCCAGCACGATAGATTCCTGCCGGTGACACTACTGGTACAGATGCAAAAGCTTAGCTGACGCAGATGTATCAGCGGTGCTGACTGACTACTGAGCGTGTCTTGAAAGCCTCGATTCGAGCGCACTTCTTGCCATTCTTTTTTTTCATTTCCTAGCTCGTTAAATGGGGTTTACTGCCGCGACCACCCCTATTGCTGCCGCGACCACCCCCCCACAATATTACTGTCCCGCTAGCTGCACTGAAATTTCCGTGTTTCCCATACAAAACAGTACTTGGCCGATGCCATGGCCAGGACAAGGCGCCATGGATCCGAGGCCCCGATCCAAGGCACCGTTAATCCAAGGCACCATCAATCTAACTCGCCGTCAATCCAACTCGCCGTCAATCCAACTCGCCGTCAATCCAACTCGCCGTCAATCCAACTCGCCGTCAATCCAACTCGCCGTCAATCCAACTCGCCGTCAATCCAACTCGCCGTCAATCCACACCGCTCAATCGATTTGAAGCCGGCGCGCCGTCAAAACAGTCGCGGCGATTTGGATTGACGGCGAGTTGGATTAACGGCGTCCTTGGCCGGACTGCAGTGGACAGGCGTGGACACGGATCATTGAAATTTCAAAATTTTCCATACAAAAACAGCCTGCAGCAGCCCAGCCGTCTGGCACTGTCAGGATGTGGGGGGGGGGGTGGTCGCGGCAGCAATAGGGGTGGTCGCGGCAGTAAACCACCGTTAAATGGCGGCCCCCTAAGAGTTGGAGATGCGATTTCAGGGAGCGTAACCTGCCCACGGCATCTTCTTCTGGTCTTTTATATAAGTTGATGACACGTTGCTGGTTTTGTGACGGGCGAGAGAGGCTTCTCTCACCTGTTCACATTTGTTTTCCAAATTATCCTACTGGCTGCAAGGTATATTCATTGTACAGTCCAACCACTGAAAGATTGTTCGCGTGGTAGTTTACGGATTGATTACAACCTGGGGACAAAAATCGCTCCGGCATTCTTTTTTTTATTTTCAAGGTGTTGATAAAAAAAAATTGAGGGCTCAGTGAAGAGGTTCCAGACCTTAGCAAGTAAATTTCAGGGCTGCATATTGGAATTGAGGCCTAAATATTCTACCTTACCCCCCTGCAGAACAGTTGGGAACGCTAACAATCTTTCAAGGGTTGGATTGTACATTAACTTGACACCCGGAGCTGCCGTCAAGATAGGTCTGCAGCTGAGCCCAGAGCCTCTACATACAAAACCAACAGGGCCACCACACAGCAATCGCACGTATTCCCTCAGACACACTACCGGGATAGCTCAAGACTTCTTTTTATCACGCTTGGTAGGTAAGTTTGGGATGAAAACCAGCTTGAGCTTATAGAATATCTCATTCGCAGCCGGCCTCGTCATCCCGTGATGGTCCATAAGGTGTCTTCGTACGTTAGCAGGATCCCGGATCGCCTTGTGGCAAACTGATCTTGTGCCCGAAACTTTGACCGGACAGCGGTAGCCTTTGCCCTGGTCCTCGCCGTGAAATTGCTTCATGTGGCGAATAAAAGAAGTCTTGTTCGTGAGGCTGGAAGGGGGCGTGCATTTTTCACATATCATTTTGTCGCTGTTGCTCTTGTTGTTGTTGTTGTTGTTGTTGTTGTTGTTGTTGTTGTTGTTGTTGTTGTTGTTGTTGTTGTTGCTGTTGTTGTTGTTGTTGCTGTTGTTGTTGTTCTCCCTCTTGGTGTTCCTTCTATTGTTCTTCTTCTTTTTGCTGTTGTCCTCACAGTCGTTATCGACATCGCTGTCGTCGTAGTTGTCGTCGTCGATGAGTATTCGGCGGCGTTTGCGTTGTTGGCTTGTGGGTGCTTTTTTCGGCCGTCCTCGCTTCAACTTCACCGGGGGGGACTGACTGAACGGAGGTAATCGAGCGGTGGAATCGGGGTCGACATCTGGAAAGAAATTGCTTGACACGCTAGATACTGCCGAACTGGCGGGTGTTTCTTCTCTGATGCAAAAGGAATTTGTCGCCGTTTCTTCCGGCGTCGGTCGGATCAAATGCCCGGTATCATTGCATTCAGCGCCGGCCGATATGGGTCTTTCTGGAACATTGGTTGGAAGGGCATCAGGGCGTTTTCGGTAGCATGAAGAGCTGAGGTCGGCTTCGAAATCGATCGTCACATTGTAGTTGTGGACGTTGGGGTGAAAGCCCAAAGTCAACAATACGTCATCATCGTGGGCAAAGACGCCGCCAGAGCCCAGCAAGAGAGACGAGACTTCTTTCCGCTTTGCGGGTGGCAATTTGCGTGAAGTACGCTCCCAGTCTGCAGAGAGAACGTGTGCCTTGTCCCGACTTTGGACAAGCAAAACCAGCAGCTCATAGCAAGCATCTCGCGCTTGGCGATCCAGCGCGCGAAGGTGAGCCTCGATTGCACTGTATTCTGCTTCGTGCTCCATGGTGGGACTGTGGGCTCGGGGGCGTCTGCCAATGGATGGCTGGAAGGAGCGAGGGGCAGACCTTGTGGGCAGGGCGTCAGGGCCACGGGGAAAAAAACGTCAAGAACGGCCGAGGAACAGAGACCGAGATGGATCGAAGGGTTGGGGGAGGCCGAGCTACCTGGAAAAAAAAAGAGCTCAATAACAAGGGTCAGCGCAGTCGACAAATTTCGGTAGTTGTTTTTTTCGAGTGGCCAGTTGCATGCTGAAGAGTGTTGCTGCAAACACAAACGTCGTCTTCTTGCCGTTCTTGGCAGCTGTGATGTCAGCGGCGGCGCCGTGCAATTTTTCCCCACGCCACGGCGTCCTTTCACGCATCGATCCCGCAGCGCTCGCGAGTCGCGACGGCACCTCAAACGCCTTGCGATGCTGATCGACAGCATCCTGGTCCTGGTGGATACCTGGAGTTGGCAATATCGAGGGGGCTGGCTGCGAGATTTTGACAGTCACACAGTCTTCGCATTTATCTACGAGGTCACCAATGCAAACTTCCACGGCAGAATGCACCAGTCAATTTGCGCGCTTCTTTTGCACAACAAAGTCGAGGTTTCACCTGTGACCCCTGAAGAAGCAGAGCAGCTGAGTTCTGAAAGGATCATGGGTGTTTGCCCATGACTCGCTCAGTTTTTACAAGGGTAGGGAGTAGGGGCTTAAATTTCCCGGCCATGGGAACCCAGGGGTAATTTCAACCCCTCGTAGGGAGGGCTCTCTGCAGCTAGATGTAGAATTCTTCGCTTCTTTTTTGCGACCTAAACAACCTGCAGAATCCTGCGCGATCAGTGTGAGCAGCTGATTGGCGTTCCCCAGCAACAATAGGTATTCAACTTTTCCCCTGATTCTATCGAAGCGAAGCCCCAGTGCGACAACTCTCAAGTCCCACCGCCTCTCGTTCCAGGAATACGCGCATGCCTTCAAACAGCCCGCGGTTATCTTATTGGGTCCTAGATACCCTGCGTAGCTCCCCCGTCCCAACTTCAACTCTTCGCGATTCTGTCATTCACTTGTTCAATCAAAATCTTGCTGTTCTGTTTTGTCTGGATAGCTACGAGGTCAAACGGTCCGCTCAAACATGCCTCTCGTCAACAGTCGTCTTGTTCCCGATGGGTAAGTTATGGCAAAACAAGTACCGATGCTTACTTATCCAGAGCGTTGACTAACATGTTGCGTAGCATCTACTTCGGCATCGACAACGGAAGTAGTGGTCTCCGAGCCGCCTATGTCGCCGTCGAGAATGGAGATGCCTTGAGTCAACCCGTCCCGATCGAGAACAACCAGAGTAACACACAGCGACTAGACGCAGGAGACTTCGACGCCACGGTTCCTATTGATGGCAAGCTGCCATATTATTACAGTGACGGTGATAGAGATGTCAGTAGATGTTACGCGAGGCTCAAGTATCTCATCCCCGTGCTTGCCCTGTCCGACAACGAGATCAAGAAGGCGGAAGTGCTGGACACACAATGTTCTCTGGATGACCTGGACGAGGACGCGCTGGCGGCGGAATTGTCACTGCCTCCGCAGTGTCTTCCCGTCCTGTACCTGAGGAAGACAATGGAAAGCGGGGCGTGGAAGAAATACCTCGAGGATGTCGCCGTCGCCGCCTTTGCTTACCTGAAGTGTTATCTGGACGAGGCCATCTCGCAGTCCAAACACCGACACCTTCCCATTGTCCGCTACCATCTAACCATCCCGGACCAGTGGGACGGCAAACGGGGAGGCAAACGCCAGATGGAGGTTTATCGGGGCATCTTTGCAAAGGCGTTTGCTATCGACAAGGAAATGATTCAATTTTGTCTGGAGTCCGAGGCTCAGCACATGTACTACCACGGCGAAGAATCGTTGAGAGCCAAGTTCCGGCTGACCACACCAAACGCATCCGGAAGCTGTTTTGTCCTGTCTAACGATTTTGGCGGCATGAGCTCGGTGAGTGCGATAGCATCCTATTGTGTGCCTCGGTAACAACCACCGACGGCATAAAACATGTGCTAACAGCATAGCACAGAACTCAGTCCTGTACACGCTATACAGAGACACAGACGACGGATTCCATTATTGCCGGGTAACCGACCCGGTAGGCACCTCTGGAGGCAGCGAGGAGTGGGAGTTCCACATTGCCGGGCTGGCTACCCGAGCCATCATGAAGAAGCTCAAGGGAGTCAAGGTCAACCCCGAATCGCTCCAAGAAATGCTGGACCGGTTTAATAATCATAAGAAGATGATGAGGCCCGATATGTACGGAGAAAAGGAATGGTCGTACCAGATTGACTTGGATCGGCCAAACGGCCGTGGAGGCATTGATCGTATCAGGGAGACATTTCAACTCAGCGCTGCGCGCGCCATGCAGCAGTTTGCCAAAACCATGAAGGGCCCCTTTGCGAGTTTTGAAAAGCAACTGGCCCACGCGATATCGAGGTCCAAGCAATCCGGGTGCCCACTCTTTGTGCTTGTTCACGGCGGCATAACCAAGAACAAGCTGTTCGAGGACCGTGTCCACACAATCGCCAGCAGTCTCGAATTTGAGGACATGCCCAACCGTCTCATCTTCACGGCGGCTTTGTCGGGAATCCGCCACCGATCCTGTCATCTCGCCATGGGCGCCTCTCAGCTCGCCGTTGACGCGCAAACCTTTCAAGATTTCCTCCGAGGTGGTGCCGCCTGGGGACTTCAGATCCGCCAGCATCATGATAACCCGGCCAAACAGTGGAACAATGTCGCGGCATTTATCCCTTTTAAGGAGGGGGAGAAGGAGAAAAGGAAGCCCGGACGTAAGGTCCAAAGCTACATTGATGTCATGGCCGGTGACAGACTCAAACTCGTTGTTGATCCTCTTTACAACGTGAAGCATCCCCCGTCGTCGTCGTCGGCTGCAGGTAAATATGTCAACTGCCCTGCCGAGTACAAGGGGAATCCTGGTGACATGCTGGATACCCAGACATGTTGCTACGACCTCTACACCTTCGAAGCCGCGCAGCCCAAGAATGATTGGTTCCGGCTTCGCATGTCGGCAGAACAGAGCCCATCGTCGCCGGACACGGCGCATCTTGTCGTGGAGAGATCCTGTTGGCGCTGGGATGCCCATGGTCGCCAACAACGTGGCCCTCGCTATGGGTATTACCAGAAGTGGCTTACCCTGACCGTGACTTATGATTCCGGTTCTCGACTCTGGTTACAGGTGGAGGGGTCTGCTGTGGAGCACGCTCCCCGTACCGTTCATGCTGCTGCGCAAACTAAGCGCAAGGCCCAGGCAACGACAACAACCAGCACTCGCCAACTTAGATCTGGTCGCTCGTCGAAAAGACTAAAACGCGCAGGGGGGGCGAGTAGTGCTTTGTGGTCTCGGTCGTCTTCATCCGACCCAGAGCCTGATGATGACGAGAGAGAGTCAGACTTAGCGTCAGACGGCGACGAGCCATATAGTTCTAGCGACTCACCTCCATATAGCTCAAAGGGACGCCAGTACCAGCAGCAGCATCAGCAGCAGCATCAGCAGCAGCACCAGCAGAAAGAGAAACCATTGCTCATACAACTCGGGCCTGCCACGAGGCCGCCGCCATCAGCGCATACACGCCCCCGCTTCTCCTTTCGCTCCGGTTCGTCGGCTTTGGCATCAGTAGCATTAGCACAAGCGACATCAACTACACCATCGCCACCCCGAGAGCTACAACGGACAGCATACCCGGGAAATCAACAATGGCATCAACGACAACAAGAACGGCAACAGCATCCTGGGTCTAAGTTAGAGCTTAATTCTGAACAACAGCAGCAACAGGGGGTGGGAACAGCAGCGTCGTCGACCGAGTTTGCCGAAAATGAAGATATTGGGTCTGTATCATTTTGGCCAAGTTTGTTCTAGGGTAGTAGTCTTAGGGATTGTTGAGGTAAGATAGGTAATACAATCCAACCCTGAAAGATTATTGGCGTGGGACTTGGTCATTATCTAGCAGGGGTTTGTGCAATACATGGACTTAGCTGGGAAGTTATTTTACGAGGGGTCAAGCCAGATTGTTTAGGCCTTAACTTTAACATTCAGGGACTTGAAACTTTTGAACTTAGGGCCTCGAGTTTCCACCATAACCTCTCAAAAATAGAAAAGAATGCCAGGGGGTTGGTTGGAAGCTGCAGCAAAGCCGTGGAGTACGCGAACAATCGTTCCGGGGTTGGACTGTACATAGGTGCCTAAGAACCTTTTCGAAGAACCTCGTACCCGCCCACCTACCTAAGGTAGGTACTCAAAGTGCCTACCATTGTAGCTACCTACCTTGCCTAGTTAGATGCTTGAAATACCTTTGGTTCCAGAAGATACTTGGGGGTACTAGGGTTAATATATTAGAATAGTCCACATAAGTTTAGTAGGTACTGCGCCTGAAATTGAACAAGTGTGATTTAGGAGACGAACTGAGTACCTATCTAACTAGGTACCTAATCCTTCCACACGCGCTACCCCACACACAAGAACCTGCACAGGCTGCACAGCCTGTACAGCCGCTAAGCACCTGCAGCATAGAATAGGTGCTGAACGCCCCAAGTAGGCTTAAGTGGTGCACCACAGTTCCCTTTTTGGGGGGGGGGGGGGGGGCTCCCCCCCCGGGCACCCTGTTTTTTGGGGGAAAGACCGGGGGGTTCCGGGGAA